>FWPV01008680.1_pt1 | contig 17623 bp, 10 predicted proteins | sample 2228371 | NCBI WGS metagenome assembly FWPV01 (sample SAMEA103939776, study PRJEB20133) | metagenome | reverse complement strand
TTCGTCAGTTAATTCAATTCTTTGGAACAAAGCAGGAAACATCTATTGATGAAATAGAGTCTAATGTTTTGAAAGTAATGCTGGAAATAGAAAGGTTGATAATTGATCGGAATTGCCTAAAATTTGAATTGCATTCCTCAATAGTGCAAATTTCCCCCTATTTCTTTATAATCCTTCTTATACTGTCTTTACCATTGTTTTTGGTTATTACATTGAGAATTTCTGTACTGTCAGAAATCCATCACATTAGATATAACTGAAATCAAATCATTGATCTTATAAGGTTTTACTATGGAAGATATGAATCCATATTTCTTTGGATCAGCCATTATAGGGTCATCAGAGTATCCACTGGATACTATTACCTTAGCTTTTGGGTTAATTGTTAGAATTTCCTTCACAGCTTCTTTTCCACCTAGACCATCACGGATAGTCAAATCCAAAATAACCAGATCAAACGGGTTGGCAGAATTCCATTCCTGCTTATAAATTTCAATAGCTTCATCACCATCTCTGGTAGCTACAACAGTATGATTTTTTGATTCAAGCATACAGATAAGCATCTCCCTGATCATATCGTCATCATCCATAATTAATATTTTACAGGGCTTAATTTTTGTCTCTTGTATCTTTACTTCGGGGACCTCTTCAATTATCTTATCCGATGCAGGAAGTTCTATATGAAATGTGGTCTCAACGCCGACTTTTGATTCCGCATATATACGTCCGCCGTGTTTCTGCACGATTGAATAACAGATAGCGAGTCCAAGTCCGCTTCCTGTTTGCTTCGTTGTAAAGTAAGGATCAAATATTTTATTTAGATAACTTTTTGGGATTCCAATACCTGTATCCTTTATTGATATTTTCAAAAATTTCTGATCATTTCTTATTATATTGTCTGTCTTAACAAATACTGTGCCTCCCACAGGCATAGCTTGCTTTGAATTTATTACGATATTCTGAATAACCTGTCTAATTTGACCATCATCGATTTCAACAAGCCATGGATCGTTGATCTCATAGACAGCATTGATGTTAGACCCAGAAAGACAGAATTCGGTTGTTTCTTTGATAAGATCAGTTATTGACATTAATTTTTTTACAGGTGTCCCGCCTTTTGCAAAGGTCAGTAGTTGTTTTGTCAGGTTCATTGATTGATTAACTGCTTTTTCGGTTTTTATAAGGTAATCTAAAACTGCCTGATCTTTAATATCAGACATTGCGAGACTTATATTGCCAAGGATTATAGACAGCAGGTTGTTAAAATCATGTGCGATACCCCCTGCAAGCAAACCCAATGCCTCTAATTTTTGGAGATTTGATCTATCTTGCTCAGCTCGTTTACGTTCAGAAATATCCCTAACGGTCGCAAGTATAAGCTCTTGTTCTTGTAGTTTTAGCTTGGTAAGAAAGACTTCTACATCAAATGTTTCTCCGTTTTTCGGACGTTTTGCCTTCCATTCAAACAATAAATCTTGACCTGAAATGACTTTATCCCACATTGTAGGAAGATCGTTTATAGGATCATCGGAGGTTGAATAATCATTTGCGATACTATACTTAGTTGCCTCGTCACGATCAACTTCATACATTTTAAGCATAGTATCATTGACATCAACGATATTGCCATATCTGTCGTGGACAAATATTGCGTCATTTACGCTATTGAATACCACGCTTAGAATCTCCGTATAGTCATAAAGACTTTGTTCGTTATTTCTCGCTTTTGTAATATCTCTATTGCTTCCAACCAATCCGATGATCTTGCCATTTACGTCCCTTAATGGCACTTTTGTACTGGATAGCCATCTTCTGGTTCCTGTGCTATCATAGAACGAATATTCATAGCCTGCAAATCCAACCCCTGTCTTCATTATTTCTTGCTCTTCATCATAACGAGCTTTGGCTTCTTCAAATGGTAGAAAGTCAAAATCACTCTTGCCGATAATTTCATCCTCGGATGAAATCCCGAACGATTTCATTAATTCATTGTTTGCGAATATAAACTTACTTTCAAGGTCTTTCATAAAAATTTGATCAGGGATGTTATCCGCAATTTGACGTAACACATTCCACTGTTGTCTTAACGATTCTTCCGCTTTTTTGAGTTCGGTTATGTCAATTACGATGCCTCTCAGTCCAACAGGATTACCATTCCGAAAGATTATAGTAGAATGAGCTATCGCAGGAAAAGTGCTTCCATCTCTTCTTTTCACAGTGAATTCGTGACTCGGCTCTCCACCTTTAAGCAAAATATTTATTGATTCTTTAAGCTTTTCTAAATCTTCTGGTATGACAATATCAAAAATACTTATACCTTTTTCAAGATCATCTTTGGTATAGCCAAAAACCTTAAAAGCCGTTTCATTCGCAAATGTAACTTTACCATCCAAATCAACTTCATAGACGATCTGTGGTAGTGAATTTGCAAGTTCCATATACATGTTTTTACTTTCTAATAAAGCCCTCTCTGACTCTTTGCGATGGGTAATATCATTAATATAGATGACTATTATTTCTTCATCATAAATTTTTGCCTTTTTGACATTAACTTCCGCTGAGAACAAACTGCCATCTTTTCTTTTGCCCATTGTCTCAAAAAACTTTTCTTCCAATAAAGATTCATTACAGAGCAGAATGTCAGGGAGGGAAAGACAGATAAACTCATCTCTGTCATACCCAAAAATAGTATAGACAGATTGGTTACAATCTATGATTTGCCCATCAATGGTTTGGATGAATATAGCCTCAACAGAAGTATCCAATATAGGTTTAAATTTTTCGATATATTCCTTTAATGATTTAGAAATCTTTAATGATTTAGAAATATTTTCATCTTCCGAGTCCATCATTGATATCCTCCCTTCCTATGAAGGATGATTATTCAGTTATCAGGTTCAACAATTTTCCGGCAGTCATCGTTCCTATTTTTGATCCGATGGACATTGACCTTTCGTATTTGTAAAGTTCTTTGTTGAAATCTTCCTCGGCGAGGATATAACCTAATTCATCGTTAGCCAATCCAAAAATAAACTTATATTTTGATGTCATAGCATTTTTGATTTTGAATCCTAATTTGGGAAGGACTTCACCGGGGAATGTTGCTATCTGTGCGTCCCCTATTTTAATATAGTTAACCTCTGTTTTGATGTTGCCATTTTCATATAAAAAATTCTTTAATAACCCAACATCCATTAGCAGTTTAAAGTTATTATTCTCCATTGGAATATCAATTTCAGATTTTTTAAGGGTAATATTGACATTTCTTTGTATTTCAGCCTTTGCTATAGACTCTATGGCTTTATCTGAAATAGTTGTCCCTATTCTTTCTGCTTCTTCAAATGTATGTGCCTTTGAGTCAACCGACACCATACCACCTAACGCGCCATTAATAAATAAAGTAACTCCACCGAATTTTTCATCAAGGTCACGATAAATGTAGTGGACATAATCAGCGGTAATAAGATGGTTATCTGACCAAAGAGTTTCTGGATGTGCAGTAAAGTTTACCAAAATGGCTATAGTATCGCCTGAAATGGAGTCAACTTTGATCAACGACAACTCGCGATCAATCAAATCTGGCTCTCTAAAATTTTTTGATACTCCATCTGGAACCGTAATTGATGATAATTTTATCTCTGCACCTTGCATATTTTTATAAGCTTCTGATATTACATCAAAGACCTGCTTGCACAAAAAATCCATATATTCGGGATTAACTCCCGATTCCATCTCGTTTTTGCCCCAAAGACCGATTGTATCAGGACCCGAGTGTTGATGAGTACACGTTATAATAATATTATCGGCATTTATGCCCATTTTCTTAAGATCATCTTTAATTTTGAGAACATACCATCTTGGGAATCCTATGATATCCAAAGAGACAAAACCGATCATATTCTTTCCATCATCTAATAGCAGGCATCGTGCATAAATGTCATCGTGAATCCCTGTGCTGATGCGGTTTCCTGCTAATCCAGCGAGATAAACGTTCATCTTGGGAGTTATAATTCTTTTTGCAGAACCAGCTTTGATATCATCAGAATATGCTCCAAAACAAATTGCGATAGAAAATACAAGCGATGTTATCAATATAAATTTCATAAAAAATCGGTATAATAAAAAGCGAATTGAATCTGACTTTTTATTATCCATTCCCTCCTTTCTTCGTAGAGTTTTCAATAGTTTGTTATAAATTTCCTTCTTAAAACATCTATCAAATTTTGTATATCATCAGGGATAGGCGCAGAAAACTCCATATATTTGTCCGTTGCAGGGTGTTTAAAGCCAAGCAATTCAGCGTGGAGGGCTTGTCTTTTTAGACCTCTTATCGTGTTAATTACAGATTCTGACGTCTTTGTATTTAATGCTCTACTTTGTCCTCCGTATTCTGCATCTCCAACGACAGGATGACCAATATACGAAAGATGAACCCTTATCTGATGAGTGCGACCAGTCTCCAATCTTGCAGAAATCAAGGAAAATGAATCATATTTTTCTAGGACTTCAAAATGTGTTATCGCTGTCCTTCCCATAGGCGTGACTGCCATCTTCTTTCTATCGCGACTGCTTCTGCCAATAGGGGCAATAATTGTTTGATGATCTCGCTTTGGCACTCCGCATATAACCGCTATATATCGTCTAGTCATACTATGTTCTTGGACTTGTTTCGCTAATTTATAATAGGCATTGACCGTTTTGGCAATAACAATTAATCCGGAAGTGCCTTTATCTATCCTATGGACAATGCCCGGTCTTTGAGGGCTTATTATGTTTATGTCAATCTCATTATTATCTATCTCATCATCCTCTTGAATATCAAACGATAGCTTTGATAGTAACGCATTGACGAGCGTTCCTGAGCTGATCCCAGCACCTGGATGGACAACCATTCCCGCAGGCTTATTGACGACTATAACATCGTCATCTTCATAGACAATATCAATTTTTATATCCTCTGATTGGAGAATGGAATCGGTTTCTATCTTTTCCACAGACAATCTTACAACATCGCCATCACGGATATTATAGCTTGATTTGACGATCTCGCCGTTGACGGTTATATGACCCTGCGATATTAGCTTCTGTATAAAAGACCTTGATAGGCTGGTCTCCTTATCTGCGACGAACTTATCAAGCCTCATCCCTACATCCTTTCTATCAACTATGTATTGATTTTCAATTTTCATCTTTTAAGACCGCTATATAACGCAATCCCCTATACATATCATTAAAATCAAGCCCATATCCCACAACAAATTCATCCGGTATATCAAAACCGATATAGTCAGCCTCTATCGGTTCAACTCTACGAGATACTTTGTTTAGTAAAACACAGACCTTTAAACTAGACGGATTTTTTGACAACAGATGATCTTTCAGACGAGATAATGTCAGTCCGCTATCTAATATATCATCAACGATCAGAACGTTACGATTGTTTATATCTGTTATCAGCTCTCGGCGAAATATGATATTGCCAGAAGTCTCCATCTTGTTGCCATAGCTCGATAACTGAACGAAATCAAGGTCAAACTTAATATTAATATTTCTTATCAGGTCTGCCAGAAATATCAATGCGCCTTTTAAAACACAGATTAATAATACATCTTTATCTTGATAGTCTTGCGTTATCTGTCTGCCAAGCTGTTGGACTCTTTGAAGGATAGTTTTTTCATTTAGCAATATTCTTTTAACATATTTGGAAGGATTTTGAAACTGATCCATAATAGATTAAATAGGTAAAGATTAATATAGGTAACGGTCAGACAAGTCAGGCGGTTGCAGAAAACTGACCGTTACGTTTAGATGGGTTTTCGTTTGGGTCGTTACCTTAAATCTATCATCTATATTATAACCAATAACCCACATTATTTTATTCCCATCGGTTAAAATTGGTATTCTATCTCTCTGTGATCTAGGGGCTTTTTCATCAATAAGATATTCTTTTAACTTCTTTGTGCTTGACATACCAAGAGGCTGAAACCTATCACCTTCTCGTCTGTTACGAAGATGAATTTCGCCTTCTATAACATCATAGTCAAACGTTTTTCGATAGACTTCTTTTGAATAAACATTTCCTTTTCCAATTGATGTTGTGATTTTCAATCCAAGACATGGTATCTCAGTTTCTCCTGGGACATTGACGATAAAATCAAAAGGATCATTAACCGCTTTATCATAGAATTTAATGAGAATTTTTCCGTAAGATTTTTCTGCAATAATACCTCTTGGAAGGCTTATAAAACTTCCAGTCTTCCCAGTTTTGACCAAAGACATAATCTCCTCTATATGATGGAACTCATATCTGTTAAGATCGCCCAGAATAGATTCTATCGCTATACGTATTATCCTTCGCTGGATAGATATATGATATTTTTTCAGTTCATCTGTTTGGATCGTTATTCTTTTTAAAAATCCTCCTTTATCTTTTTCTTTTGCAGGTTGGATCTGTTTTCCTATTCGCGAAAGCGAAGTTAAAGGGGATTTAAAAAAGTCTTTGGTCTCATCATCACTTTCAACACATTGACATATCGCTTCTCTTGCAAGAGTATCAAGGAATTCGTCCTCTGTCCTTAATATTTCTGCTGTCTGTTGAAGTATTGACTTTATATTTGGGCAATACCTTGATTCCAAAATTGGAATTAGCTCATGCCTTATACGGTTTCGATCATATTCAGTGCTAAGGTTAGAAGAATCCCATCTAGGTTGAACATTGATATTCAGCAGATAAGCCTCAACCTCTTTTCTGCTTATCTCTATAAGCGGTCTAATGTATATATTGTCGCGGATCGGTGGTATCCCACCCAAACCTCTTGTCCCTGATCCTCGTAAAAGCCTCATTAACACTGTTTCTGCCTGATCATCTGCGGTATGTCCTTGTGCAACTTTATTAGCTTGGACATCAGACATAACCTTTTTAAAGAAATCATACCTGATCCGTCTTGCTCCGCTCTCTAATGATTCTTTATCGGTTATCATGTTTTTGACGTCTAGTTTTTCAATAGTTATTGGAATATTCAGTTTTGACGCCTGTTCTTTAACAAATTCTGCATCTGCTTCTGACTCTTCGCCTCTGAGGCAGTGATCAAGATGGGCAACGTGTAATGAACATTCTAATTCATTATGCAGTTCATTCATAAGATAAAGCATAGCGATAGAGTCAGGACCGCCAGATACTGCAAGTATCACTTTATCGTTTTTTTCTATCATATTGTATTTCTTTATTGTTTTTAATACCTTTGTCAAAATATCCATTTAATAATCAGATCAACCTCGTTTTTATACGATTACTGCTTTCTCAGAATCCTGCATTTGTGGTTATTATCGGTTCTAATTTATATTTTCTGTCCTTGTTGACGACAAATCTCACGCCAAGGTCAAGTGGAAACCACATAGCCATATTGGTCTCAAGATGCAATTCCAAACCTGATGAAGCGATCAAATTCTTGCCTCCCTTTTGAACGGAAGCATCAAAAAAGCCATTAGCGCAGATGTCTTCGAAAAACACATAAGGCATTAAAAATATGCCCTTTCTTATCTTTAATATCGGCATAGAAACATCCGTGGAGAAAGATAAGCCGATCTTTACGTCCAATGGGTCTTTATATCCACGGATTATAGGAAATGGTGCATCATCTTTATCATCTCTTTTTGGATCATAGGGATTATCTGGGTCATAGATGCCCCTTGCTTTGAGGCTTATTGCACTTTTCTTGACATACTGATTGATTCTTAATTCAGGCATTATTGCATTGCGATTGATCCTTGATCCAAAGCTTTTTTTTTCTATCGGCGCGCTAATACTTAAACTGATCGTCGTTAAAGGGAAACTAAAAGCTGTTATGATATTCGGGGCGATCTCTCGCCTGCCCAGTGATCTATCTTCTAAATCGTTGAAAACTTTTCCCGATAATCCAATAGTAAGTTCGGATATTCCTGACGATAACCTCATAAATAACGGGTACTGAGTATCTAATGAAAATCGTTTCTTATAGTCTTTGTTGTATGCAGAGATGATTGCAGAAAATGGGGCAAAAACGTTCATCGATAATTTCGTATCAAATACAGGTTCTTTCTTATCAAGATCATATTGGAAATCAATATTATATGGGAAATGACCTAACGCATCTTCGCCAATTAAGCTGATGCCGACCAACGTTTTGTTTTCAGAACCAACAGAGACATAAGGGATATGCAATGCTGGGAATAATGTCTTCAAGTTATCAATATATCCGCCTTTGACCACTTTGTCTGTGTCAAGCTCCATAATCGGCGGAGTGAACTTTTCAAACTCGGGTACCTCAAATTCAGTCCACTCAACATCTTTGACGTAAACATCAAAGCCATATGAATTCAAACCGATGTAGTATATTTTTTGACTTTCAGGCTCGTAATTTGGATTTGTTGAATAGTAATTTTCTGTAAGACGATATGTCCTACCAGAGGACAGCTCTTTGCAATAAATCATATATCTTTTGTCATAGTTTGCTGTGAAAAATAGTCTATTGCCACAAAGAGTATGATGACCTTCGAAATAAGGAGTGTCAACAATTGGAGTCATTTCCCCATTAGATAAATTTAGGTAATAAATGCTATAATTTTCCCAATCCTTTCGCGCTGATACAACTATCCATTTCTCATTGCTTACTATTCGGTCAATGATATAATCAGAATCAAAGAGTTTTGTCTTCTCTTTTGATTGTATATCATACTTGATGATCTCAGAGCCAAAATTATCTTTGCGATCCTTTGAATATACAATTGTTTTGTCATCGAGTATTTCAAAGCCTCTGATCTCATCCTTAAAGATCATCCGATCCCTGCCACTGGACAGGTCTTTTTCGTGAATGACAGAATAGAAACCCAATCCATCATAACTTGTGTTTGCATAACCAGGTTTGATCTCTTCAATCGCATAGTATAATTTATTATTATATACCCTCATTGGCGCACTAAAAAATGATGTTGTAGAGACCAGGCATTTCTCTTTCCCTGTTATGATATCTTTTTGGATCAGCTTTGCAAATCTTTGGGCGTTAAACGGAGCAGTTTTTTGAATAGATAAATTTGTATAATATAATGAATTGTCACGAAGGATCAGATCGATGGTATACCAACCTTTATTTGTCAGGTTTTCACCTTCTATAACAGAATCCTTAAAACGATTATGCTCATATTCCTGCCAATCTTTCCATAAATCCTTGAATGACGCTCCAAAAGTTTGTTTGGATGAGAAACCAAACATAACTATTGGTATAGATGAGCCATATCTATTGAAGAATTCGGAAAATTTATCCTCACCATAGGTTTTTGCTAAATACTCAAAGAATACTCCCCCGTAATTATAGATACCGTCAACATAAGGATACTCCGTCGGGGGATAGGCAGCTTTCATTATTGAAGGGAATCTATCGTCTTTCACCCTTGATGCAATATAAGAGCTATAATAACCGTCATTAAGTCTGCCTTGATATGGCGATATTTGAGATTCTCCATATACTGTAATTCCTTCAACGACCCAGCCAAGAGAGAATAGATTGGACATAAATAGGTTGCCAAACAAAGTCTTCGGAACTACCATAATTCCACCAACTTTTGATAGGTGAAGTAGATGTATATATTCATGTAAACTTACCATCGCCTCCCAACTCTGTGTTCCCGTTCCCAATACTGAAGCAGACGGAGGATAAGTATATAGATATATTCTATTAAATATCGGGTCTGTCATACCATTTGAGGTTGTCCCTATGTTTTCAATTATAACAGGTGTATGATATTTTCTGTTGCCAGTTAATCTCTCTGCAACGGGGCGATAATATTCGATGGATTTTAGGAATTTTTCTGCCTGCCATTTAGATTCACGATCATAGAAAACAGTGAAATAGTCAGTCTTTATAACTTCCCAAGAAAACGTTATATTACAAGATGATGCAAGCACGATCAGAAATAGCAGATAATATTTACATTTTATCATTACTAAAGCTCCTCAATGGTTTTAGCACGCAAATGACACAACTAATATCTATTTTATATCTTTGCCATAAAGTTGCCCGTTGAACCAATATTCATTCCAATAAGTTTGACCCTTTTCCTCGTGGACTTTGTATTCAATGATGTTTTCATTTCCATCCTGTAATTTAATTATGATCTTACCCTGTCTACGGTCTCCGACAACTGTCCAGGTCCCTTTACTTTGACTTTGATTAGCATTTCCCCACGAACCGAGATCATTTCCTCCGCTATCACTAAAATTGCCTGAATAACTAGCTTCGTAATTTTCATAATAAGCCCCATTTGGCGAGAGAGTTATTGTTGTTGAAGTATTTGTAGTATAATTAGTCCAAGTGCCTACAAAGTTTTGCATTAATCCAGACGAATCAACTTTGAAAAACTGTATACTTTTTGCGATCACATTGCTTGTGGTGACTATTTCCTTTCCGTATTTGTCATAATTTGCTAATGCGATTATATAAACGCCCCTGCTAAATGGCGATACGATGCCAATGCCATAAGCCTTAACCGACTGATTATTGAACATTCCCTCATACTCACCAAATAGACCGTTTTTTCCTAATGGTTGAATTTGCCCTCTCGGAGAAAGCACAATTCCCGCTTCAGACAACCCCTCCTCCATAGATTTTCTCAGTTGATCAATGTCAGTTTCAGTATTAGGCATTACAATTATAAACCCGGGTATTGTGTCGTGCACAAGGAAGATACCTTCACCTGTTTTTTGTGATTTCCAACCCACTGGCGGACGGAATTTGAACCCCCAACTTTGATCTCCTACCTCATCAGGCGATATCGTTGATGATCCTACAATCCCGATCTGACCTTCTGATGAAACCTGCTCACTTGAAGATGACAAAGCCAAGCTCATGTCCATAGATGTAAATACTCTGCGGAGATCAGCGTCTCTGGATTCCAGTTGTTCTTTCAAGCCGATAGCAATGAGACCGACAAATTTTTTATTTGCTATTTTGGAGAACGCATAGGCTTGGACAACTTCGCCTTCTGGCGATTTGGTCTCCCATTTATACATTACGTTACTGCCAACAGGTATAGGTTCTTCGCTTCGTTTCAATGTTTGGACAATGCTTTGTATTTGGCTATCAAGGTATTGGGCTATACGAGGGTCTTTCGGATCGCTTAGACTATCATCAGGGATATCATCAACAAACATAAAATAAAGCTCAAGGGGGACATCATCCTGCATTCTTACATTAGGAGGGTTAAACTGGATATACTCTTCTTGTTTAGTTATATTCCAATTCTCTGGATACCAAAAAAAGAATCCTTTATCGTATGCATATAATTTCCCATTTTTTATAGGCTTAAATCCTTTCAATAGTTCATCCCATACTTGCTGGACAGATGCAAACATATCCTCTGGGGCACTCATAAAGAAAACATAAGCAAAACCACCAGAGCTAAACCCTGTTATCTGGGCATGTGAATTTGTCCCGTTTGGAGCTATTCCTGTGAATTCCTGCACCGGCATTGTTTGCTGACCATATTTGCATTCAAACCTTTTGACGCTTTGATAGTTTTGCCACTGTGCTTTAACTTGTTCCAATATTGAATCAACAAGTTGATTTGCCCTAACGTTTCCAAGAAACAACAAGATATTAATAGTAGAAGCACCATAAGTAAGGAAAATGCCTTGTCCGCCGGGCAAATTCTTAACAGTCCAGTCAGATGGATACGAAAACTTGATCCCCCATAAGGAATCTGTATATGTCAGCATTTTTTCTTTGATTTCTGTCTTATTAAAAGGCATTACTTCTGATGCAATGTTCACGTTTACTAAAAATATCAATAAAAGCACAAGAGAAATCGATGCCTTCAACATATCTCTACCTCCGTAATTATTAGTGCTATTTTTGAATTACATATCTATTTTATCACTTTTTGTGTGTTTTTGGAAATATTTATTTCTTTAGATTGTGACGTCAACTCCGCTTCAAAAAGCAGACTTGACTTAAACATAGCTTTTTTAGATAATTTTTATATAAAACTGACGATCATATATTTAACACTGATTGAGGGAGAAAATGAGATATATTGAATTGAAAAGCTTCATATTAATACTAATAATACTGCTCATACTTTGTGGTTGTTCGAAAAAAGATGGACAAAATGAAACTGTCATTGAGGAAGAGGTAGATATAGTGAAACTTGTAAATGTCAACATTCCGGGATGGAAAGCAGGTATAGAAAGAGTTGTTGACTATGAACAAGGGCTAAGGCTATACGTTGGTCGCATAGCTGACCTATACCTTGCCTACGGCTTTAAGAAATTTGCCACAAGGGAGTATAAAAATCGCGATTCTCTTTCAATAATGGTCGAAGTTTATGATCTCGGAAAAAGCGGAAATGCTTATGGTATGTATTCATTTGATACTGCTGGAAATAAAATGGATATAGGTAACGAGGCTTCTTACAGTTACGGAACACTCAGATTTTGGAAAGGACGTTTATTTGTTAGGATAGTTGCTCAAGAAGAATATCGTCAGTTGGAGAAATACATAATACAATTTGCCAGAGCGGTTGATCAGAAGATAACTAGCGTAGGCGAGAGACCCAGTCTTTTGAAAAAAATTCCACAAGAGAAAATGATTCCCGATACCTTGCACTTTTTCCACGAAAATTTATGTCTGAATAATATATACTATATTCCAGAGTCATATACGCTTGGGCTTTCTGATCAAACGGACGTTGTAACTGCGCAATATTCTTTTGCTTCGAACTCCTATCCACGATTATTTGTCATTGAATACCCAGATGAACTGTCAGCCCAAAACGCTTATAATGCTTTCACCGTGCGTTATTACGATGCCCAAACGCCTGTCCACAAAAACGATATAAATATAGTCCGAACAGAAGAAGATGACTATAACTCGATATCAATAAAGAAAAATTTTGTAATATTGGTCTTTGAATCGCACTCAGCTGAGATCAACAAAAAGTTGACAAAGGAAGTGCTGAAAAGGATAGATTAAGGAGGATTTGATGCCTTATCCGAGAATGGTAAGAGTAAAACAGACTTTCTCGTCAATACCAGAAATAAAAGACATTAAACAAAAAGTTCATAGCGAGCTTGGTAAACCAAACATTATGACGAGGATCAAACCAGGACAAAATGTTGCCATAACTGCGGGAAGTCGGGGGATCGCCAATATAGATCGCATTATTGAGGCAATAGTGAAAGAGTTAAAAGATTATGGAGCCAAACCGTTCATAGTTCCCGCAATGGGGAGTCATGGAAATGCGGATGCAGAAGGGCAAAAAGAGATTTTAGCCCATTATAATATAACTGAGAATACTATGGGATGTCCGATCCTGTCTTCTATGGAGACCGTGCAACTAGGGCAAACTGTTGATAAGTTTACCGTATTTATTGACAAAAATGCCTTTTCTGCCGATCATATTGTCGTGGTAAACAGGGTCAAACAACATACAGATTTCTCTGGCAAAATAGAAAGTGGACTCGTAAAAATGATCGGAATAGGTCTTGGAAAGCGAGATGGTGCTTCAATGTATCATAAAGCTTCATTAAAGTTTGGGTTTGAAAACGTCTTGCGAGGCGTTGCGAGCGTCGTCCTTGAAACTGGAAAAATCGCTTTTGGTGTTGGGATCGTTGAAACTCCCTACGATCAAACAGGAATAATTTGTGCAACTTCTCCTGATGAACTTATAAAAACCGAAGAAAATCTTCAAGAACAGGCTAAGCGATTAGCTGCAAAATTACCTTTTGATGAGTTTGACGTCTTAATTGTTGATGAGATCGGAAAAGATATAAGCGGTCTTGGTATGGACACAAAAGTCATAGGTCGTATGATGCAGACAGGGGAAGAAGACCTTAAATCCCCAAGAATAACAAGAATTTTAGCCCTTGATCTTACACCTAATACTATGGGAAATGCCGCTGGGATCGGTCTAGCAGATTTCACGACTAAAAGGCTTGTCGATAAGATAAAGTTTGAACCGACCTATATGAACTTCATAACATCTATGGGACCACAAAAGGTTAGAATACCAATACATTTTGATAACGATAGAAAAGTCCTTGACGCCGTTTTTGAAACGATCGGATTAGTCAGTCCTGAAGATAGTAAGGTTGTCAGGATAAAAAATACGCTCAGACTCGACGAGGTTGATATCTCCGAAAGCTTGCTTGATCTTGCAAAAACTAGGGAAGATATAAATATAATCGGAGAGCCAAGAGAATTTGAATTTGATGAAAATGACAACCTGAAACCAATGATCTTGCAAAATGAACACACATAATTAAAGTATACCACCAAATAGTATTATATTTAGTGGCATACTCTTGATTGTCAGTTTACATTTATTGTCTCCAAGAGAGGATAGGCTTTTCCATCAATCCATAAGGAACGCTAATATATTTGTCTGTCCATCTATCTCCGCCAGAGACGAATTCCCCGGGACCTGTCCATGCTGGGTATACATCGGTAAGATGCAATGGACCTAATAGATTGCGTCTACTGCTCACAACCTCTATCTCAAGCCTATTCTTTCCTGCCTGAACAAAATCTGTAATATCAATTTCATAAGGTTGCCAAGCAATAACACCAGCAGGCTTACCATTTAGACGCACTTTTACAAGAACTGCATCCCATTTTGGCAGTTCAAGGAATAACCTTTCGCCTTTCTTTACAGTTGGTTCTATTTCAGTAATATAGGTTATTGATCCACTATAACATGCGAATCCTTGATCAACCCAATTACCAAGAGATAACTCTGTTGGTAATTCCGTTATGACAGGTTTCGTGTCATTCCATTTGAACCCGAATTCTCCAGTAAAATACAAGGCTTCTAAATTTGATTTTGAGGTATAGTTTGTCATTAGAATAAGCTCATTTTCGCCTTTCTTTAAGAACCATGGCAGAACCCTTATCCGTGTAAATGAGTTATCAATCCACCAGCCCTCGTTTTCATCAGCCATAAGCTCAAAGCCATTTAGATAAATCTTATATTTCTCGGGCTCTTCTATAACTAAATGACACGGACCTTTTGGCAGAGATTCAACTTCAAAGTGATATCTTAAAGCTATTGGCAATGGTTTTTCTTCTGGAGGTGCAACTTGCGCCCATGGCTGAACCATTGCTCCACCACGATGTCTTAGACCAGCCGCATCTCTAACCGCCCTATCAAGTTTCAATATCTCCAAAGGTCCTTGCCATTCTCCCCCATTAATAGAATATTCAGCTACGTCTAGCGGAAATGCATTTGGCTCGTCTCTCATTATCTTCCATTTATCAGGACCAAAGACCTCTTTTCTGATCTCATTATATTTTTTACGTGGCTTAAGCTCTGGGTCTACATCAGACGAGACAACGAATATTCTGCTTCCACATCCTGGGAGATCAGTATGAATTAAAACCCCATCATCAGTGGTTTCTGCATCTGCAAGGAATATTTCGCCTGTCTGTGCGTCCCATTCTTGAACTTGACCACTACCGGGCATTTTTATCGTTAGATCGCCTGATGGGTTATCCTGCTTTGTATGACAGATAAACAGATAATAGTTCTTTTTATCTTCATCATATCTCAGCATATAAAGCGATGGATTGAATTCTTTGCAGTCTTCGGTCTTAATTGAAACTCTCACAATACCTTTTACTTTTGACAATGCGTTGACGATAGCTTCGCGTTCCATAGGCACTTGGACTGCTTTTCCTGCCAGTTTCTTTGCACTATCACTTGGAACAGCATCTACAAACTCCGCTATTGGCTCGACGAATATAACTGCCCCGCCAGCTTTCAGGAAGTCAGCAAGTATTTTTCTTGTGCTCTCACGGATTGTCAATGTTGGTGGGACAACAACAACTTTGTATTTTGCTTTAACAACCGCTAATTCATTACCATCAACCTTGCCATATCTAGCTAGAATATCCTCATCAACATAATCAAAGTCAAAATGCTCTTCTAGTAAGATATTTTGCACGGTCATAAATTGGTTGTTGAGTTGCCATATAGGTTCACGGACTCCGCCGTAGAATACGCCCCATGCACTTTCAATTGGATGGATGACAGCAACGCTTCGGACAGCTTTTCCCTGAGTCATCATGACGTTGACTCTTGAAAAATAGTCTTCAACGATCGGATAGTCTCTCCACCATGGCGATTGGAATGAGATTGACGCAGGATAGTCACGTTTTGCCTCGCCTAACATAGTATACCATGAAAGGTGTTGACATCTTAAATTGACGCCCAGAGCTGCTTGCCAATCCCCGACAGCCTTATGCTCAGCGAATGTAAATTGCCAACCTGTGCATCCGTATAACTCACTGAGCATCCATTTCCTGCCGAATTGATCAAGCACAGAACTGCATTGTTTGGCGGTTGAATATTCTGGCGGTCTACCACCTTGACGTGTCAATATTTGTCCACAAAGGATGTCAATGCCCGGCGCCTGCATAAATTCGTAAAATCTCATCGCACTTCCAACAACTGATGTCTGACTATGGAGATTTTCTTCTGCAAGCACATGACCAGTGAATAACAAGTTATACTTTTCACACCAGTCGTATATCTGCTTGCCAAAATGGTAGGTGAACATATAAGTCAGACAGTCACGGAAATCACGACGCACTTTTGAAAAATCTGCATCACCTATTTTAAAGAATATTTCAGGCAGATGATCCAGTATATCATATCCATATCGTTCTTTGAATATCTCTGGCAATGTGTCTGTCCATTGTGAATGACCACTGTTTGGACCGAGGCTAAATCCACCATAATTTGGTTCATCAGTGAATATGCCAGGAATCTCTTTGCCGAAGTATTGGCTTGAATGCTTAGCATAAGCATCGTGTGTAACTTCAATGAACTTTGCTACTGCTTCCTTTGACAATGTGTCAAGATATGTTTGATCGTTATACCAAGGCGAAGGGTCAGATAGGACACATCTGAAAGCAAGGACTTTTTCTCCCTCTTTCGCATCAGAAGGGGTCCCTTTTCTGACATCAGTTGCGACGTTGCCTTCAATTTTGCCAATGAATATGCGGAGTTCATCACCATTGGGTTTAAATTCTTTCGGATCAGCTATCGTAAGCCTTAAGTGTCTCTCACGATATTTTGGGTCTTTTGTAACCAGACCACCAGCAGCACCAGAGGGCCAGCGATCTTCGTCATAAAGCCAAGCTTCCATACTATTTTTTTGTGCTTCATCGGCACAGGCATTTATCAACTGAAACCATTCATCAGAAAGATAAGGCGTGGCAAGCCCAACCCTTGAATGCATAAATCCACCGCCTAACCCCATAGCTTTAAATACTCTTATCTGCCTGCGGAGTTCTCCCTCTTCAAGACGTCCATTCCATGCCCAAAACGGCTTACCTCTATAAAGCGATGTCGGAGATTTAAACAACTCTTTAATGCCCATTTAATTTTCCTCCCTGTCGATAGAAGATGAAGACAAATAAACGCATATTTTTGCGATTTATAATGATCGGATACCTTGCAAAAAAATGGGAAATTCTCGCTAAAAATAAATATTGTTTTATTATTGTAAAATAGGCAATTTACAATGTCAAGGATAACTAACCAGTCCAGTTCAAATTATTGGCAAAATAGGTATTGCATAAAAAACAAA
>FWPV01002033.1_pt1 | contig 17623 bp, 20 predicted proteins | sample 2228371 | NCBI WGS metagenome assembly FWPV01 (sample SAMEA103939776, study PRJEB20133) | metagenome | reverse complement strand
GCCATGCCACCTATCCTAAACGATCACGTTACGTCAATGTCAAGGGGTAGCATTGACCGGCTTGCGGGCAGCCCGCTTTACATGCTTCCTGGATCAACACCAGAGGCGCAGCACAACGCTACGCCTCCGGCGACAACAATCGCAACTGCAGGGTGGCTTTAGCCGGTCAGCGACAGCAGGTAGGCGATCAGGTCCCCGATCTGCTCGTCGGTGAACAACTCGCGGTAAGTGCGGGGCATCAGGTTGTCCGGGAAGCCCTCCACCACATACGCGCCGGGATCGGTGATCGACTGGTACAGGTACTGCTCTATGGTCAGGCCGGGGACGTGAGCGGCCGCATGGCTGGCGACATTGAGCAGGCCGGGGCCGACGAGCCGCTCCTCAGAATCCACCCGGTGGCAGGTGGCGCAGGCAAAGCCAACCTCGTTGAACATGGTGGCGAACAGTTCCGCGCCGCGGGCCGGGTCGCCCAGCGGGACGGGAGACTCGCCGGTCTGCGGCGCTTCCGCCGCACCGTGCGCATGACCGCCGCTGGTGGCAACTTCCGTCGGCGTCTGTGCAGCATCTGTCTCAGACGTCGTGGCCTCTCCGTCAGCGACCGCTGCTTCGTCAGCGACCGCTGCTTCGCCAGCGGCATGGTCACCCTCGGCTGCGCCGTGCTCCCCTTCGCTCACGTAGGCCGGTGCGCCGCAGGCAGCCAGCAGCAGCGCCGCCAGAAGGAAAATCATACTGATACGCAGGAGACTGGTCATTCTTCCCACACCTTGGTTGAGACATCTGTGAAAAGCGCAACGAACCCAAACCGGATTATAGTCATCTGGAATAGGGATAGCAAGTTCGTCGCCAGCAGGTAGCAGGCAAGAGCGGAAGCCGGGCGGCACGGCAGGCTTCCCCCCGTCAGAGTCTTACAGGTAGCCGCGCCGCCGGAACTCGCGCAGCAGCAAGACAACCACGATCACCATGGCCAGGAGCACAACCGGCACTCCCCACCAGGCGTCAAATGGCGGCCACGTCTGCACGAAGTTCATACCGTAGAAGCCCCCGAAGACGGTCAGCACGCCGATGGCAACCGTGATCACGGTCAGACGATTGACGATGACGTTCAGGCGATTCGAGGTCGCCGACATGTACAGGTCGATCAGGCCGGTGATCATGTCGCGCTGAACGCTCATCATGTCGGCCAGCAGAGTCAGGTGGTCGATCACGTCACGCATGTGGTAGCGCAACTCGGTATCGCCATCCCGGATATCCCACTCATGGGCCAGATTGTTGAGCATTTCCCGCTGCACCCACACCAGCCGCCAGACTTCCGCTCCCCAGCGCTTGAGCGTGAACAGACGGCTGAGCCTGGCCTGATCCGGCTGGGCCAGGATGGCATCGCTCAGGGTTTCACTTTCCTGTTCGATGAATTCCAGGACGGGGAAGATGTGATCGACCAGCACATCGGCCAGCACATAACACAGATGACGGGCGGAGACAGCCAGATGGTCCGGTGCGCGGCACACGCGGCGCAACGCCTCGTCGACCAGCGGCTCCGGCGCAGCGTGCACGGTCACCAGGAAACGCTCCCCCAGAAAGGCATCCAGTTCCCGTGTGGCAAAGTCCTCCGCGTCGTTCAGGGTCACCGCGTTGAAGATGATAAACGTCTCACTGGCGTAGGTTTCGACCTTGGGCCGCTGTTCCTGGTTATGGGTGTCTTCGATGGCCAGCGGATGGAACTGGAACACGTCACGCAGAACGCCCAGATCCTCTTCGGTCGGCCCGGTCATGTCGACCCAGAACAGCGCGCCATCCGTCGCCAGCAGGGCGGGCAATTCCTCCGGCGTCGCCTCGCGGAGCGCTCCCGGTGCGAAGACAGTGATCTTCATCACCGCACCCCTTCTGCTGGCCGCGTTCCGCCTGCTGGCGGGGTCAACCCGATGCGCAACAGGATCACCGCCAGCAGGGCCAGGGCAGCCCCAAAGAGGAATGGCGCACGCGGCCCAAAGCCCGTCCAGCCGCCAATCCCGCTCCACAGCAGGCCAGCAATCACACTGGCGGGGAGCGCCAGCACGCCCACCGCCGCGTTGTACACGCCGTATGCGGTGCCGCGCTTTTCCTCCGGGACCAGGTCGGCCACCAGGGCACGGGCGTTGCCTTCCACCGCACCGTAGTAGATGCCATACAGGCCGTAGAGCGCCCACATCTGCCACGCCTGCTCCACGAGGGCGAAGCCCAGGTACAGCAGGCCGTAGACCAGCCAGCCGCCGACGATCAGCCGGTAACGGCCAACCCGATCGGAAAGCACTCCCGCCGGCCCGGAGACCAGCGCGTAGACCAGGTTGAAGGTCAGCACCATGCCCATCACCCCGGCCACGCTCAAGCCGCGCTCCTGAGCACGGAGGATCAGGAAGGCATCGGCTGAATTGCCCAGCGTGAAGATCGCAACCGCCAGCAGAAAGCCATAGAAGCGCCGGTCAAAGCCGCGCAGAGTCAGGCGCGGGGGCGCCGCCTGGCCGGTCACCGGCACGTCGTGCGCCCCGACGGCCAGCACGATCACGGCCAGCACCGCCGGAATGATGCTGGCGATCACCACCGCCTGGAAGGTCTCCCGGCTCAAAGCCAGCCCGCCAGCCTGTGTCGCCAGCACAATCAGCAGGGCGATCAGGATGCCGGTCGCCGCGCCGAGGGTATCCCCCATGCGATGCAGACCGAAGGCCAGGCCGCGATGATCGGCATCGATGCTGGCGGCAACCAGCGCATCGCGCGGCGCGGTGCGGATCCCCTTGCCGATCCGATCAACCACGCGCACGGCCAGCACGCCCCACCAGGAAGCAACAACATAGAGAAATGGCTTGACAATCGTGGAAAGGCCGTAGCCGGTCACGGTCAGCCATTTGCGTGCCCGCAACCGGTCGGAAAGCCAGCCGGAGAAGATCTTGAGCAGGCTGGCGGTCGTCTCCGCAATACCCTCAATCAGGCCGATGACATTGGTCTTGACGCCCAGCACATTGGCCAGAAAGAGCGGCAGAAGGTCAAAAAGCATATTGCTGGAGACATCAGTCAGAAAGCTGGTAGCGGTTACCACCCATACATTGCGCGGCAACGACCGCCAGGCGGGGCGGGTCGCTTCAGCGCCGGTAGCGTTGATCTGAGTCATAGCGGTTGCGCTTATCACCCTTTCGGTGCGCTTCACGACGCCTTACGAACAATGAGCAGCAGGCGATGTTCATTAGTGGCGATCCCGCGTGGCGTGGTATAGGCAGCAGCGATGTGAGCCACCTGCTCCCAGTGGCGGGCCATATCGAAGTCTTCCGGGATGGGAACCGCCTTCAGCCAGAAAACAAACGAACTCAGGTCGGTGTAATAGTACGGCACATTGTACTCCGCGCGGCACAGGATCGCACAGTCACGGGCCAGGAAGGCTGCCACCAAGCTGTCCATATCCTGGCCGGGTGTCGGCCGGTAATGCCCGCTTGCTGTACAGCCAAAGACACGAATGACGTTCTCTGCGTTACGCGGGCCGACCTGCTGGGTGATGAACAGGCCGCCGGGCCGCAGTACACGCGTCACTTCCCCTGCGTCGACGATACTGTGGCGGCTGAGCACCACGTCAAACGACTCAGGGGGGAAGCCCAGGTCGTGGGCGGGCATCTGCAGGAAGGTCACCCGATCGGCCAGGGCGGGAGGCAGGTTAGCCTGCGCCGCCTGCACCAGCGTTTCGTCAGGATCAATCCCGACCCCGCGGGCAAAGAAGCGGGCCAGGCTGAGGAATTGCCGCCCGCTGCCTGTGCCGATATCCAGCACAATATCGGTCGGGCGCAGGTAGCGGCGCACGATCTCGGCATAATACCAGGGCACCGGATCGCGGGTGGCCCGCACGCGGGTGTAATCCCAGCCGCGCCATCCGCCAACCCGCGCGGCCACCGTCAGCAGGTGCTCGCGGGACAGGGGATTGCGGTTCACAGTCACCGCCTTCCTTGATCAGCATACAGCGTATTAACATACGGCGTACCAGCGGGCTGATAGTCGTCATTGTTATCCCGCCGGAGGGGGTCTGTCAAGCGCGGGGAAAGTACATAGATCACTGAAAGTACAGGGATCACGGTCAGTAGAACTATTTAACCAGTGTAAATTTGCATCATTGATGGTATGATGTGGTCTATACCAGGACAATTCTGACAGATCACCGGTGAATACGCGATGATCGTTGCCACCTGTCAGATCGAACTCACCCTGCCGGGCGTCAGTTCGCTCAAGCAAAAGCGGAGTGTACTCCGGGGTCTGATCGCCGGCCTGCACAAGAAGTTTCATGTCGCCGCGGCGGAAGTCGATCTGCATGATGTGTGGCAGTCCAGCACGATCGGGCTGGCGGCCGTCAGTACCAGCGCCAATCACGCCGAGCAGGTGCTGGAAAACGTGGTGCGCTGGATTGAGGAATACCGTCCTGACCTGGAAGTCGTGGACTATACCATTGAAGCCATCCATCTATGAGGTGTGTCGGACTATGATCGCCGTCATTGACTACGGAGCCAGCAACCTGCGCAGTGTGCTTCATGCGCTCGATTATCTGGGGGTGGCCGCCCGTGTGGCTGCCGAGCCGGATGATCTGCGGGGTGCGCAGGCCATCATCCTGCCGGGTGTCGGTGCATTCGGGGCAGGTATGGCCCGCCTGCGCGAGCTGGGCTTTGAGCTGGCCATCCAGCATCAGGTGGGGCGTGGTGTACCTCTGCTGGGCATCTGCCTGGGGATGCAGTTCCTCTTCGAGGCCAGCGAGGAGATGGGCGAGCATACCGGTCTGAGCCTGCTGGCCGGGCGCGTTGTCCGCTTCCCGGCGCTCCCCGGCCTGAAGATCCCGCACATGGGCTGGAACCAGCTCCAGCCTGTCCGCGAATCGCCGCTGTTGGACGGGATCGCCCCCGGCGATTACGCCTACTTCGTCCATAGCTACTTCTGTGCCCCGATTGATCCTGCCGACGTACTGGCAACCTGCGACTACGGGCTGGCTTTCCCGGCGATCGTCGGGCGGGACAACATCTATGGCGTGCAGTTCCACCCGGAAAAGAGCCAGGCGGTCGGCCTGCAGCTCCTGCGCAACTTTGCGGCGATTGCGGGCACCCAGCACCTTAAAACAGGTTCCACTGTAATTTATCACCTATGATCCTCTACCCGGCCATCGATCTGCGCGGCGGGCAGGTCGTCCGCCTTCAACAGGGCGATCCGGCCCGCCAGACCCGTTACAGCGCTGACCCGCTGGCCACCGCCCGCCGCTGGCAGGAAGCCGGAGCCACCTGGCTCCATGTGATCAACCTGGACGGGGCCTTCCAGACCGCCAACGACAACCTGAGTGTCCTGGCCCGGCTGGCCAAACTGGGCGTATCAATCCAGTTCGGCGGGGGTATCCGCTCGCTGGAGGATGCAGCGCGGGCTATCGACGCGGGCGCGGCGCGGGTGATTCTGGGCACGGCTGTCGCCCAGGACCCGGCCCTGGTGGAGACCTTTGTGGCCCGCTGGGGAGCTGAGCGACTGGCGGTCGCCCTGGACGCACGCGGCGGGCGGGTGGCTACCCACGGCTGGCAGACCGAATCCGCCTGGACGCCGATCGACCTGGGGCGGGCGCTGGCCCGGCGTGGTGCGATTCATGCCCTGTACACCGATGTCGCCCGCGACGGTGGGCTGGCGGGTGTGGATGTTGCCGGGACGGCGCGTCTGGCGGCGGAAACCGGCCTGCAGGTGATCGCGTCTGGCGGCGTGGCCAGCCTGGAGGATATCCGCGCCCTGCGGGCAACCGGCCAGGTGGCCGGGGCCGTGATCGGCAAGGCGCTCTACGAGGGCGTCTTCAGCCTGGCTGATGCCCTCCGTATTGCTGCTGAAGCGCCGTAAGGCAGGCGCTATTCCCGTCCCGGCAGGGCGAAGCGGTACGCCCGCCGCTTGGGATCCATGGCGTCAGTCAGGGTCGTCTCGTCGCGCGTGCCCCAGGTCAGGTGGATATCCTTAACAAACGTGGCCAGCAGGTCCAGAGCCAGGGCGACGAAATCCGTGTTCTCCATGTCATCCTGCTGCTTGGGCCAGCCATAGCCCCAGGCAAACCAGGCCCCATTGAGCAGGACAATCACGTCATAGAAGGCAGTCGCCTGCAGGTCATCGCCCTGCAGGAGGAAGAAGGCCAGCCGCCCACACGGCTCCTTGAAGGCATAACCGGGAATCATGGCTTCGTCGTTGACATTGGGCCAGGCGTTGCCCGCCAGCGGTACCGCGACGATCCGCCAGTCTTCAATCCCGATCTGCAGCACGCGCCGCCAGCCGCCCACCGGATGTTTGGAGTAACGCGGAGCGCTGATGTTGGTCACCCCGGCCTCGTTCAAGCGGCGAATCCCTTCCTCAAAACCGGTGAAGAGGCGGGCAGTGAAGACCTCCATCCGCTGTTCCAGTTGTTCAACCTGCTGCTGGCGGCGGCTCATCACCGTTTTGATTTCTTCCAGCGCGGCGGCCCGCGCCTCCTGATTCTCACGCATATCGTCAGTGCTCCCTGTACTTCCTCAGTCGGGCGCCAGTTACCCTCCAGGGCATTTTACACCGACCCTCGTGATGGGGATAGCGCCCGGCGAATACGAATAAGAAGGGATCACGGGTGGGAACAAACATGGTGATCCGCGCCAGCCTGCATCCCGCTGTCAGGTCAGCGCACCTGTCAGGCGTTGTCTAGGGGGTATAGCCCAGGCGCTCGATCAGGCGTGCCCTGATCACCGGCCATTCATCATCCAGGATGCTGAAGATCACCGAGTCGCGGATGTAGCCATCGGGCATGATCAGGTGTTTGCGCAGGATGCCCTCCTGTTTGGCCCCCAGTTTTTCGATGGCGCGCCGGCTGTGGGTATTGCGGCTGTCCGTCTTGATCTCGACGCGCACCGCGCCCAGCGTCTCAAAGGCGTGGCGCAGGAGCAGGAACTTGCTTTCCGGGTTGACCGCCGTGCCCTGGTAGTCCGGGCCAATCCAGGTCGCGCCGATTTCCAGGGCAAAATCTGCCGGGCGGATGCTCAGGTAGCAGGTCTGACCGATGGCTTTGCCGCTGGCCCGGAAAACAATGGCGAACGGGCAGGCATCCGGGCGCTGGTACGTGGCGCGGATAAACTCGCGGAAGCCCTCGACATTCCATGTTTCCGGGCGGAAGTGATAGCGAAAATAGGTGAAAAGCTCCGGAGTCCGGGCCGCTTCAAACAGATCAGCCGCGTGATCCTCGCGGAGCGGTTCCAGCCAGATCGCTCGCCCATCCAAGCGCACCGGCGCAACACGCATGACCGCCATGCTTACCTGTCCCCCTTACACCACTTTGCGCAGGCCCCAGCGGCCTGCTATTGTCGCACAACCGCGCCCGCCATGCCGCATGTCCGTAGACTGTGCCACCGGCGGGAAGTCCGCCCTGCACCGGCCATTCACGCCGCGCCCAACAACGCCGCGCCGATGACCATCGCCGTGGCCCCGGCCAGCCGTCGCCGGGTATTGCCCTCCCTTAGCACCTGCACTCCCAGCAGGACGCCGATCAGGATGCTCACGCTACGCAGCGGGGCCACATAGCTAACCGGGCTGAAGGTCAGGGCGGTCAGGATCAGGATATACGATCCGGGGCTGAGCAGGGCCACCGCCAGCGCCCGCCAGCGATCGACCGCCCAGGCCTGCCGGAGTGCGTCGCGGTGGACCAGCACGTATGGAGTCAGGAAGACAGCCCGCAGCCAGCCGATGGCCCATGAATACACCACAGGCGCGATCAACAGGCGACTCATGGCGTAGGAGTCCCACAGGCTGTAAGCCGCGATCGCCAGCGCGGTGAACAGACCATAGAGAACGCCCGGTAGCACCGCCGAATATCGTATGTCGCGCGGATCGCCGGTGAGCGCGATCACGCCCGCCCCGATCAGCAGGGTGGCCAGCACAGCCTGCGGGGTTGGCTGCTCCCCCAGCAACAGGACTGCCCCCACGGTGATGAATAGCGGCCCTACCCCCCGCGACAGCGGATAGACAAGCGAGAGATCGCCGCGCCGGTACCCCGCGGCCAGCAGCAGGAAGTACAGCAGGTGCAGGGCCGCGCTGCCGACAATGAACAGGGCATCAACCGGCGTCAGCGTCCCCCCTTCCCGCAGCAACACAATCAACACCAGCGGCCCCAGGGTGAAGAACTCCATCGCGCCGAACAGCCAGGTAAAGACGGCCCCATTCGTTGTGGCCCGCTTGGCGATGAAATTCCAGACGGCATGCATGGTCGCGGAAACCAGCACGAGGGTTATAGCCAGCGTGGTCATCCATGGCCGTCCTTCAGGGCGGAAAAGCGCGGGATAGCCGCCGATTATACGCCACTTCGGCTGTGTTACCACGCCTGCCGGTCAGGATCTGGGGCACAGACCGGGCGATGGAGCCGCCAACCCCGGCGACGGTGGGCCTGTGTCACGACCTCCGTCCTGTGTCTGAACCGGGTCTCTACGACGCCCTGAGCAGCAGGCCGTTGCCAGAGGGATCGCGAGTCAGCCAGCCGCCCTCCTGAGCCACCTGAGAGACGCCCGCCGCTTCCAGGCGAGCACGGGCGTCCGCCAGGGCTGCCGCATCCCGCAGGTTCAGCGTAAACCAGCGCAGGCCGAGCGCTTCCTGTGGCGGGGGCGGGACACCGGGGCCGTTCCAGGTATTGGCTCCCAGATGATGATGGTAGCCGTCCACCGCCAGGAAGATCGCGCCGGGCAGGCGGGCCATCACCTCAAAGCCCAGCAAGTCCCGGTAGAAGTGCTCCGTAGCGGGAATATCGGCCACATGAAGATGGATATGCCCGATGGTCGTGCGCGGCGGCAGGCCATCCCAGCTCACCGGATGCTCTTCCGCCAGGCGCAGCAGACCGTCCACGTCCAGCGGCGCGGTGCCCATCTTCAACCGGCCACCGGGATATTGCCAGGCGCTGCGCGGGCGGTCACAGTAAATCTCAATGCCGTTGCCTTCCGCGTCGGGCAGGTAGATCGCCTCGCTGACGTCATGATCAGCGAAGCCCTGCAGCGGTGTGCCGATCTCCCCCAGATGGTGGAGCGTGCGGGCCAGTGTCCGGCGATCGGGCACCAGGATGGCGAAGTGGTACAGGCCGGTCGTGCGCCGGGGGCGCGGCGCATCCGGACGTTCAGTCAGGATCAGCAGGTCAGGCCCGCCCGTGCCCAGGAAAGCCGTCCCCCCTTCCAGACGGTGCAGGCGCAGGCCGATTATGCTTCTGTAAAAATGCACCTGGCGCTCCAGGCTGGCCACCGTCAGGTGCACCGGGCCGAGCGTCAGGCCATGCAGCGGGGACGGGGTATCCATGATCAGCACCCTTTTCGGATTATTTTTATCCGGGATAATCTTATCCTGCCACGACGTACCTGTCCACAGGCCCGCCACGGAAAAGGGGGAACAGGGGGGTAGCCGCCTGCAGGCAGCGTTTGGCTATAATAGGCAGCGGTAGCTATCCCGACCGGGAGGAACGGCGGATGCCCCGCGAAGTGCATGTTGGCGACATTGTGACCACACGCAAGAAACATCCCTGCGGCGGCGCAGAGTGGCAGGTCTACCGCATCGGGGCAGACATCGGTCTGAAGTGCCTGGGCTGCGGTCGGCGGGTTCTGCTGACCCGCCGCGAGTTCGAACGGGCAGCCAGGATCATCCGCCGACCCGCGCCGGGCGAAGACCCCGCCGGGGAAGCAGGCGGATGATGCGCCCTGCCCACCGGAACAGCGTTACCCCTGCGCCTCGTCATCCCGCTCGCTGCGCCACCAGTTAAAACCGGGGGGCAGGTTGGTCATGCCGGGGCCGGGATGCTCGTCGCTATCCGGGGGCGGCGGAGGCGTTTCCCCGCGCAGAGCTTCCAGCGCCTCCAGCGCCGGGGAAGGAACGGGCACCGGGCGCGGTGCGGGTGGTGGGTAAGGGCGGAAAGCCCGCTGGTACACCTGGCGGGCATGAAGGGCCAGCGCTCCCAGCCCGATGAAGATGGCCACCCCGTTGATCAGCAGCCCGATCACCGGCAGCGGCACGTTGACCACCAGGGCGTAGAACAGAGCGCCCAGCAACAGCGAGAGCAGGTTATAGGCCAGCCGATCGTCCATCCCGGTCAGGCGGCGGGCCAGCCGGCTACCGAACAGGTAAGCAAAGACCAGCCGCGCCACAAACAGGATCACAAAGGAAAAGCCCCCAATCGTCAGGGTATTGACGATCAGCATCAGCAGCAGGCCCATGCCGGTGAAGCCACCCAGGGTCACCACCGAGAGCACCACGACGATCAGGACGCTGATCAGCAGCACCAGCAGGCCAACCGGCACGGCCAGCAGTGCCAGAATCATCCCCCAGCCGAAGCTGGGCGCCAGCTGGCGGGGGATAAGCCGGGCCGGTTCGCGGATCCAGGCCGGCGCGACAATCATAACCAGCACACCCGCAGCCAGCAGGGTCAGCACATCGGTCAGGGTAGCGTTCAGGTAACGGACGACCAGGTCACCGGGCTGTACTGTTTCTTCCGGCACCGGCTGGGTGATATCCGGGCGTGGTTGGTCGAGCGTGAAATTGATCGTGCCGCCGATCTGGCCGTTGATGTTTCCAGGACGCGCACCGGTATACGTCAGGTTGCCGCCGATCACGCCGTCCGGTCGCACGGCCAGCCCCGGGGTCTGGAAGGAAACCGTGAAGGGGAAGGGAAAGGGGATGAACGTCGGCGATGATTCCCCGCTGCCCACATGGGCGTAGACATTCCCCGCCACACGCCCGCCAATGATCAGCGCCGAGCCGTTAAAGCTCACACTCCCCCGAACATCGCCGCGCACCACCGCCTGATACCCGAAGACCAGCAGATCGCCGGGCACGGTTGCCCCATCCCAGATTTCAACATTGAGGGCGGCAGCGGAGACATCGGAGCCGGGACTGAGCCGGGCATTGCCGGTCAGATCCAGATCTACCCCGCCAAACCGGATGTCGTCCTCCACCGTCCCTTCGATCCGGAGTTGCCCGCCCAGCAGCCAGATATCGCCGCTCACCACCCCCTGGGACGCGATCACGGTTGACCAGGCGCTGCCGATCAGGTCGCCCCGAATGGTGCCCTCAATGGTCAGCGTGTTGCAGGCGATATACAGATCGGAATCGATAACCTCTCCCGCGGCGATCACGCACTGGTCGCCCTGCAACCCTTCGGCAGCGCTGGCCGTGCCCAGGGCAACCAGCAGCAGGCACCCCATAACCGCCAGAATCACATACCAGCCGTGGCGGCGCATTCTCGTTTCCTCCGGTTATCGTGCCATACAGGCCGCGCAGCCCTGCCGGGTAGCGCGCGCACGCCTATTGTACCACGCCCGGCCGTCGGAATTGGAGCGCTGCCCGCCATCCGGGGTATAGTAAGGATGTTCTGGCTGCCAGCGCTGGGAGGAAGTTGCCGTGCGCCTGTTGCCCCATGTCCGTCCTGAGATGTTGCTGCCTGACTTCTGGCTGGCGCGTGTCCCGAACCCTGACACGCTGCTGTTGGACGCTGCTGCGATCGCCGTCTTCAATGCCCGCGCCCGCGAGATAACCGCCATCCCGGATGTCCTGGCCCTGCCGGACGCCCTCCCCGCCGATGATCTCCGCGCCCACATCCCTGCCGTGCCAGAGAGCGCCCGCTTCGGTGTTGATGGGGCACCGCTGGGTACCGACCTGTGGGCCGGATTACAGGTCGCGATGGCGCTCGATGCCCTGCCCGACCCGGTGCCGGTGCACTTTGCCCTTGCCCTGCGTCGTACACCGGTCCGGACACTGCCCACCAATCGCATTGCGCTGGAAAAGCCCGGCGACCTGCCCTTCGACCGCCTGCAGGAGACACTGATCGAAGCCGGCTGCGCGGTCGCCATCCTGTATACAACGCGCGATGGGGCGTGGGCCTTCGCCCTGACTCCGCTCTACTGGGGCTGGGTGCGGACGCGCGACCTGGCCCTCGCCGATCGCGCGACCGTCGCCCGCTTTGCCAGCGCGGAACCCTTCCTGCTGGCTGTTGGCCCCTGGGCGGATGTTGCCGTCCCCGGCGAGGGGCCGCATCTCACCGTGCGGATGGGCACGCGCCTGCCACTGCTGGCCGAAGAAAACGGTTTGCGCCGCGTACAACTCCCCGGCGCCGACGCCGCCGGGCAGCTGATCCTGAACGAAGGCTTCGTGGCCGCCGCCGATCCGGACTGGCACAGCGGGACGCTGCCCCCGACCCTGCGCTCAGTATTCGAGCGCGCCTTCGCCCTGCTGGGGGAACCCTACGCCTGGGGTGGGCTGCGACCGGGCCGGGCGGGACGGGATTGCTCCGGCCTGGTGCAGGACGTGTGGGCGACGGTAGGCGTGCACCTGCCGCGCAACAGCGGGCAGCAGGGACGGGTTGGCGTGCAGGTGGCTGGCTTCCAGCCGGACGAGCCGAACGAAGCCCGTTTGCGCCGGCTGGCGGTGGATGTCCCGCCCGGCGCGTTGCTCTTCCTGCCCGGCCATGTGATGCTTTACCTGGGGATGGTGGATGGCGTACCGTATGCCCTCCACGATCTCTGGGGATATGCCCATCCGGATGGGCGCATCACCCGCGCGGCGGAGGTGGTGGTCTCCGCGTTGCCACCCGAACCAAGCGCGATGCGGCATACGCTGCTGGAGCGGCTGACTCACGCCCGGGTCATTGCGCCTTTTTAGATCGGGGAATCAGCGGTCAGGGATTGTCAGGGCGGCCAGGCCGTTTTCCAGCCCAAACCACAGGCGGCCATCCGGGCCAAGTCGGATCGCCCCGGTTGGTGCACCGGGCAAGCCGTCCAGACCCGTATAGCGCCGGATGCCGTCCTCGCCCACACGCGCTATCGAATCCGCGCAGGCTACCCACAGGACGCCATCAACGGCCAGCAGGCCGCGCATCTCGCACGTAGCCTCCAGGGTCGCCAGCGGGGCGGTATCAGCCCCTTCCGGGAGTTGAACGAAAGGCGGAAAGAGAAAAGCGACGGGGATCGGTGCGCTCCAGCTCTGGCCGTCAAAGTCCGTGATCTGCCCGTCAGCCAGACCGGCCCGCAGTCTGCCATCGTCGAGCCACAGGCGAACCGGGATGCCCCCCGCCGGGAAGCCCGCTACAGGGGCAAAGGCCCCATCCGCACCCAGGGTCAGCAGGCCACTATCCGCGGCGGCGTACAGCGTCCCCTCGAAGAAGATCAGGTCGTGCACTGCCCTGCGCCGTCCCAGGCCGTGGAATTCCCAGTCCAACGGCGCGGGCGGGGAGAGCGCCGCCGCTGCGACCACCGTCTGGGCGGCGTTGGTCGCCTCAACGTGCAGCGAGCCGGGCGCGGCATTACCGCCGCCCAGCAGAGCCAGAATCAGCATCAGCATACCGAAGACGGCCACGATCAGGGCGATACGCGCCTGATCGGAAAGTCGACGGGCCGGGAGCCGGTCAGCAGAGGGCATGGTATGATCCTTGAACTGGCAGGGTGGGGCTTGCCAGCAACCTTATCCCTGCCGGATAATTGTACCCCAGGACTGAGGCTTTACGGTGCACCCCGCTTCTGATAAAGCGAAAGGCGAGATTGTGGTCGAACGATTACCCGTACCGGCGTCCGTGGCGCGTCCCCTGGGCTACCCCCGTGTGGCCAACCTGCCTGAAGAACGGCAGGAAGGGTTGCGGCGCTTCTGGATGGAAGGGCTGTATAGCTCGATCGCCCTGGCCCTGACCGATCCGTACTATACCCTGTACGCTCTGAGCCTGGGTGCCACCAGCAGCCAGATCGGTCTGGTCAACACGCTTTCGCAGCTCAGCGGGGCGACCCTCTCCCTCCCCGGCGCGATTCTGGCCGAACGTAGCGGGCGCTACAAATGGGTGGCCCTGGTCGGACAGTTCCTCAAGCAGAGCATGTGGCTGCTGATGGGCGTGGTCGTCTGGCTGTTGCCGCTGAACGTGGCGCTGGGGGTTTTTCTGGCTGGCTGGGTGGCCATCTCAATCTTTGGGACGCTGCTCGGTAGCGCGTGGTCGGCCCTGGTCGCCGAGATTGTACCGACCCCGATCCGGGGACAGTACTTCGCTTCCCGCAACATCCTGATGCAGCTGAGCAAGATCCTGATCGTGCCGGCAGCGGGGCTGTTCATCAAGTCCATCGGGGAACCGCTGGGCTTTCAGATCGTCTTTGTCCTCAGCTTCTTCTTCGGGTTAGGGGCTTTGTACTACTTCCGCAGCCTGCCGGAACACCGTCACCATCCGGCGGCGTCCGGGGGGGAGCACTTTGGCCTGCGGCAGACTCTGCGCGGGTTGCGCCTCTTCCACAACTACCGGAACTTCGTGCTGGCCCACACCGTGCTGAACTTCGGGGTGATGCTCGGCGGGCCGTTTATCCAGGTGTATATGGTGGAAGCGGCTCACTTTGACGTGGCGACGATCAGCGTGCTGAACACCATCGGCGTGTTCGCCACGATGGTCAGCATGTACTTCTTCGGGCGCTGGCAGGATCGCTTTGGCATCACCTGGATCATGCGTTTTACGGCGGCAATGCCCATCATCCCGGTGCTATGGCTGGGCGTGACAGAACCCTGGCAGGGCGCGCTGGTGCAGTTCTATGCCTCAGTGGCCTGGACGGGTTACAACCTGGGATCGTTCAACCTGCTGCTGGCGATCACACCGGATGATCACCGTCCGCGCTACCTGGCCCTGCACACGACTGTCGCCGCGCTGGTCGGCTCGGTCGGGCCGGTCATCGGCGGCTGGCTGCTGGACGCGACCGGCTTCCTGCCCGTGTTCTCGCTGTCGACCATCTTCCGGGCTGCCGGGATGATCCTGTTCCTGGCCCTGGTGCGGGAGCCAGCGCCCGCGCACACTGAGACCGCCTGACGGGCAGACGCGGCCTAAATCTGCTCAAAGAGAACCGTATCCAGGACGAACAGGGTAGCCCGATGCTCGTCCGGTTGTGGCTCGCTCCGGCAGGCAGAACGGATCAGATCCAGTGCGTGGGAAACCGCCGATTCGTCCACGCCGATCAGCAGGGTTGTCTGACCTCCCCGGCGCAGGAAGCCGCCGGTGCTGGCGATGCGGGTAACAGCGTAATGGTTGGCAACCAGGGTGTTCATCACATTCTCGCTGTCGGCGGCCCCAACAATAGCGATAATGAATTTTTCAGCCATGGCTTTATCTCTTAAACCTGCTCAAAGTGTTTGACGTCAAGGACAAAAATTGTGGCTCCACCGACCGTCACTTCGACGTAGGCGCCAACCGTCATGGGATGCTCGGCGGAATGCGGCGCAATCGGCATCATCCGGGTACGGCGCTTGCAGGTCTTGCGCAGGAGGTCGATCAGGTGGTGCACCTGATCATCCTGAATGCCGCAGAACAGGGTGGTATTGCCCTGGCGAAAAAAACCGCCAGTCGTCGCCACGCGGGTGACGCGGTAGCCGGCCTCGGTGATCGCCTCGACCACGGCATCGGCATCCAGGTCCTGGACAATGGCAATGATAAGCTTCATGGGCAACCTCTCCTTTGTCGAGCCGTGTGGCTACGAAGTCTACCCTGTCCGTATTGTACCGTATTCCGGCGCAGTTCCACGGAAAATTCCGGGTGGGCAGGGCGAATCAACGCGGATAACCATCCACAATCTGCGCCAGCGACCCGGCCAGAGCAAGGATTTTCCACTATGTCAGGGGGCCGGGAAAACTGCTCTTTCACGCCTTGTCTGCCCCTGCTGGCGCATGGCTCCGAACCCAAAATCGCTCTTGACCTGTTCCCCAGGCGGCGCTATACTATGGCCAGTTGAACAGGCGGGCTTGGTTCAGTGGTAGAACGTCTCCTTGCCAAGGAGAAGGTCACGGGTTCGAATCCCGTAGCCCGCTCAGAACCCCGGTCGGATGGCCGGGGTTTTCGTTATTGTCGCTGCTGAGATGACCTGGAGAGGCGTATGGCCCGGCCCTGGTTTGATCACTTCCGCCTGGCTGCCCCGTTCTACGATCGTGCATTCGGCAGCAGCGAAATCCCAACGGCGGCTCTGGAGGCACTGGGTCTGCCCATCGAAGGCTGGCTGCTGGATGCGGGCGGGGGTACGGGGCGTGTGGCCGCCACGCTGATCGGTCGGGCGGGGCGGATTGTTGTCGCCGACGCTTCTTATGCTATGTTGCGCCGGGCGCGGGCCAGGGGCGGCCTGCATCCCACGCTGGGGTATGCGGAAGCCCTGCCCTTCCCGGATGGAGCCTTCGCCCGTATCCTGATCGTGGATGCCTTCCACCACTTTCATCATCAAGCACAGGCTACTGCCGAGCTATGGCGGGTTCTGGCACCGGGCGGGCGGCTGGTAATCCTGGAGCCGAATATCGCGCGCTGGCCGGTCAGGCTGGTGGCACTGGGGGAAAAGCTGCTGCTGATGCGCAGCCGGTTCTTCACCGCTGCGGCGCTGGCGGCGCTGGTCGGCAGCCAGGCAGGCGCGCAGGTGGCAGTAGACACCACCAGCACGCCACTCTATATCCTCCTGACAGCCATCAAAGAGGCAGATCAGGGGGCCGGTTCAGCAGTCAGGTCATAGTGCTGCTGGGGCACAATGCCCCACTTCGGCGGCGGCCAGTAGATCAGCCAGGCACGCCCCATGATGTGATCGCGGGAGACCGCACCAAAAGAGTGCGAATCGCGGCTGTTGTTGCGGTTATCGCCCAGCACGTAGTACTCATCCGGGCCGAGCACGATCGGCTCGCCGGTATAACGCGGCGCGGCATTGATATACGGCTCCTCAAGCGGCTGGCCGTTGATGTAGACCAGGCCGTCGCGGATCTCGACTGTTTCGCCGGGCAAGCCGATGATGCGTTTGATCAAGTCTTCCTGCGGCTCCTCAAAATCCAGGACGACGACATCCCCGCGCTGCGGCGCACCCAGCAGGTAGGGCAACCGGCTGACAATGATCCATTCGCCAGTTTCAAAGTTGGGCTGCATGCTGGAGCCTTCCACGATGTAGCGCGGCGCCAGCAGGTTGACCAGCGTGTAGATGATCACGACCATCACCAGCGTGTCGCGCATGTCGCGCCAGAAGGTGCGGCTGCGCACCCTGGGCCGCGGGATAGGCGGCGCAGCGGCCTCCGGAGTCCCGCCCAACCCTGGCCGGGGAAATGTTCCTGTACCCATGTCTTCACGTTCCACCGTAACAGCACCTGTCACCACTGACCTCGCTTCCCGGTATTGCCTTTCCAGTCCATGGCAGCGGGCCATTATAGTGTACCCATTCCCGGAAACCAACCGCTACTTGCCGGGGGCAGGCCAGACAAGCCGTAGTGGCCGGGACAGCACCCGCATCCCTGACAGCCGTTGCGTGCCGGGGGCTTGCTTCTCTGGCGTGTTGCGTGGCGACGGGATACAATACTGCCCGTCACAGACAGGTTTGGTATGGTTTCTGGCGCCCGGCCCATCCCCGCACCGGACCCGGTCCTCCGGGGGCTACGCTGCGCTGCGTTCTGAATGATCCTGACCAACCAGGGGCGATTATGTTCGAACTTCCAACTCTGGAAAGCCTCAACATGGGCGCGGCGCTCCCGGCGCTGGCGCTGGTGATTGGCACGATTCTGCTGGTTGTTGTGGAACTGCTGCTGCCCAGGCGGCGTCAGGGATGGATCGCCTGGCTGGCGCTGCTCATCACCCTGATCAGCCTGGGGATCGCCGTGATCA
>FWPV01008674.1_pt1 | contig 17627 bp, 14 predicted proteins | sample 2228371 | NCBI WGS metagenome assembly FWPV01 (sample SAMEA103939776, study PRJEB20133) | metagenome | reverse complement strand
TCTCACGGTGGTGCCCAGCTGCTTGATGAGCCGCTCGAGAAGCACGAGGAGGGAGGCCTTGAGCTCCGCGTCCATGTTGCTGAAAGGCTCGTCCATGAGCAAGATGCGGGGTTGCACCGCGAACGCGCGAGCGATGGAGACGCGTTGGGCCATCCCTCCGCTGAGTTCCGCCGGATGGTAATGCTCAAAACCCGTCAGTTCCACTCGTGCCAACCAGTCAGCGGCCAGACTACGCGCCTGCCGTTTACTGAGTCCCTGGGCCCGCAGGGGGGCGGCCACGTTCTCGAGAGCCGTCCGCCAGGGCAGAAGGCGGGGTTCTTGGAAGACATAGCCCTGCACCGCGTCCACCACTTCGACCCTCCCCGTGTCGGGCTGGAGCAGACCGGCGATAAGCCGCAGGATGGTGGTCTTGCCCACCCCAGAGGGCCCCACGATGCAGACGGTCTCCCCTTCAGCCACGTGGAAGGAGATCCCACGCAGTACTTGCAGGGAATCGAACCACTTGCTGACACTAGCGAAGGTGATCACTCCGTCGCCTTTCGCCAGCGCAGCGCCCGTCGCTTGACCGGCCGCAAGAAGCCGAACTCGATGACAGCCATGAGGGCCAGAAGCACGACCACCCACGCGTATAGCTCAGGAGTCTCCAGATAGCTCATCGCCCGCGAGAACGCATGCCCCACTCCGCTCATAGCCGCGAGCACTTCCGCCAACACCACCGCCCGCACGCCGATGCCGGTGGCCAGCGTGAGTCCTGCCAGAGCCGGCGAAGCCACCCCGGGCAGATAGATTTCGGTCAAGAGCAGGCGCCGGGGGAAACGGTACACGCGGCCCATCTCCACCAGCCTCTGGTCGATGGCCAGAACCCCCGCCATGGTGTTCACATACATGGTGGGAAGCACGATGAAGGCCACGATGAACATCACAGTGAAATCCCCCAGGCCGAACCAGAGCATGGCCAGCACGGCTATGACCACAGCGGGAATGGTCATGCCCACCCAGCGAAGAGGCTCGAAGAAAGACCGCAACCGCGGCTCGAGTCCAGCCGCCACCCCCAGGGTCGCCCCTGCCGCCGCGCCTACAGCGAGTCCGGCCACGAGACGCCGGAGGGTGATGAGCACTTGTATCCACAACGTGCTACCCGAGGCCAGTTCCCCGAGCGCGATCGCCGTCTGGACGGGAGAGGCTAGAATGGCCGGGTTGACGACCATAGAGAGGAGTTGCCACCCAACCAAGATGGCGACTCCTCCCCCTATGCCAAAAAGCAGACGCCGCCGGCGACCTCTGGGACCAGGCCGAGGGCCCGGCCCTCTGGACTCCGACCCCTTGAAGCCCCACTCCCTGGCCTCCGACCCCCTGGGGTCCGACTCCCTACCGGACGTAGTAGAAGCCATCGTCGGGAAGCTTGCCTCCTATGACTTCCGGTGACAGTCCGGACAGCGCAGTATAGAAGGCTTCCAAGCTGGGGCGAGCTTCAGCCGCCGGGGTGAACTTCCAGGTTATGTGCTTGAGCGCCTCGGTCATGACGGGAGCTTTCAGTCCCAGCTGAGGCAACTGGGTCTCGACGAGCCGGCCGGCCTCTTCCGGATGAGCGAGCATCCAAGCCACAGCCGCCTGATATTCCCGCAAGAACACAGAGATGACTTCGGGCTGGTCAAAGACAGTCTCTGTGGCCACCGTGCCTGCGATGGGAGTGGCCGCCTCCGCACCCACGGCTTCAGTCCAGGCCTTATCGAAAGCCAGGGAGCGATAGAGGGGTCTCTGGCTCTTCTGGCTCTGCAGGATGACCGCCGTGGTGAGGGCTTCGCTCAGGACTGCGTTCTCCACCTGGCCGGAGAGCAGGAGCTGCGAGGCCTGCGTGGGATCGGCTGCGTAGCGCAGGTCGAAGTCTTTCTGCGGATCGAGACCTTCAGCTTTGGCCAGATACTGGAACATCACGTCGGGGACGCTGCCCTGGAACGGCACCACCAGCGACTTCCCCTTGATGTCGGCGAAGCTATCCGCCTGGGGATCGGAGGTAACCAGGTAAGTGATGTTCCACACCGAGATATCGAGCAGCCGGAGCGGCAACCCCCGGTTGTAAAGGATGGCCGAGGTGTTGGAAGGCACAGTCACCAGATCCCCCTGCTTTCCAGCCACGATAGCCTTCAGTTGCTCTACGTTCTCCCAGATCATCAGCTCTGTTCGCTTGGCCACCTCTGCCAACTTGTCGTTCACCACCAAGTAGGCCAGCGGGATGGCCATGGGCCCGGGAGGCGCCACCAAGATCAGCCTCTCGCGCGCAGGCGCAGAGGCTGAGGTCGTGGTCTCTTGAGTGCCGCAACCTGCGGTGAAAACGAGTCCTAAAAGAGCAAGTGAAATCGCCAGCCACAGCCCCCAGAGCAGCGCTGACCGCGCCCCCTGCCCCGAACTTCTCACCGCATTACGATGAAGACGCGACATGGCTGTCCGCCTCCTAGTCCTTGTCTTCAATCTTCAAAATCCATCCTCTTGACAGTAACACCCTTAAGCGCCTGCAGCTCGTTGTAGAAATCTTCCACCTCCGGGCCGATGACGTCGACCAATACCAGCCCGCTGGGAGAGCACTGGGTGGCGTCCGCGTCGTGGATGCCCAGCCGAGTGCGGATGTTGCACCCGTACTTAGTAAGGCAAGCCTGTAGCGCCGGTACGTTCTCGGTGCGGTGGGTGATGTGGATGCCGAAAATCGTGTGTTTCATGACCGCTTCCTCCTCTGGTTCTCCCTGGCAAGAGCTGTCTACGAACCTAGATCCCGAAGATACCCGTAAAGATACCTGACTTCGCCTCGAATGCGTTGGATCAAGCTTGACTCTGTCGCCGCCGCTTGAACGACCTTGACTTTGTGGTCCCCCCGCGGTAGATTGTGAATCGCGTAACGGTGTGATATCAGTAACGATTCCGGCGGGGAAATGGCAGAAACTGTTCGACCTTCAGTCTCACCCAAGACGGTGGCGCGCATCAGCCTCTATCGCCGGCTACTCTCCGACCTAGGTCGGTCCGGTGCCGTCAACGTCTACTCCCACCAGCTGGCGCATCTGGCCGGGGTGAGCGCTGCCCAAGTGCGTCGCGACTTCATGGTGATCGGGTATTCAGGCAGTCCCAACCGGGGTTACCAGATCGAAAGCTGTCTGGCCAGCATCGATAGTTTTCTCGACGGGCACACTCGCCAAGAGCTAGCCCTTGTCGGAGTGGGCCGCTTAGGCCGGGCCGTGCTCGCCCACTTTGCCGGACGCCGCCCCCTGCTCCGCATCTCCGCCGCGTTCGACCTCGATCCGACCCTGATCGGCACCCAGGTGGAGGGGTGCCCGGTATACGACGTTGTCGAGCTCGAGCGAGTCATCAAGGAAAAAGCCATCCGGGTCGCCATCCTAGCGGTCCCCCCCGAACACGCTCAGACTCTGGCCGAACGCCTGGTCGCGGCCGGGGTGCGCAGCATCGTCGATTTCACTGCGGTGCCGCTGCGGGTGCCCGACGAGGTGTACGTGCACTACATGGACATCACTTCCGCTCTGGAATCGGCCGCCTTCTTCGCTCGCCAGGAGACTCCCGAAGAACCTGAGACCGAAGCCACGGACGCCCCCGAGGTGGAGATGCGCCCGATGATGCGTACCATCGACTCCCTTCTGGAAGGCGCCCCTGTGAAGCTGGAGGAGCTGGCTCGCAACATGGGCGCCCGGGTGCTCACTCCGGGACCTGCGGAGGGCGTGGCGATCACTCGCATCTACGCTGGCGATCGCGTAAGCGATCTGCTGACCGAGGCCTCCAGTCAGACCCTTCTCATCACCAACCTGGCCAATCTGCAGATGGTGCGGGTGGCTGAGTTGATGGAAGTTCCCGGCATCTGCTTCGTCGACGACATCCAACCCGATCCGGAGATAGTCGAGCTGGCCACCGCCAACCGCACCCTGTTGATGGTCTCTCCCGCCGGGGTCTTCGAGACCTGCGGGCTGATCTATCAGTACCTAGCGAGCGCCCGCGGCGCAGCTTCGGGCCTCCAGACCCCAGCCACAAGAGATCGGAGCCCCCGCACGGGGAGGAAGAGAACGTGAGCCCGGAGACCTGAGCTTGGGATGAGGCCGGAAAGTAGAACCTGGTGGAGTTCTTGTCCTTCGACATAGAAAGCAACGACTTCCGCCGAGGCGGTGCCGCCTCGCGAGCCATCAAGGAACGCCTCAAACGGATCGGCGCTGAGGCAGAGGCGGTACGGCGCGCGATGATAGCCGCCTACGAGGCCGAGATGAACGTGGTGATCCACTCCGTGGGTGGTCGCCTGGAGGCAGCGCTCAGCGAGTCCCGCCTCGACGTCAACGTCATAGACGAAGGTCCGGGGATCCCCGACGTGGAGCTGGCCATGACCGAAGGCTACTCGACCGCGGGCCCGGAAGCACGTGCTCTCGGCTTCGGGGCGGGAATGGGACTGCCTAACATCAAGCGGAGCAGTGACCGCCTACGCATCACCTCGCGGCCGGGGGAAGGTACCCGGGTGAGCTTCACCATCTTCTTGCGCCCAGAGGCCCAGAGCGGGCAGGAACCCGGGAAGCCGACTCTTTCCCTTTACGCCTCGGCCGACCGCTGCCGCGAGTGTCGAGCCTGCCTGACCGCCTGTCCCACCCAAGCCCTCAGGGTGCGAAACGGAGCGCCTACCTTGTTGGACCATCTGTGCATCGACTGCACAGAGTGCATCGCGGTCTGCACCAGCCAGGCCCTCGGGATCGCGCCTGACTGCACATCCGTGGCCGACCTCGGTGCTCTCGAGAAGACAACGCTGGTCGTCCCCGCCGCCCTCCTCGCGGGGTGCGGCCCCGGCTACTCGCCCGAGCAAGTCCTGCGGGCTTTATATGGCCTCGGTTTTGCCGAGGTGATCGTGGTGGAGGCCTTCCTGGAAGCCTTGCGTCACCAGAGGCTCGGCACAGCCGAGACCCCCAGACGACCTGACCAGGAACCCGACGAAGGGGCCGAGGTGACGCCTCTCCCCCTGATCCTACCCACCTGTCCTGCCGTCACGAACCTGCTCGAGCTGCGGTTCCCCTCCCTGCTACCCGCTCTCGCTCCGTTCGTGTCCCCCTGGGAAGCGGTGGTTGCCAAGTGGATCGATGCGTCCGCAGAAGGACGGCTCGCCTTCGTAGTGTCTTGCCCTGCCCAGCGCTCGGTCGTGCTCGAACAGATCAACCGGCACGGCAGAGCAATGACCGCTTCGCCGACCGGCACGGTAACCCAGGCTGAGGCGGGGGACTCGGCAGTGAGCTCTTTTTGGTCGGTAGAGTTCCTAACCCCGGAGGCGATGCAACAGGCCGTCCTTGGTCTGCTGACCGGCGCGCTGACCGGCGCGCGGGTTGAAGCCGGCTCCGACGGCTCGCCTGGTGCTTCCCGGACGGCACAGCCAACGCGACCCCCTGCGACCATCGGGTCGGAGTCAGCCCCAGCCCCGCCGGGAGCGGAACCGTCAGCCAGCCTAGGGCCTCTTGGGGTGGATGGCCAGGGGCTTCCCAGCGTGGGTGGCCAGGGGCTTCTTCGCGTGTGTGGCATCCGCCACGTCAGGGCCGTGCTGGAGCAGATCGAAGACGGCCTACTTCCCGAGGTCACCCTCCTGGAACCCTACGCGTGCGCGGGGGGCTGCTTCGGTTCACCGCTCCTTGCCCTTGACCACCACGTGTCTCGGTACCGCTGGCAGCGGTTCTTGGCCGACGCCGGGTCACTGCTGGAAGCCACTCGCGGGCCCACCGGCCCTGCAGCCCTCCCACCAGCAGTGGTCGAACGGACGCACCCCCCTTCCCCCCGGCTGGGCATCCGCCTGGACCCGCACATGGGCCGAGCCATCCGCAAACTCGGTCAGCTTCAGGCTCTCATCCACAGCCTGCCCGGCAAGGACTGCGGTGTCTGCGGAGCTCCCACCTGCGCGGCCTTGGCGGAGGACATCGTCATGGGGCGCGCCAACCAGGCCTCGTGCCCCTACCTCACGAGCGACAGGGAGGACGTTGACCCATGAGACTCGATGAAATGGCCAAGCTCCTCGAACTCGAAGCCCTCACCCCCACCTGTGCGGAACACCTCGCCTCCGAGGACATCGCCCAGGGCTATGCCTCCGACCTCCTCAGCGACGTGCTGGCTCATGCCCCGGCGGGCGGCGTCTTGGTGACCCTGCAGGTGCACCTCAACGTGATCGCCGTCGCCAGCCATGCCGGCTTAAGAGTGGTCATCTTCGCGAGTGGCCGCACCCCCGAGCCGGACGTCGTGGAACGGGCCGCGGAGGAGGGCCTGGCCCTTTTCAGAGCCCAGGCCGACACCTTCGAAATCGTGGGTCGCCTGTATCAGCTCGGTCTGCGGGGTTCGACCGGCGCGCATGGCGGGGCCGGAGGGCACGGCTCCGCTAGCGCACGGGACGCGCCCGGTGCCCAGAAGCTCGACCCCTAGGCCAGGAACGATGAGCCGAGGAGCGCAAAGACTGCATGCTTGGACGACAGAATGACGAACCCCGACCGGCAGCTACGACCTTTCCGGATGGACCTCCATGTCCACACGGCCCTCTCCCCTTGTGCTGCGCGGGAGATGACGCCGCCTGCGATCATCGCCGCCGCTCGCGAGAAAGGACTCGACATGATCGCCGTGTGTGACCACAACACGGCCGGCAATGCAGCCGCAGTCCGGGAGGCAGCCGAGGCGGCGGGCGGGTGGCCTTTCGTCATGGCCGGGATAGAGATCACTACAGCCGAGGAGGTGCACGTACTCGGCCTCTTCCCTCACGTGGACGCGGCCGAGAGGGCCGCCGCGCGGGTGACCGGGCTCCTACCTCACACCGCCGACCTCTTCCCCGGTGACGAGCGGCGCTACCAGGCCTATTTTGGAGAGCAGACCCTGCTCGACGCCGGGGGTCGGTCACGGGGGCAAGAGAAGGCCGCGCTGGCTCTCGCCACCACCCTAAGTCTGGCCGCGGCTGTCGCCCTCGTCCACCACGAGAAAGGGGTGGCGGTGGCCGCCCATATCGACCGACCCTCTTACAGCGTGTACTCCCAGCTGGGTCTGTTCCCTCAAGAGGCGGGCTTCGATGGAGCCGAGGTCTCCCGGCATCTGGAGAAGGATTCTCCCCGCTGGGAGGAGTTCAGCACCCTCGGCCTTCCCTTACTGCGCGGCTCCGACAGTCACTTCCTGGTGGAGCTGGGGACGGCCTTTTCGATCGCCTGGATGGCCGAGCCCAGTTTCGCAGAGTTCGTGTTATGCCTGGCCGGTACCGGAGGCCGACGTGTGGAAAGCCCATTCACGAAAGGTGAAGAGGGGAAACGCGACCATGCATGACCTCTCCCTGTATCTGCTGGAGATCCTCGAGAATTCGGTGCGAGCCGAGGCCAGTCGGATCCACATCGCCCTCACCGTCGACCAAGCAACTGACGAGGTCCGCTTGACAGTCGACGATGACGGACAAGGGCTGCCTGCAACGCCAGAACAGGTTCTGGACCCCTTCTTCACCACCAAACCCGGCAAGAAGACGGGGCTCGGTCTCAGTCTCCTGCGGTCCGAGGCCCAGGCTGCCGACGGAGCCCTCACCATCGGTCCCTCGCCCAGTCTGGGCGGGACCCGGGTGGAGGTGTCCATGCGACTGAGTCACGTGGATTGCCCCCCTCTGGGAGACGTGGCCGCCAGTCTGGTCGTGGCTGCAGCTACCAATCCCCAGGTGGAGTTCGCTGTGACCCTGGATGGGGACCGGTTCTCACCCCCGCTGACGCAGGCAGCCCCGGCTGTGGCGGCCCAGTACTGGCAACAAGCGTGCTCCGAGAAGCACGAGAAGCGAGAGAAGGAGAGAAGAAGCTCACGGGGAGGACGGGGCATGAGTGTTAACACAAACCTACGACTGACAGGGGAGCATGAATGATGGCGGAGCAAGTGCAAGAACGCAACCCAGGCTGCGCCGGCTGTGAGGAAGCCAGTGAAGAAGAGCTCCTCAGACGGCTGGACGAGGTCATCGCCAGCTACAAGACCCGGCCCGGTGCGCTTATCCCGGTCTTGCAGATGGCCCAGGGGATCTTCGGCTATCTCCCCGAGGTGGCCCTCAAGCGCATCGCCAGAGGTCTGGGCAAGTCCTACAGCGAGGTGGCCGGGGTGGTGAGCTTCTACTCCTTCTTCTCCACGGTACCCCGGGGCCGGAATCTGATCCGGGTATGTCTAGGAACGGCCTGCTATGTGCGGGGCGGGATGAAGGTGCTGGAAGCCTTGAAGAAGCACCTGGGTATCGACGTGGGCGAGACCACCCCCGATCGGGAGTTCTCACTTGAGGTAGCCCGCTGTTTCGGCGCCTGCGGACTGGCGCCGGTCATCACCGTCAACGATAACGTCCACCATCGGGTGAAGCCGACCCGGGTGGCCGAGGTGCTAGCCCAGTATGCCTCGTACGACAGCACCCAAGGCGATGTAGTCGGGTCTGAGGAAGCCCTGGTGGGCGCCTCGGGGGCTGTTTCTGCCGGGTCCCCTGGAGGGAGGGCATGACTATGGCTGAGAAAATAAAGAGTCCCGCCGAACTGCTCGCTTTGGCCGAGAAGGCGAAGGCGGAAGTGGAGCTCCGCTCCGGAGCCAAAGACATCAAGGTGACCGTACATATGGGGACCTGCGGCATCGCGGCGGGGGCCCGGGACGTGGTGATGGCCTTTCTCTCCGAAATAAGCGAAGCCGGTTTGGACAACGTTACCGTGCACCAGGCGGGATGCGCCGGGCTCTGTGAGATGGAGCCCATGGCCACCGTAAAGACCGCTGATGGCTCGCTGTATCACTACGGACTCCTGGAAGACCGTAGCAAAGTGCGCGAGATAGTGCGCTCCCACTTAGCTGGCGGGACTCCGGTGACTCACTACCTGATCAGGACGCCGCAGGCATGACCTCCCCCAGTGAAGGAACGAAGTGATGGATAAGGTCAGGACCAACGTACTAGTTTGCACAGGAGGCGGCTGCATCGCCTCTGGAGCCCTCGAAGTCAGTGCCGCTTTCAGCAAGGAGCTGGAGGACCTGGAGCTCGACGAAGAGGTCCGCGTCATCGAGACCGGTTGTCTTGGACCGTGCGCCGTAGGTCCCGTGGTGCTCGTCTATCCCGACGGCGTCTTCTATCAGAACGTGAAAGTGGAAGATGTCCACGAGATCGTGGAGGAGCACCTGCTCAAGGGCCGCGTAGTGCAACGATTGGTCAGCCAGGCTCCGGGGACGGACCGCACCGTGGCCGAGATCAGCGATGTGGAGTTCTTCAACCGCCAGGTGAAGATCGTCCTTCGCAATTCGGGCCTAATCGATCCCCTGAAGATAGAGGAGTACATCGCCCGCGGCGGCTATCAAGCGCTGGCCAAAGTGCTCACGGAGATGACACCCGAGCAGGTGATCGACGAGGTCACGCGCAGCGGCCTGCGTGGCCGCGGTGGCGCCGGCTTCCCCACCGGACTCAAGTGGAAATTCGCTCGCCAGACCCCCGCAGACGTCAAGTACATCATCTGCAACGCCGACGAGGGAGACCCCGGCGCTTTCATGGACCGCTCGGTGCTGGAAGGCGACCCGCACAGCGTGATCGAGGGCATGGCTATAGGAGCCTACGCCATCGGCGCGAAACAGGGTTACGTCTACCTGCGGGCCGAATATCCCTTGGCTGTTGAACGCCTGCAGTACGCCATCGACCAAGCCCGGGAAAGAGGACTTCTTGGCACCGACATCCTGGGCACCGGCTTCGACTTCGACCTGGAGATCCGCATGGGTTCCGGCGCCTTCGTGTGCGGGGAAGAGACCGCCCTCATGCGCTCTATCGAGGGCGGCCGCGGCGAGCCGCGGCCGCGACCTCCCTTCCCAGCGGTCAAGGGTCTGTGGGACAAGCCGAGCGTCCTCAACAACGTGGAGACCTTCGCCAACATCGCCCCCATCATCATGAAAGGGGCGGAGTGGTTCGCCAGCACCGGCACGGAGAAGAGCAAAGGCACCAAAGTCTTCGCTCTGGGCGGCGCTATCCAACATGCCGGACTGGTCGAAGTGCCTATAGGCATCCAGTTGGGCGAGATCGTTTACGAGATCGGCGGCGGCACACCCGGCGGCAAGCAACTCAAAGCCGTGCAGCTGGGAGGGCCGTCGGGTGGCTGCATCCCCAGGACCGATCTCAACGTGCCCATCGACTACGAGACCTTGCAGGACCTGGGGGCCATCATGGGTTCCGGCGGCTGCATCGTCATGGACGAGGACTCCTGCATGGTGGACGTGGCCCGCTACTTCCTGGACTTCATCCAGGACGAAAGCTGCGGCAAGTGTCCGCCTTGTCGAGTAGGCACCAAGCGCATGCTGGAGATCGTCACCCGTATCTGCAACGGAGAGGGTCGAGAGGGTGACATCGAACGGCTGGAGGAACTGGGCCAGATAATCAAGGACACCGCTCTCTGTGGCCTGGGCCAGACGGCCCCCAACCCTGTACTCTCTACCATCCGTCATTTCCGGCATGAATACGAGGCCCACATCCGCGACCACTACTGCGAAGCCGGCGTGTGCTCCAGCCTGTTCACGGCTCGCTGTGCGAACGCCTGCCCAGCCTCGGTCAACGTCCCCGGATTCGTCAGCCTCATCGGCGAGAAGCGCTTCGATGAGGCCCTGCGCCTGCACCGGGAACGCAACCCCTTGGCCAGCATCTGTGGGCGGGTGTGCTTCCATCCCTGCGAAAACAAGTGCCAGCGGGGGGCCCTCGATGCCCCTGTGGCCATCCGCGGCCTCAAGCGCTTCATGACCGAGCAAGAGACCGAGATCCAGTTGCCGGAGGTCAGGGTCAACCCGTCTAACGCCGCCCGTAAGATAGCCATCATAGGAAGCGGCCCCGCCGGACTCTCCTGCGCTTATTTCCTGGCCCGTCTGGGTTACAAACCGGTGATCTTCGAGAAGGAATCCAGTCCGGGAGGGATGCTGGTGCAGGCTATTCCCGCCTACCGCCTGCCTCGCCAGGAGGTCGGACGGGAGATCAGCATGATAGAGAGCCTGGGAGTCACCATCCGGACCGGTACCGCTCTTGGCCGCGACTTCACCTGGGCCGACCTGCGGGCGCAAGGCTACGAGGCGGTCTTCCTGGCCGTGGGCGCGCCAGAAGGCATACGACTCCGTATCCCCGGTGAGCGGGGCGCAGGAGTCACTGAAGCCCTGACCTTCCTCCGCGACTATAACCTGACCGGGACGGCCCAGGTAGGGGAGGAAGTGGTCGTGGTAGGTGGCGGTAACTCTGCCATCGATGCCGCGCGGACTGCCCGGCGCCTGGGAGCCAAGCACGTGACCATCCTCTATCGACGGCAGCGTAACCAGATGCCGGCTTGGACCGAGGAAGTCATCGCTGCCGATGAGGAGGGCATCACCATCCTGGAACTGACCGCCCCCAAGCAGATCCTGCGCGACGCCCAGAAGCGCGTCGTGGGGGTGCTCTGTGAGCGCATGGCTCTCGGCGACTACGACCGCAGTGGCCGGCGGCGGCCGGTGACGGGACGGAATCCGGACTTCACCGTGCGCTGCGACCAAGTGATCGTGGCTATCGGGCAGTCGCTCGACGCCTCTGCGCTCCTTGACGGGCTGCCGGTCGAGCTGAAGGACGGCTGGGTCAAAGCTGATCCGCGGACCGGCGCCACCAGCATCGAGTGGCTGTTCGCCGGCGGTGATGCAGTGAGCGGACCCGCCTCGGTGGTGGAAGCCGTCGCGGCCGGCGAACGGGCCGCGGTCGGCATCGACCAGTACTTGACCGGGGCCAACCACGCCTTCTGGCGCAGAGAGATAGCAGTCGACGTTCCCTTCGATCCCGACGCCGACCCCGTGCCCACACCCCGGGCACCCGTGGTATGTCTCGATCCCGAACTGCGCGCTTGCACCTTCGACGAGGTAGAGCTGTCCTGGAGCCTGGAGACCGCAGTCGCGGAAGCCAAGCGTTGTCTGCGCTGCGACTACGGCAAGGTGAGCCCCATAACGGCTGAGGCGGAAGCCATCGTGCAACAGGCGGCCGAGCAGGAGACTGGGCTCCCGGCCACGCAAGGGGGCGGGCGCGCGACCACGCAAGCAGCCGGGGTCGCGACCTCCGCCGTGGCCGGCGCCGCCCACACTGAAGGAGAGGTGGACTGATGCCGATCTTGACCATCGACGACACCAAGGTGGAAGTCCCTGAGGGGACTTCGTTGCTGGATGCCTGCCGCCAGGCCGGCGCCCGTATTCCCACCCTTTGCTACCTGGAAGGAGTCCAAGCCATAGGGGCCTGCCGGCTGTGCTTGGTAGAGGTGGAGGGAGCCCGCACGCTGGTGGCTTCCTGCGTCCATCCCGCCGCTGACGGAATGGTCGTGCACACCAGCACGCCGCGAGTACGGAGAAGCCGCCGGGCCGTCCTTGAACTTATCCTTTCCGAGCATGACGGCGATTGTCAGTCCTGCGTGCGCAACAGTGATTGCGAACTACGTACGCTGGCCCAAGAACTGGGCATTGACGGCTTGACCTACGAGGGCGAGAAGACCCGGCGCCTCCTCGACACCTCCACGCCCGCCCTCCTGCGCGATAGCGGGAAATGTGTGATGTGCCGGCGCTGCGTCACTGTGTGCGGAGAAGTCCAAGGCGTAGCCGGGCTTTTCCCCCAGTATCGCGGTTTCTCCACCGTCATCGGACCGGCTTTCGCTCATGACCTGGCCGAGGTCGTCTGTGTGCAGTGCGGACAATGCGCTGCCGTCTGCCCGGTGGGAGCCATCACCGAAAACAGCGCCGTCGACCAGGTGTGGGCGGCCCTGGACGATCCCGATAAGCACGTAGTGGTACAGACCGCCCCTGCCATCCGGGCTGCGCTGGGCGAGGAGTTCGGCTATGAGCCCGGCACCTTGGTGACCGGCAAGATGGTATCGGCCTTGCGTCGCCTGGGCTTCGATGCCGTCTTCGACACCAACTTCGCCGCCGACCTCACCATCATGGAAGAGGGCACTGAGCTTCTCTCCCGGCTGCGGCGAGCGTTGGTCGATAAAGAGCCGGTGGCTCTGCCCATGTTCACCAGCTGCTCCCCGGGCTGGATCAAGTACATGGAGCACTACAACCCCGACCTGCTGCCGAACCTGTCCACCTGCAAGTCGCCGCAGCAGATGTTCGGAGCTTTGGCCAAGACTTACTACGCCGAGAAGAAAGGCATCGACCCCAAGGACATGGTGGTGGTCTCGGTCATGCCCTGCACCGCCAAGAAGTTCGAGTGCACCCGGCCGGAGATGTCGGCCAGTGGCTACCAAGACGTGGACTACGTACTCACCACCCGGGAACTCGCTCGCATGATCAAGCAGGCGGGCATCAACTTCGACAGACTGCCGGACGGCAAGATGGACCGGCCCCTGGGACTGTCCACCGGGGCTGCAGACATCTTCGCCGTCACCGGCGGGGTGATGGAGGCTGCGCTCCGCACCGCCTACGAGATCGTGACCGGCCATCCTCTTCCCTTCCCCAATCTCCACGTGCAACCCATCGTGGGACTGGAAGGGGTGAAGGAGGCGGCCATCACCATCGAGGGCACCCTACCCGAGTGGGACTTCCTGAGAGGGGTCACCCTGCGAGTAGCGGTAGCCCACGGCCTGGCTAATGCCCAGAAGATCATCGACCGTATCCGCTCGGGCCAGGGTGAGTACCATTTCGTGGAAGTCATGACCTGTCCGGGTGGTTGCATCGGGGGAGGCGGGCAGCCGCGACTGACCTCCGATGCCGTGCGCCAGGCTCGCATCCGGGCCATCTACGCCGAGGACGAGCATCGGGAGCTCCGCAAGTCCCACGAGAATCCCGACATACAGAAGCTTTACGAAGAGTACCTGGGGAGACCGCTGGGCGAGTTGTCCCACAAGCTGCTCCACACCGAGTACGTGGAAAGGGAGCGGGTATAGGAAGGGAGCGGTGAGCCCGCCCATGCGTACACCGGTCGCAGTAGTGGTAAGGTGAAGGAGTGATGGTCGACAGTAGGTCCGCACTCATACTCCTGGTCGATGACGACTATGACTTCCTCGAGGTCAACCGTCTGATCCTCGAGCGGGCGGGCTACCGGGTGGCAACGGCGGCGGACTCCACCCAGGCCTTACGCCAGATGCAGGAGGAGAAGCCCGACCTGGTGATCACCGATCTCATGATGACCAGCCTGGATTCGGGCTTCTCCTTTGCCCGTGCCCTTAAAGAGGACCCGGTTTTCCGCCGGATCCCCATCATCATGACCACCTCGGTCTCGTCCACCTTGGGTCTCGATTTCCGCCCGCGGAGCGCCGAGGAACAGGCCCAGATGCATGTGGACGCCTATTTCGACAAGCCGCTTGAGGCCGGACTCCTTCTTGCCAAGATCGAGGAGCTTTTGGCCGCGGCCAAGGGAGATGAGGCGTGATGCCTCCTCCCGAAAACCCCCTGGTGACCATCATCGGCGAGCGGTGCCGGATGTGCTACGCCTGCATCCGGGAATGTCCGGCGCGGGCTATCCGGGTGGTCGACGGCCAGGCCAGCGTCATCCCTCAGCGCTGCATCGGCTGCGGAAACTGCCTCCGGGTCTGCAACCAGAACGCCAAGCACGTGCGCGACGACACCGAGAAGGCTTTCGCCTTGCTTGACTCCGGCGAACGTACCGCGGCCATCGTCGCCCCCAGCTTCCCGGCCGAGTTCACTGATATGGAGCCTGGGCGCCTGGTGGCCATGCTTCGCAAACTGGGATTCTCCTCGGTGCACGAGCTCTCCCTGGGGGCCGACCTGGTGGCCCACGCCTACACCGAGCTCCTCAAGAAGAACCCCGACGGGCGCTACATCGCCACGCCCTGCCCGGTGGTTCACTCCTATGTGCGCAAGTACCGTCCCGATCTGATCAAGTACCTGGCTCCTATCGTGCCTCCCATGGTGGCCATGGCGAGGGCTCTGCGTCATGACCTGGGTGAAGACATCCATGTCGTGTTCATCGGACCGTGCATCGCCAAGAAGCGTTCTTCTATCGACTATACGCACATAGAGATCGAGGCGGTGCTCACCTTCGCCGAGCTCAGAGAGATGTTCAATCTCCGAGGTATCACCCCTGCAAGCGTGAGCGCCGACGACGACTTCGACCCTCCCTACGGAGGGGTGGGCGCCGTCTTCCCTATCTCCGGAGGATTGATACAGACCGCCGGCTTGCAGGCTGACCTCCTGGCCGGGGAGATAATCGTCGCCGAGGGTAAGGACGAGTTCCTCGACGCCATCGCCGAGTTCGACGTCTCCCACACCAACGCGCGCCTGCTCGACATACTCGCCTGTCAGGGCTGCTTTGCCGGGGTGGGCATGACCAGCAAAGAAACCAACATGCAGAGGCGGGCCCGTATCTCGAGCTATGCCAAGAACCGCCTGGAGAGCTTCAGCGAAGCCGAGCGGGCGGAGATACTGCGGGCTTGGGAGCGCTACCAGGACCTCGACTTTTCGCGCCAGTTCGAACCCGACCCCCAGATTCTGGAGGGACCGGAGTCACCGGAGGAACTCAAGGAGATCCTTGAGCGGATGGGCAAACGTAGCGAGGCAGACTTCCTCAACTGCGGTGCTTGCGGCTATCACACCTGCCTGGAACACGCGCGCGCCGTCTATGCGGGATTGGCCGACTCTGACATGTGCCTCCCTCACACCATCGAGCAGTTGCGAGCCGCTTACGCAGAGTTGGAGGAATCCCATCGCTCGCTGGAACAAGCTAAGGAGGCGCTGGAGAGATCGGGCCGGTTGGCCAGCATGGGACAGCTTGCGGCAGGGATCGCCCATGAGGTGAACAACCCTCTGGGCATTCTGCTGTTACACGCCAATCTGGCTCTGGAAGAATGCGAGGAGGATGCCCAGACCCGGGAAGACCTCGAGACCATCGTCGAGCAGGCCAACCGCTGCAAGCGCATCATCTCCGGGCTGCTCAACTTCGCTCGTCAGAGCCGCGTGGTACGCGAGCCCACCGACCTCGGCGAGCTGGCGCAGAAAGCCATCCACATGCTGCCCATCGAGGAGGGCGTGAAGATCGAGGTCGACAACCGGCTGACTGATCCCATAGCCGAGATCGACGGCGACCAGATCGTGCAAGTGCTCACCAACCTCATCAGCAATGCCCAGCACGCCATGCCTGATGGCGGCACCGTGACGGTGACCCTCTCAGACAGCCCGGAAGAAGTGGTGATCGAGGTGACCGACACCGGGGTGGGCATTCCTCCGGAGAACATGGACCGCCTTTTCGATCCCTTCTTCACCACCAAGCAGGTGGGAGTGGGCACAGGCCTAGGTCTGGCCGTCACCCACGGTATCGTGAAGATGCACCGCGGGCAAATCGCTGTCCAGTCGAACGCGGATCCGAACGTCGGGCCCACCGGTACCACTTTCACGGTGCGACTGCCTCGTCGGGAACAGTCAGCGCCTGGCCAGGCCGGTGAAGAAAGCAGTCCAGATAAGGGAAACCTTGGCGATGGAAGCCTCGACGCCGGGAGCCTCGGCGATGGAAGCCTCGACGCAGCCTAACGAACAGACCGTGCGGGTCGCCATGGTCGACGACGAGGAACCGCTCTGCCGGGCGGTCCGGCGTATCCTGGCCAAGTACAAGGTCCACGTGCCCGACGTGGGAGTGGATGCCCGCTACGACTTCACGGCCTACCCCACCGGAGAGCAGTTCCTGCAGGCTGTGGACAGCGGCACAGAGTTCGATCTCCTCTTGCTCGACCTGAAGCTGCCGGGCGTCAACGGCCTCGAGGTGCTGAGCGAGCTCAATCGCCGAAACCGACCCATCCTCACCATCATGATCACGGCCTACGCCACTTTCGAGACGGCGGTGCAGGCCACCAAGCTGGGAGGCTACGACTTCCTGCCTAAGCCCTTCTCGCCGGAGGAACTGCGCTATGCCGTGCGCAAAGCCACCGGCCAGTTCATCTTGAGTAGAGAAGCCCGCCGTCTGGCCGAAGAAAAGCGCCAGATCAGGTTCAACTTCATCTCGGTGCTCTCGCACGAGCTGAAGGCCCCCCTCAATGCCATCGAAGGCTACCTTAAGGTCCTCGAGCCCGACGAACCCCCCGAGCGTCGGGAGATGATAGACCGCTGTCTCGTGCGCTTGGACGGGATGCGCAAACTCATCTTCGATCTACTCGATCTCACCCGCATCGAAAGCGGCCAGAAACAGCGCAACTTCACTAGCGTGGATGTGCGCAAGATAGCCGAGAGCACCCTGGAGCTCTTCGCCGCCGAAGCCGCTCCCCGGTCGATAACCCTGGAGCTGGAGCCAGGACCTGCGGTCCAGATGGCGGCCGACCCGGGAGAGATCGAAATCATCCTCAACAATCTGGTCTCGAACGCCGTCAAGTACAACCGCGACGGTGGCTCGGTCAAGGTCAGAGTGAAACGGGACAACGACCTCGTCACCATAGCGGTGGCCGACACGGGAATCGGCTTGACCCCCGAGGAGGCAGCCAGACTCTTCAACGAGTTCGTGCGCATCAAGAACGAGGACACCATCAAGGTGGTCGGCAGCGGCCTCGGCCTCTCCACCGTACGCAAGCTGGCTCAGCTGTATAACGGCGACGCCACGGTGAAGAGCACCAAAGGCAAGGGCAGCGTCTTCACGGTCACGCTAAAGGACGCCGTCCCCGCAGCAGAGACGGTCCTAGCCACGAAGTCTGAGG
>FWPV01005889.1_pt1 | contig 17639 bp, 12 predicted proteins | sample 2228371 | NCBI WGS metagenome assembly FWPV01 (sample SAMEA103939776, study PRJEB20133) | metagenome | reverse complement strand
TTATCTTCAGGGACCCTTGCCTCCATGGATACGATGCCGTATTTGCTAGACTCAAAAATTCTCTGTCCGCCAACAATGGTTTCTTCATTTATCTCTGCCAAACTTTTGACTCGGTCCAAAAGGGCTACGGACTGTCCCATAAGGTAAAGACCTCTTTGGACTTGCTGTTCTGGAGTCAGTTGACAGAAGACTGGACAGTCCGAAGTGGAGTCAGTTGACAGAAGACTGGACAGTCCGAAGATGCTGTCTCGGGATCAATGGCGCACCCCTTAGATGCTAGCCTCAAAGCTCCTAAGTTATCTTTTTCATAGAGTTCTTTGCGCATTGAAATTGGCAGTCCCTGTTTTGAGCGTTCGCGCTCACGTGCTATCAACTGTTCGGTCATTGGAGAATGTGCCGCTCTGGCCTTGGTGTTAACCGTTTTCCCTATTACGACGGTCCGATCATTCTCTATGGCGACTTTCTGATAAGTGGAAGTAATGGCTCCGGTTTCAACCGCCTCGCGTGAAGCAAGATAGGCCGTACCAATCTGAAGCCCTACCTGGAGCCCTTTAGCTGCAAGGTCAGAGGCCATTCCGCCCACAAAAGCAGACCCCACGGAAGAACCTATTCCCCCTGCAAAAAGCGTCACCACTTGTCCAAGGTTTAGTCCGCGTCTCTGTTCGGAAGACAGCACGTTGAGGCATGCACTCCACAGATTTAGACTGCTCAGATTACCAATATGACCACCTGACTCATGTCCCTCCCAAACGAAATGGCGCAACCCCGCTTTTAGTGCCTCGCTAAGGACAGTGGGAGTGGGACAGTGTAGATAGCAAACAGTCCCCTGTTGCTCGATGGTCTGAGCCAACTCGATGCTGCCAGCTGCAAGGATGCAATATTTTGGAGGTAGCTCCTTCATTATGGACAAATGCTTCTCGTAGCAATGTCGATTGGCTTCTAAACCGATCAGGCCCACCCCGAAATTTCCGCTGGTTTCACGGTAAGCCTCTCTCAGGGCATTTCTCGCAATAGGCGCCGGCATATTCCCCAAGGCCAAAAAGGGAAGGGCCCCAGATTCAGCTACTGCGCGAAGGAATCCGGGTGTATCGCTCACGTGGGCCATTGGGCCCTGAACAAGGGGAAATTTGGTGTTATGGGACAAACAAATTGACGAACCCTTTTCCAAAGGCCATGTCCTACCAGAGATGTCCATCCATCTCTTGAATTCGGCTAGTATGGCTGAGACAGAGCCTAATGATTCGAGAGCTTCGCGCTCAATGATGAGATCCTCAGAAAAGGGCATCAGACATTGATCGGTATCTAGGGAAAAGGAACGCCTTTGCAGTGCCTCGCGCAACGCCCTGATATATTCATCCTCATTGCCTGGCGTTATCTCTTGTTCCTCTTTAAGAAAGGCTCTGACTGCCGAGGTTCCTAGGCGTGAGTATATCCTTAATGGCCTGCCCTGCTCCTCTGCCAACACATTAGTGCTGGTCAATTGAAGGCCACGCAAAAATTCCTTCATCTTGTCCGGTATCTTTGAATTCTCCGAAAGCAGGAGATGTACGTCCAGGACCACACCGGCGCCGCCTGCGGCGGAAACTCCCGCAGCAGTTCGGAAGCTGACGCCCCCCTGAAGAAAAACCGGAAGATTAGAAGTCTTTCTTATCTCCTGAAACAATACAAACCCCGTTATGGAGCTAACCCAACCCGGTCCCTCGTTGGCTCGTGCGATCAAGAAAGAGGCGCCTAATCGTTCGGCTTCAGCGGCATCTTCTTTTGAACCGGCCTCCACCCCAATTCCCAAGGGGTACTTGGAAAGACAACCGGAAGGCATCTCGCGAAGTTTGTACATGTCCTCATAAGGAATGAGTGCAAACCGGATGTCTGGAGTCATAGGAATTCTTCTAAGGTCATCTACATGGACGCGAACTCCATGGGGAACCCCCTCTTTCACATGAAAATGCGTCCAACCTGCAGTTACGTGATCCACTATCCCCAGACCACCACTGGCTGCAACCTCTTCAATTAGGGTGGGATCCTCGTTTATGGGCGGATTGACATACAGAACGGACGTCTGGAGATCAATTGCTTTGATAGATTTCATGATATTACCCTCAGTTCGTTGGCTTTTTGGGGGACTACCGGCTGGACCACAAAGCCGTAGAAAAGAACTTCCTTGATAGTGTCTATTTCATCCAGAAGCCTCCCTTCAGCTCCGTCCGCAAGCCACTTCTGGATAACACCGTTCAAAAATCCAATGATTCCGTAAAAGACTGTAAAGTAGTTCATCTGCTTCAGACGGCCATTGCGGGAGGCTTTCCAGCAGCGCCTTTTTAGCCCCGGGAATGCCAGGATTAGCTCATTGATGAACTTTTCAGAGAACTCTTTACCGAACTCCCTGTGTTCTTGGGTAATTACTTTGAAAAAAGCAGAATTATTTTCGAAGAAAGTGAGGTATAGAGTGATGACCGTTTCGATTATATCAAGAATATCCTCTTTCAAGGCTAATTCCTTGCGGGCAATTTCCACAAACTCACTGATGGTATCTTCCTTTAGGGCATTGAATAGACCTTCCTTTGTATTGAAATATTTGTAGAAAGTTCCCTTGGCTATGCCTGCCCGTTCTGTGATGGAATCAATGGTCGTAGCATGGTACCCTCGCTCGGAAAATTCGTCCAAGGCAGCCTGAAGAATCTTTGCGCGAGCGTCTTTATGCCTTTTTCTTTTTACGGGTTCAACTTCTAGCGGTCGTTTGAGAGTTTGGAAGAGGAGCTCTTCAAGGATATTTTCCCGTGACAGATTTCTTTTGGCGGCGATATCGATGACGCTGCGATAAAAAGATCTTAGGAGAGCGCCAGAGACGATGGGAGAGCTTATTAGGATCTCGTTAGTTTTTTCCACAAAGGCTAATAAAGCTTCTTCTTGCGAGTTTTGATCTGGGGTAATGTGGTCGAGGAATTGTGAGAGTATTTCAATTAATTTAGGGATTAGGAAAGCGTCTTTATGAGCTTTAGTGTTATCGATGTTTTGTTTTATGAGTTCAAGGGGGATATTCATTGGGGTCCTCCTGATGTACGGAATAGTCGGTCGCGATATTTATGTTGACTGACTAGTTCGTCATATGTGTTTTTTAATGTACACGTTCGTCCCATGTCAAGTCCTATTAATAACTAGAAGCTACTACCCACACAAAAATCCCACCTCATAAAGGCACTAACTCAACACCCTTTTTCAAAATTTACTTATCCTCTCATCTACTTGATCCATTTCCCGCTATTCACGTTTTGTTTCCAAAACTGCTATAACAGCGTGAGCAGCCTCAACTTCAAAAAGAAGGTACAAAGAGAAAGGAGTCGCACCGACCATGAAGCGCAAAGAACATACCCCTGCGTGCGCTAATTGTCCCCATGATCAGCAATCAATGCTCTGTGTAGTGCCAAAGGGAAAGAGCCATAAGGGATGTCCTACTGTCTCTCACAAAGACGTTTTGCAAAAGGCCAATCAAGAATATGAAAAACCTGAAGTCGGTTTCTTTGCCCACGAGGCATCAGTTCAAGAGGCAGCATGCTATGCCAACCGCCATCAAAGGCCTTATGTGATGCAACCCACGAAGACTCGCGTACAAGAGATCTGTGAGTTCAGTCATCGAATGGGGTACAAGAGACTTGGGTTGGCCTTTTGTGTTGGACTAAAGAGCGAAGCTGCTGTGGTGGAGTCTATACTAACGGACAATGGCTTTGAAGTAGTGTCCGTGTGTTGCAAGGCTGGGCGCACATCCAAGGACCTGTTGGGGATATCTGATCAGGATAAGATCTACCAAGGCACAGACGAATCCATGTGCAACCCCATATTTCAAGCTGAGATGTTGAATCACCATGAAACAGACTTCAATGTATTGTTGGGCCTTTGCGTCGGACACGACTCGCTTTTCTTCAAATATTCCAAGGCAATGGTTACTGTTCTGGCGGTCAAAGATCGCGTCACAGGCCACAATCCGTTGACCGCAATATATCTTCACAAGTCTTATTATAGAAAGCTCCATGAACCCACTGTTTTGGAAGGGTGAGCTGAGCCATGGAGTGATTATAGCTGTTTTCTAAATTTGTGTAGAAATGCCTGTATTTCTAGCGAGAAATGTATTTATCCGTCAGTTAAGTTTCAGTGGATGGAAAGCTGAGGTTGCCAAGTCGGGGGTCGCGTGCGGGCATTACAAACACTCATTGATGTCGTCCCGATTTGATCGAGCATCCATCTTACCGGATCCCTTGTTTCATTTGAATGACAGACCGAAACTAGCTCGGAACGCATTCATAGGTATGTCCGGAAGTCACACGAGTTTCCTTCATGCATTGACTGAGATTTCCGCAACACTATAAATCCAAGAGGATTCGATGGCGATCGATTCTGTGCGAAATTTAGGGAACGGGTATAATTTAGAGAACCTCTTTAATTTCGACAAAAGCTGTGATTCAATAGCTTCAGTCAGCCAGGCCTGAGTAGTCTCGCCATCATAATTCAATGCAGAGTCAAAACCGCATCCATAAGCCCAGTGAATCGTTTAATTATCTCAGTTTCAGGATACCAATGGGATAATCGCACAGTGTCAGGAGCGTCTCAGTGCTTATGGCCGGTATTACTTGCAGATCCTTGTTCCATTTTTAGTATTTTCTTTCTGGGTTTGAGATGTTCGATGGCGACTTGATTGTAAGTAAGGACTGCTTTGCCGTTGTTGGCTATCTTAAATTTATCAGCAGCTTCCTTTGTCGAAAAAGGAACCGCCTCAGGCCCCATGCCGCCTGTGAGGCTACTTCCTACAACGTAATAGGCCTTTTTGGCGTCGATTAGTTTCTTTTCCGAGTAGTCTGTGACAAAAACGTGCTTCAAATCTGTGATTTTGAATCCATACGCATCTGGCGACAGGACAAACCTGAAGAAATCGCCAGGGCCGTCAAACACTTTAACGGAGCCATCTACCAAGACTAGGGCGGCGAATCCGATGCCTCCTGCTTCCACTTTCATCCCACATACTGGACAGATAGACGAAAGGTCGGCCTTAGACCCATCCGGCAGTTCGACGACAGCCGCGTGGGCAACCACTGTCGCTAATACCGTGAACAGGGCCAAAAGAATGAATAAGTATTTCAAGGCTAGAGCTTTCGGTTTCATGATGTACCTCCTTGGGCTAGTTTAAAAGCCCCATTGTTGTTTTTGAATTGAATCTCTTTCATCAAACAGTAAATGGTCGGGACCACAAAAATTGTTATCATGTCTATGCACATGCCGCCAAAGCTGGGCAAAGCCATGGGAACCATTACGTCGGCCCCTTTTCCCTGGGACGTGAGTACGGGGATGAGAGCGAGAATGGTGGTAGCCGTTGTCATAAGCGCAGGTCTTACCCTTTTCATGCCTGCCTGCACTGTAGCTTCCCGTATTTCCGCCACTGAACTGAATCTTTGCCGGGAGAATACCTGGTCCAGGTAAGTGGAATAAAGAACGCCATCGTTGGTAGCTATGCCAAAAAGGGCAAGAAAACCTACCCATACAGCCACGCTGAGATTGTAAGGACGCACCTGGAACAACTCCCTCATGTTGACGCCAAATACGTCAAAATTCAGGAACCACGGTTGACTGTAAAGCCACAGCATGAGAAAGCCTCCGGACCAAGCTACGAAGATCCCTGAAAAAACGTTAATTGAGGTCGGAATGGATCGGAACTGAAAGTAGAGGACAAGAAATATAAGCAGCAAAGAAAGAGGAATTACTATTCGAAGCGTTTTTTCAGATCTGATTTGATTTTCGTAAGATCCAGCGAAGGTAAAGGAAGTACCAGCCGGGATGACAAGTTCACCAGAACTTATTTTGGCTTCGAGGTAGTTCTTTGCAGAATTCACCACATCGACCTCTGCGAGTCCTGGTTTCTTATCGAACAAAACATAGTTTACTAGGAATGTGTCTTCGCTTTTGATTGTCATCGGGCCCGGGGCGTACCTGATCTCGGTCAAAAGAGTAAGGGGTATTTGCATGCCGTCACGGCCGGGCACCAAGATCTTGTCGAGTGACTCAATGGAATCGCGCAGTTCACGCTGGTATCTGATGCGCACTGGGTATCTTTCCCGGCCTTCAACAGTCGTAGCAATTCGCTTGCCTCCTATGGCTATCTCTATGACGTCTTGAACATCTTGGACCTTTATTCCGTATCGGGCTATGGCCTTACGATCAATATGAATTTCAAGGTATGGGCTTCCTATAACCCTGTCAGCAACCACCGACAATGGCTCAACCGTGGGCACCTGTTTCAAAAAATTCTCAATTTGAAAACCGACTTGTTCGATCTCGGCCAGGTCTTTTCCTCGTATCTTGACACCCATCGCAGCCCGCATACCGCTTTGCAGCATGACAATTCTTGCGGCTATGGGCTGAAGTCTAGGCGCAGAAGTGGTCCCCGGAATTTTGGCAACCCGAACGATCTCCTTCCAGATGTCTGACGGTGATTTAATTTCTGGACGCCAGTTTCTAATAGGTTTTCCTGTATCAGGATCAACTATCCTGGAGCCCGTAATGGGATCAATTTTATATTCGGGTAGGTAAGTGATGACTGTCTCGATCATTGAAAGGGGTGCTGGGTCAAGAGCACTTTCTACTCGGCCTATCTTTCCCACAACAGATTCTATTTCAGGTATTGAGCGAATTGCCATGTTTTGCTTTTGAAGTACATCTAAGGCTTCTCCTATGGAGGCGTGAGGCATGGTCGTAGGCATGAAGAGAAAGGCTCCTTCATCTAGATCGGGCATAAACTCCTTGCCCAATCCCGGGAAGGCATGGGACAGCTTGGACCACAGCCAATTCGACCGCACTCGGCTTCTTGGTTGCAGCTCACGGTCAGTCATCGGGTTCGCTGTAGATTCGTTACTATTTTCGCCTGAATCTACTGACAGAGTGTGAGACCTTTGTAGGATTCGCTGTTCAGCCCACGGAACGAACCCGAATACGGTGTCAAAGCCTAGCCAAACAGTAAAGCCCCATAATATTAGAAAAATGGGAATGCTCAGGAAAGCCGCTTTATGATCGAGGCTCCATCGCAAAAAAGGACTATAAAAGTGGGTTAAGATTTTTCTTATCGCAAGTAAACCTAGAACAATTCCTGCGACAAAAATGAGGTTTCGCAACCCGCCCACGCCAGGCCCTAGAGGCAGCCACTGTAAGGTCAAAAATACTATAACGAAAGCCACGGCTATGACGTTAACCACAATGGGAATGTGAGAGGCCATCCGCAGAGGAAGGAAAAGAGACGCCAGCTTGAAGGCGCCAACCAGAAACACAGGCAATCCCACCCACCATGACCAGTAGGAACCGATAAACACACCTACGATAGTTATTAGGCCATTCAATATGATAAGAATTTGTCTTGGAACATTTCTTTTGGAGAACAGCAGGTGCGCCAAAGGTGGAATAAGTGCAATGGCTAAGACAAAGGACGCGGCCACAGCAAAGGTCTTGGTAAATGCCACTGGTTTGAAAAGCTTTCCCTCTGGCCCTGTAAGGGCAAAGACAGGTAAGAAACAAATTATTGTGGTAAGTGATGAAGTGGTGACCGCACCTGTGACTTCATTGACTGATTCGCAAATAAGGTCCAGTAAGGTTTTGCCTTGTTTGTCTTCTTCCATGTGTCGGAGGATGTTTTCGCAGAGGATAATGCCCATGTCCACCATGACTCCGATGGCGATGGCGATGCCGGACAAGGCCATGATATTAGCGTCAATGCCAGATACTTTCATAACGATAAAAGTTACGAGGACCGCTAAGGGTAGGACAGCAGAGATAAGAGCAGAGGCAAGGAGATGATTCATCATCACAATCACGACAATGATCGTGACGAGAATTTCTTCTGTTAAAGCCTTTCTGAGGGTGTCCAATGTTTCGTGGATAAGGCCTGTTCTGTCATAGAATGGCACTATTTTTACTTGGGAGACCTTGCCATTGGCCAAGGTCTTCTTCGGGAGACCTGGTGAAATTTCCTCTATTTTTTTCTTTACATTCTTGATTACTTGAAGAGGATTTTCGCCATATCTCACTACCACTACGCCGCCGACAACCTCGGCCCCTTCCTTGTCTAGAGCACCTCTTCTAACTGCGGGTCCGAGAGTCACATTGGCCACATTCTTGATGAGTATGGGAATATCGTCATTGGTCTTAATAACGCTATTAGCTAGGTCTTCAACCGAGCGAACAAACCCTAAACCTCGTATGGTGTACTCCACCTTATTGACTTCGATGGTGCCAGCGCCAACATCAATGTTAGCCCCCTGCACGGCTGAAACAATATCTGGAAGAGTGACTCCATTCGCTCGCATTGCTTCTGGATTTACGTCGATTTGGTATTCCTTGACATAGCCTCCAACCGATGCGACCTCACTCACTCCACCTGCAGATTGAAGCTGATATCGAACGTAAAAATCTTGAATGCTCCTAAGTTCGTCCAGGCCGAAACCTTCGCCCTCGAGGGTGTACCAAAATACCTGTCCCAATGCGGTTGCGTCCGGTCCGAGAGTTGGCTGAACCCCTTGGGGCAACGTGCCCGAGGGTAGGGAGTTTAGCTTTTCCAGAATGCGTGAGCGTGCCCAGTAAAACTCGATTTCTTCTGTGAAGATAATGTAAATGGAGGAGAAACCGAAAAAAGAATTGCTACGAATCGCCTTTACTCCCGCAAGGCCTAATAGCGAAGCCGTGAGAGGATAAGTTATCTGGTCTTCTACATCTTTAGGTGAACGCCCCTCCCAAGCAGTGAATACAATTTGTTGGTTTTCTCCTATGTCAGGGATAGCATCCACCGGCAAGGGAGCTCTAGGTAGCCAGGAAATATCCCAGTCAAATGGCGCCGTTGCTAATCCGTAGCCTATTGCAAGGATCAAGACTATGAACATAAAAAGCTTTTGCTGGATCCACAATCTCATCATTCTTGCAAAGCCGGAAGACACGTTTGCATATTTATTTGACGGGCTACTATGGGTGGGATTCATGCTGCCTTCACATGTCTTAATGGCCTTGTCCAAAGGATTCAGAATTTGACCTTTCCCGTTCCCTTTGGTCCACGGCATCGGCCGGTGGAATATGTTCCACTAGTTCTGGACAATTCTCTGTTTCCTGCGCCTGGTATTCTATCGCGGCTACATAGGGGTTGCGAGGTTTGTCTCTGTCTTCGATCCAATAAGCCCCAGCCCCATCAAAGACACTAGAGCAAAAATAGACGAACAATGTTTTGTTGAGATTGTGTCGAAATGCCATGAGAAGACGTACTAATACTTCGGATAACGTATCAAAAGCGCTTGTTCCATCTCGAAGATTTTGCATTACGATGATGTTTGTAAGACTCTGCTTCAGTTGTGCCGACAATCTGTTCCAAACCTCGAGAGCGTTGCTATCCATGCCTTTTAGCGAGACATCACAAAGATGTTGGAGAATCTTTGAAGCAGATGTCTGAATGTCTTCTTTGTTTTGTTCTGCAAAAGCGTCTTTAAGCCTTAGGTACTGCGTGATTAAAGGAGTCAGGGAGTCTAAAAAATCATGGGGAACTTTGATGCGTTTAATGACTTCTTCTGCCATCTTAGGTTCAGTGCCAGATGTGAGAGGATGGGGCTGATGCATCATGCTTGGCTTTGCCATGATCTGCATAGCGCTATCAATCTTGAATGCGCCGTTTGTGACGACAAGTTCTCCTTCCGTGAGGCCATCGTAAACCACATAATGGCTGCCCGCACGCGGGCCAAGTACAATTTCACGCAGTTCATAAGTTGGGGAGTCTGCATTGGGGATCTCGACATAAACGACAGCTCTTTTGCCCGTAATGAGAGGCGCTGTGTCGGGAATCACCAAAGGCGGAATCGTGTCATCCCCTTGGGCATAACCAAAAGAAGAAGCTGGTTTCATTTGTAAACCGCTGTCTGGGCAGATTCCAGGCGTATCACTGGCCTGGTCCCGTGGATGAATTGGACATATATATTTGCCTGTCCACTCAGATTTGATTACTTTACCTGTTTTGCCAATCTCAGACTGGAGTTCCGCCGTAACGAACATCCCTGGCTTGAGCTGATTTTCTGGGTTTGGAGCTTCTAGCCTCACTTTAACCGTACGTGTCTTGGTATCAAGCAAAGGGTCTATGAAAAGAACCTTTCCGGTGAACTTTTTTCCTGGATAAGCAGCGGTGGTAAAGGACACATCCTGACCATATCGGATCCATGGGATGTCAGTTTCGTAGGCATCTAATTTGATCCATACCTGGGACAGATCGTTCACGATATACATTTCTGTCCCCTCCCTTACGAACTGCCCCAAAACCGCCATCTTTTTTGTAACGGTACCACTTATGGGTGCTCTTAAGGTTAGGTATGAAATCGGCTTTTTCTTATTTTTTATTTCTTCCACCTGTTCTGCGGTTAGTCCAGCCTGAATAAGTTTTTCTTCCGCTCCCTTCACCACCGATTCGTCAGGCGTCTTAGTCCGTAGGGTTTCAAACAGTTCAACCTGGTTTTTAATGAGTGTAGGACTCCATATGGTCACCATGGGATCACCCTTGGTGACCTGAACCCCGGTGAAATCTACGTATATTTTGTCGAGGCGGCCTTCCACTCGTGATGTCAATGCGGCCACCCTTGTCTCGTCTTCAACCACCATGCCCAGCATGCGTACAAGCATCTTAGCCTGCCTTCTGCTGACGCGTGTAGTTTCCACTTTCGCAAGGTTCTTGGCGGTCTGTGAAAGTGTTAGCCTCGCGCTAGACCCGTGGGAGGCATCATCAGATCGAAACTCCACTGGGATGAGATCCATGTAGCAAATTGGGCATTTGCCAGGAGCATAGAGTCGGACCTGAGGATGCATAGAGCAAGTCCAGACCTGCTGTAAGCCTGGATTCGAAGTCGTCTGTATCTTCTCAGAAGTAGGTGACGTATTTTCTCTCGAAACGGGGGTGCTCAATCTTTGCTGATGGCTGGGAAAAAAATACTTAGCCACAAGAGCAGTTGCAAGCGACGCCAAGATTAGTACGCCTATGAGAATATTCCGGAGCTTATTAGAATTGTTTATTCTTTTCATGACGAGCCAGCCAGGTGTTTCGTGCGGCAGGAGGCTTGCTTGCTTTAGAGCGTGAGCAAGACCTCCTGCGCCATTACGACTCGAGCTTGACGGCAGCTCCTCTGCCCTGCTCTCTTACACGACCGCAGCGCGAGGTAAGGCTTCCGACTTATCCTCTTTCCAGTCCACGATTTCCCCATCAGCTATGTGTACGATTCGATCTGCATACTGTGCGTTGTAACTGCTGTGGGTCACCATAATAATAGTTTGCCCCTCCGAGTTGAGTCTCTTTAGGAGCTTCATCACCTCAGCGGAATTCCTCGAATCCAGGTTACCAGTTGGTTCGTCGGCAAAAAGAATGGGTGGTTCATTAACAACGGCCCTTGCAATGGCTACCCTCTCCTGTTCGCCTCCGGAGACCTGATTTGGCAAACGAGAGGCTTTGTCTTTCAGTCCTACCCGTTCTAAAGCCCCCATGGCTAAAGCAAATTTTTCAGATTCCTTTTGAGTAGTAACCGCCAGAGGCAGAAGGACATTCTCGACAACGCTGAGATAAGGAACTAGCTGAAAAGATTGAAATATAAAACCTATATATTCTCGTCTGAAATCTGCGAGCTTATCTCTACTGAGAGAATAAATGTCAACTCCGCCTATGAGTATCTTCCCCTGGGATGGACGCAGGAGACCACCTAACAGCGATAGGAGTGTACTCTTGCCAGCGCCGGATTCTCCCATTATTGCTATAAATTCACCCTGTTTTATTGTCATATCGATACGTTTGACAGCTACGACTTTAGCATGGCCTTCGCCGAATTCTTTTCTAACTCCATCCGCCACTATGTAACTCATCGAGCCCTCCTTAAAAGGTTCGTAAGGCTTCGCTGGGCTCCATACGAGAGGCTGCCAGCGCAGGATAAAATGACGCCAAAGTACCAAGCACGACCGCCAAAGCGATTGCGCCCACGGCTAAGTATGGGTCTATAGACCAATGAGGGGTGTGATCCGTTAAAAAGGACAAGAATAGTCTCGCACCACCAATGCCTGTTAAATAGCCGATAATACCTGCCGCCACTGATACTAGTGCAGCTTCCAAAAGAATGATCCTCATGATGTGAGCTTTTCTGAATCCGATAGCGCTAAATATGCCTATTTCTCGTGTCCTTTCATTGACACTGGCCATCATTGTGACGAACACAACCATGCTGCCCACCAGGAGCACCAACCCTGCTACAGCCAGAGAAAACCTCCTAAAACTTTGAAGCGCGTCTATTCTACCTTGAACAACTTGCTGAACGGCCGTCACTTTGGCCGAAGGGATTGCCGCAGAAATCTGTGCTACTATCTCAGCTATTGGGCAGTTGTGACAAAGTGCCGCTATCTCCACCATCCCCACCATCCCCTGTTTATCAAAGAGCCTTTGAGCTACTGGGAGCGATATAAATAGGAGGTCGTCGTCTTGGGATCCAGTAGGCTCCAGTAATCCAGACACGTGGAAACTTTCACCCCTGATGTCGATTGAAGAACCTTTTTCCAGAGCAAACCTGCGGGCTGCTTCTGCTCCTACAAGCACTTCGTCTTCGTACTCAGGCAGGGTGCCATCAACCCTCCACCACTTTTTCAGGGTTTTCTCGGCATCAAAGTCAACACCAGCGACAAGGGACTTGGTTTGACCTTTTTCTAATACGCCGAATACTTTTGGACTTATTGTCCTAACATTGGCAGCATTCGGTATATTCCTTATCTTATTAAGGTCTTGCTGAGATATTTCTTTTACATCGAAAGACACGCCTCCCAAATTAAGCCCCGCGTAATTCATGGCTAAGCTCTCGGATTTCGGGCTCACTATGATGTTCGCCCCAAATTCATCCATCTTGTGAGCGATGTCCTGCTCTAAAGCCCCAGTAGTAGCGACTAGAGCCACCACAGCTGCCACACCTACAACCAGGCCCGTTACCAAAAGAACTACCTTCCCTTTGCGCCGCCGCAGGTTATTGATAGCGATGTTATGAATCTTCATGGCAACTCCTACTTGAAAAATCTCAATCCTGAGATGACGTCGGTCTGGTTAACTAAGATCTTATCATTCTGAACAGTTATCTTTAGGGGCACAGGATTGCAGCCTCCTGTGGCCTGGTTTATCCTGTCTGTCCTGAACTTTAGTCCGCAGTTGATACAAATCAGATTATTGCCGTCCTGCACATAGCCCTTCTTGGCGCGATAACATACTTCGCACGCGTCAAAGGCTGCTCGGAATGCGCCGTCGCTACTACGAACTATAAAGAAGCGTACTGCTTGATTAGGAGCGTGCTTGTATTCAAAATGCCTGACCTTTCCGTCTCCAAACTGTGCAATGGCGAATTCAAAAGTTCCATTGATGGGGCGAACCTGGATAGCAGGAACGGTAAAGCTTGATGAATAAACAGCCTCAGCAGTAATGACGATGAAAAACGCGGCAACAAACAGCACAAGGCAAGACATAGGATTATTAAATACTTTCGTATATTTATTAGGCATATTTTGTGAATCCTTTCTTTTTTCGTTCTATAGGTCTTCTTACTGGATAAAGCGCTAGCTAAAGTATTGCTCTCGCAACGAGTGAGAGGCTATTTCAAGATAAGATTGTTGAGGGATGAGTTCCCTGCTATCATTCTAGGCCAAAGGACCTTCCAATCGTCAGACCCCACGGAAGAGATCAAAAATTGGCGTATTTCCGGATCTGCGATCCTCACTTCCGCATTCAGGAAGACTTTGCTTAACCACTCAATACTTTTTCTCCTCTTTTCGCCAGGGTCACTAATCCCCTCGGTCACATGTTCATCAATTAGTTTTTGCATGCCTATATTTTGCGCTAGGCGTTGATAAAACTTCTCTTGGGAACCATATACTGCTTTTATCCATTCCTTGGGGGGCGTTCCTTGTGGAATTTCTTCAGATATGATCTTGTTGGCCTCTGCTTCTACCTCATAAGGCTGGACCACGATACTCTTCGCATCTGCAGCCTGAAGAAGAATCTGCCTCCCTACAACTGAGAAAATGGAAGAAATACGATCGCTATTCGAATCTGATTTCTTCTCCTCTTGAGTTTGTATATTCAAGTCCCTCTCAAAAATCGGCTTTCTGTTAACTTCTATTAGAATCTTGTCACTCTCGCCTGCATTTGCCGAAAGGAAAAGTCCGTCAACGGCAGCGGGATAGCCGGCCCGATAAATGGCATCTCGAATGACCTCGGGCGTTGTTTGTTTTTCCCTGAATTTCACGATTAAATCTTGGCTGGCTAGACTAACCTGCGAATCCACGACCCCGGGAATTTTCTCCGTTACCTCTTTAAGGGTCGTGACACAGGCTGGACAGGTCATATTGGTCACAGCAAATCTAGAGCCAACTACTGATCCTGTAATCGCCCTGTATGTAATCAAGGACACTACTGCTATGATGGAGCCCACGGCAAAAAAAACAGCTAACCGTCTCAACAGAAATGATCGCCTCTTCCTGTGAATGCTATCCAAGGCGTCTATCTCAATCTTCTTGATTTTTCTTTCCTCTGACATCTTACACTCCGTTTGCAGTGTTAAAGTTCTTGCAAAACCGTTGTCTTGCCACAGTGTCGTGACAATTCTTTCAACCAAATAGCCTAACTAGGTAAAATCGCGAATGGAGAATAGAGGATCAGAGATAAATCAAAAACGTAAAGTACAGGTACTGAGGCTTATATCCTTGATGGGTTTGCCATCATCCAAAGCGATTCTGGGAAGACGACAAGAAGCATCTTCTGAGGCTGGAGAAATGATGGGATTGCTTGACGATAGGGTCTCAAATTTCGCATGAACTTGGCTATCAGCCGACTGAGAAACGCCCACTAATCTCATTTGCTCATGGCATCGACAAGTCAGACAAATAGACCCCAACGAACTCGAGCTGCAATGTGAGTCACTGCCGGTACAACATGGGCTTTGCTTCTTAACTAAATCCTGCTTAATGTGTCCCACACTGCAAGAAGGACAAGACGATTGCGATTCGTATCCGTAAGCGACCCCTCGCTTGCTTTTGCAACAGCAGGGGAGCCAAGATGCGGGAAACGCACTGGTGCCCGTAATACATAGACAAAGCGCAAGGATAATGGCTCGCTGTCTCATTTTGGTTTATTCGCCTTCGTCTTTCCTTACTGACTTAGTATATTAACATCTCACATCATGTCAATAGGTTTCCTATAGACTCCCTGCAACAACTCAAACATTCCACGATTTCTCTAGCACTGAGACCTGTCCCTATCCAATCTTTTCCCACCTTGGATATGCCGCCTCGCAATTACAAGATGCTCAAAAGCCATCCAAAACCGGAACATGGATCCATTTTCCTAGATTCCCACTCGTGTGGAAATGACAAACCGAAACAAACTCGAGACTCGCGTTTAATGTCCAGAAACGCCATGATTTCTAGAAGGCTTATCGTGAGATAGCAAGATTGACGGTATTCTCTCACCGCATTGATCAATGGTTGTATCCATAGTATAGTGAGCCTTGGTGCGTAAGAACCTGCACCGAAACTGCAGGGAGAGAATCTAATGAAGAAGATTGCCTGCATCTTGTTACTTTTGGTTTTATTTTCATCCGGCACTGTTTGTTCGGACGCGGACTTTGGTAAAGTTTATTGCTGTATAAGAGGTTGCGGCGGATGAGCGAAGACTAGACCCCAATGCATCAGGACTGATGCTGAAGATTGCAGTCGAAGGGGTGGGGAGGTGGTCGGGGACTGCCTTTTTTGTTCAAGTCAAGGGATGTACGACGATCATTCAAGTAATTTATAATGGTTTAATATATCTTATCTTTTTGAGAAGGGGGCGCGTTCATGTCAGGATCTGTTGTGCCCGACGGGGTCATCCAGCCTAGTCAGAAAACGGCATAGCCACCGTGGCCCAAGTCTCATCGCAATGACAAAGACCACTCCATCCCTCCCGGCGCCGATCTAGGAGCCACATCTATATAGTCAAAATTACGTGTAATAACTAGGCAAGGTAAGCGCGCAATGAGTGTTTAATTTAGAGGAACGCTACAATTTCCAAAACTTCCGTCATTCCTTTTTTACAGGGCTTGCCTCTTTTCCGAACCACGTGGTTTTGTCTGCTCTGCTTTGTTAGCTTTAGGAGTTGAAAAGGCAACTTCTTGCCGGCCAAAGGTTCTTTGGAACACTATTTTCCCGTTTTCGCCGTAAAGGAGAATAGATACCGCGGAAAGGGCAGCCGATGGTCGAGGATCACCATAGGGGAGTTCCACTCGTGAATTGAATTTGAAAGCTATCGTTTCGCCATCCCTAAAATCATAAGGCAGGTCACCCTCTCCTAGGCGAGTTTGTTTAGGGTACACATATATTCTATTTTCACCGCGTTGATCCTCCATTTCTACATAGACGAATAGGTAGCCGGCAAACTTGATATCCGGTTGATCTTTAACGAGACGAAAGCTGAGTGTCCCGCTGTTAGGGGCTTCCATGGTGGCCGTGACCTGCTGTGCATCGAAGTTAATTAGAAAAGGCTCAGGTGTCGGAGGGGTTGCTGATAAGCCTGGGGGGCTCGATGCGTCGCTACCAACAGAGCTGCTATCGATCGACGCGGCTTGACTGGGTTGGTCTTTGCTTTTTTCTTGGAGCGCTTTTTGATCGCCAGTTTTCACAGGCACCGTAGAGTCTTCAATGGTTGAACGGGCTGACACAGCCTGTTTGCTTACTTGAGCCGCGACAGAAGCAGATGATCCTGGGTCAACAGAGTCGCCGTGTGCAGGAGTCGAGGGTCGCACCTGATTACTGACAGCAATATTATCCCTAGGTGTAACAACAGCTTGTGATACAGGATTAACAGACGACACAGTAGCGAGGTTTTGACGGGCAAAATACCTTACCATGGTTATCGCTAGAACAGACAATACTATTATGGCAACTCCGCTGCATGCTATCATGATTTTGAGCCGAGACTTACTCAACGCCAATTGTTTAGCATCTCCGGATTCAGGCAGCACCAGAACCGTGTACCGGTCCTTGGGTCGCTCTTTTGGTTTGGGGATCTCAGGAAAGGTTGGAGGTGATACAACCAGGGATCTCTTCTTCCTCTCCTCTTTTTTTTCACGCTGAAAAAAAGCCTTCCATTTTATTTTTTCCTTAATTTTATTCCACAGCGCTACTACGCTCTCCAGTGCTTTTTCTCGTTGTGTCCTATTAATAAACCCCATTTTGTTTCTCTGATCCCTTCGTGTTGGTTAATGACACTTGTGAGAACGCTTCTGCCCAGATATTTTACCGATGGGACTATGAGTTCTATTTTTGAGCAAGAAGCCCTGGGATGGCGCTGGATCCTTCGATTATGGCGTGACTAATCTTTTGTGAGAGAGTCTTCGCCGAAGCGTAGGAGGGACGCCACCCACTTTTATCTTCACTTATAGCGGCATTTCTGAAATGTCAAGACATTTAACATGAATTTATACTTATAACATCTGAATACATAAATTAAAAAACCCTATCAAAGATATTGTCAACCCATCGGAGTGCATGGTCGAGGCTAAATGCTCCTTCGATCTCTTCTCTATTTAGGTACCTATTAATGT
>FWPV01008671.1_pt1 | contig 17640 bp, 17 predicted proteins | sample 2228371 | NCBI WGS metagenome assembly FWPV01 (sample SAMEA103939776, study PRJEB20133) | metagenome | reverse complement strand
ATCTCACCGCCGGCGCCGCGGTGGCCGGGACGCCGGACGTGGCCGGCAAGGCCGCCGGTGCCGCAGCGGATGCGCCCGGTCCGGCGACCCCGGTCGAGCCGGCCGCAGCCCCCGAGCGCCTCGCAGTGCCGCTGGCCGACCTCGCCGACCTCCGGTCGGCCACGAGTGCGCTGCTCACCGCCCCACCCCCGGGCACCGGCGGGTGCACGCCGGTCGCCGGCTCGACCGTCGGCGTGGTCGCCGCCACCTGGCAGGGCACAGAGGTGGAGGTCCTGTTCGTCGCCGGCACTCCGGACGGCCCAGTGACCGTGCTCGAGGTACGCGACCCGACCTGCACCCTGCTCGCCTCGGCCACCGTCCCGTGACCGGACGCCGCTCACCGGGCGGCCGATCCCCCGGCGGGTAGGCTGCGGCCATGGCACTGACCAGCCCGCCGGGGAACGGCTCGACGTCCGACTGGCCGAGCCAGGCAGCCCAGTTCGTCGAGGACGTGGTCAAGTCGGTCCAGGCCAAGACCACCACCCCGGCGCTGCTCGTCGCCCGGGGTCTCGTCTACGGCACGCTGGCCGCCATCGTGGGTGTCGCCGCCTTGGTCCTGCTCGCTGCCGGGGCCGTGCGTGGTCTCGACGTGCTGCTGCCCGGGGATGTCTGGCAGGCCCACCTCGTGACCGGGGTCGTGTTCCTGCTCGCCGGCTTCCTGCTCTGGCGGAAGCGGCGGGCGTCCAGTGCCGCCTGAGCGGACCAAAAGAAGCGGAGATCCCATGCCCGACGTGCGCGACGTCATCATCATCGGTTCAGGCCCCGCCGGCCTCACCGCCGCCATCTACACGGCCCGGGCGAACCTGTCGCCGCTGGTGATCGAGGGGGAGCCCTCCTCCACGAGCGACCAGCCCGGCGGGCAGCTCATGCTGACGACCGAGGTCGAGAACTTCCCCGGGTTCCCCGAAGGGATCATGGGTCCCGAGCTGATGATGCGGTTCCGGGAGCAGGCCGGCCGCTTCGGAGCGGAGTTCCTCACCGCCAAGGTCACCCGGGTCGATTTCGGCCAGCGTCCGTTCGGGGTGTGGGTGGGGGACACCGAGTACCGGGCCCGCGCCGTGATCGTGTCCACCGGTGCGCAGTCGTTGATGCTCGGCCTCCCCCGCGAGCACGAGCTGATCGGGCACGGGCTGTCGACGTGCGCGACCTGCGACGGGTTCTTCTTCCGGGGCCAGGAGATCGCCGTGGTCGGCGGAGGCGACTCCGCGCTCGAAGAGGCGCTGTTCCTCACCAAGTTCGCGTCCAAGGTGACGATCATCCACCGTCGCGACCAGCTGCGCGCTTCGAAGATCATGCAGGACCGGGCCATGGCCAACGACAAGATCGCCTTCCTGTGGGACACGGTGGTCGTCGGGCTGCACGGGCAGGACAAGCTCGAGGGCCTCCGGGTGCGCAACGTGAAGACCGGCGAGGAGCGCGACCTCGCGGTGACCGGGCTGTTCGTCGCCATCGGTCACCGCCCCAACACCGACCTGTTCAAGGGCCAGCTGGCCATGAAGGACAACGGCTACCTGATCACCCAGCCCGGGAGCACCCGCACCGACGTCGAGGGGGTCTTCGCCTGCGGCGACGTCCAGGACGACGTCTACCGCCAGGCCATCACCGCGGCCGGGTCCGGGTGCGCAGCAGCCATCGACGCCGAACGCTGGCTGGAGCACCAGGCTCATCACGCCGACGCCGCCCACTGACCGTTCGGGCAGAACTTCACCGTCCCGGCGGTTGACACCGGTACGATCCCCATTCCCCGGACGCCAGGAAGGTTCGTCATGTCGGATGCCATCCTCACGCTGACCTCGTCCACCTTCGATGAGGTCATCGGCTCGTCTACCGAGCCGGTGATCGTGGACTTCTGGGCCGAATGGTGCGGGCCCTGCAAGATGATCGCCCCCATCCTCGAGGAGATCGCCGTCGAGCAGAAGGGCAAGCTCAAGGTGGCGAAGCTCAACGTGGACGAGCACCCCGACCTGGCGATGCGGTTCGACGTGATGAGCATCCCGACGCTGATCGTGTTCCGCGACGGCCAGGTCGCGAAGCGGATGGTGGGTGCCAAGGGCAAGGGTCAGATGCTCGCCGACCTCGGGGAGTTCCTGTAGAGCACCCGCCTCTCGCTCCCGGAGCCGTGGGCGAGCCCGTCCGCGAGCTCCGTCGTCGCCTGGCCGCCGCCGGGTTCGACCCCGGGCCGTCCGACCGCGCCGGGTACGGCCCGGCCACCACGGTGGCGGTGCGGGCATTCCAGGCGGCCCGGGGCCTCCCGCCGCACGGCCGCTGCGACGAGGCCACCTGGCATGCACTCCAGGAGGCCGGCTACCGCCTCGGCGACCGGCTCCTCTACCAGCGCCGCCCGTACCTGCGCGGCGACGACGTCGCCGAGCTGCAGAGCCGCCTGGACGCCCTCGGGTTCGACGCCGGCCGGGTCGACGGCATCTTCGGACCGGACACGGCACGGGCCGTCGAGGAGTTCCAGCGCAACGCCGGGTTGGTGGTCGACGGGATGTGCGGCCCCGACACCGTGGACGCCCTCATCCGCCTCGGCTCCAGGTGGACGGGCACCGCGCCGGGCGTCGCGTCGGTGCGTGAGCGCGAGGAGCTGCTCGCCGCATCCCGGACCCGGTCAACCCGGGTCGTGCTCGCCCCCTCCGCCGAGCTCCTCCCGCTGGCCAGGGCGGTCGGGCACGCCCTCCACGCGGCCGGGTCGCCGGCGCTGCTGGTGCTCGAGCACGCCCCGGGCCGCCAGGCCGCGGCGGCCAACGCGCTCGACGCACAGCTGTTCGTCGGCCTGACCACCGAGGCGGGGCCGGGCGGTGTCGCCTTCTACGCCACCGCCACCTTCACCTCCACCGGGGGGCACCGCTTCGCCGACCTCGTGTACCGAGGACTCCACGCCCACGTGGCACTGGGACCCGGCCCGGTCGGTCAGCGCCTGCCGGTGCTGCGCGAGACGCGGATGCCGGCCGTGGTCATCACCTTCGGCGACTGGCCCTGGGAGCGTCAGACACATAGTGTGGTGGCACGACAGCTCTCCGTGGCGGTACGGCGGTGGTCGGCGCTCCCCGTCCTGTGAATCCCGTCGGCTGAAGGCGGTTGTCCACAGTACTGTCCACAGCCGGTGGACAGATCAGGCTCACCGAAAGGTTCACTCTTCGAGCGGCTCCGGCTCGGTCATCGCCCGGTAGATCCGCTCGAGATCCTCGAGGGTGGCGAATTCGATGACGACCTTGCCGCGACCGCCGCTCATCGAGACCTTGACCCGGGTGTCGAGGTGGATGGACAGCAGCTCCTCGAGTTCGAGCAGGCCCGGGGGTCGCAGCGGGGTCCGGGCGGGCGCCGTGCCGGCACGGCCACCGGCTCCGGTGGACGCAGGACCGGTAGGGAGCCCGCCGGCCACCTCGGCGCTCCGGGCCCGGACCGCCTCCTCGACCTGGCGGACCGACAGCCCCTCGGCCACCGCCCGGCGGGCCAGCGCCTCCTGGAAGGCACGATCCGGCGTCCCGAGCAGCGCGCGAGCGTGACCAGCCGACAGCCGGCCATCGATCAGGTAGGGGTGGAGCGCCGGCGGCAGGCTGAGCAGGCGGAGGGTGTTGGACACCGCCGAGCGGCTCTTGCCGACCCGTTGGGCCACCTGGTCGTGGGTGAGGCCGTACTCCTCGATCAGCGCCTGGTAGGCGCTGGCCTCCTCCAGCGGGTTGAGATCGGCCCGGTGCAGGTTCTCGATCAACGCCTGCTCGACCGACAACGCATCGTCGATCGACCGGACGAGCGCCGGGACCACATCGAGCCCCGCCCGCTTCGCCGCCCGCCAGCGGCGCTCACCGGCGACCAGCTCGAACCGCTCGTCGGGCAGGGGGCGGACCAGGATCGGCTGGAGCACCCCGACCTCGCGGATCGATGCGGCGAGTTCCTGGAGGGACTCCTCGTCGAAGAACCGCCGTGGCTGGTGGGGGTTGGGCACGATGCTGGCGAGCGGTAGTTCCCGCAGGACCGCCCCCTCCCCGCCGTCCCGGCTGTCCAGCTCGGCGGTGGGGATCAACGCCCCGAGGCCCTTACCGAGTCCGCTCTTGCGCACCGCCGCTCACCTCCTTGGCCAGTTCCCGGTAGGCGATCGCGCCGCGCGACATCGGGTCGAAGGCCGTGATCGGTTGCCCGAACGACGGGGCCTCGGAGAGGCGGACCGTCCTGGGGACCACGGTCCTGCACACCCGTGACCCGAAGTGGCCGCGGACCTCCTGGACCACCTGGTCGGCCAGTTTCGTCCGGGCGTCGTACATGACCAGCACGATCGTCGACACCTCCAGCGAGGGGTTCAGGCTCTTGCGCACCAGCTCGACGTTCCTGAGCAACTGACCCAGCCCTTCGAGGGCGTAGTACTCGCACTGGATGGGCACGAGGACCTCGGTTGCGGCGGCCAGGCCGTTGACGGTGAGCAGGCCGAGGGACGGTGGGCAGTCGATCAGGACGTAGTCGTAGTCGTCCAGGACCGTCCCCAGGGCCCGCTTGAGCTTCAGCTCGCGGCTGAACACGGGCACCAGTTCGATCTCCGCGCCCGCAAGGTCCAGGCTGGCCGGAGCGATGAACAGTCCACGCACCGACGTTGCCTCGATGGCGTCCTCCAGTGGCACGTCCTGCAGGAGGACCTCGTAGAGCGAGTTCTCCAGCTGCCGGGGATCGATCCCCAGCCCGGTACTCGCGTTCCCCTGCGGGTCGAGGTCGATGACCAGCGTGCGGTACCCGAGATCAGCCAGACAGGCGCCCAGGTTGATCGCGGTGGTGGTCTTGCCGACACCACCCTTTTGGTTGGCCACGGCGAAGACCCGGGGCAACGGAGGGCGGGTGGCGACCTGCTCGTCCCCCGAGGGGGAGGCGGCCGTGGAGGTCATGCGAAGTCCTCTCAGAGGCGGTCGGATGCCACGTCTGCCCATCCTGGCCCGGCCCACCGACAGGGTCAAGCAACCCCGTCGGCTCGGCCCGTTTCACGTGAAACGATTCGGACCGGCCTGGGAGACCGGCCGGGGAGGCGACCGCCGGTCCCTTCGCCTCGTCGATGTTCCACGTGGAACCGGTCAGCACCTCAGAACAGCGGCGGGTGCAGCCGCCGTCGGGGGAACCGGTCCGGCGCCGCTCGCACGACGGTGCACACCGTGAACCCGGCGGGGGAGCCCACCCGCTCCAGCCCGAGCGCCGCCAGCCCGGCCGCGGGCCAGCGGTCCTCGGTCCCCTCCACCACATCGCTCACCACCAGTCGGCCACCCAGACGCAGGAACCCCACGGCGACCTCCGCCACCGCCGCCGGCGGGCCGAATCCACGGGCCGTCACCACATCGGCCGACCGCCACAACTCCGGCCGGCGGGCGGCAACCTCGGCCCGCTCGCACCGGACGGTCACCCGGTCAGCCAGCCCGAGCGGGCGCAACGCCTGCTGCAGGAAGTCGGCGCGCCGGGCCTGCGCCTCCACCAGCACCCAGCGCGACGCCGGAAGCGCCACGGCCAGCACCAGACCGGGCACCCCACCGCCACTGCCGAGGTCGACACCGAGCGCCGGCTCCCCGACCAGCGGCAGGAACGCCAGGGCGTGGGCCACGTGGGCCTCCACCGGCGCAGGGCCGAGGAACCCCCGTCGACGGGCCTCCGCCAGCCGACGGGACACCTCGTCCATCACCGGGGAGCGATCACCACCCGTCGGAAGGGCTCCTCACCCTCCGAGCGTGTCTCCACGCCGGCGATCTGGTTCACCGCGTCATGCACGACCTTCCGGTCCGCTGCGCTCATCGGCTCGAGCGCCCGCGCCGTGCCACTGGCCGCCACCTCACCGGCCACCTTCACCGCGAAACGGGTGAGCGCCTCGTGCCGCTTCCGCCAGTACCCGGCGATGTCCACCCGGAGACGGGCGCCCCGGCCCCCCACCGGCCGGCTGGCCACGGTCCGGGTCAGGTCCTGGACGGCCAACAGGGTCTGCCCCCGAGGACCGATCAGCAGACCGAGATCGTCCCCCTCAACTCGGACCTCGATGTCCCCGTCCTCGACGCTCGCCGTGACCTCGCCGTGCACCCCGGCCGACGCGAGCAGGCCGCGCAGGAAGCTCGTCGCCGCCTCGACCTGCGCGTGGAGTGCGGCCGGATCCGCTCCAGGTTCGGTCTCGCCGTTCGGGCCACCGGTCTCGACTGCGCTCATGTCCTGCTCCTGTGCTCGTGACCGCCGTGGGCCGCTCCGACGCGCCTTCGCCGGCGTCGGGGCCGATCCGACGCCACCCGTGCGCTCGGTCATCGTGGAGGTCCCGGCGACCTCGACCGTGGCGCCAACGCCCGCACCGGTGGTGACCATGGCGGTGGCCGCCGATCCACCGCCCTGCTCGGCGGCCCGTCCCGCCCGCTTACGCTCCCGCCGATCGACCTTCGGCCGGGGGTGGGTGGGGCGCACCCTGGCCCGCACCCGGGCCTCCCCCCGCAGCTTCCCGAACAGGCCCTTGGTCGGCTCGCTCACGATCTCGATCTCTGCGTCGCTCTCGTCGATCCCGAGGTGTTCGAGCGCCCGCTGCGTGGCCTCGGCGACCGTCGGCGCCGTGATCTCAACCCATTGCATCGTCAGTCCTCGTCACGTTGCACCCAGGCCAGCCCGCCGTCACTTCTTCTTCTTCGGTGGGGTCTGGCGTGGGGAGGGCCGCGCCGACCCCGGGAGGGGTTTCGGCCTTGCGGTCGGGGTCGGCTTGCCCGAGCTCTTCGGGGTCGGTTTCGGAGTGGACCGGGCCGGTGGGGTGGCCTTGGGAGCGGCCTGGGACTTGGCCGGGGTCGTCTTCGCCGGCAGCTGCTTGGTCGGTGCCGGCTTGGCCGCGGACGCCTTCGGAGTCGCGCCGGCGCCCTCGGCTCCGCCCGGCGCAGTGCCGGACTGCCGCTTGTAGAACCGCTGGGTGATGTAGAACTGCTGGAGGATCCGGTAGCAGTTCGACACCAGGAAGTACACGACCAGACCCGCCGGCAGGGTCAGCGAGATCACGGCGAAGAACGCCGGCAGGATGCGCAGGAGCATCTGCTGCTGTGGGTTGATCGGCTGGTTCTGGTTGCGGCTCCGCACCGTGATCTGCCACTGCTGCACGTACGACGTCGCCGCGACGACGATGACCAGCACGAGGTACGGCAGGCCGGAGACGAAGCTGTTCCCCAGTTCGCGCACCGCACTGTGCGACAGGTCGAGGCCGAAGGCCATCATCTGATCGGTACTGGCCAGGCTCTGGAACAGGTCGGTGGACTTGTCGAGATAGCTCGGGCCGAAGTTGCCGACCGTCACCGGCTGGGTGAGGTCGCTGTCGAGGAAGCACCGGGTGGCCTTGTCGGCGATGTGCTCGGCGGTACACGGCTCGGTGAGCTTGTGGAGCACCCGGTAGAGCACGAAGAACACCGGCGCCTGGAGCAGCAGGGGGAGACACCCGCCGAGCGGGTTGATCTTGTTGGCCTGGTAGAACTTCATCAGTTCTTCGTTCATCTTCTGCCGGTCGCCCTTGTACTCCTGCTGGATGCGCTTCAGCTCGGGCTGCAGCTTCTGCATCTGGAGCATGGACTTGGTCGCCTTCAGCGTCAGGGGCGTCAGCAGCACCATCACCGACAGTGTGAGCAGGGCGATGGCCACGGCGTAGTTCGGCACGAGGCTGTAGAACCACGCCAGCACGGTGGCGATCAGATCGAACATGTCAGGAGTGCTTCCTCTCCGGGACGAGGTCGATGCCGTGACCACCCCACGGGTGGCACCGGGCGAGACGCCGGGCCGCCAGCCACGACCCGCGGGCGGCGCCGTGGACCTGCAGCGCCTCGAGCGCGTAGGTGGAACAGGAGGGGTAGAAGCGGCACGGTGACAGACGCTCGGCCCGGGCGGCCTGGTACCCCCGCACCATCGCAATAAGTGCACGAGCCACCACTCCGGGTGTCCTCTGGCTCGGTGGGGTGGCGCCGGGCATCACTGGCCCCGCAGCCGGGAGAGCGCCATCTCCAGACCCTCGCGCAGCTCGCCGAACGAGGCCGATGCCGCCTCGGGCCCGGCGCCGATGAGGTACAGGCCACCGGGCACCCCGGGCTCACCACAGGCCAGCTCGGCCAGGGCGGCGCGCAGCCGCCGGCGGACCCGGTTACGGACCACCGCGGACCCCACCCGGCGGCCGAGCGCGAACGCCACACGCGGCGGTTGGAGCGTGGGGTCGAGCACGGCGGTCACGGTCACGACGCCACCCCGCACCCGGCGGCCCTCCGCTCGGAGGCGCTCGAACCCGGCCCGGTCACGGATCCGCCAGATCAGGCCGACAGGCGGAGGCGGCCCTTGCGGCGCCGATTGGCCAGCACGGCCCGACCCGCCCGGGTGGACATGCGATGCCGGAACCCGTGGCGCTTGGCGCGCTTGCGTGCATTCGGCTGGTAGGTCCGCTTCACTCAGGCTTCCTCCTCGGGGAGGGCGCCCGGTCTCCCGGAGCACCCCGGGGCCGCCATCGGCCCGTTCACGCGAGATGAGGCGCACCCGACGGTGCGCGACCCGGGAAGGCTAGAGGGCCCACGACCACCAGGCAACATCGGCCGGGGGCGCGCCACCTGCGCCCACCGACGGAGTGAAAGATCACGAAAAGACACCGAAACCGTCCGCGGGTGGCGTGGGTCCGGCCAGGTGCTAGGTTCGCATCCCACGTTCCTGACCAGGAGCGTCCGGCGACGTCCACAGTCTGTGGACGTGGCTGTGGAGGAACCGGGTTCGCAGGAGTCGAAACGCTGGTGAACGACGCCGAACACCTGTGGACAGCCGTGGCACAGATCCTGCGGGCGCAGGTCTCCGAAGCGGTGTGGCTCTCGTCGTTCCAGGAGGTCCACCCCCTCGAGCTGACCGCCGACCGGCTGCGGGTCAGCGTGCCCAGCTCCCACATCCGAGAGCGGGTGGAGGGGCGGTATCTGGCGCTCGTCCGTGACGCCCTGGCCGAACTGGGTCACCCCGGACTGGAGCTGGTCATCGACGTGGCCCCCGAGGCGGCCACGGTCGAACCGGTGGTCACCCTGCCGGCCCAGCCGGCCGGGGCCGGTCCCCGCCCGGACCCCGGCGGCCCCCCGGCCGACCGCCCGGCCTCCAACCTCAACCCCCGCTACACCTTCGAGAACTTCGTCACCGGCACCTCGAACCACTTCGCGCACGCGGCAGCACTCCGGGTGGCCGAGACGCCGGCGCGGTCGTACAACCCGCTGTTCATCTACGGGCAGGCCGGGCTGGGCAAGACCCACCTCCTGCACGCCATCGGCCACTACGTCCACCAGAACTACGCCCACCACAAGGTCTGCTACGTCTCCACCGAGACCTTCCTGAACGAGTACGTCGACGCCATCCGCACGAACACCACGGTGCAGTTCAAGAAGCGCTACCGCGAGGTGGACGTGCTGATGATCGACGACATCCAGTTCATGGAGGGCAAGGAGGGACTCCAGGAGGAGTTCTTCCACACCTTCAACTCCCTGCACGGGGCCAACAAGCAGATCGTCATCTCCTCGGACCGCAACCCCGACGCCATCCAGACCCTCGAGGACCGCCTCCGGGGCCGGTTCAAGTGGGGCCTGATCACCGACATCCAACCGCCCGACCTCGAGACCCGCCTGGCGATCCTGCGAACGAAATCGGAAAAGGAGCCGGTGCCCATCCCCGCAGAGGTGCTCGAGTTCATCGCGACCCGGATCACCACGAACATCCGTGAACTCGAGGGCGCGCTCATCCGGGTGTCGGCCTTCGCCAGCCTCACCCGCGAGCCGATCTCCACCGAGATGGCCGAACGGGTGCTCGCCGACATCCTCACCGGCACCCAGCCCCGGCAGGTCACCCCCCAGCTGATCCTGGAGACGACCGCGTCGATGTTCGGGTTCACCGTCGAGGCGCTCAAGGGCAAGAGCCGGCACCGCCCGCTGGTCACCGCCCGCCAGATCGGCATGTTCGTGTTCCGAGAGCTGACCGACCTCAGCTTCCCGGCCATCGCCCGCGAGTTCGGTGGGCGCGACCACACCACGGTCATCCACGCCTACGAGAAGGTCGCCGGCCTGATGAAGGAGCGCCAGCAGACCTACGACCAGGTGGCCGAGCTGATCTCGCGCATCAAGAACGGGCCGTGAGCGCCGCACCCGGACGGCTGGCGCGGTGGACAGCGGTGTGGACGACCCGGCGGCGACGGTGGACGGCAAGCGGGTCATCCACCGGTCCACCGTCCGACCGCTCCGGGTCTGTGAGGATCTGGGGACGGCCCGGGGGAATCGATCCGGCCCCTGAGCAGGCCGGACGACCGGTCATCCCCAATCCACAGCATTATCAGCACCATCAACGGAAGATCGAACAGACAAGGGGTCGGATGTGAAGTTCCGATGCGAGCGGGATGTCCTGGCCGAAGCCCTGGCGGCGGCCGGCCGGGCGGTCTCCAGCCGCGGGACGGCGGCGCTGCCCGGGGTGCTGAACGGGATCCGGCTGGACGTGAGCGGTGACGAGCTGACGGTCACCGGCACCGACCTCGAGCTGACCATCCAGGTGGCGGTGCCGGTGTCGTCGACCGTCGACGGATCGGCCGTGCTCCCGGCCCGGCTGGCCTCCGACATCGTCCGTTCGTTCGCGCCCGGCGCCGTGCAGGTCGAGGTGACCGACGAGGAGGCCACCCTGTCGTCGGGCCGGTCCCGGTTCGCGGTGCGCGTGCTGTCGGTGGACGACTTCCCCCGCCTCACCCCCCTCGGCGGGGAGCCCGTCGCCCTGGACGCCGCCGCGTTCGCCGAGGCCCTCCGGCAGGTGGTCCGGGCCGCCAGCACCGACGAGAGCCGCCCGGTGCTCACCGGCGTGCTGCTCGCCGCCGAGGAGGACGGGCTCCGGCTGGTGGCCACCGACTCCTACCGGCTGGCGGTGCGTGACCTGCCCGGCGCCCACGTGCTGTCGCCCGACCAGAAGGTGCTGGTGCCGTCGCGGGCGCTCCAGGAGCTGGTCCGCCTGCTCGGCGCCGGCGGCACAGTCGCCGTGCGGCTCGGCGAGCGCGAGGCGAGCTTCGAGGTGCAGGGCGTGCGGCTCACCACCCGGCTGATCGAAGGTGAGTTCCCGAACTACCGCCAGCTGATCCCCAAGTCGTACCCCAACCGCCTCGTCGTGGGGCGCGAGCCGCTGCTCGATGCCATCAAGCGGGTGAAGCTCATGGCCCGGGAGTCGGCACCGATCCGCCTCGGTCTGTCCGAAGAGGGCCTCGAGCTGACCGCGGTGACCCAGGACGTCGGTCAGGCGAGCGAGTCGGTGGACGCCACGTTCTCGGGCTCGGAACTGACCGTGGCGTTCAACCCCGAGTACCTGAGCGCCGGGGTCGACGCCGTCGGCGGGGACGAGGTGGTGCTCGAGACGCTCGATCCGATGAAGCCGGCGGTCGTCCGTCCCGGGCAGGACGGCAGCTACCTGTACCTGCTCATGCCGGTGCGGGTGTAGGGAGGCGGCGGTTCGGTGCTGCTGCGCCGGCTGGTCCTGGTCGGGTTCCGCAACTACGACCGGGCCGAGCTCGCGCTCGGTCCCGGCCTCACTGCGGTGCTCGGTGACAACGGCCAGGGGAAGAGCAACCTGGTGGAGGCGATCGGGTTCCTCGCCACCCAGGCCAGCTTCCGGGGCGCTCCGCCCGAGGCCATGATCGCCACCGGGCGCGACCGGGCCCTCGTCCGGGGCGAGGTCGACCGGGACGGCCGGGCCCTCGAGGTGGAGGCCGAACTCGTCCGCGGGGGCCGCACCCGCGTGCAGCTCAACCGCCAGCGGCTGACCCGGAGCCGGGAGTTGCTCGGCGCGCTGCGGGTGACGGTGTTCGCGCCCGACGACCTGGTGATGGTCAAGGGCGGGCCGGGCGAGCGACGGGGGTTCCTCGACGACCTGGTGGTGGCGCTGCACCCGGTCCATCACGCCCTGCGGGGCGAGGTCGAACGCATCCTCCGGCAGCGGGGTGCCCTGCTCCGGCAGGCCGGGGGCCGCCTGACCGCGGAGGTCGCCTTCACCCTCGAGGTGTGGGACGCCAAGCTCGCCGCCGCCGGGGAGGCGTTGGTGGCGGCCAGGCTCGACGCGCTCGGGGTGCTCGCTCCGTACCTGGCCGAGGCCTATGACGATCTGGCCGGTCGGTCGAGCCGTGTGACGGCGGGGTACGAGGCGCCGTGGCGGGCCATGGGGTTGGCCGGCGCGCTGGCCGCGGCCCGCGACGACGACGTGCGCCGGGGGGTGTCCACGGTCGGCCCGCACCGCGACGACGTGACCCTGGCCATCGACGGCCGCCCGGCCCGCACCCACGCCTCGCAGGGGGAGCAGCGCACGCTCGCGCTCGCGCTGCGGCTCGCGGCCCACCGCGCCGTGACCGACCGGATCGGCACCCCTCCGGTGCTGCTGCTCGACGACGTGTTCAGCGAGCTCGATCCGGGTCGCAGCCGTGCGCTCCTGGCGCACCTGCCGGCCGGTCAGACCCTGCTCACCACCGCCGGGCACCTGCCCGAGGGCGTGCGCCCGGAACTCGTCGTGCGGGTGCGGGCCGGCAGGATCGAGCCGTGAACGACCGCGACGAGCCCGTCCCCCTCGGCACCGCCGTCGATGCCGTGGTGCGGTCCCTCAAGGGCACCTCGGCCGACGCGCTCGGCGGGGTGTTCCAGCGGTGGGTCGACGCCGTCGGCGAGCAGGTCGCCCGCCACGCCACGCCGGTGTCGCTCGACCGGGGGCGGCTGCTGGTGGAGGTGGACGAACCTGGGTGGGCGACCCAGCTGCGCTACCTGGAGCCCCAGTTGCTGGCCCAGGTCGCCGAGGTCGCTGGGCCCGGGGTCGTCACCGCCATCGACCTGCGCGTCGGGCGCCGCCCTCCGCCTCGGCGGTGAGGCGCGCTGGTAGACTCCCGGTGTTGCGCATTCGGGCCATCGGCAACGGTTTTCGGCCCCGGAGCACCCTGTTGCACACCCCCAGGAGCGCGCGCCCTTGAGCGACCAACAAAGCAAGGCGGCCAGTGACTACGGCGCGAAGGACATCCAGGTCCTCGAAGGTCTCGAGCCGGTCCGGAAGCGCCCGGGCATGTACATCGGTTCGACCGGTCTGGCCGGGTTGCACCACCTCATTTGGGAGGTGGTCGACAACGCGGTCGACGAGGCGATGGCCGGCTACGCCACCCGCATCGACGTGGTGCTGCTGGCCGACGGCGGCTGCCGGGTCACCGACGACGGCCGGGGGATCCCGGTCGACCCGTACCCGAGCGGCCCCCACAAGGGGAAGAGCGCGGCCGAGGTGGTGCTGACCGTCCTCCACGCCGGCGGCAAGTTCGGCGGCTCGGGCTACAAGGTGTCCGGTGGCCTCCACGGGGTCGGCGTCAGTGTGGTCAACGCCCTGTCGGAACGGCTGGTGGTGGAGATCGACCGGGACGGCAAGCGCCACCGGCAGGAGTTCGCCAAGGGCGGCAGGCCCCAGACCCGGCTCGAGGTCGTCGGCAACGCCCCGCGCGGCCGGACCGGCACGACCGTGACCTTCTGGCCCGACCCGACGATCTTCTCCTCGGAGGGCACCGAGTTCCAGGCCCGCACCGTGCTCGAACGGCTGCAGACCATCGCCTTCCTGAACAAGGGCCTCGAGATCCGCTTCCGTGACGAGCGACCGGGCCGCGAGCAGGAGGTCACGTACCGCTACTCGGGCGGCATCGTCGATTTCGTCCGCCACCTCAACGCCGCCAAGGAGGCGCTGTTCTCCAAGGTGTGCAGCTTCGAAGCCGAAGAGGACGACCAGACCGTCGAGGTCGCCCTCCAGTGGAACACCGGGTACTACGAGGGCATCCACGGCTACGCCAACGGCATCTCCACCATCGAAGGCGGGATGCACGTCGAAGGGTTCAAGACGGCGCTCACCAGCGTGGTCAACAAGTACGCCCGGTCCGGCGACAAGCCGCTGCTCAAGGAAAAAGACGCCAACCTGCTCGGTGAGGACATCCGGGAAGGGCTCACCGCCATCGTGGCGGTGAAGCTGCGCGAGCCCCAGTTCGAGGGGCAGACGAAGGCCAAGCTCGGCAACGTCTCCACCCGGTCGTTCGTGCAGCGGGTCACCAACGCCAAGCTCGCCGAGTGGCTCGAGGAGAACCCCACCGAGGCGAACCGGATCGTCAAGAAGGCCATCGCCGCCGCCCAGGCCCGGGAGGCGGCCAAGCACGCCCGCAACGCCATCCGGCGCAAGACCGCGCTCACCGGCGCGGGCATGCCCGACAAGCTGAAGGACTGCTCGTCGAAGGACCCGCGCGAAAGCGAGCTGTTCATCGTCGAGGGTGACTCGGCCGGCGGCACTGCGGTGTCGGCCCGCGACCCGAAGACCCAGGCGATCCTCCCGATCCGGGGGAAGATCCTCAACGTCGAACGGGCCCGCCTCGACAAGATGCTCAAGAACAACGAGATCCAGGCCCTCATCACCGCCATCGGCGGTGGGGTCGGCGAGGAGTTCGACATCACCAAGGTGCGGTACCACAAGGTCATCGCCATGGCTGACGCCGACGTCGACGGCAGCCACATCCGCACCCTGCTGCTCACGTTCTTCTTCCGCCAGATGCGGCCGTTGGTCGAGGCCGGCTACGTGTACATCGCCCAGCCGCCGCTGTTCTCGACCGAGGTCGGCAAGGAGCGCATCTACCTGAAGGACGAGGGTGCCAAGGCCGCGTTCCTGATGGAGCACCCCAACCACAAGAAGGAGTTCCAGCGGCTCAAGGGTCTCGGGGAGATGGACGCGAGCGAGCTGCGTGACACCACCATGGACCCGGCCCGACGCACGCTGCTGCAGGTGACCGTGGAGCAGGCGGCGCTCGCCGACGAGATCATGAGCACCCTGATGGGTGACGAGGTCGAGTTGCGCAAGCACTTCATCCAGCACAACGCGAAGGACGTGCGGTTCCTCGACATCTGAGGCCGGCGCCCGTCGGCCCGTCGAGCCCGCACCTGTGAGCCCGCACCCGTGAGGTCCACGAGGAGACCATGAGCGACACCCCTCCCAGCACCGGCGGCCCCGACGAGCCGGTCTCGGGCGCCATCGAACCGATCGAGATCCAGGAGGAGATGGAGCGCTCATTCCTGGACTACGCCATGAGCGTCATCGTCAGCCGCGCCCTGCCCGACGTGCGCGACGGGCTCAAGCCGGTGCACCGCCGCATCCTGTGGGACATGGAGGTCCAGGGCTTCCGGCCCGACCGCCCGTTCGTGAAGTGCGCCCGGGTCACCGGTGACACCATGTCGAAGTTCCACCCGCACGGGAACGCAGCCATCTACGACGCACTGGTGCGGATGGCACAGCCGTTCTCGCTGCGCCACCCGGTGGTGGACTTCCACGGCAACTACGGCTCACCCGATTTCGGTGCCGCGGCCGAGCGGTACACCGAGTGCCGCCTGCACCCGCTGGCCCTGCAGCTGCTCGCCGACATAGACGAGAACACCGTCGACTTCACGCCGAACTACGACGGTTCCACCACCGAGCCGGTGGTGCTGCCGGCGCGCTTCCCGAACCTGCTGGTGAACGGCAGCCAGGGCATCGCCGTGGGCATGGCCACCAACATCCCGCCCCACAACCTCGGCGAGGTGATCGACGCCACCATCCACCTGATCGACCACCCCGACGCCACCCCCGACGACCTCATGCAGTTCGTCAAGGGACCTGACTTTCCGACGGGCGGGTTCATCATGGGCCGGGCGGGGATCATGGAGGCGTACCGCACCGGCCGCGGGTCGGTGAAGATGCGCGCCAAGGCGACCATCGAGGAAGACCTGCCCGGCAAGCGCAAGGGCTCCATGGCCATCGTGGTCACCGAGCTGCCCTACCAGACCTCGTGCAATGCCATCGCCACCCGCATCCAGGAGCTGGTCGACGCCGGCGAGCTCGACGGGGTGGCCGACGTGAACGACGAGTCGTCGGAGAAGACCGGCACCCGGCTGGTGATCGACCTCAAGCGCGACGCCAACGCCAACGTGGTGCTCAACAACCTCTACAAGCTCACCCCGCTGCAGACGAGCTTCGCGGTGAACATGGTGGCCCTGGTCGACGGGGTGCCCCGCACCCTCAACCTGGTGCAGGCCCTGCAGGCCTACATCGACCACCAGGTGGACGTGCTCACCCGGCGGTCCCGGTTCCGGCTCGACAAGGCCAAGGCCCGGGCCCACATCCTCGAGGGGCTCATCCGGGCGGTGAACATGATCGACGAGATCATCGCCACCATCCGGGCCTCCGAGGACCGGGCCGACGCCCGCGCCAAGCTCATGGCCGAGCCGTTCTCGTTCAGCGAGGAGCAGGCCAACTTCATCCTCGACATGCGCCTGGGCTCGCTCACCCGGCTCGCCCGCATCGAGCTGGTGCAGGAGCTCGACGAAAAGCGCGCCGAGATCTCCCAGCTCGAGACCATCCTCGGTGACCCCGTCGAGCTGCGCCGGGTCATCAAGAGCGAACTCGCCGAGGTGAAGGAGAAGTTCGCCACGCCCCGGCTCGCCCAGGTCACCCTCGACACCGGAGAGATGTCGATCGAGGACCTCGTCGACGACAAGGAGCTGGTCGTGGTGATGAGCCGCGCCGGCTACATCAAGACCGTCGACGCCGCCGCCTTCCGCACCCAGCAGCGCGGCGGCCGGGGGGTGAGCGGCACCAAGCTGAAGGACGAGGATCTCGTCGCGCACGTGATCTTCACCACCGCACACGCCTACCTGCTGCTGTTCTCCAACCGCGGCAAGGTGTACCGCCTGCGCGCCCACGAGATCCCCGAACGGGACCGCTCGGCCAAGGGCATCCCGGTGGTGAACCTGCTGCCGATCGCCGCTGGTGAGACCATCGAGGCGATCATCGACACCCGGGATTTCGACTCGGGCGGGTACCTGTTCTTCGCCACCCGCAACGGCCTCGTGAAGAAGACCGAGCTGTCCGAGTACGACTCGTCCCGCCGGGACGGCCTGATCGCCATCAACCTCAAAGACGGCGACGAACTGGTGCGGGTCATCCGCACCTCCGGTCACGACGACATCTTCATGGTGTCCCGCAAGGGGATGACCATCCGCTTCGACGAGCGCGAGGTGCGGCCGATGGGTCGCAGCGCGGCGGGGGTCATCGGCATGCGGCTGAAGGAGGGCACCGACGACGCCGTGGTCTCCTGCGACGTGGCCAGGGACGACTCGGCCATCCTCATCGTCACCGACAACGGCTACGGCAAGCGCACCCAGCTCGACCGGTTCAACCGTCAGGGCCGTGGCGGCCAGGGGGTGATCGGGATGCGGCTCACCGCCACGCGGGGCTACGTGGTGGCCGCCTTCATGGTCGGGCTCGACGACGACATCGTCGCCGCCTCCAGCGGTGGGGTGGCCATCCGGATGTCGGCCCGGGACATCTCCTCCCAGGGTCGCGACGCGACCGGGGTCCGGATCATGAGCCTCGACCCCGGGCAGGTCGTCGCCGCGGTCGCGCCGATCGTCGGCGGCGGCGGCGACTGAACCTGCCGACCCGGCGCCGGCTGGTGCCGCCACTTCCCCCGATCGTCGGACGAACAGGTGGAGGTGGACGATGCGCGTCCATGCAGAGCGAGGTCAGGCGGTGCTGGCGGTCCTGCTGGTGCTGCTGGCGGTGGTCGCCGCCGCC
>FWPV01008668.1_pt1 | contig 17642 bp, 17 predicted proteins | sample 2228371 | NCBI WGS metagenome assembly FWPV01 (sample SAMEA103939776, study PRJEB20133) | metagenome | reverse complement strand
CCTGGCCCCCTCCCCTACAATCAGTTTTTCAACACGCTGCAGTTCTGCCGTATCGCCCTCGGCTAGGCGTCGGCAGGCAGGGCCGGGAAAGCCCCCTTGATATCGCCGCTGTGAGGGTTATTGTATCAATTCGAGGCGTCTTGTCAAAAAAACTCGAGCGCTGCGGCTTTCCGGCCGAGCGCTCGGGTAGGGTGGGAAAGATGGAGGTTTTAGGTATACAGGACGAATTTGACCGCAGCCCGGGCCAGGTCCACCACCTGCATGGGGAAGACGCCGAAGCCGATGATGACCAGGATAAGGGCATAGGTGGTCCAGCGGATGGCGGTGGAGGGCACCACGTGGGGCAGGTCGCCCGGCTCCATGAAGTAGGCGGCATAGACCACCCGGAGATAGTAATACAGGGAAATGGTGCCATTCACTGCCCCGATGAGGACGAGCCAGAAATAGCCCTGATTCATGGCGGAGGTGAAGATCAGCAGTTTGCCGGTGAAGCCGATGGAGGGCGGCACGCCGGCCAGGGAGAAGAGGCCCAACATCAGGGCCAACGCCAGCAGGGGTGAGCGGTGGTATAAACCGGCAAATTCGGCGATCTTGAGATCCCGGCCGTCCTCGGCCACCTCCGACAGGACCATGAAACAGGTAAAATTCATGATCAGGTAGGCGGCCGCATAGTAAATGACGCTGGTATAGCCCGCTTCACTCAGGGTTAAGATCCCCATGAGGATATAACCGGCATGGGCGATGGAAGAGTAGGCCAGCATGCGTTTGAAGTCTTTCTGGATGATGGCCACCAAGTTGCCCAGGGTCATGGAGATAATGGACAGGAAGACCAGGATCTGGGCAAAGGAGTACCCGTATGAGCTCCCCAAAGCCGCAAAGCGGAGCAGGATGGCCACTGCCGCGGCCTTGGAAGCGGTGGCAATGTAGGCCACCAGTTGGTTGGCGCCGCCCTGATAGACGTCCGGCGCCCAGAAGTGGATGGGGAAGAGGGATAGTTTGAAGAAAAAGCCGGCCAACGACAAAATGAGCCCCAGGAGGCCCACCGGGCTGGCCAAGAGCGCCGGCATTTTTGGCAGGATGTCCACCAAATAGGTGCTGTGGGTGGCGCCGAAGAGGTAGCTCAGACCGAAGAGCATGAAACAGGAGGAGACGGCGCCGATAAAGAGGTATTTCACCCCGGCTTCCACATCAATGCCATCCCCTCGCCGCATGGGAATGAGGATGTAAAGGGAATAGGAGGCCAACTCCAGGGAGATGTAGATGGTGATCAGTTCCACGGCGCTGACCAGCATCATCATCCCCAGCGTGCAGGTGGTCAGGAAGAGATAAAACTCCGCATGGAAGCGTTCTTCCACCCCGGGCAGGCGGTGGCAGATGAGGGCGACCAGGAACACCCCCAGGGCCAGGACCAGCTTAAAGATCTGGCTGAACAGGTCCACCTGATAGGAGGCAAAGAAGATGCTGCCCTGCTGGAAAAGGCTGACAGCCGCCACCAGGACGCCAGCGCCGGCCAAGGCCAGAAAGATGTGGAAATCTTTGCGGGGCTCGGCCTGTCGCCGCAGGGAGCAGCAGAAGAGGACCAGAGCCATCAACAGGAAATACAGTTCAGGCAAGAAGAGCGCAACAGCTTTCATGGCTTACAACCCACTGACGAACGGCACCACCGCCGTTTTGATGAGATCCAGCATCAGACTGGGGAAAATGCCGAAGAGGATCAAGGTGGCAATGAGAATCATCCGGGGTAGACCCAGAAAGGGACTGACGTCCTCGAAATGCACAAACTTGGGGTTCGGCTCATTGTAGAAGGAGTTCTGCACCACCCGTAGGGCGAAGAGGGCGCCCACGACAATGGAGGCCAAGGCGATGAGGCCGCCGATGCCGAAGACCCGCACTGCCGAAATGAAGACCAACAGTTCCGCCCAGAAGCTGGCAAACCCGGGCACACCGGCGCCGCACAAGGCCGCGGTGATGAAAAAGGCTGAGGCCACGGGCATGATCTTGCAAAAGCCCCCCAATTCATGGATCTCCCGGGTGTGGGTGCGGTCATAGATATAGCCCACCGCGGAGAAGAAGAGGGCCGTCATGATGCCGTGGGCGAACATCTGGAATACCGAGCCGTTGAGACCGTCCACCGTACCGGTGGCCAACCCCAAGGCCACGATGCCCATGTGGGAGACCGACGAGTAACCGATGACATACTTCAGGTCGGTCTGGGCCAGACCCACGAAGACCCCGTAGACGATCCCACAGATCGCCAGGAGGCCGAAGAGCGTGGACCAATATTGGAAGCCCTCGGGGCAGAGATACATGGGGATGCGCAGGATGCCGTACGATCCCTGTTTCATGAGCACGCCGGCGTGGAGCATACTGACGGCGGTGGGCGCCGCCACATGGCCCACGGGCGACCATGTGTGGAACGGCCACATGGCTGCCAGGACCCCGAACCCGAAGAGCAGCAGCACAAAGGCCACCTTCTGAATCCAGGGGGCGAAATGGACCCCATGGAGTTTCAGGAGATCAAAGGTGTAGAGGCCGGAGGTGGCATACAACAGGAGTAGTCCAGGGATAATCAGGCCGCTGCCCGCCATCAGGTAGAGGGTCAGCTTCATGGCCGCATACTCTTTGCGGGTGGAGCCCCAGATGAGGATGAGCACATACATGGGCACCACGGCAATCTCATAGAACAGGAAGAAGAAGAACATGTCCATGGACATGAACACGCCGAAGACACCGGTGACCAGGAAGAGCATGAAGGCAAAGTATTCTTTGACCCGGAGTTCCAGTTCCCACATGGTGAGGACGCCGGTGAAGATGACGATGCCGGTGAGGAGCAGCAGGGGCGCATTCAAGCCGTCCACACCGACGAAATAGGAAATGCCGAAGCCCTTCACCCATTCGTATTTTTCCACGAATTGCAGGCCGCCCAGCGCCCGGTCATAGGCCACAAAGGTATAAATGGAAAAGCCCAGGGAGATGGCGGCGGAGATCAGGGACACGGCCCGGATAAGGAACTTCTGTTCCTCCTTCAGGAAGAGGATGATGGCGATGCCGATCACCGGCGACAACACCATGCAGGTCAGATACGGAAAGTTGGTGAGATGCTCAGCCATAGAAAGCCGTCCTCAAAGGTGTGATAAAATAGCTGCGGCGTTGCTCCGCCTCTCAGCGACCCATGACCAGATAGAGACCCACCCCGGCCATGACCAGGACCATGAACAGCAGGTTAACCTGGAGGAGAGCGGTCTGGTATCTGGACAAGTAACGGCCGCTGCCGACCGTGGAGAAGGCCACGGCATCCACGCCGCCGTCCACCACCCGCCGGTCGTTGTAGGTAAACCACTTGGAAAACAGACCGTAGATGAAGGTATTTAGGAACCAGCGCCAGAAATGATCCATGTACCATTTCTGGATGAAAAAGTTCTCCAAGGCCGGCACCCGGCTCAGGAAGCCCACACATTTGGCATTCTTGGCGCCCCAATCCAGCCAGGCCAGACCGATACCGGCCAGGGCTGCACCCACGGCGCTGACCAGCAAGGGGATGCTGATCTCATGATGGCCGGCGTGGCCGGTAAGGAACTGCTCCAAGGCCCCCTGCAGGAACCCCAAAGTCAGGGTAAAGAAGGCCAGGATCAACAGGGGCAGATTCATCACCCAGGGCACCCCATGCTCCTCCCCGTGCTCATCCCCATGCCCATGACCATGGCCGCCATGGGCCTCTTCCGCATGGCTGTGGGCGGCGGCGATCTGAAAGATGGGTTCCCGGGGAAAGAGCATGACAAAGATGACCCGGAAGGAATAGTAGGCGGTCAAAAAGGCGCCGAACAGGCCGGCAAAGAGCCAGATCTTGTTGTCCAGGTGGGCCAGGGCTCCCAGGATCCCCTCCTTGCTGAAGAACCCGGCCAGAGGAAAGATGCCCGCCAAGGCCAGGGCGGCAATGGTAATGGTGACCATGGGAATTTTGAGCTTGCGCCCCCCCTGAGCCGCCATGATGAAAAAGTCATTGGTGCCGAAATGGTGGATAAAGACCCCGGAACACAGAAAGAGGAGGGCCTTAAAGGCAGCATGCGTGGTCAGGTGGTAGTAACCGGCAAAAAAGCTGCCGGCGGCCAGCCCCATGATCATGAAGCCCAGCTGGCTCACCGTGGAGTAGGCCCAAACCTGCTTGATATCCGAAGCCACCATACCGATGGTGGAGGAGAGGATCAGGGTGATGGTGCCGATGGCCAGGGCCACGGTCATGGCCTCCGGCGATGCACTGAAGAAAGGATAAATCCGGGCGATGAGGTAGACACCCGCGGCCACCATGGTGGCGGAATGGAGCAGAGCACTAACCGGCGTCGGACCTTCCATGGCATCGGGCAGCCAGACGTGGATGGGGAATTGGGCGCTCTTGCCCATGACCCCACAGAAGATCAACAGGGCAGCCGTGGTGATGAGCCAAGCGGGCATGGCTTGGGCCACGGCGGCGGAGTTGACCGCCTGGATCTCCAGGTTACCGTAGTAAATGGTCAAGAAGGCCAGCCCCATGAAAAAGCCCACATCGCCGAAGCGGGTGACCACAAAGGCCTTTTTGCCGGCCTCGGAGGCGGAGAACTTCTCATACCAGAAGCCGATGAGTAGATAAGAAGCCAGGCCCACCAACTCCCAACAGATATAGAGCTGCAACAGGCCGCTGGAAATGGACAGGGTCAGCATGGAGAAGGCAAAGAGGGACAGGAAGGCATAGAAGCGGCCGAAGCCCGGATCGCCCCCCATGTAGCCGATGGAGTAGATCTGCACCAACCAGCTGATGGTGGCCACGATGGTCAGCATCAGGAGGCTGGTGGGATCCAGCAGGAACCCGAAGGGGATCTTGACCATGTCGGAATAGAGCCAGCGGAGGTTGTAGACCAGCGGCTCCTGGATCCCCCAGTAAGTATACAGCAAGGCCCAAGCAATGATCAGGGGGATGGTGGAGGCGGTCAGGGAGATGGCCAACGACAGCTTGTGATTCTCCCGGGTGAAGATCATGATCAGGCCGAAGCTGAGGATCGGCAGGATGGACGTCACCAGGCAGGCCAGGAAGGTGGTATCAGAAAACTGCACAGCCATGCTTAACCTCGCAGTTCATTGACATGTTCAACGTTGATGGACTTGAGCTTCCGGTAGACGGTGACGATGATGCTCAGCGCGATGGCAGCTTCCGCCGCCGCCACGGCCATGATGAACAGGGTGATGATCTGGCCGATGGCCGGATCAGGGGCCAGGAAGCGGTTGAAGGCCATAAAATTGATGCTGGCGGCATTGAGCATCAATTCCACCGAGATCAACACCGCAATGAGCGACCGCCGAGCCAGGACGCCGTATAGCCCGATGGCGAAGAGAAGCGCCGCGATCAAGAGAAAGGTCTGCAACGAATTATACATAATCAGTTCTCACTCCCCTCGGAGGATTCTTCCCGATCCCGGCCGTTCTTGGCGTTGACGATGGCACCGAGCATGGCCACCAGCAGGATCAGGGAGATGGCCTCAAAAATCAGGGCGTATTTCGTCAGCAGGTAATGGCCGATGGTGGCCACAGACCAGTCGTCGCTGCGGGCCGCGGCCGGCGCCCAGGCGGTTTTTCCCACCAGGCTGGCCAACATGATGAAGACCAGGCCGGCGCCCAGACCGGCACCCAGGAGTTTAATGGGTTTACGTGGGGGCTGAGGACGATAGAGCGGTTCGGAGAGCATTATGGCGAAACAGATGGCGATACAGATGGCCCCCACGTAAATCAGGATTTCCATCATGGCCAGGAACGGACTGTTGAGATACAGAAAGATGCCGGCCACGCCGAAGAGGGAGACCGCCAGACCCAGAACATTATGGAAGATATTCCGGGCCCCGACGGCAATGAAGGCGCCACCCAGGGTCAGGCCCACCACCATGAGGAAACTGAGACCCGCCAGACTGAAAAGCTCGCTCATGACTCTCCCTCCCCAGTCTTGGCCGCAGCCGGGGCCGATGCTTCGGCCTCAGGAGCCGGCGGCACTTCCTCCGGCAGGCCCAAGGCCCGTTGTTGGGCCTTTAGCCTGGCCATGACATCGATGATCATCTCCTGCCGGGAGTAGCCTGCCAGCCGGTATTCATCGGAGAATTTCAGGGCGTTGGTGGGGCAGACCTCCACGCACAGGCCGCAGAGACTGCAGAGGGAATAGTCCAGCACATAGGTGACCGCCCGCTTCTTTTTGGTACCCGGCACCTTGGCCCCGGTGAGCGTGATCACCCCCGAGGGGCAGGTGCGGGCGCAGTTCTCGCAGGCATTGCAGCGGTGGCTGCCGGTCTCCGGATCAAGGATAAACTCCGTGTGGCCCCGATAGCGGGGACTCATGGGAATCTTTTCCCGGGGGTATTGGACGGTGACGATGGGCTTGACAAAATAGCGGATCGTCACTCCCAACCCCGCCAGCAAACTATAAAATCCTGTCAGGGTTTCCTTTACGATTTCCTTCATTGCCGCCAACCTTTAGAGAAAGCCGATTATGCCGGACCAACGGCCGACCGGAGATCAGCGCACCAGCTTCAGCACGAGCGCCGTAAGAATCAGATTCAGAAGAGCCAAGGGGATCAGGATCTTCCAGGCCAGGGTGATGAGCTGGTCAAACCGCAGCCGGGGGAAGGTCCAGCGGAACCACATCATCAAGAAAATCATGGCATAGACTTTGAGTAAAAACCAGACCAGCGGCGGCAGGAAGGGCCCTCGCCAGCCGCCCAGGAAGAAGATGGTGGCTACCGCGGAGACGATGAACATATTGGTGTATTCGGCCAAGAAGAAGATGGCGAAGCGCATGCCCGAATACTCGGTGTGGAAGCCGGCCACCAGTTCCGATTCTGCTTCCGGAATATCAAAGGGAGCCCGGTTGGTCTCGGCCGTGCCGCAGATGATGAAGAGGATGAAGGCCAAGGGCTGCAGGAAGATGTTCCAAATCCTCTCCTGCTGGGCCACAATCACCGTGGGCTGGAACGAGCCGGCCATGAGGATGATGCTCATGGCGGTGAGGAGCAAAGGAATTTCGTAGGCCACGTTCTGGGCCACGGAACGGATGGCCCCGAGCAGGGAGTATTTATTGTTGGAAGACCACCCGGCCATGAGGATGGCCAAGACCGTCAGCGTGCTGAAAGCAAAGATCAACAGCACCCCGACGTTCAGGTCCCGGATAATCAGGGTGGGTGAAAAGGGGATGACCAGGAAGCTCACCAAGACCGGCAGGAACATGACGATGGGGGCCAAGAGGTAGATGAGCTTGTCCACATCTTCGGGGGTGATGAGCTCCTTACCGATCAGCTTCAGGGCATCGGCGATGGTCTGCAAGGCACCGTGGAAGCCCACTTCCATGGGGCCGGGACGGAGCTGGATATGGGCTGAGACCTTCCGCTCCATCCAGATGAGAAAAAGGGCATTCACGCCCACCAGACTGATCACCCCGATCAGGCCCAGGCCGAGACGTGCCCCTTCGGCTAAGAAAAACTCCATGGCAAAAACCTCATGCGCGTATTCCACTCAACGCCGCTGCGTCTTCGATCACAGCCCAGCCGGGCAAGGCGGCGTCAACGATCAATCTCCGGGATGACCAGATCAATGGAGCCCAGGATGGCCACGGCGTCGGCCACCAGCGTATCTTTAATGAGCTCCGGGACGACACTGAGGTTGGAAAAACACGGCACCCGCAGTTTCACCCGGTAGGGTTTCACATCCCCCTTGCTCACCAGATAGATGCCGAATTCGCCCCGGGCCGTCTCCACTGCGGTATACACCTCACCTTCGGGCGGCTTCAGCCGTTTGGGCACCTTTTCCGCCATAATGGGGCCTTCGGGCAGCTTGTCCAAGGCCTGTTCGATGATCCGCAGGCTCTGCTCCATCTCCTGCAGGCGCACCAGGTAACGGTCCATGACATCGCCTTTGGTGCCGATGGGAATCTCAAAATCAAAGAGCGGATAGACGGAGAAGGGCTCGCTGCGGCGGATATCATAGGGTATGCCGCTGCCCCGCAGGGTCGGACCGGTGACCCCATAGTTCAGGGCCAGCTCCGGTGTCAGGATCCCCACATCCCGGGCCCGATGAATGAAGATGATGTTCTTGGTGACCAGATTATCATAATCATCCCAACGGCTGCGCAGCCGCTTGATGAAGGCCCGGCAGCCGGTGATGAACTCGTCGTCAATATCTACGGGCACGCCGCCGAAGCGGTAGAAACAATAGGTCAGACGGGAACCGGTCAGGCGGTCCAACAGATCCAGGATCTGCTCCCGGTCATCGAAACAGTAGAGGAAGGGCGTAAAGGCCCCCAGATCCAGCAGGTAGGCCCCGAACCAGAGGAGGTGGGAAGAGATCCGGTTCAATTCACTGGTGATCACCCGGATGAACTCAGCCCGCTCCGGCACCGTGATCCCGGCCAGCTTTTCCACCGCCATGCACCAGCATTGGTTGTAGGCCAAGGCATGGAGATAATCCACCCGCCCCATGTTGGGGAGATACTGCTGATACGTCCGCAGTTCGGCCATCTTCTCGTGGGCCCGGTGGCCATAGCCGATGACGGGTTCGGCGCTGACGATGAATTCCCCATCCATCTCCAGGACCACCCGCAGCACCCCGTGAGTGGCAGGGTGTTGTGGGCCCAGATTGAGATAGAAGGTCCTTTCTTCAATACCTTTTTCCAGCATCATATCAACTGCTCGCCACAAAGTCTTTTAACAGGGGATGAAAATCGGCCTCCTCGGGCAGGATCAGGTTCTTCAGATTGGGATGGCCGCTGAAGATGAGGCCGAACATCTCAAAGACCTCCCGCTCGAACCAATCGGCGCCGGGATACACCGGGCTGATGGTGGGGACCTCGGTGCCTACGGGCAGGGGCACATGGACCACCGTGCGGCAGAGCTCGTAGTATGAGGCAAAGTGATAGACCACCTCGAAGGACTCCCGCAGGTCCAAAGCCGTGAGGGATTCCAGGAAAAACCGCTGCCCCAACATTGCCTGGGCCACAGCCGGCATCTGCTCCGGCTGCGCCTCCACCCGCACATGCACGCCCGTGGTGGCATAATCGGCCGGCGCCACTTTGTCCGCGCCGACGATCGGCGTAAGTGCCTGAATCACATTCTGGGCTGACATCTCATCTATACTTTCTTAACCGTGGACGTTTGGTGATCTTCTCTTCCAACTGCAGGATGCCTTCGATGAGCCCCTCGGGCCGAGGTGGACAGCCGGGCACGTAGACATCCACCGGGATGATGAGATCGGCCCCCGGGACTATGGCATACTGACCTTCATAGTAAAAGGGCCCGCCCGAAATGGCGCAGTTGCCCATGGCAATCACATACTTGGGCGCCGGCATCTGATCATACAGGCGCTGCACCGCCGGAGCCATCTTCTTGGAGATGGTGCCGGCCACGATCATGAGGTCAGACTGCCGGGGTGAAGGACGGAAAACACCCGCACCGAAACGATCCAGATCGAAGCGCGACGCCCCCGCGGCCATCATCTCAATGGCACAACAGGCCAGGCCGAAGGTCATGGGCCAAAGCGAGTTCGCCCGGCACAGGTTCAAGACATCTTCCAGCACCGCCAACTGAATCAGCGGCTCTCCGGTTTTCGTTTCCACGCAAAAACCCCCTTACACCAGGCATAGACAATCACCAGGGACAGGATGCCGATGAAGATGACGATCTCGATGAAATCCCGCCAGACATACCCTTTGCCGAAAGCCAACAGGACCGGGAAGAGGAAGATGACGTCCACGTCAAAGGCCAGAAAGATCAGGGCAAAGAGGTAGTATACCACCGCCACCTGCACCCAGGCGCTGCCATAGGTGGGAATGCCACATTCATAGATCTCATTGCGGGTCGGGCCGAAACTGCGGGGCGCCACAAAATGGGCCACAATGAGCGGTACCAACGCAAAGAGCGCCCCCACAATGAGGAAAATCAATACATACCCGTAATCACGGAGCACCGGCGCTATGTCCACGCTGACCTCCAAGGCGCAACCTGAAATATTGTGAAAACATTCCCTATCGGTATAGCAATATGGTCAGGGGTTGTCAACCTTATAATAATTCCGTTCAGAGTTTTTTGTTTCGTGAATTATTTATTTTTTACTGAGGCTGGGGGCGCCATTCTCAACGGTTTCGGCTCATGGCAGGGGGAACGCAGAATGGGACCTTGCCGGGCCGCTGGAGGACGGCGGCTTGCGGCGCGGCCAAAAACGGCCATGGGGGGTGGGGGTGCAGGGGAGAGTGTCAGGGGGCAAGACCCCTGGCCCCTCCCCACGAAACCTTTGGCAGCACTCTGAAAGAGGTCTGGCTAATCGGTAAACAGCTTCCGGTAGTCCCCGTAGCCCTCTTTTTCCAGGTCCTCTTTGGGGATAAAGCGCAGGGCGGCGGAGTTGATGCAGTAGCGCCGACCGGTGGGCGGTGGACCGTCGGGGAAGACGTGGCCCAAGTGCGAGTCGCCGTGGCGGCTGCGCACCTCCGTCCGGGTCAGGAAGAGTTTGCGGTCAAGGCGCTCGATGATATTCTGGGGCTCCAGCGGTTGGGTGAAACTGGGCCAGCCGGTGCCCGAATCAAACTTGTCCCGGGAGCTGAACAGAGGCTCACCGCTGACGATGTCCACGTAGATACCCTCCCGGTGGTTGTTCCAATACTCGTTCTGAAAGGGCGGTTCCGTGCCCTCTTCCTGGGTGACCTCATACTGCCGCGGCGTCAGTTTGGCTTTCAGCTCCGCGGGGTCAGGTTTGGTGTAGCGGCGTGGTCCACCCTGGCCGCTGGCCGGATCGGTTTTGGAGGCCTCATTACCCCACGTGCGGGCCAAAAATTGGTCCCGGCCGGAATGGCGGCGGTAATTCTGGTAGCGCCACGGGCAGGTTTTATAATATTGTTGATGATAGTCCTCGGCCGGATAGAAGGTCGACGCCGGCAGGATGGCCACCACAATGGGTTGGCTGAACTTGCCGGAGGCGGCCAAGGCTGCTTTGGAGGCCTCGGCCAGACGTTGCTGTTCCTCGTCGTGGTAGAAAATGACCGGCCGATACTGGCTGCCCCGGTCCACAAACTGTCCCCCGGCATCGGTGGGGTCTATGCTGCGCCAGAAGATGTCCAGGAGCTGCTGGTAGCTGATTTTGCCGGGGTCAAACTTAATCTGCACGGCCTCCGCATGACCGGTGCCGCCGGCACAGACCTCTTCATACGTGGGGTTGGGCTTCCGGCCGCCGGTGTAGCCGGAAGTGACGGCGATTACTCCCTCCTGTTTGGCGAAATCCGCTTCTGTGCACCAGAAACAGCCGCCGGCGAAGGTGGCCAGACTGAGATGGGGATGGTTTTCCATGGGGTTGACATTCTCCTTCGTATGTCGGGGGTGATTGCCGGCTGCGGTTCCGGCCCAGATCACCAGGCCGGCAATCACCAGCACCGCCCCCCAGCGCTTCTTGGTCATGATCTTCATCCTGAGTTTCTTGGTTATTATTCTGTTTAACCTAACTTCAGGCAAGGTTACCTTACTTTTTAATAATGAGGCTTCCTTTCCAGATTTCAAGAGGGTGACCATCAGATGGCGGCGCTCAGGGGTAGCGGCCGCAGGAGGAAGGCCTTTGCGTGCCAGGGGTCCCGGATATCGGTGGGCGGTGGGGTTGGCTATGTTTTTGGCCGCCTGGGTGTGGTTGCTGGTGGGCGGCCTGACGTTGGCCCAGGCGGTGGCCGGGGAAGGGTCACGTCTGGAGGTGGTGGCTGCGGTGCAGGATGTCCAAGGTCAGGGCATCGCCGGGGTCAGCATTGAGGTTGCTCTGGATGGTCAAACCCTGCCGCCGGAACTGCGGGAACCTCTGGTCACGGACAGCCGGGGGTGGTTCCAGGGGGTCTTCCTGCTGCCTGCAGGAGTGGAGCTGCCAGCGGCAGTGGAGATCCGGGCCGGCAAACCCTCTTGGCAGGGGGGCTCGGTGTCGAGCCAGGTCAGGCGGTCATCCCCCTCCGGCCCGAGCGTCTTTCAAGCCATGGGGCGTATCACCCTCCATCGGCAGACCACTCCTGCCTTCTGGGTGGTCGCTGCCATCCTCGTGGGGGTGTATCTGCTCATTGCCCTGGAATGGCTGCACCGCTCCTTGGCGGCCCTGTTGGGGGCTGCCTTGATGCTGTTCGTGTCCTATACCATCGGGCAATGGTCCGCCGATTTGTTCATCATCTCCTTTCCCGAGGCCATAGCCGCCATCGATATGAACGTCATCCTGCTGCTCCTGGGGATGATGTTGATAGTGGGGGTGACTAAGAAGACCGGTCTGTTCCAATGGCTGGCTTATAAATCCTTTGCCTGGGCCCGGGGGCAGGTGGTGGTGCTGGTGGTCATCCTCATGGGAGTGACGGCTTTCACCTCGGCCTTTCTGGATAATGTTACTACCATGTTATTGATGCTGCCGGTGGCCATTGAGTTGGCCCGCACCCTGCGCCTGCCGCCTGCCACCCTGTTGATCCCCCAGGTCTTTGCCGCCAACGTCGGGGGGACGGCGACCTTGATCGGCGACCCGCCCAATGTTCTTATCGGCTCCTACGCCAACCTGACGTTCGCAGCCTTTCTTCGTCACCTGACGCCGGTGATCATACTCTGCCTCATTGTGGCGTGTGGCTATTTCCTCTGGTATTACCGCCGGGATTATGCCCGGGCGTCGCTGGCGGAACTGGCCACCATCACGGATACGCTGGGCTACCACTACCGGCTGCCGAATCCGCGGCTTTTCAGACTCTGTCTCATCTTCCTGGGCCTGACGGTCCTCATGTTTTTTTTCCATGGCACCCTGGGCATGAAGCCGGCCGTGGCCGCCCTGATGGGGGCTACGGTGCTGGTGGCGGTGGCGCAGGTCGATCTGGCCGCGCTCCTGACCGAAGATATCGAGTGGCCGACGCTGATCTTTTTCCTATCTTTCTTCATGATCATCGCCGGGGCCCAGGCCACCGGCCTGATTCAGGTCATTGCCCAGCAGGTCCGGGAACTCTCCCGGGGGAATCTCATCCTGGCCCTCATGCTGGTGTTATGGGTATCGGCCCTGTTGTCCGCCCTCATTGACAACATCCCCTTCACCCTGACCATGCTTCCCATCATCTCCCACTTGAATGCCACGCTGCCGGGGGCCGACAGCGGCGTGTTATGGTGGGCCCTGGCCTTGGGGGCTTGCCTAGGGGGCAATGGCACCCTGATCGGCGCCTCGGCCAACGTGGTGACCTTCGGGATGGCCGCCCGGGCCGGCTATCCCATCTCCTTCCTGGAGTATGCCCGGGCCTGCCTCCTGCCCACACTCCTGACGGTGGGGATCAGTGCCGTCTATCTAATGCTGCTGGTATAACCATGCCCGGCTGCCGGGGCATTTGTCCGGCGCAGCCTCCTGAATTCCGAGAAGGCTGCCGGGAGGGTGAGAGCCATAACCTACCAGACTTTTTCTGACTATCGGGGCCGTGCGGAACTCTGGCCGTCCTCAGGCGGATGGCCGCCCCGGTCACAGCAATCTTTACTAGCCTCTTTCTGGAGGAAGTCCGTTCCATTAACAAGAACCGCGGCTCCGGCCAGGTCTTTTGCTATCAGCAGCTCATCGATGCGGTGCGCACCCCTGGCAGGCGGATGAAAAACTGGCCGCCACTTTTGATGGTGGGAGGAAATCCCTAACCTTCAGCTTTTGGCGGAGCCAAAAGCGCCCGTTGGGGTTGGGGGAAGGGTGGTAGGGGAGGGGACCTGTCCCCTGGCCCCCTTCCCTTCCTGGCCACCATCCAGCGCCGCCCCGGGCCACAGGGCTGTCCCACCGCGGGCAGACCAGCCGCGCCCGTCTGGCTACCCAGATGCGGATCACCGTGGCCATGACCAACGATCAGGGCGAACGCCTGGCCATCCGGCAGACCACTGGGACCCCTTTCATCTGGAAATCTGCCGGGCCCTCAATAAAACGACCTAACAGGAGGAGATGATGAAGCGCTGCTGAGCGTCCAGTCTGATGTGGCGGGGCGTGACGTAATGCTCCCCCCCCAAGAATGTCAATATTTCAAGTACGTCCCCATTGCAGGGCACTTTACCCGAAGGGCCGCCTGTGGTAAAAAATAGGGGCAAATATCTTCATGTCACAAGGAACCCGAACCTATGCCTGAATCAGCACTCGGCACTGCCGTAACCATGGACTCCTCCGGACGCCTGCTCGTGCCGGACAACCCCATCATTCTTTACATTGAAGGCGATGGCACCGGGCCGGATATCTGGCGGGCCACCGTCCGGGTCTTGGATGCTGCGGTGGCCAAGGCCTACGGCGGCCGGCGGCAGATCGTCTGGCGGGAGATCCTGGCCGGCGAGAAGGCCTTTGCCGCCACCGGCAGCTACCTGCCGGAAGAGACGCTAACGGCCATCCGGGAATATCTGGTGGCCTTGAAAGGCCCCCTGACCACCCCGGTGGGCGGTGGCTTCCGGTCCATCAATGTCACCCTGCGCCAGGTCCTGGATCTGTATGCCTGCATCCGTCCGGTGCGCTACTACTCCGGCACGCCCAGTCCCCTGCGGGAACCGGAAAAGACCGATATGGTCATCTTCCGGGAGAATACCGAGGATGTCTATGCGGGCATCGAATGGCCGGCCGGCAGTCCGGAAGCCCGGCGAGTGGTGGCCTTCCTCAACGACGAGATGGGCTGCCGCATCTCGCCGGAAGCGGGCATCGGCATCAAGCCCATGAGCGCCGCCGGTTCGCAGCGCCTGATCCGTAAAGCCATCCAGTATGCCCTGGCCAAAGGCCGCCCCAGCGTCACCCTGGTCCACAAAGGCAATATCATGAAGTTCACCGAAGGCGCCTTCAAGACCTGGGGATATGAACTGGCGCAGCAGGAGTTCGCCGGCCGGGTGATCAGTGAAGACCAGCTTTGGCAGGAGTTCAATGGCCAGGCGCCGGCCGGCACCGTTATCCTCAAAGACCGCATCGCCGATGCCATGTTCCAGCAGGTGCTGCTCCGGCCGGAGGAATACAGTGTCATCGCCACCCCCAACTTGAACGGCGATTACCTTTCGGACGCCTTGGCGGCCCAGGTGGGCGGCCTGGGGATGGCCCCCGGCGCCAACATCGGCGACCGCTACGCAGTCTTTGAGGCCACCCATGGCAGTGCCCCCAAGTACGCCAATCTGGATAAGATCAACCCCAGCTCCCTGATTCTTTCCGGGGCCATGCTGCTGGAGTACCTGGGCTGGCAAGAGGCGGCCGACCTGATCCACACCGGCTTGGCCCGGACCATCCAGGCCAAAACGGTCACCTACGACCTGGCCCGCCAGCTTCCAGGCGCCACGGAAGTCTCCTGTTCGGGGTTTGCCAGCGCCCTGATCGACCATCTGGGTTGAGGCCGCCACCGCCGGGACCGGGCAGGGGTGGCCAAACCGGGTGCTGCCGGATGACCTCCGAGATGGCTGCAGACGCGGTGAGCCCTCGGGATCAAGTCGTTGATCGACCCTCAGGCCGCTGGCGCCGGTGGTAAAGGTAGGAGCTATGCCTCGAAGACGCACTCGACCGGTGAGCTTAGCCCAACAGGCGACCGGCTGGGGTATCCTGACGGTGCTGGGGCTAATTGTGGTCTGGCTGCTGTTCCAGCAAGCCCGCCTGAACCCGGCGGTGATGGCCCTGCAGGCGCCCCAAGCTGGCGGGCGTTCGGACCGCACCCTGGCTGCGGGGCCGGGGGAGACCGGCCGTCTGCCGCAGGTACCGGGATTTACCCCCACCGGACCGGCCCAGAGTTTCGGCCCGGAGACTCTTTCGGACAAGATCAACGGTAAGGCGGAGCTGTATCTGGCCGCGGGGTTCCGCTCTCTGGCGGTGCAAAGCTTTACCCTGGCAGATCCTCCTGGGGCCTATTTGGAGGTCTTCCTCTATGATATGGGCCAGCCGGAGAATGCCTACGCGGTCTTCAGCTCCCAGCGGCGTCCGGGGGCGGCCGTGTTGACGTTCCGGCCCCATGCCTATGCCACGGCCAATGCGGTGTTCTTTACGGCCGGACAGTTCTACGTGGAGATGATCCTGGACCGGGCGCTGCCGGATCCGGTGGCCAGTCTGCAGCCATTCACCGGGGCACTCCTGGCCGGCCTGCCCCAGGACACGGGTGGGGAGGCGGCACCGCCCGCCTTTCCGCCCCAGGGGTTGGTGGCTGACAGCGTCCGGCTCATTGCCGCCGACGCCTTCGGTCTGGCCGGCTTCCAGGCGGTGTATACGGCAGACTACACTCTGCCCCAGGGACAGGCCACGGCCTTTGCTGCCCAACGGCCGGATGCGGCCCAGGCGGCTGCCGATGCCCGTCGCTTCCGGGAGTTTCTGCAGGCCAACGGTCTTCAGGTGGTTACCGATCCGGCCATCCCGGCGGACATCACGGTGTTCTCCCAGGAGGGTTTTTACGAAGTCGTTATGGTGGTGGACCGCACGGTGGCCGGCGTACACGAGGCCACTTCCTTGGCGGCTGCCCTGGAGTTGGCCAAAAACCTGCGCCAGACGCTGACTGCCGGCCCGTGAGGACGATGCCGGCTGCTCCTCCCGACCGTCACTCAACCTTTGAAAGGCAGGGTTCATGAATCCATCCCCTGCGGCCGAGGACCCAACAACCGGCCTCACCCGGAGACAGTTCCTCCTCCGGTTGGGGTATGCCGCGGGCATCACCCTGGCGGCCGGTGGCCTCGGCCTACTGCGCCATGACCCGGAAGGCCCCGGCATGGCAACGCCCGCTAAAGTGCTACCAGGATTGGGCGACTATGCCTTGCCGGGTCTGGGAGGATTGGCAGGCCGCATGGCCATCGTGGAAGGTCTGAACCGGGAACAGACGGTGCAGGCCGGCTTGGAGGCGGTGGGCGGCATGCAGGCCTTCATCCAGCCCGGTGATCAGGTGCTCATCAAAGTCAATGCCGCCTTTGCTTCGCCGCCGGCCCTGGGCGCCACCACCCATCCCGAATTGCTGGCAGCAGTGGCCAGGCTCTGCTTCCAGGCCGGCGCGGCCCAGGTCCTGGTCACCGACAACCCCATCAACGACCCGCCCACCTGTTTCCGGGTCAGCGGTCTGGAAGCGGCAGCCCGCCAGGCGGGCGCCCGGCTCATCCTCCCCCGCCCCGCCCTGTTTCAGCCCGTCAGTCTGCCCAACGGGCGTCTGTTGCAGCAGTGGCCCGCCATGGCGGGGGTCTTTGCCGGCGTCACCAAGGTCATCCTCCTCAGTCCGGTGAAAGATCACCAGCGGGCCGGGGCCTCCATGACCCTGAAGAATATCTATGGCTTCCTCGGCGGTCGCCGCAACCTGTTCCACCAGGATATCAACGGCATCATTACCGAACTGGCCCAGCTCCTCAGACCCACCCTCTGCATCCTGGACGGCACTGTGAGCATGGTGAGCAACGGCCCCACCGGAGGCTCTCTGTCTGACCTGAAGGAGACAGGGGTTATGGTGGTGTCCACCGATCCGGTGGCTGCCGATGCGGTGGGAGTGCAACTGTTGGGGCGGTCCCTGCCGGACATTCCGTATATCCGCATGGCTGCGGCGGCCGGGGCCGGCCTGGCGGATTATAAACAACTGCACCTGGAGACCGTACCGTCCAGGTAGCCAGGGATCCGGCCGCCCCTAGCAGGTTGTTGAAAAAGTGCTCGTAGGGGAGGGGGCCAGG
>FWPV01008667.1_pt1 | contig 17647 bp, 13 predicted proteins | sample 2228371 | NCBI WGS metagenome assembly FWPV01 (sample SAMEA103939776, study PRJEB20133) | metagenome | reverse complement strand
CCTCTCAGTCCGAAATCTTTACATTTAATTATCATATGTTGCATTCGCACCCGTGAAAAAAATCCAGTTTGGGAAAATTTTTTTCGACTAGCGGCTAGTTAAAAAAAATTTTGTCAGTTCACTTTTTGAGCAAAAACGGAACGCGCTTAGTATTGGTTTTGTTAATTGGGTTAGGAGTTAAAGTATTTATTTAACAGTGGCTTACGGAACAACCCCCCTAAAAACAAATAGCTTGAGTTTCGGAACGGCCAAACTAATCTATCACTTCAAGAGCAGTTGATTGCGAATGAAATGAGAAGTGCGTAACGATGAATGATGTTAATAAAACTGAGTTGAAACGAGCCAAGCCTGTACGTGATGGGGTTGTTCCATTCTTATTCATTGAGACACAGTCATCTGGGCATGCTTTCGTAGTTCGTAAGCAGTTTGAGGGCAAGCGGCATGTCGTTACCCTTGGTCATTCGTCAACGATGGCGATTACCGAAGCCCGGTTTGCGGGTATGAAGTGGTTTGAAGATTTAAAAAATGGAGTACCAACCGATCACAACAAATTGACTCTGAAACAAGTCATCGCCAAATATGCAGAGAGCGTGAGTCAAAGCGGCACTACCAACCAAATCAAGTACTTACAAAAAAACCTCAATCGACTGAAAGCTTTGTCTGATGAGATTCTTACTAAGTTGTTTTGCAAAGTAACCAACCAAGACATACAGCAAGAGGTATCGGCTTACCGCAAAACAGGCGTTGCTGAGGCAAGTGTGAACCGCTTTTTGAGCGCCATTAGTTCTTTGTACTCATTCATGAAAACGATTGACTACGATATTCCGAACGTGTGTTCACAGATTAAACGTCGACCAGAACAGAATATCCGCACAAATATACTCCCAGTAGAAGCGATCAAGTACTACAACCAACAGTTATTGAAAGACGGCAATTGGGTGGCGGCTTACGCATTGATCATCATGGTGTCCACTGGCATCCGCAGCGGAAACGTAATTGCGATGACTGTTGATATGGTAAGCCCTTGCCTTCGTTACATCCATTTGCCAATGACGAAGTCTGGCAAACCTCAGATGGTAGCTGTTCCACAGCTGCTGAAACCTATCCTGCAGGAACTTCTGGACAATGCCAGAAAGAAAAACAGTCACTTTTTGTTCCCGTCTGACACGAGTTCGACTGGTCACATTGCATCACCACGGGGCCCGCATGAGCGCGCCATTGCGGCACTGAATGCAATGGGGTTCGACGTAGTCAGCACAATTCACGACTTGCGTCGCACCTTTGCCAACCAGCTGTTGCGTGCATCTGGCGGTAACGTTTACCTGGTCAGTCAGGCATTGGGCCATGGTTCTGTTGCAGTAACCATGCGTTATTTAAGTATTCGATCCGATGAGTTAGACGAAGCCGTTAATTTGGCAGCGGCAGCATTGGGTCTAGAAAGTCTTGCGGCGTAAAGCTGCAACAAACGCTACACAGTGATCTGCATTTGTAGGGACAACAACCGGACAACCGGACCCGACAAATAAAAGCAGTAAGTGTGAAGCAAACACAGGGGTCCAGTTCCTTCAATGGTCCACATTAAGCTAACAAAAAAGGCGTTCAGCGCCGAGGTATTTATTATGCTTAGAACATCAACTGGTGGTCGTAAGACTACTTTAAATAAATCTACAGCGCTTTCGATCCTGCGCCCAAAACAGCCAATGCTTACTGTACAGACGCCTGCATATGAAGCTGAATGCGTTTATTGCGATGGCAAGTTTTATGTCGTCAACGATACGGTTGCAGCGGCCCTTGGTGACGTTAAAACCATGGAACTCTTTTGTACAGTGCTGCAGGACGGCACTGTCAACTTTTTCCCTGTCACTTTAAATCCGGGATCATGGCGTGAAACCGCCCTTGAAGCTCTTGAAGTCGCGATTGACCAGCCTACGGTGATAAAGTCGAACAGTGAAGTACAAGAATATCAGGCGATTCCAGCAAAAAATCTGACACTTACTGATTTTAAGATCCCTGAAGATATCGATGCTTTTATTCAGGCCCATATTAGCAAAGTCACGCTTTCAGATCTGGACCACCCAATCGTCAAAAAGCTGTTGAAAGCACAGGGCGGCAAATAAGATGTTACCGATGACCGTTCAACCTGCCGCTCAGTTTTCTTTGCTAATTCAGTCTTTCCGCTGGCAGGGTGACGTCGTCGATACTCAAGTATTTTTTAATGCTGTCGCTGACGCATTTTCGTCTTCATCAGCCCAACAGCAATATCAGACCCTATTTAGTTTCTGCGGTGTTTCACTCGTTTCGGGTAGACACCCTAATGCCATTTTAACAGGTCAAGTTGACCTCAAAATTGAAGCTGGCGTTATGGCTAATGGCCATAACGCGCTGCGTTTACCTGAACGTCATTTAAAACCAATTGATGCCGTTGATTCATTTTTTGAACATATGGCCACTGCACTTTGTTCTGTGGGCTTAGACTACAGTCAAGCCCAACGGATGAGCAGCCGTGCCAAGTGTGCCTTAATAGCAGGTTCCAATCCTGATTCATTAGCAAAAGTTTCGGCAATCATCGCTGCAATGCTTAACGACATTGCGATGAAAGTCATGCCGTCTATTGACGTGGCGCAAGCCACTATACGTGCGCACTATGCCAACGTTATTCGCCGTATCGAACAACGCGGTATTCCATGCGATGTGGAGTTACTGCAACACCTTCGTACCGAAAGCGCCGCGCTCTGGCAAAATCTTGTTGAACACTATGACCCTAAGCAATCGGTTTACATCAATGGGCTATTTGATTTTCGTGCATTTGCCCGGTTTGTCGACGCTGCGGGTATTGATTATCCATCTACTCCGGCTGGCCAGCCGGATTTAAAAAAGCTTGGTGATATTGCCAAGTCATTTCCAATACTGAAACCTATTTATACGCTGTATAAGCTTGATTCGCAGTTGCGCAATCAGAAGCTTCAGCTTAATTCTGATAACCGCCTAGTAGCGGAATTAAAGCCTTTAGCCACTATCACTGGTCGTCATGCCCCGAGCAGTAACAGTTTTGTGATGGGTCTTGCTAAGCCATTTCGAAGTCTGGTTACTCCAAAAAAAGGGTCTGTACTCTTTGTTCTGGATTACGTTGCTCAAGAAGTTGGGATTGCGGCTGTTTTGTCTGGAGATCAGGCATTACAGCGTACCTACCTCGACGGCGATATTTACCTGACCTTTGCCAAACAAATCCGCCTAGTGCCCGATGATGCGACAAAACAAAGCCATGCTGCAGAGCGTGATTTGTGTAAAACCGTGTTTATCGCTGTGCTCTATGGCATGGGCGCACGCACCTTAGCTCAGTTGTTGGGTTACAAACATGCTGATGCAGCAGACCTGTTGGCAGGCCATCGGCAGAACTACCCGCAACTGTGGTTATGGCAAGAGGCAATCATTAAACAAGCACGTGAGGAGCAGGAATTAAGAACTGCTTCCGGTTGGCGCATGTTTGTGGATCATTCAACAAAACCAACCACTCTGAAGAACTGGCCTATACAAGCTGTCGGAGCCGACATTTTGCGTAAGGCAGTTATGGACTGTGAGAACGCCGGATTACGAGTACTGGCCCCTTTACATGACGCCATCATGTTTGAGTCCAGTATCGAAGATCACGAAGCTCACATCCACCAAGCCCAAACCCTGATGGTCAATGCTGCAAAGCATTGGCTGTCAGATTTCCCACTGCGCCTCGATACCCAATTGGTTTTTCCCGGACAGACTCTTTGTCCAACCAACGTTACTGGGTTAAAGCATTTTGTAGGTGCGTCTTCACGCGATTTAATAGGTAAATAACATGACCAGTAAAAAAGATGAAAAAAAATCTGCCGCTGACCTTGCTATACATCTGCTCGATTCTCAATTTGTATTCTCTGTAGACCAACATAAGCAAAGTATTGCGACTATGGCTATAGCGCCTGCCAGGATCAACGTCCCGGTTAACAGCGCTGAATTTAAATCTCATGTTCGTGACACTTATTTCCAGTCCACTGGTAAAAGCATTCGTCCCCATGAAGTCAAACAAGTCGTTGATCACTTCACCACGAAGGCAATGTTTAGTGGTGAAAAGTACTTTCTGAACCGGCGTTACAGCTTTGAAACCCAAACGAATGAACTCTTTATCGACAAGTGCGACGATGCTTGCACCGTCTTACACTTAAAAGGAGGTCAAGTTACATCAATGACTCAAGCTGAAGCCCCGGTTGAGTTTAGCTTCGACGAAAGCATGGATCCACAACCTGATTACTTGCCAGGTGAAGGAAACTGGAAGTTGATCAAAAAATATGTTCATCTCGCTAACGAACATTTGTACCCTTTGTTAATGGTCCATATTGGGCAAATGATGGTCAGAATGGGACCTTATGCGATGGCCTGTTTTGTCGGTCAAGCCGGCTCCGGCAAGAGCGAAGCTGCACGTTTTATTCTGTCACTGATTGACCCAGGAAATAACCCATTGCTCAGCTTTACGGGGAATGAAAAGGACATTGCAATTTCAGTAAGGCGTTCAGTAGCTTTGGCATTTGACAACGTTGAACCGTTCTCAAAAGTTGATGCAAATATATTGTGTCGGCTTTTGACTGGAGCGGGCATAAGAACACGCCAATTATTTACTGATACCGGTGAAATTATTTTGGAGATATTGTCTCCAATTATTGTCACCAGCATAGACCAACCAATCCGAACTGATGACCTAATGGATCGTTCCATTACATATCAACTGGAACGGATCCCAGCAAACAAACGCAAAGCTATGAAAGATCTGATAGTACAAGCGAAAGTTGATCGACCACTTATTTTTAGTGCGCTCTTAGATATGGTTGCACTTGGTCTTAAGAACATTGATTCAGTCGCAGAGGAGGAACTGCCCCGCATGGCAGACTTCGCTAAGTTTGCTTGTGCTTGTGCACCATATTTTGGTTTAACTTCAAAGCAGATGTTGGAACTGTACGCATCCAGTCAACAAGAAATGGTTGCTGATGTAGCGGATGATTCACCGTTTATCCGTGCGTTACATCGTCTAATCAGTCGCAAACAAGAAGCCTGGCAGGGTAACGCAACAGAGCTTTTAAAAGAGCTCGAATTCGCACCCGAAGTGGCGCAGAAAGGCTGGCCGCAAAGCAGCATTGCCGCCGGTAAGCTGCTGACACGCTACTCTGAAGTGCTGAACAAGCTTGGTATTGATGTTGAAAAAATCGAACGTCACCGTCGTCAAGTGCGTTTGAGCAAGCTGCCACACTTCCAGCCTGCCGAAGAAATTGAAACACCAAAGCCTAATATTCGCCGAACCATCAGTAAGTGATTTGAACGACACTTAATCTTTGTAATCAAAATCCCGGTCCGCCGGGATTTTTTATTTCCGCTGAACACCTGTATTCAAAAGCGACATACCATTCAGCCAAACCAATCATATAAGTTGCAACCCACAATAATGTGCGGTTAAATACTTTGTGTATTGAAAATAACAACAAACAGCACCGGACTAATATTTTATCCGTCACTGCATTCATCAGCATCTATTGCTGACTCCAGCTGACCTTACATCCGCCGCTGTATAAACGGCAATGTTCAGACTGGCCTAACAAGCCCACCTTGCCACAGTAGGACCCGCGTAGTTTCGCATTACTGAGTACCTTGGCGCATGGAACAGCACTACCTGAAATCGTCTTACCGCGAAAAGCTGATTGAACATCTGTTCATTGGTGAACTGCTCAAGCTGTCCTGGTCCAGTGGCGCCTGCTCGCTCGAAATCTCAAAGCCTGAGGTTGATAACCAAGGTTACGACCTCATTGCAGAAGAAAATGGCGTTATCCGCCATATCCAATTGAAGACCGCCAAACTGGATGCCAAAGCCGCTTATCAGAAGGTTCATATCGCATTAGCGACCAAGCCGTCTGGTTGCGTGTTATGGATTTTTTTCGATGAAACCACGATGCAGCTGGGTCCATTTTTGTTTTTTGGCGGTAAGCCAGGCGAGAAATTACCCGATATTTCGCAGTTTAAAATCGCCAAACATACCAAAGGCAATAAAGATGGCGTGAAAGCTGAGCGACCAGACATCAGGGAAGTTCGCAAAAAAGCCTTTCTGCGGTACGATCGCATCGAATTAATTTATGACGCCTTGTTTGGGGCGCAATTGCAGACACTGCAGAGTACGAAATGACGTTAATCAACCTCAAAGACTTAGAAGCCCATCTATGGCATGCCGCGCATATTATTACCGGCCCCATTGATGCATCCGACTACAAAACCTACATCTTCCCAGTGCTGTTCTTTAAGCGCATTTGCGATGTTTACGACGAAGAGTTTGCGGATGCAATGTCGCAAGTTGGTGATGAAGAACTCGCCCGTGGTGACATGTTCCACCGGATTAAAATTCCTGCAGATGCACATTGGAGCCGGGTATTTGCCAAAACCAAAGATATTGGTCAGGCCCTGAAAGATGCATTTCGCGCGATTGAAGTTGCTAACCAACATCTGTACGGCATTTTTGGTGACGCTAGCTGGACCAACAAAGATCGTTTGTCTGACGAGTTGCTATCGACCTTATTGAATCACTTCAACAAGGTGAACCTAGGCGTTGCCAGCGTTCGTGATGATGACATGGGTCGTGCCTATGAATACCTGATCAAACGTTTTGCAGACAAAGCTAACAAAAAAGCCGGTGAGTTCTATACCCCGCGCACAATCGTGCGCTTAATGGTCAACGTGCTGGACCCGGTTGCCGGTGAAAGTGTCTACGACCCGGCCTGTGGTACGGGTGGTATGTTGCTGGAGACCATCCATCACGTGAAAGAAAACGGTGGTGATCCACGACTGCTAAAAATCAAAGGCCAGGAAAAGAACCTTACAACCGAAGCCATTGCTAGGATGAACCTGTTTTTGCATGGCCAGGAAGACTTTCAAATCCTGCGTGGCGACACCTTGCGCGACCCGAAATTTGTCGTCAATGACCAGCTAGAAACCTTTGATTGTGTCATCGCTAACCCACCATTTAGTTTGTCGGAATGGGGCCACGAGCAATGGAAAAACGACCCCTATGGTCGCAAGCAGTTTGGTTTGGCACCACAAACAAACGGTGATTTTGCTTGGGTTCAACATATGTTGGCATCCCTAAATAGCAATGGCCGAATGGCGGTTGTATTGCCGCACGGCGTGCTGTTTCGTGGTGGCGCAGAAGGGCAAATTAGAACGGCACTACTGAAACAAAACAAAATCGAAGCCATCATTGGTTTGGCCAGTAACCTGTTCTACGGCACAGGTATTCCAGCTTGTATCCTAGTGCTGCGGCAAAAACGTCCTTCTTCGCATAACGACCACGTACTGGTTATCAACGCTGAAGAGATCTACACCAAGGGCCGAGCGCAAAATACCCTATCAACCGACCAGTCTGATGACATTTATCGCATTTATCAGCAGCAGCGCGCAGATGGTCCGAATGCGCAGGAAATTGAAGGCGTAGCACGCTGGGTATCTCTCGCTGAAATTGCGGAAAACGACTTTAACCTCAATATCGCACGGTATGTGCAAAAGCCATTAGAAGAGGAAACCATCACTGTTGAAGAAGCACTCAAAGACTTCCAACTAAAACTAGCGGCTTTAGAACAAGCTGAAAACGAACTGGAAGCCTTGCTACTGCAGGAAGGGTTTGAACTATGAACAAAAAGCATTTAGAAGACTTACTCTGGGGCGCAGCCGAATTTCTGCGTGGCCAAATTGATGCGTCGGATTACAAGCAGTACATTTTCCCGTTGTTGTTTTATAAGCGCTTATCAGACGTGTACTTAGAAGAGTACAACGAAGCGTTAGAAACCCATGATGGCGATGCGGAATACGCGGCAATGCCGATGTATCACCGCTTTGATATCCCAGCTGAGGCCCGCTGGGAAAAGGTGCGTCATACCAGTAAGAATATCGGTGAAGCCATTCAAACGGCGCTGCGCCTAATTGAAGCCAACAACCCGCGTTTGCACGGTGTATTTGGTGACGCGCAGTGGACCAATAAAGAACGTTTACCCGATCACCTGTTGGCGGATTTGATTGAGCATTTCAGTAAAATCCCGCTGGGTATTAAATCGGTTAAGCAAGACGACCTTGGCGAAGCTTACGAATACCTGATTAAAAAGTTTGCTGATGATTCTGGCCACACAGCTGCCGAGTTTTATACCAACCGCACTGTGGTGCATTTAATGACCCGGATTATGCAGCTAAAGCCCGGTGAAACTGCGTATGACCCGACTTGTGGCACCGGGGGGATGTTACTAAACGCAGTGATGGATTTACGCTCAGACGGGCAAGAATGGCGTTCTGTGAAGCTTTATGGTCAAGAAGTAAATCTACTGACCTCCGCTATCGCCCGAATGAACATGTTTTTGCACGATATGGAAGAGTTTGAAGTGCTGCGAGGTGATACCTTGGCAGAGCCTAAGTTTATCGAAAACGATCAACTGAAGCAGTTTGATGTGATTTTTGCCAACCCGCCGTATTCCATTAAAAAGTGGAACCGCGACAAGTTTGCTGCCGACCCTTATGGCCGCAACTTATTTGGCATGCCGCCACAAGGCTGTGCTGACTATGCGTTTTACACCCATATCATCAAAAGCTTAAAGCCTGATACTGGCCGCGCGGCAATGTTGTGGCCGCATGGCGTGTTATTCCGAGATTCAGAACAAGCGATCCGTAAACAGGTTATTGAATCCGACATCATCGAAGCGGTAATTGGTCTTGGTCCAAACCTGTTCTATAACTCGCCAATGGAGTCTTGTGTGGTGGTGCTTAACTGCAATAAGCCAGCAGAACGTAAAAACAAGGTGCTATTTATCAATGGTGTTGAGCATGTCACCCGCGAACGGGCGCATAGCCGCTTATCAGATGATGATTTGGCAGTGTTGTGCGAAGCTTATTTTGCCCCGGAAAAGCAAAGTGACATTACCGCGCTTGCGGATATCGATACCATCAAAGAAAACCTCTTCAACCTATCGATTCCGCTGTATGTGCAAGCCAAAGGTGATGACGAAGTGCACGATATTGAGCATGCACTTGAAGCCTGGAAAATTAGCCGGTTACAACTAAAAAAGCAGACCAATAAATTATTCCAAAGCCTCGCGCAGTTGGGTTACGAGGTAGAAAACCATGACTGACAAACAAACCGTAAAATTTGGTGATATTTGCCGAGAGGTTAAAATCACAACCAAGGACCCAATTGCCGATGGTTATGAGAGATATCTTGGCTTAGAACATTTGGATTCTGGCTCACTTAAGATTAAGCGCTGGGGCATTATTGCTGAAGATAGTCCAAGCTTTACGCGTGTGTTTAAGAAAGGACATATCCTTTTGGGTAAGCGCCGCCCTTACTTAAAGAAAGCCGCTATTGCTGAGTTTGAAGGGATTTGTTCAGGCGATATTATCGTAATCGAGCCAACTGAAAACCTACAATCAAAGAATATCCTCCCATACGTTATTCAAGGTCAGGCTTTTTGGGAATGGGCAATTCAAACATCCTCTGGTTCTTTGTCGCCACGGACTAAGTTTAAATCTTTAGAAAAGTTCACTTTATGTCTTCCTGCTAGTTCAAGATTGAACAAAATTGAGAAGGCTTTGTGTAAAGCATCTGAAGCTATAAATAGAGCTGATGATTTAATTGAATCAAGTAAAGCTGTAAAAAATGCGTTACTCAAAAAGGTATTTCAAATTCACATTGAGCATTGGACAACAAAGCCTTTAGGAGAGTTATTTGAAGTTCAACTTGGAAAAATGTTGTCTATAAAGGCTAAACAAGGAACAAACCCCAAACCATATTTAGCTAATTTTAACGTTCAATGGGATCGAATAGATTTAACCGAAATTAATGAAATGGATTTTGATGAGCGTGAAATGGCGAAATTCAGATTAAAAAAAGGTGATATTTTAGTTTGTGAAGGTGGTGAAATCGGCCGCTCAGCTATATGGAACGAAGAGTTAGATGAGTGTTACTACCAAAAGGCACTGCACCGATTACGCCCTCACTCCGACGCTTTAGTCCTTCCTGAATTTTTGATTCTATACATGGACTATAAATTCAACATATCAAAAGAGTTTGAATCTCAAATAATGGCGACAACTATCGCTCATATTCCACGGGAAAAGTTGGTTATGCTCCCTGTCACTTATCCTGACAAAGATACACAAATGCAGATAATCAGAGCTGTGAATAACATCAAAACCACAAATGAGTACTTGCAAAGTCGGATAAATAAGTTAACCAATATCCAACAAGCGCTTTTATAGGACTTCAGATGTTCAATGAACAAACCGTCACAGAAAATGGAATTATCGACCGCTTAAAAGGCCTAAGCGGGGTAAAGTGGACCTATTGCCACGGTGAGAACCTACCAAAACAAACGCAGGATATCTTTGTTGAAGAGTGGCTAAAAGAAGCGCTTTGTTCGTTAAACCCTGATATTGCTAAACAACCGGACCTAGCGGACGAAGTTATTCACAAGCTACGCGGCGTTGTTTTTGAAGCCAAATTCACTGGCTTAGTCAAAGCAAACGAGAACTTTCAAGAATGGTTGCTGGCGGAAAAAAGTCTGCCTTTTGGCGAAAATGGCGACCATATCACCATCAATCTGATTGATTTTGATAACCTCGAAAACAACCATTTTGTGGTGTCGCAGCAGGTCCACTACATCGCTGTCACCGAAGTGTATTTTGATGTTGTGCTTTATGTAAACGGCATTCCATTGGTCGTTGGTGAAGTGAAAACTGCTACTCGCCCAAGCGTCAGCTGGCAAGACGGCGCAGCCGATTTTATCGGCGGTAAAAAGCATTATTGGCAGAATGTCGCTCCGTTTTTTGTGCCCAATCTGTTGTGCTTTGCCAGTGAAGGTAAAACCTTTGCCTACGGTGCTATCAATGCAGGCCCGAAAGATTGGGGCCCGTGGCACAATACCGAACTTCGCGAAGAGATATTGCCGGGGTTACAGTCGGTGCTTAATAGTGCCGAAAGCCTGCTGAATCCGGTTACCTTGTTACAGCTGGTTGAATCCTTTGCCCTTTTCTCAACCGTAAAAACTGGTAAAAACACCCCACCAAAGCGCATCAAAATTTTGCCTCGATACCCGCAGTTTGAGGCGGCCAAACAAATTGTTGAGCGGGTGCGTCGTGGTTATCCGAAAAAAGGCCTGATTTGGCACTTCCAAGGTTCGGGTAAGTCATTACTAATGCTTTACGCGGCCAAGATGCTGCGTGCTGATAACGAGCTGAAGAACCCAACTGTGTTAGTCGTGGTTGATCGGCGCGATTTGGATAGTCAAATCAGTGAAACCTTCGGTGGCGCTGATGTGAAGAACCTGATTAAAGTGCAAAGCTGCAAAAAGCTTGGTCAGTACATCGAGCAAGATAGCCGTGGCATTTTAATCACCACAATCTTCAAATTCAAAGATGTCGAGATTGATGACACCAACAAAGACGGCTTAAATAACCGCAGCAACATTATTGTGCTGGTCGATGAAGCGCATCGCACACAAGAAGGTGGCCTCGGTGACAAAATGCGTTGGGCGCTGCCAAATGCACATTTCTATGGCTTAACTGGTACACCTATTTCAGGCATAGACCGCAATACTTTTAAGTTGTTTGGCGCTGAAGACGACCCAGGTCGTTACATGAACCGCTACAGCTACAAGCAATCTATTCGCGACGGCGCAACAAACCCAGTCAAGTTCGAACCCAGGCTGGCGGAGTTGCGGGTAGACCGCGCTGCGATTGACGAAGAGTTTAACGAGCTCGTTAAAGCCAACAACTTAGATGACGAGGAAAAAGCTGAGCTATCTAAGCGGGCAGGCAAACTGGCCATTATGCTAAAAGCGCCAAAGCGAATGGCTGCCGTCAGCGAAGATATTGCCAACCATTTTACTAGCCACGTTAAGCCAAAAAAGATGAAAGGCATGGTGGTGGTATATGACCGTGATGCCTGCGTACAGATGTATTACTTGCTGGGTGAAAAACTAGGTTTTGATGCCGTTGAAGTGGTGATGAATATCGACCAAGCGCCTATCCGCGCTGAAGACGGGGATAAAAAAGGCAAGATCAATAAAGACTGGCGCAAATGGCATGATGACCTTGAACTTCCTGTCAAAGACGCGGATTTCGAGCGCTGGCAAGTGATTGATAGCGATGAGCAGAAACAAAAAGATCTGATTGAAACATACAAAGATCCCAAGCAACCTCTGCAGTTGTTGATTGTAACTGCGAAGTTATTGACGGGTTTCGACGCCCCAATTTGTTATTGCATGTACCTAGATAAGCCACTTCGCGACCATACTTTACTGCAGGCGATGTGCCGCACCAACCGCTTATATCAAACAGACGAAACCCGCAAAGACATGGGCTTGATCATCGATTACCTTGGCGTATTCGAAAACCTGCGCACGGCCTTAGCTTACAACCCGGACGAAATCGAAGGCGTGATTGAAGGGATTGAAGCCTTCAAAGCATTACTGCCCATTCAACTGGAAAAGTGTTTAGCATTCTTCCCGAATGTCGATCGCAGCCTGGAAGGGTTCGAAGGCATCATGGCAGCCCAAGAGTGTTTGCCAACTAATGCGAAACGCGATGAATTTGCCGCTGCTTTTGGCGTACTGGCGAAGCTTTGGTCTGCAATTAATCCGGACCCGTTCCTGCACACTTATCGCAAAGACTACAAATGGCTGGCGCAAATCTACGAATCGGTGAAACCTGTTGGCCAGACAGGAGCCTTGGTTTGGGCTGCATTAGGTGCCGAAACCATTCAGTTAATTCATCAACACACCGACATTAATCGCATTCGTGATGATATCGACGAACTCATCATGGATGAGCATGCGATTTTCACGCTGACCGATAAAGAACAAGAGCAACGTGCCCGCAAAATTGAAATTGACCTGATGGGCCGCTTGCGTGGCCATGATGACCCTAAATTTGTGGCCCTAGGTGAGCGTTTAGAGAAGCTACGGCAAGACTACGAAGCTGGTGTTATTAAAGCCATAGACTGGCTGAAAGGCCTGTTAGACGCAGCGAAAGACACTGTGCAGGCCGAGCGGGAAAGTGGCGATAAAGTAGTGACTCAGGCAGATAATAAACAAGCCCTGACCAAACTCTTCCTGGAAACCCGCCCAGAAACCACACCCAAGCTTATTGGTGATGTCGTTGAACAAATCGACAAGATAGTCAAAGCAACCCGCTTCGACGGCTGGCAAAACTCCAACAGCGGCCCTCGTGAGATCCAAAAAGCGTTGTTATTGACACTGGCACAGTTTGGCCTCGGCAAAGACAAAGAGTTGTTTGCTAAGGCTTATGCTTATATTGAGGAACATTACTGATGCATAACATAGATAATGATGAATTTATTGAATCAGATGATGACATGGTAGAAGATTACACAAATGTCGATGGCGGCATTTATCCCTACTCGGAGAATGTAGATTTATCTAAGATAGAAATTAATTTAAGGGAGGAAAGGATATCAGTTTTTGAAATTATTCGATGGACAGAAAAAGGGAAGTTTATATTAGATCCTGAATTCCAACGAAGCCCGAATGCGTGGGATTTGAATAAGAAATCAATGTTTATTGAATCTTTAATTCTGAATTTGCCTCTACCGCACTTCTACTTTAACAAAGATAATGCAGGGAGGCTAGTCGTTATAGATGGCCTTCAAAGATTGACTGCTATTCTTGACTTCAACAATAACTCTTTTAAATTAGAAGGTTTGAAAGCACTTCCCTGGCTTAATGGATTGGATAAATTAGAACTAGAAGAAAAGCGAAGGGAAATATGGTCAAAAATAGAAGATAAAAATATTCCATATTATGCGATTATGCCCTCAGTTCCATTAGGTGTTACATATGATATATTCAGAAGAATAAATACCGGTGGCACCAAACTGGAACGACAAGAAATCCGTAATTGTATATACATAGGTAATTCAACGAGACTTTTGAAAAAACTAAGTGGGCTTGAAATTTTTAATGAAGTGACAGACTCAGGGATTCCAACTAAAAGAATGAAAGAACGTGAAGCAATATTAAGATGCCTTTCATTTTATGACTCCCAATCAAGGAAAGAATATCGAGGCGATTTAGATGATTTCCTTGGTGGGAAAATGAAAGAAATAAATATGATGAGTGATGAAGAAGTCAATTCGCTAGCTAACATTTTCACTGAGAACTTTAATAAAATAAAAGAATTATTTGGTTGCAATGCTTTTAGAGTCTCTAGTTATGGTTCGAGAGGTAGAATAAATATAGCTGTAATGGAAAGTGTTTATTCAGCAATTGGGCAATTATCCCTTGAGCATGTTGTTGAGAATAAGAGTAAACTGCTTGAGAATTACAGTAAGTTGATGGCTGATTATGAATACTTGGATTCTGTTCGCACTTCTACAAATCAAACTAAAAAATTAAAAACTCGTTTTGAAAAAGCTTCCTTTTATTTAGGTCTTAATCATGCTAACTGAAATAATTGTAGAGAACTTTAAATGTTTTAAATCAGAAGAAACATTTCCTATTGAAAAGTTGACTTTGCTCACAGGCATTAATGGTAAGGGTAAGTCTACAACTATACAAAGCATATTGCTTCCATCTCAAAGCATCCAAGAAAAAGAATGTTCTAATGTTTTAGTGCTAAATGGTAATTGGGTTAAACTTGGTTCATATGATGATATTAGGTCAACAGGTAGTCTTGCAAGTACTGATATAAAGCTTTCTTATTGCTTTGAAAACAAAGAGAGAAATAAATTTATAAGAATTGCTACAGCTTTTGCAAAAAAATACATCGATGAAGATGAAGATGTTGAAGATGAAGGAAATCTAATTCTAAAAAGCATTAGTTTGAAATCAACTAACGATGAAGATCTGCGTTCAGATAGTTTTGACCTGATCCGGTCTCTAGAAGGAAGTAAAAAAGAACAGTTTCAAGATTTTTTAGTTGATTTTGCAAGGGTCACTTTTATATCGGCCGAACGTATGGGGCCAAAATCATATCATGAAACAAATTCTAACCGTTCATTCGGTGTTGGTAAATTTGGTGAAAATACAGCATTAGAAATTTACCGAAACAGAGAAAAGGATGTTAGAGAGATTTTGAGGCATCCAAGTGCAGAGACAATAAAATTACCAGATCAAATATCAGCTTGGATTGCGTATATTTTTAATTCTGGTGCGGTTAATGTAAGTTCAATTAGTGAGTCATTAAAAAAAATTGAAATAAGCCCCGATGGCAGTGTAAACCATTACAAACCAGAAAATGTTGGATATGGATTTAGCTATTGTCTTCCAATTATTGTTGCTGGTTTGGTTGCTAAAGAAGGAGATATTATTGTTATTGAAAATCCTGAGGCACATTTACACCCTAGTGCTCAAAATAGAATTACGAATTTTTTGTGCAAAGTTGCTGCTTCTAACGTAACAACTATAATTGAGACGCATAGCCCAAGTGTTTTAAATGGAGTCAGATTGTCTGTCAAAGAAGGCACACTTACTAGTGACGATACTTCAGTTTTGTTTTTTGGCGAAAATACTGAAAAACGATTACTTAGAGTCATGATTGAAAACGATGGAAAGATCAGTCACTGGCCGAAAGGATTCTTCGATCAAGATGAGATCGATCTGGATAAATTACATGGTTTTTGACGTAAATATTTATATCGATGAAAGTTCTATTTGCAAAATTAGTAACCATAATGATTTTCACCAATTGGTTATTGATCTTTTGAAGGTCTGTTATGTATTTAAATCTCATGCTGAAAATGATAATTCGTTACAGTTGATTTTATGGAAAAACTCAGAATTAGATGGTGCTAAACTATCTATAAACCACACAGATATTACTTTTATTTCCTGTGTCAATGAGATTTTAGGTACTGAGATAAAGCGCCAATTTAAAAATGTTTTCTATAATAAATTCAGTAAGGTATGGAATGAATGTAGAGTTCATAGTGATGATGAATTTTACCAAATGGATAAATTGGATGTAGTCACAGGTCAAACATTTGCCGAATGTGCAGAAATAATTCTTATTGGGACATATTCACCACTTGTATTTGTAAATAAAAATTTTATACAAGGTACTCATGCTACTGTAATTAAAGAAGTGAATGGTAGTAGCAAAATAAGTATACCTATTGAGCTCGTTAATATTAATTCAAATCCAGGATTTTGGTTGCGGAGTAATTTCAACCCATTAAAGTTTCAGTATAATAGTGCATCCACTAGTCCACCGACAGACAACCAAACCTATTTAAGGGATACAACTAGGTATATTAAGACTTCAATGATCAACCAAGGAAGAGCTATATACCGTTGCAATCTTACAAGGACTTTGCATACTGTTGATAATTTACATAGTGGTAAAAGCGCACATGTAGAGGTTTGGGATCGTTGGGGTATGCACTTAGGAGAGAATGACCTAAATGGTCAAAGCATAGGTAACGTGGATCAATCCAAAAAGATTACTATTTAACAGTGTCCGAATTTGGTTTGTCCCGACTTTTGGAGGTGATGGGTAATACCCTAATTAGCAAGAGCAACTCATTCCTGCTTTAGAACTAAAATATGCAGATGATACAACAACCATGTGTATTTTATGTGTAGCCAAAAACGCTGTTTTGCGCATTTACGGCCTAAAATGACAAATTAATCGCCCTAGCCGCTAGGGCGAAAAAAAGTCGAAAATGCAAACGCCAAAGGGCGATTAACTGATTCAAAATCCGCCGGTAGAAATATCGTGTCGGTTCGAGTCCGACCCCAGGCACCATATGACTTTTTTCAATCGTAAAAATCTCCCTAATCTGCATATCTCTCACATTTTCAATCATTTAGCCTTTGTTTTACGTGACTTAATTTGATGTATTAACAGCTATTTTTGGTTGTTTTTTGGTCAAAAAATGGCATATTTTCAGACCCTCTGATAGGCTTTCCGGTCCATATCCTGTCCGCCATGTGTAATTTATGTGTAGTCCAAAACTGGTGTGAACCAGCCAACTAGCAGTATCACCAAACTTATTTTTATCAGTCTGAACGGAGTTTTTCCGGTACCGGACCTGGACCATCTGCGCGGCAATTTGGTTATCGGGGATATTTCGCCCCCAAAATATCGATTTTTTATCGAACAGTCTTATAGCGCACCGGAAGGTCCGGTTGCCCAGATGATAAGGCTATTTTTATGAAAAGTATTTTGGTAGCAAATAGCAAAGGTGGATGTGGCACGACCTTCATTTCCTACCTTATGGCTAATTACTTAAAGCTTCATTACATCAGTAACACAGAACCAAAGATGGATTTTAGAAGTTTGGATGTGTTCTCAAGTTCGCTAGAGGCTGTTGATCTTTGCACATATTTTGCTCAGCAATGCATCGGCAGCCACATAATCACAAATGCCAACGCTACACTGCTGGCGTAGTTTCTGGCCAGTTTGTCGTACCGTGTAGCGATACCTCTGTATCTTTTTATCCTTAAAAAAGCGTTCTCAACTAAGTGCCGATACTTATAAAGGCACCAATCCATGTGACCATTGCGTCTTGCAGCAAAGTCGCCACAGGTAATCCGCAGATACTGCTGAAACGTTCACCTAGCTTCACAAAACGAAACTCTTGGGTTCTGGT
>FWPV01008666.1_pt1 | contig 17653 bp, 16 predicted proteins | sample 2228371 | NCBI WGS metagenome assembly FWPV01 (sample SAMEA103939776, study PRJEB20133) | metagenome | reverse complement strand
TCCGCCAGTGAGCGGGATTTCAGGTAAGCTAGCACATCTTCTTTGGTGACCCGATCGCCGCTGGAAGGCACTTGATGAATATCGATCCCTTTTTCGGCCGCCAGTCGGGCAGCAACCGGACTGATCGGTTTTGCGGCCGCCGTCATTGGCGTTGATTCGAGCGGAGCTTTAACGTCAGCAGCCGATTCAACGGGGAGGGTTTCGCCTGCTTCGAGGATATGGGCAATCACCTGTCCCACTGGAATATCCTCACCCGCTCGGGCGCGCACATTTGCCAAAACGCCCGTCGCCGGCGCTTCGATTTCCACGGTGGTCTTGTCCGTTTCGATGACCATGATGGGTTGCCCTTTATTCACCTTTTCCCCCTCTTGAACCAACCATTCGATTAATTTTCCGCTATCTTGGGCAATACCTAGTGCAGGCATGAAGACTTCGGTTGCCATCTTTGCTCTCCTGTCTGCGCAAGCATCAAACCCGACCGCAGAGGGTCTTTGCCATCTCGACCACTGCGGCCGGCGTCGGGACGGTTAAGTCTTCCAAGGCGGGCGAGAAGGGAATCGGTACATCCATGGCGCCGAGACGTTTGACCGGGGCGTCGAGGTAGTAAAATGCCCCATCAGCGATGATCGAAGCAATCTCTGCTGTAACCCCATACGACAGGTGCCCTTCATCGATCACAATGGCGCGGCCGGTCTTTTTGGCAGAGTCGATCAAGGTTTGTGTATCGAGGGGTTTCAAGGTGCGTGGGTCAACGACCTCGGCTTCGATGCCGATCTCTGCCAGCATTTTGGCTGCTTCGAGGGCAACGTGAACCATACTGCTGGTCCCCACCAAGGTAATATCGCTCCCCGGACGTTTGATGTCCGCTACGCCCAGCGGGATGGTGTATTCCTCCTGTGGCACGGGACCTTTGAGTTGGAACATCATTTTATCCTCAAAAGTGACCACCGGGCTGTTATCGCGGATCGCCGATTTCAACAAGCCTTTGACGTCGTAGGGCGTAGAAGGGGCAATGACCTTCAAGCCAGGGATATGACACAGCCAAGCGTGCAGCGACTGCGAATGCTGGGCTGCCGAGCGGCGGGTGGCGCCGAGGGTGGTGCGCAAGACCATCGGCACGCTCCATTTTCCGCCCGACATATAATGGATTTTGGCAGCCTGATTGACCAACTGATCCATGGCGAGGGTGATGAAATCGCCGAACATGATGTCCACAATCGGGCGCATGCCGGTCATAGCTGCGCCAACGCCGATGCCGGTAATGCCGGCTTCAGCGATGGGCGAGTCGATGATGCGTTCCTTGCCAAATTCTTCCACTAAGCCCTTCAACACCTTAAAAGTGGTGCCGGCTTCGGCAATGTCCTCACCGATCATAAACACACGCGGGTCACGGCGCATCTCTTCGGCAATGGCTTCGTTGACCGCCTGCCCAAAGGTGATTTCGCGAACAGCATTAGGCGTAGACATGTTGATCCACCTCTTCTTTGGAGGGATAAGGGGCGTTGATGGCAAACTGAACCGCTGCCTCCACTTCGGCACGGATTTCGCTTTCGATCTGCTCGAAGACGGTTGGTTCGGTCAGCTTGCGCTCTAACATCCAATTGGCGAGCAGTTTCAGCGGGTCTCGCTGCGTCATCCAGTAGGTCTCTTCTTCTTTGGAGCGATAATAACTGCGATCGATGTCTCCAACATGGTGACCGTAGAAACGATAGGTGTTGCACAGCAAAAAGGAGGGCCCTTCACCGCGGCGGGCACGTCCGATGACCTCTTGGGCAGCCTGATGAACGGCTAGCACATCTTGCCCGTCCACTTCCAAAGCATTCATCCCAAAAGCGGCTGGCCTACCCAGCAAAGTGCCGGCTGTGGTTTCCTGATAAGGGGTATATTCATTGTATAAGTTGTTTTCACAGCAGTAGATGACGGGCAACTTCCACAGTTCGGCCATATTCATCGATTCATAGACTAAGCCCTCGTTCAACGCGCCCTCGCCAAAGAAGCACACTACCACGCGGTCCAAGCCCTGCATTTTCATCGACAGCGCCGCGCCCGTGGCGATGCCGGCACTGCCACCTACGATGGCGTTTGCGCCAAGGTTACCGCTATCTGGATCGGCAATGTGCATCGAACCGCCTTTGCCGCGACAGTAGCCGGGTTGTTTGCCCAGCAGTTCAGCGAACATGCGGTCGAAAGAGGCGCCTTTCGCTAGACAATGTCCGTGGCCGCGATGGGTGCTGGTGATGTAATCCTCCTGCCGCAACGCTTCACATACGCCGACGGCTACGGCTTCCTCTCCGATATACAGGTGAGCTAAACCAGGCATAATGGCGCGTTGATAGAGTTCATTGGTTTTCTCTTCAAAGGCGCGGATGCGAAACATTTGATGGTAGAAATGGAGCAGTTGTTCGACATCGAGGGTTTGAGTCATGGTGCACCTCTAATACATAGCAATCCCGGCGGAAACGTTGACATCCTCTCCCGTGATCGAGTTTGCCCAATCTGAGCACAGGAAAACCGCTGTGGCGGCAACCTCTTCGGGAGGGATAAAGCGATGCAAGGGAGAATTGGCTTTCATCTTCTCGCGTGCCTGCTCGACCGTGATCCCCTGTTCCTTGGCTTGGGTTTCAAAAATCCATTTCAGGCGTTCGCCCTCCATCGGTCCTGGCGAGATGACGTTGACACGGATGTTATAGGGTCCCACTTCCCAAGCGAGGGTGCGCACCAGACCGACCAGAGCGATTTTCGAGACGGCGTAGGGCGTGCGGTTGAGCAGGGGGCGCTTACCGGTCATCGAGCCGATGATAATGATCGAACCGCTCTTGCGCTCAATCATAGCAGGCAAAAAAGCCTTACAGCACAGGAAAACGCCTGTGGTGTTGACATCGATTGTTTGTTTCCAATCTTTGAGGTCAATTTGCCACAGGGGAGCGGAAGGCCCGGTGATGCCGGCGACGTTTGCCAAGATGTCCACCCGCCCAAAAGCCTGCAGGGCCTGTTGGGCACAGGCTTGAACGCTGGCTTCATCGGCTACATCGAGTTTGAGCGGCAAGGCTCTTTGGCCTAGGGCTTCAATTTGAGCTTTGAGTTCTTGCAACGGTTCGGTCATCAGGTCGGCGATCACCACGTCGGCGCCGGCTTTGGCAAACGCCAGGGCAACCTGCGTACCGAGACCGCGCGCACTGCCGGTGACGACAGCAACTTTTTGGTCTAATAATTTCATCAGAGCCTCCTTCGCGATAGGGTGGGATCAGGGGATGATCTCAAGGATTCTTTGATCGCCTTAATATCATCGATAATCAATTATCGATTATAATTATAACACAGAAAGGGTGTAGAAATGGCAATCATTGCCGTTTTAGGCGCATTTGACACCAAAGGCAGTGAATTCGAATATCTCATCCGCCAAATCGAAAGCCGCCGACACCATGTCGTGCGCATTGATTTTAGCGTCCTTCAAGATCCCCCTTTCGCGGTCGAGATTTCTGCTGCCCAGCTTGCCGAGGCGGGCGGCGTTTCCCTAAGCGAATTGCGACGCAAGGGCGAGCGCGGCGAGGCAATGCGCGTCATGGCAAGCGGCGCCGCCAAAGTGGTCAGCCAACTGCAACAGCAGGGAAAAATTGATGGATTGATTGCCATGGGCGGCTCCGGCGGCACTTCGGTATTTCTTGAAGCTGCGCGTCACCTGCCGCTGGGTTTTCCCAAGCTGATTGTCTCTACCCTCGCCAATCCGGCGGCCAATGATACCCTTGCAATCCACGATTTTATCTTGGTGCCTGCAGTGGTCGATATTGCCGGCTTGAACCGCATCAGCCGTCAAGTGATCCATCACGCCGCCCATGCGATTTGTGGCATGGTGGAAGGAAAAGCCGTTGAGGTCGGGGAAGACAAACCGATCATCGCGGCGACCATGTTGGGCAACACGACGGCGGCGGTGAACCAAGCGCGGCGAATTTTCGAGAGCGCCGGCTACGAGGTGCTGGTGTTCCATGCCATTGGCAACGGTGGTCGAACGATGGAACATCTGATTCTGGGAGGATGGATCGATGCGGTATTCGACCTCACCACCGTGGAATTAGCCTCCGAGCTGGTCGGTTCGACGGCCTATTCAGCCGGCAAGCAGCGCCTGATGGCTGCTGCGCAGACAGGGATCCCACAGGTGGTCTCGGTGGGGTGTTTGGATTTTGCCATTTTTGGGCGGCCGGAAAGCCTCCCCGAAGGTTATCGTAGCCGTTTGCTCTACCGCTGGAATCCCGAGACCACCCTGATGCGCACCACCCCCGCCGAGAACGAGCAGTTGGGGCATCAGATCGCCGAAAAGCTGCGCTCCTCGAAAGGACGCTGTGCGGTCTGGTTTCCCAAGCATGGTTTTTCACAGTTGGATATCGCGGGTGGGGCGTTTTGGCATCCCGAAGCCGATCTACGCCTGTTGGCGGCGCTCAAGGAGTCACTCGGCGCGGCGATCTCACTGGTCGAAATCGAGGCGCATATTAATGATCCAGCGTTTGCAACGGCAATGGCACAGGCTTTGTTGGAATTCATGCGCGATATACCACCAAGTCAAATCGCAACCCCTAAGTGAGGAGAGCATTATAAAAAAGACCATAGCCGATAGGGCTATGGTCTTTTTTTAGGTAGCGGGGCCCAGACTCGAACTGGGGACCTTTGGGTTATGCGCCCAACGAGCTGCCACTGCTCCACCCCGCAACGCTTTTCTGTTTGCGAATAACTAATATAGCATCCCCATCACCCTTTGTCAAGAGCTCTTAACCGCATTTTAGCAATCTTTAATCTTAGGCAACGTTGCGCGCCCCGCTTCATGCTATAATGAATCAATGCGCTTTGACGTTTTTAGCCTCTTCCCCGAAGTCTTCCAGCCCTATCTCCAAACTAGCATTCTCCACCGCGCCCAACAACGCGGGTTGATCACCATCCGACTGCATAATATCCGCAATTACGCCACCGATAAACACCAAATTACCGATGACGAACCGTATGGAGGCGGGGGTGGCATGGTGATGAAGGTGGAACCCATCTTTGCCGCCGTGGAGAGCGTGCTGGGATCGCCGCCCGCCTGTCCGGTGATCTTGCTTACCCCGCAAGGGCGGACGTTCAACCATCAAATCGCCCGTCATTATGCTCAATTCCCCGCTCTAGCATTCATCTGCGGACGTTACGAAGGAGTGGACGAACGCGTCCGCCAGCATTTGGTCACCGATGAGCTTTCGATTGGCGATTATGTGTTGAGCGGTGGGGAATTGCCAGCCCTAGTGGTGGTGGACGCCATCAGCCGTTTTGTGCCAGGCGTTCTCGGAGACCCTGAAGGGGCATTGGACGACTCTTACGCTTCGGGATTGCTGGAATATCCCCATTACACTCGTCCCGCCGAGTTTCGGGGGTGGAAGGTACCCGAGGTACTGCTCAGCGGCGACCATGGACGCATCGCTCGCTGGCGCAGAGAGCAAGCTCTCTTGCGCACTTGGCAACGCCGCCCCGATTTGTTGGAGAAGGCAACTTTATCCAAAGAAGATCAGGCTTTTCTCCGCAGCCTAGAACAGATGCAGCAAATCCCTTCACAAGGAGATGACGATGAAATTTAGCTATGGTAAAACCTTTCTGCTGGGTTTCGGTTTCTTTGGGGTCAGTGTGATCTGGGGAGTGTATAACGCTTTTGTGCCATTATTTCTGGCAAATAAGTTCAATCTCGCGCCGGCTTTCATCGGCTTTTTTATGACTCTGGACAACATCGCTGCCCTCCTTATTCAGCCCCCGGTTGGGGCATGGTCAGATCGGTTGCGCACCCCGATCGGACGACGGATGCCCTTCATTTTGATCGGGGCGCCGATTGGGGCAATCGCCTTTGGGCTCATCCCCTTAGCAGCCGTTTTACCGCTCTTTGTGGCGTGTACCAGCACCTTACTGCTATCTATGGCGTTTTGGCGCACGCCGGTGATCGCCTTGATGCCCGATATTACCCCTTCGCAATATCGTTCGCAGGCAAATGGCATCATCAATTTCATGGGCGGGGTGGGTGCCATTATCGCTTTTTTAGGCGGGTCAACGCTCTACCGCATGAACCCGGCTTTCCCCTTCTGGCTCGGTTCCGCCTTGGTCATCCTAGCAGCGGTTATGGTCTTTGTTTTCATCAAGGAACCGAAAACTTATGAAGAGAGTGAGCAAAAGCCGAGCATGATCGCCAGCCTGAAGGAGGTGGTACGCGATCCCGATCGCAGCGCCTTGCGCATCTTGTTGGCAATCTTTTCTTGGTTCGTTGCCTACACTGCCATTGAAGCCTTCTTTACACTATACGCCAACAAACACTTGGGCATGGAAGAAGCCGATGGCGCCAGGTTACTCGGTCAGCTCTCGTTGATTTTTGTCCTGTTTGCTATCCCCAGTGGCTATCTCGCCAGCCGCATTGGCAGGCGGGTAACGATTCTGTTAGGCATTACGATCATGATCATTGGCATGTTGTTGATGTATTTCCTGCCAGGCAGCACCTTGACAATCGTGTTGACCAAGCTGCCCGTGTTGGGTACCGTGCCGATCATCGGCGTCATCCTGATGGTTGCCGGGCTGGCTTGGGCGCTCATCAATATCAATTCTCTGCCGATGGTGGTGGATATGACCGACTCGGCCCGTTTGGGTACCTACACGGGTTTGTATTATCTTTTCTCCACCCTTGCCGCGATCGCCGGGCCGAACATCAACGGCTGGATCATTCAACTGACCGGCCGAGATTACAACAATGTCATGCTGGTTGCGCCTTTCTTTATGCTCCTAGCACTGCTTTTGATGGTCGGGGTGCGCCGGGGCGAAGCCCGCAGCAGTTAAGCGACCACTATGGATGGGGCTTCTTCGCCCTACTTGATTACCTGCGATGAATCCCTGCTGGTGATCAACAAGCCGTCTGGTTTGCGCGTTTTGCCCGATGGCTATCATCCCGAGATGGAACATGTGCGCTCGTTGCTCGAACCCCAATACGGGCGTTTGTGGGTGGTGCACCGTCTAGATAAAGACACCAGCGGCGTGCTCCTGTTTGCTCGCTCCGCTCAAGCGCATCGTGCCTTGAATCTCCAATTTGATCGCCACGCCGTTGAAAAAACCTATCATGCCTTGATCGACGGCTCGCCTAACTGGGAGGAGATCACCATCACCGACCCGTTGCGCGTTAACGGTGATCGCCGCCACCGCACGGTGGTGGATTCCCAACGGGGCAAAGCTGCGGTCACAGTCTGTCGAGTCTTGGAAAGATATGACGAGGCTACGCTCATCGAAGCCCACCCCAAAACCGGGCGCACTCACCAAATCCGCGCCCATCTGGCTCACCTCGGTCATCCCATCCTCGGCGATCTTTTATATGGCTCTTCACCCCACACGAAGCGGTTGCCAATGGCAATCGAACGCTTAGCTTTACATGCCCGTGCGCTGAGCTTAACTCATCCCCAAACAGCGCAGAGGGTCTATTTTGAAGCCCCTTATCCCGCCGATTTCGAGCGCTGGATCGAAGGATTGCGAACTTCAGCAGCGGGCAGATAAATTCGGGAGGATCTTGGTTGGGAAGAAGATTGCGTAAACATTGTTTCCAGCCCAGCACGGACTGGAATAAGGCGAATTCAATCACCTATCCTCCACCGCAGGGCTTTGATGGACAAAAATTTGCTCGCATTTTTTGCTCGAACTTGTCGTACGTGTTAAGCCAAAAGATAATGTTACCGAAGCGGGCTGCGTCCTTTGTAAAATGATCGAATATAAAAAGACAAACGAGCCATTTTATTTGAAAGAACAGAAAGAACACGTTGTATTGACAATTCAAAAGCCTAATAGTACACTTAAAACGGATTGGGGAGTAACCTCCCGAATGGGAACAGGTTTTCGTCAAGACGAAGGGACCCTTCCGGAAACCTGTGTGCGTCAACAACGCATGGTAAGACCATTCTTGATGAATGGTCTTTTTTATATTCACGATACGAGGACGAGACAATGAAAAAATGGCACCAGTTAGACATCGAACAGACCCTGGGCGAGCTAAAAACGGATCTCAAGAACGGGCTTTCTACCGCCGAAGTCCAAAAACGTCAACAGGAGTATGGCCCGAATCAACTGATTGAACGGGGGATGAAAAGCCCGTGGCGGATCTTGCTCGATCAATTTACCGAGATCATGGTGGTGATCTTGATAATTGCTGCAGGGGTCTCTGTTTTATTGCACGAGGTCACAGATGCGATTGTCATTCTCATCATTGTCGTATTAAACGCAGCTTTAGGATTCTCACAAGAATATCGCGCCGAGAAGGCAATGGCAGCCCTGAAACGCCTTTCGGCGCCAAAGGTCAAAGTGCGCCGCAATGGACATTTACACGAAATTCCCGCTCAAGAACTTGTCCCAGGCGATGTGATCCAGTTAGATGCCGGAGACGCCGTAGCGGCTGATTGCCGTTTGATCGAAGCGATCAATTTGCGCGTCCAAGAAGCGTTGCTAACCGGTGAATCCGAAGCCGTGGAGAAACACACCCGCCCCATCCCTCAGGAAAACCTACCTCTCGGAGATCAACGCAATATGGTCTTCATGGGCACCGTTACCACCTACGGGCGAGGCTTAGCGGTGGTGGTCAGAACCGGCATGAAAACCGAACTGGGCAAGATAGCCGATATGCTCCAAAGCGTCGAACAGGAAAGCACCCCCCTACAAAAGCGCCTGAAACAACTCGGCAAAGGATTGGCGGTAGCAGCTCTGGGAATCGTTGCGATCATCTTTATTTTGGGCATGTTGCGCGGTGAAGCCGTTCGCGTGATGTTTATGACCGCGATTGGGATGGCTGTAGCGGTGATCCCCGAGGGCTTGCCAGCCGTGGTGACCATCGCCCTAGCGTTAGGCGCGCAGCGAATGCTCAAACGCAATGCTTTGATCCGCAAACTGCCGGCGGTCGAAACCCTTGGCTCCGTAACCGTGATTTGTTCGGATAAAACCGGCACCCTCACCGAAAACCGCATGACCGTGACCGTAGTCGATGTTGCCGGAAATCGGGTGGATTTTCTAGAAAAGATGAAATTCTATTCTCCGACGGTTTCGGAGTCGGAGCGATTAAATCCCCTACGGGTAAAGTACCCCGAAGTATCTTTGATGCTCGAAGCGGGGGCTTTGTGTAATGATGCCGTCATCGAAAAAGAGTTCAGTGAGGGGGGAGGCTACCAAACGGTCGGCGACCCAACCGAAGGAGCTTTGGTCATCGCCGCAGCGCGGGCTGGGATTTGGAAAGACGAATTAGAGCAAATTCTGCCTCGCGTTGCAGAACTGCCCTTCGATTCTGAACGAAAAAGGATGACTACGGTTCATCAGCTCAACCGAGAACAACTCAAGGATACCTCTCTCCAAAGTGTTCAAATCCTGCAAGCTTATGGCAAACAGGCTTATATCGCCTTTACCAAGGGGGCAGTAGACAGCTTGCTGCAAATATCCACACAGGTTTGGACAGAAGGAAAGAGCACACCGCTCGATGAAGCATGGGCAATGAGGATACGGCGCGCCAATGAAGATTTAGCCAAGCAAGGAGTCCGTGTGCTGGGTGTTGCTTTTAAGCTCATCGATGCGGACACAGCGCTACCCATCCAACCACAGGAGGAAAACTTAACCTTTGTGGGCTTATTTGGCATGATCGACCCTGCCCGAGCGGAGGTCAAGGATGCCGTGGCAACTTCTTTGTCCGCCGGAGTTCGCCCGATTATGATCACCGGCGATCATCCCTTGACCGCCTCTTATATCGCCCGTCAATTGGCAATTGGCGGCCCAAGTTATGAGGTGATCAGCGGACAAGAATTGGAAGAAATGTCCATCGAGGAATTGAAAATAAAGCTGGAGACGGTTTCGATCTTCGCCCGCGTTTCCCCCGCTCACAAAATGAAAATTGTCGAGGCATTACAGCAAAAGGGTGAAATTGTCGCCATGACCGGCGACGGAGTCAATGATGCCCCTGCGCTCAAAAAAGCCGATATCGGGGTCGCCATGGGCATCACTGGCACCGATGTCTCCAAAGAGGCTTCTGAAATGGTCCTGTTGGACGATAATTTCGCAACCATTGTGGCTGCCATCGAGGAGGGTCGCCGCATTTACGATAATATTCGCAAATTCATTCAATATACCCTGACCTCAAACGCAGGTGAAATTTGGGTTATGCTGCTGGGACCTTTCTTTGGCTTATCTCTACCGCTCACTCCCTTACAAATTCTATGGGTTAACTTAGTCACCGATGGTTTACCAGGCTTAGCGCTCACCGTAGAACCGGCCGAACCCGACACCATGCGCCGAAAACCCTATCCCCCCAATGAGAACATCTTCGGCCGCGGCTTGGTCGTCAGCATCCTGTGGATTGGAATTCTGATGGGTCTGACGTCTCTCCTATCGGGCATCTGGGCATATCAGAGCGGCCGTCTACACGCTTGGCAAACGATGGTCTTTACAACCCTGACCTTAGCCCAAATGGGAAATGTGATGGCACTTCGCTCCAATCACTACACCTTACACCAAATTGGTTTGTTATCCAATAAACCCCTCCTGGGAGCTGTGTTATTGACCTTTGCGCTCCAAATGGCAGTGATTTATGTGCCATTTTTGCAGTCGATCTTCAATACGGTACCGCTCTCGCCGCAGGAATTGCTGGTCTCATTTGCGTTTAGCATTGTCGTATTTCTAGCAGTAGAGTTTTTCAAATGGTTTCGTTACCAGCGGAAGCCGATGATCGAAGAAGAACGCTTCTCTTAATTTATTGTTAGAAATCGGACAAAAAGCACCCCGCCCTTCTTGACGGGTGACCGTCTGCATGGTATCATCTTAAGTGTAATTTTAGCACTCTCGTCTTGAGAGTGCTAATTTGGATAGGTGCGTATGGCTGAACTGACCGAACGGCAACGACTAATCTTAGCGTTAATCATCCGAGAATACATCGAGACCGCGCAACCGGTGGGCTCGGAGAGCTTGCAAAAGCGTTACCATCTCGATGCCTCGCCTGCTACCATCCGCAACGACATGGCTGCGCTGACTGAAGCGGGGTATTTGCGACAGCCGCATACCTCGGCAGGCCGAGTGCCAACCGAGGATGGCTATCGTTATTTTGTGCGCCAATTGATGGGACATATCGACCTACCGGCCGACACCAAACGCACCATCACCCATCAGTTCTATCAAATTGGCTATGATCCCGACCGCTGGATGCGTCTGGCGGCTTCGGTGCTAGCTCAACAAGCTAAAGCGGCTTCCTTAGTCACTGCACCGCATGTCGAACAAGCCCGTTTCAAGCACCTCGAATTGATCAGCACCCGCGGGCGGCAAGTTTTGATGGTTTTGGTACTGGCAGGTGGAGATGTGCGCCAGCAAATGCTCACCCTTGCCGAACCGGTCACGCAAGAACATCTCAGCAGCGCGGCAAACCATCTCAATCAACTTTTGAGCGGGCTCGGACCCGAAGCCATCAGCGCCTTGACAGCCCCCTTGGACGCGCTCGAACAGGATTTAGTGCGTTTGATTGTCGAGGAATTGCATCACTCACGGCAACTGCTGGGTAGTGAAGTCTATCGCGATGGCTTGTCGCATGTCCTATCTCAGCCAGAATTTTCGGAGAGCGAGTCGGCGCGCAAAGCTTTGCGCATCTTTGAAGAACGCCCGCTCCTCGAAGATTTACTCACCCGCACGCTGGAAACCACCAATGTCGGAGGAGTACAGGTCTTAATCGGAGGCGAAGGCACGTGGGAAGAATTACGTGATTGCTCCATGGTGCTGGCACGCTATGGCGCGCCGGGTTTAGCCACAGGCGCTTTGGGCGTTCTCGGTCCAATCCGCATGGCGTACGGGCGCAGCATTTCAACGGTGCGGTTTGTCGCCGGGCTATTAAGTGATCTGGTTGTTGAGTTACACGCTGAATGAAAGGCCAGCGCGGCGGAACTTTTTTAGAGGAGGTTGCTCAGGATGAGCGAGGAACAACCCATCACCAACGAAGAGAATCCAAACTCGCAACCGCTGGTTGTGGAAGGTGAACAGGTGGAAGAAAGTACACCCGAAGAGATTGTTACAGAAGAGGATATCCAAACCAAATTGAATGAACTAGAAAAAAAAGCCAATGAATATCTGGACGGTTGGCAACGCGCTCGGGCTGAATTTGCCAACTACAAAAAGCGAGTCGAGCGCGAACAAGCTCAGACCTATCAGCTCGCCAGCAGCGCAGTGTTGAAGAAATTCCTTGATGTGGTCGATGACTTAGAGCGCGCTTTGAAAAATTGCCCCCCCGAACTGGCTGCTACCGAGTGGGCACAAGGCATTGAGCTGATCTATCGCAAGCTGTTATCGATCATGGAGGCAGAAGGGGTGACCAAGATCGAAGCCGAAGGTCAACTCTTCGACCCCAACCTGCATGAAGCCATTTCACATGAGGAAGTTGAAGGTTTCAGCGAAGGACAAATTATTGAGGTGGTCAAACAAGGCTATCTGGTCGGTGAGCGCGTCCTACGTCCGGCAATGGTGCGCGTAGCGCGTTAGGTCGCCGCCTCACAAACCTGATTTCGATCTAACTGGAGGCAAATTATGGGAAAGATTATCGGCATCGATTTAGGAACAACCAACTCGGTGGTTGCCGTGATGGAAGGCGGCGAGCCTACCGTAATCCCCTCCGCGGAAGGCGAACGTTTGGTGCCTTCGGTGGTGGCTGTCAATAAAAACCACGAACGCCTAACCGGTCGCGTGGCACGCAACCAAGCCGTGGTCAACCCCGAAAATACCATCTTTTCGATTAAACGCTTCATGGGGCGGCGTTATGACGATCCAGAAGTACAAAAAGCCATCAGCCGCGTGCCCTATAAAGTGACAGCAGCGTCTAATGGGGATGTGCGCGTCGTCTTGGACGGTAAAGAATATTCACCGCCGGAGATCTCGGCGATGATTCTGGCAAAGCTAAAAGCTGACGCCGAAGCCTATCTCGGTGAACCAGTGACTCAAGCCGTGATCACCGTGCCGGCCTATTTCAACGATGCCCAACGCAATGCCACCAAAGATGCTGGGCGAATCGCCGGCCTAGAAGTGCTGCGCATCATCAATGAGCCCACCGCTTCCTCGCTCGCCTATGGCTTAGACAAAAAGAAAGACGAAGTGATCGCCGTTTACGACCTCGGCGGTGGTACGTTCGATATTTCGATCTTGGATGTCGGGGAAGGCGTCTTTCAGGTGCGCTCGACCAGCGGTGATACCTTCTTGGGAGGCGACGACTTCGATCAACGCATCATCGACTATATCGCCGATGAGTTCAAACGCGAACACGGCATCGATCTGCGTCAAGACCGCCAGGCTTTGCAACGCCTCAAAGAAGCCGCCGAAAAAGCCAAGATCGAGCTGTCAAGCCTGATGCAAACCGAGATCAACCTGCCTTATATCACCGCAGATGCCAGTGGGCCCAAGCACCTGACGATGGCCCTGAGCCGCGCCAAGCTGGAACAGCTAACCCAAGACCTGATCGAGCGCACGATGGGACCCGTGCGCCAAGCGCTCAAGGATGCCGGTTTGGAACCGCATCAGATTGACGAAGTGGTCTTGGTCGGCGGTATGACCCGCATGCCGGCTGTCCAAGAGGCAGTGCGCAAACTATTTGGCAAAGAACCTCACAAGGGTGTCAATCCCGATGAAGTGGTTGCCGTTGGAGCAGCCATTCAAGCAGGTGTGCTAGGCGGCGAAGTCAAGGACATTTTGCTCCTCGATGTCACCCCGTTGACCCTTTCTATCGAGACTTTAGGCGGCGTGGCGACTCCAATGATCGAGCGCAACACAACCATTCCAACCCGCAAGCAACAAATCTTTTCCACCGCCAGCGACAACCAGAGTCAGGTTGAAATTCATGTCCTGCAGGGCGAGCGCCCCATGGCAGCCGATAACAAGTCACTGGGGAAGTTCATCCTCGATGGCATTCCGCCAGCGCCGCGCGGCGTTCCTCAGATTGAGGTCACTTTCGACATCGACGCCAACGGTATCCTCAAGGTCACTGCGGTGGATAAAGCCACCGGTCGAAGTCAGAACATCACCATTACTGCTTCTTCCGGCTTGAGCGAAGCTGAAATCGAGCGCATGCGCAAGGAAGCCGAAGCTCACGCCGAAGAAGACCGCCGCCGCAAAGAGCTGATCGAAGCCCGCAACACCGCCGATAACGCGGTTTACACAGCCGAAAAAGCCTTGCGCGATTTGGGCGAGAAGGTACCTGCAGACGTCAAGGCAAAAGTCGAAGAGCAGGTCACCAAAGTGCGCAATGCAATGAACACCGACAACGCCCAAGAGATTAAACGAGAAACCGAAGCCCTCTTTCAAGTCATTCAACAAATCGGCGCCGCAGCCTATCAATCAAGCGGCCCGCAAGCCGCAGCACCTTCCGAAGGAGAAGGACAGGCGGGCGGTGAGAGCAAAGGCGGCGAAGAAGATGTTGTCGATGGAGAGTTTCGTAACGTCTGATGGCACAGCGAGATTACTATGAGATCTTAGGTGTCCCTCGTAACGCATCGGCGGAAGACCTCAAGTCGGCCTTCCGCCGTTTGGCGCGCCAATACCACCCGGATGTCAACAAAGATCCTGGCGCCGAGGAGAAATTCAAAGAGATCAACGAAGCCTATGCCGTGCTTTCGGATCCCGAACGGCGCGCTGCGTATGACCGATTTGGCCACGAAGGTCTCAAGGGCATGGGCGGCATGCCCGATTTCACCACCGTTGATTTTTCGGACTTTGCCGACCTGTTCAACGATTTATTTGGCTTCAGCGGTTTTGGGCGCACCTCCTCACGCCGCGCTCGAACGATGCCCCGCCGCGGGGCAGACCTTCAAATTCAACTGGATTTGACATTTGAAGAAGCGGTCTTCGGCGCCGAAAAAGAGATCTCCATCACCCGCGATGAGGTCTGTAAAACCTGCAACGGCAGTGGTGCGGAACCAGGCACCACCCCAACCCGCTGTCCCACCTGTAACGGCAGCGGGGAAGTGCGCCAAGTGCGTCAGACTCTCTTGGGTTCGATGGTACAGGTGAGCACTTGTCCGACCTGTGGGGGCAGCGGTGAGACCATTGCAACACCCTGCCACACCTGTCGCGGGCGTGGCTTGGAGCGCGTCACACGTCAGAAAGTTGTCAGTGTGCCGGCTGGTGTCGATAACGGCACTCAAATCCGTTTGGCAGGTGAAGGACAGCCTGGTGTCAATGGCGGGCCAAACGGGAATCTGTATATTTCCCTCAACGTACAGCCACACAAGTACTTCCGCCGCCGCGATAATGACATCATCCTCGACTTGGACATCAATGTCGCTCAAGCGGCGTTAGGTGCAGATGTGGAGGTGCCTACCGTAGATGGGCCGGCGAAACTGCGCATTCCAGGCGGCACCCAACCAGGCAAAGTGTTGCGGATGAAAGGCAAGGGGGTGCCCCATTTGCGCGGCAACGGCCGCGGCGATCAATTAGTGGTCATCAATGTCGAAATTCCCACCCGTCTCACCCCTGAACAACGCCATTTGTTCGAACAGCTTGGCAAGAGCTTAGGGACGGATGCCCATCCGCAAGAACGCAGCTTCATGGATTGGCTAAAGGAAGCCCTAGGCGGATAATGGATCAAGACACTTGGCTTGAGGTTTCCTTGACAGTAAACGGCGAACTTGCCGAAGCGGTTGCCGAAGTTTTGGGACGCTATGCCCCCAACGGCGTGGCAATGGAGATGGAAGTGCTGGGGTTTCAGCCCGACGGTCAAGGCATTCCGAGCGGCGATATCCGCGTCTGCGCCTATTTACCCGTCGATGAGAACCTCGAGGAAAAACGCGGTCAACTCGAACAAGCCTTATGGTATCTGGGACGCATCCAACCTCTGCCGGCGCCTGCCTATCGAATCGTCCAGGAAACCGATTGGGCGGAAGCATGGAAGAGCCATTACCACCCCATCTTGATCGGGGAACGGTTGGTTGTTGTCCCGGCATGGCTAGAAAACCCCGCCCCCCAACGCCTAGCCGTCACCCTCGACCCAGGCATGGCTTTTGGCACCGGCAGCCATCCGACCACACAACTGTGTTTGGAATGGATCGAAGCGCTGCTTGCGTCCGCCGACCGCGCTTCATACCGCACGCTGATTGATGTCGGCTGCGGATCGGGAATCCTCTCCATCGCTGCCCTCAAACTGGGTGTGGAGTTCGCCCTAGCCGTGGATGTGGATGCCATTGCCGTGCGCTCGAGCCTGGAGAACGCCCAAGCCAATGGCGTTGCCGATCGCATCCAAGTTGGCATAGGATCGGTCGAGGAAATCCGCCGCGGCGAGTTTTCACTCCGCCAAGCGGATTTGCTGGTCGCCAACATCCTGGCTCCAGTGATCTTGGAACTGCTCGAACAAGGCTTAGCTGAATTGGTTGCACCCAAAGGGGCAATGATACTCAGCGGCATCTTAGAACACCAAAGCCCAGAAATCGAGGCTGCCCTGCGGCAAAAAGGATTTGGGAGAATCGATTGCCGCCAACAAGGAGATTGGGTCGCTTTACTGGTTCAGGCTTAGAAGGTTTGTTTGGTATAATACAATAAGCAATGGCTGTTATGGAAAAACCACCCCCTCGCCCCCTCCCTCCCCCTAATCCTCTGACGACACAAAGGCATCGCCGCGAGAGTTTGCTACAAATCACCCTGCCCTTTTTGGTTGCGCTGCTATTCATCGTATTTTTGGCTTTCCTGCTGGGAAAATCCACTTCCTACAACACTGCCCAAGGAGCACAAATCGCCCTGATCGGCTTAATCCTACCCACATTGCTCTTGGGCTTGCTCTTATTGGTGATCACGGTTGGGTTGATCGTTGGGGTGACAAAAGTGTTGCGCATCCTGCCGCGCTACACTCGCGTGATGCAGGACTTCTTCAACTTACTTACGCAGCAGACGCGGCGCGTGGCGGATGGCAGTGTCGAGCCGATCTTGCGCCTTCAGGAGTGGGCAGCCATCTGGCAGCGTCTCCGCCGTGGACGGTTTCACTAAGCCTCGTATGAATCACATGGGAGAAAAATATGGAAAATGAAAACTGGAGAACCAAAACTCTCTTACTAGGTGGATTGATTGGAGCAGCCGTGGGGCTCGGTGCAGCCTACCTGCTCATCCAACGGGCGGAAAAGGAACACGGTAAAGTCCAAATGAACGCTGGCGAAGGCATCAAACTGGGATTATTGGTTTTAGGTTTGTTGCGCCAAGTGGCACAACTCGGAGAAGGATCATAAGAAATGGAAGAGCTTGCAAGCGAGAAATGCATTCCCTGCCGGCGCGGCGATCCGCCGCTGGGCAAAGAAGAAATTGAATCCTTAAAAATTCACCTTCCGCAATGGGAAGTGATAGAAGCAGAAGGCATTCAGCGCATCCAACGTGCCTTTAAGTTCAAGAATTTCGCTCAAGCCCTAGCTTTCACCAACCGTGTTGGGGCAATCGCCGAGGAGCAAGATCATCACCCGGCGCTGCTCACCGAATGGGGAAAGGTGAGTGTGACGTGGTGGACACACGCTGTAGGCGGCTTACATCGCAATGATTTTGTTATGGCAGCCAAGTGCGATCAGATTTATCAAGACTTTCAAAGTCAAGCCGCACCTTGAGACTTCAGCAGCAGGAGGCCTACTGGAGTCAGAAGCGGGTTGCCCCTCACGGG
>FWPV01005715.1_pt1 | contig 17660 bp, 10 predicted proteins | sample 2228371 | NCBI WGS metagenome assembly FWPV01 (sample SAMEA103939776, study PRJEB20133) | metagenome | reverse complement strand
CCAGAGGCTTGGCCTTGTCGGCCAGGCCCTCCCGGGCCATCAACTGTTGCACTCCCTGCTGGTATCCTTCGCGCTTCTGCTGCAGGTCGGCCAAGAGCTCCCTCTCCTTCTCCAGACCGGCGATCTGCAGAGAGGCCGCGGCCTGGGCCTGGGCCAATTCCTCGGCTTTGACCTGGATCTCTCCCATCCTGGCCTCCAGGGCTCTCTCCTCCTGGCGCAGGCCCTGTCCCATACCCTGGAGGCCCTGCTGCTGGCTCTGTTTATCAGCGGCCAGCCTCTCCATCTCGGCTATCTCTTTGAGCAGAGACTCTCTCTCACTGGCCAGCGACTCCAATTCGGCGGACAGGGACTGCTGCCGGCTCTCCAGCGCTGCCAGTCGTTCCCGGCTCTGGGCCGTCTGCTTCACCGACTCCAACAGATCCCGCCTGGCCTCGGCCAGGGCCGTGCGCCCCAAGGAGATCTCGCTGTCCAGGGCCGCCAGTTCGCTCTGCTGGGCCTGCAGCTGGCTGGTTTTGGCCAATATCTGTTCCGAGGCCGAGGCGATGCGGTGCTGGATATCGGCGGCAGCCTCTTCGTACTGGCCCATAGCCGCCAGCAGACGGCGGATATCCTCCTCCCGGGACTGTATGGCCTGCTCTATCCCCGAGCGTCGCTCTCGGATCACTGCCAGATTGTTCTCCGCCTTTTTTATGGAGTCCGCTGTCTGGGAGATCTGGTTCTGTATCTGCTCGATCAGGCTCTCGTTCTCCTCCAGAGATTCCCGGGCCCGGGCGATCTCCTCCTCTCTGAGGTCCATCTCCACCGCCAACTCCTTCTTCCGGGCCTGGGCCTGTTCAATCCTCTGCTGAAGGCTCCTATCCTCCTGGCTCAGCCTCTCCCGGTCCACCGCGGCCACCTTCAGGTCCAGGTCCTTGAGCTCTCCGTGGAACCTCTCGTAGACCCTGGCCTTGCTGGCCTGTCTCCTCAGGGAGCGTAGTTTTTTCTCCACCTCGGCGATGATGTCCTGTATCCTCACCAGGTCCTCGTTGGTGGACTCCATCCGGCGCTGGGCCGTCCTCTTCTGTTGTCGGTACTTGGCCACCCCGGCCGCCTCCTCGAACAGGGACCGCCTGATGGAGGGGTCCTCGGAGAGGATGGTCTCGATCATCTTGGACTCGATGATGGAGTAGCTGTCCGCCCCCAGGCCGGTATTGAGGAAGAGGTCGACGATGTCGCGCAGCCGACAGGGCTTGTTGTTCAGCAGATACTCGCTCTCCCCGGAGCGGAAGAGGCGCCGGGTCACCGAGACCTCACGGTACTCCACCGGCAGGCGCCCCTCCTCGTTGGTGAACACCAGGGTCACCTCGGCCATGGACAGGGGTTTCTCGTCCCGGCTGCCGTTGAAGATGACGTCCTCCATCTTGTCGGAGCGCAGCGACTTGGTGCTCTGCTCCCCCAGGCACCAGCGGATGGCGTCCACCACATTGGTCTTGCCGCAGCCGTTGGGCCCGACGATGGCGGTTATGCCCTGGCCCACCTCCACCGCCACCTTGTGGGGGAATGATTTGAAGCCGAAGAGTTCGATGCGGGAAAGGTACATAAACTATGATGCGCTTTCTCTATTTAAGAAATTTAGCGGGGCCAAGATGGTTCCCGATACCGGAGGGCTCGCATAAAATTAAAAAGCATGCCCGGAAGCGGCATGCATTCTTTCTGTTCAGGTGAATTTGAAAGCAGTACCCGGCGGATCGGGACCCCTGCCTTCAGCCGTAGTATTGCTTCTTCGCACCCTGACGCCGCCACATGGCTATTTTACCAAAAATATCGGTTTAAGGTCAATCGAGCCCCAAGGCCCATCATTCGGTGTCCGTTCTCAGTATTAGGATGCTGCGGCAGTACTGCTGCAGGATATAGAGATATCGCTTGTCGGCGGACATGGCCAGCCTCGCGGGCATTTCTCCTATGATATAATGGTTGACCGGCTGCCAGGTCGGCAGGTAGAGCAGACTGACTCTCCCCGGCGGCGGGGCCGGATCCCCGCCCGGGGTGTTCTGCAGGAACCAAACATGGCAGCCGTCGCCGGCGAAGGCGCCGTCCGGTATATTGACGCCGTAGCTGAACAAGAGCGAGGAGACAAAGGTCCAATCCAGGCGGCTGGCTATCTGGATCCGCATCTGGTCGTAGCCGCAGACTCCGAGCCGCCTTCGGGCATCGTCGGAGAAGAAAAGTCGGCAGGCTTTGATCCCGGTAGGGTGGCTGGCGGTGGTCCGGCGCTCCCCCAGGCTGTATTCTAATATCTGTTGATCTTCGGCGGTGCTGATATAGAGGTGGTCGCTGGACTGGTCGAAGGCGGCCTGCTAGAGGCAGGCAGCCAGCCTCTGGACATAGAGCAGGCTGTCGCCGGCCATATCCACCACAGTCAGGGAGCTGTCGCGGCCGGCCAGCACCCCCCAGCGGCCGTCAGGGGAGATATCGACCGAGGTATATTTGGTGCGGCCGGGTCTCAACCGGGCGACGACCTGGTTCCAGTTCAAATCTAATACCATTATCGAGTCCTCCATAGTAACGGCCAGGCCCTTCCCGTTGGCGCCGGCCGCCACCAGGTACTGAGGATGTCCCAACTCGATATCGCCAATCTTTGCCACCAAGCCTCCGCTGGCCTGATATACCGACAACTTGGTGCCGGTGTTGTTGGCCACATAGAGCCTCGAGCGCTGCGGCTCCAGCACCATATCGTTGCCCCACTGTTCGGTGGACACCAGGCCCACAATCGCCGGCGAGATGGGCTTCAACTTGACCTCCAATCTCTTGGTGGCGCCGGGCGATATCTCCACCGTCTGCCTCCAGATTTTGTATCCATAGTGGCGCAGAGCGATGGACCGTCTTCCCACTGGCAGCCCGTCTATTCTGGCCGGCGTCCGCTGTTGGTAGAGCACACCGTCGATGATGATCTCGGCATCGAACGGGGTGGTGGTAATGAAGACCGAGCCCACCCCGGGGTAGACCGGCTGGTGATGGCATCCGGCTGAGATGGCGGCCAGAGCGATGAAGGCCGCGGCCAATGTCCCTTTCATAAGGCTACCACTTTATCGCCAGCCCGGCCCGAAACAGCCGGGGCTGGCCCGTTCTAGATGGATCGTTGTCGTAAAGTTCCTGGTAGTAGGCCCAGCGCTCCCATTGTTCCTCTATGGAGAAGACTCCGTCGCCGTCGCCGTCGCCCTCTTTTTCATAATAGGGGCTGTCGCTGGGATAGTCCAGGCGCGGCCTCAACGGCCTCCAATCATTGGCATAGATATCGTAGGGCCCTATCTCTTGGGAATAATTGCTGTTGCCGTTGTCCCAATTGAATAGATTCAATACCTCGAACACCAGGCCGGTCTTCAGCGGACCCAATTTGAAATACTTGGAGGCTTTCATGTCCACCTGTTTGGTGGCCGGATAGCGGGCCGAATTGGGGCTCGGGGTCTCCTGCCCCAGTTTGTTGGCCACCATGGGGGTGTAGGGCAGGCCGCTGCCGTATTGAAAGAAGAGGCTGAGCCGGGCGTCGTCCCAGAGACGTTTTTCCCTGGTCCGGGCCTTCTCGTCCTCCAGATTGAAAAGGGAGACCTCGAGAATGAATTTGTTCCGCTGATCGAAATCCAGAGGTATCTCCTGGCGCTCGATGACGGCCAGGGTCTCTCCCACCGCCTCGGCCAGAGCATTCTTAAGGGCCTGGGTGGTGTTGGAGCCCGTGCCCACTGCCTTGGACAGGGAGTAGCGGGCGCTCCCGGTCAGATGTCTTCCGAAATGCTTTCTCAGCGACAGCTCCAGACCGCTGCTGTTGGCCTGTTCGATGTTGCTGTATTGATAGAAGCCTTCGGGGATGAAGGGGACGAAGTCGATGGATATCAGATCCTTCACCTCCTTGTAGTACAGGGCGACATCGAGGCTGAGCTCCTTGGTTAATTCGGTGACCGTCCCGAACTCGATGGAGGTGCTCCGGGGGGGCTTGAGGGCCGGGTTGCCCAGGATGTTGCCTTTGATCTGCTGGGAGCCGGCCTTGTCGACATATTGATATAACTGATGGAACAACGGCATCTGGAAGAACCGACCGTAGCCCAGGCGGAAGGTGGTGCTGGGCGACACCACATAGGAGAGGCCCAGCCGGGGGCTGAGGGCCGCCTTGGCCCGTCGCTCCTCGGCGTTCTGGCCGTAGGCCCACAGCAGGCTGTCGATGTCGGATGTCCGGGGGTCGAGCCGCTGGAAGCGAAGGCCGGCGTTGACCACCAAGCCTTCGTACTCCATCTTATCGTGAAGATAGAGCGATTGGACCCGGGGATGGTGCCGGTACTGGTCGATGATCGGCCGGCCCACCGCCGTGGCATAGATGTGGAAGTTGTCGATGCGGTACCAACTGAACTGGGCGCCGGCCCTGATCTGATGACGATGGCTGGCCTGCCACAGCCACTCGGTTTTCAAGAATCTCTCCTCGGTGCGGCGGTCTCGGAACTGCCAGTAGCAGCCATATCTATAGAACAGCGTCCGGTCGTAGCCGTAGGGGTTGTAGCCGGCGGTGAAAACCAATTGGCTGTCCTGGTTGTAATAGATCTGATTGTCCCAGTAATCGAAAAATCTGATGTCCTCCCACCAGTAGCGGCCGTTCTCCCAGAAAGTATCCCTCACCCCGAATTTGCCGATATTGGCGAACCGACCCAGGGTGATCTGCAGGCAGCTGGATCCGGTCAGGGTCTGGTTGAGTTTGAGATAAACTAGACTGCCCCTTCTCAGATCGGAGCGATAGCTGTGGGGCAGGAAATACCAGACGTGGCTGTAACGGCCGAACTGGGAGCGCGAGCCCGCCGCCAGCAGGGTGATCTGGGAAGCGGTGGTCAATCTGAAACTGCTCTTGCCCAGCCAGGAATAATCTTGACGGTCCTGGTGGGGCAGTATAACGCGATGGGGATCCCAGTCGCCGCTCTGGCTCACATCCACCGCGCCGAAAACGGTCGCCCGGTCTTTCAGCAGGGGCCGCCCCCAGTCCACCTGGACCGATTGAAAACCCCTGCCCGATCCCTCGGGGAATAACCGGCCGCTGTTATACTGTACGTTCAGTTTGGCCTCCCGCCCCTCCTTGACCGAGGCGTTGATGACCCCGGACATGGCCTCGCTGTATTCGGCATTGTAGACCCCGGTCAACAGGGACAGATCCGAAAGGGCGTTGGCGTTGATCAGCAGGCCGGTGTAGCCCTCGGTGGCGTCCCGGACCGAGATCCCGTCGATGAGATAATCCACCTCGTCGGAGCGCCCCCCCCGGAGGTGCAGCTCCTCGCCCAGGCGCACCACTCCGGTCTGGGCGGCCACCGCCTGCTGCAGGTTATCCCAGGGCATATCCTCCAGGATGGCCGGAGAGATGGTCCTCATGGTGGAGGTCAGGTCCTTGTCCACTATCGGCCTCTGGGCGACGATGGTCACCCCCTCGGCGGCCAGCGGCGTCGGCCTCAATCTGAAGTTGGCCCGGGTGGTGAGATCGGCATGACACCTCAAGTCGACCAGGGTCACGCTCTGATAGCCGATCATGGAGGCCTGGAGGGTGTAGACGCCGGGCGCGAGATTGATGATATAGTAATTGCCGTCCTCGTCGGTCAGCGTCCCGCGGCTGGTGCCCAGCACCGATACCCTGGCCCCCGGCAGCCCGCGGCCATCCTGTTCGTCCACCACCCTCCCGGCGATCTTCCCTGTCAGCCCGGCCCAGGCGCTGTAGCCGGGGAGCGCCCCGATGACCACCCAGAGACAAAAACTTTTTAGAATCGCATTTTTTACCATATTAATATAGCAGAAGGAGAGATAATAATATCTCCCCTTCTGCTATCTTTGGTCCTGTTATAATTATGGCTAGAAACCGAACCCCAGGCTGAGGCGGTGGACGTTCTCCAGATAGCCCATGTTGCTGTAGGCGTAATCCACCGAGATCCTGGAGGCCCCGAAGCGCCGGGAGATGCCCAGGCCGGCGCTCATGTTGTCCAGGGCGCTCTTGGTCTGGTACCAGTCGGGATCGTATTTATAGCCCCCCCTCAGGGCCAGGTTGACGATGGGGCTTCTCCAGGTGTACTCCAGCCCCACCAGCACCTTCTCGTTGCCGTCGTTGGGATGGACCATCTCCCCCGAGGTGGTCAGAATATGGTCGCTGCCGAATTTGAAGTCATAGGCGATGCCCATCTTGAACTGCAGCGGCAGGGGGAAGGGCTGGCTCTTTATCTCCCAGGCGTTGCCGGTGTAGTTGCTGGGCCAGCCGGGATTGATCCATTCCGCCTCCAGGTCGGTTCCGTGGAACGAAGTCTCGGAGCCGAAGTTGACGATGGCCATGCCGATGCGCAGGGTCTTGAAGCCGGTCAGATAGTAGGTGCCGACATCGAAAGCCAGGCCGCTGGCCGTCATCTCGGCTATCTTCTCCCGGACATACTTGGCCGTCACCCCTACGCTGAACTTGTTGGTCAAGCTGCGGGCATAGGTCAGGCCCAGGGCCACGTCGCTGGCGGAGAAGGTGGGCATGGCCTCGCCCTCGTCCTCCCGGGCCACGGTGCTGATGTCGTCGATGGTGGTCCGCTGCATATCGCCCATGGAGAGGAAGGAGGCGCTGATGCCGAAGTTGCCCAACAGCCCGCCGGGGATGACGCAGCCGATGTACTCGTTCTTGATGTCGGCCACCCATTCGGTGTGCCCGAAGACGGCGTCAATAGTGCGCAGTTTGGCGATGCCGGCCGGGTTCCAGTAGAGGGAGGTGGCGTCGTCGGCCACCGCCGTGAAGCATCCGGCCATGGCCGTGCCCCTGGCCCCGGCCCCGATCTTTAAGAACTGCATGCCGGAGAATCCCACCTTGGAGAACTTGGGCTCGGCCCCGGCCCAAGTTGCCATCAGGGCAACAGCCGCCACCAGCATCAGTATGGTAATTCTCTTCATTCTCTATACTCCTTGTGACACAGGTTTACTTGATGATGGCGAATTTGCCGATCTTGGTGCCGATGCCGGGGGCGTCCACCTGATAGATATAGATGCCGCTGGCTATCCTCCGGTTATAGGTGGTCAGAAGGTCCCAGCGCTCGGTGCCGTCGGCCTCAGCATAGGTGCTCTCGTGGTTGATCACCCGCACCAGGTCCCCGCCCAGGGTATAGATGCGGATGGTGCACTTGGCTGGCAGGTTGGTGAAGTAGATATTGGGATAGTTCTTGCTGGGATCCCAGTCGGCCCGCACCAGGAAGGGGTTGGGCACCACCTTCACTTTGTCCAACAGGCTGGAGGACAGCGAGGCCGTTTGGATGGGAGATCTCATGTCGAAGGTCACCAGGTTACCGTCGGTCGGCGGCCTGGGCCCGGAGGTGTAAACCCGCCAGATATCTCCGGTCTCCGGCCTCTGGGTCCACACCGAGCCGGTCATCCTTCTGGCCGAGGTGGCGTTGGCCGATTTGTTGAAGTACAGGGTCAGGCCGCAGAGGTGCATGCCGGTGGAGTTGACATTGTTGCTGTCGATCAGGGCCACGCTCTGGCTGGCCGCCGGCCCGAAGCACCAGGAGCTCCGGACCATGTTGGCCTTGGTGACCCCGGTCTCCAGCGGCACCTCTACATTGTTGGTCAGGTCCCACACCTGGGCGGTCAGCGCCGGCTGGCTGGAGGCATTGACTGTGTCCTTCCACCTGATCTCGAAGTCCGAGCCGCGCCACTGCCACATATTCGAGGACAGGGTGAAGATGGCCGACTGGAAGCCCATGCTGACGCTGTCCCGGGGATAGGTGCGGCTGCCGCCGGAGCTCTCCAAAATAACGACGCTGTCCAGCCGGCAGACTGAGGAGTCGCCCTTCCACTCCATATAGGGCTTGAAGATCACCCCGCCCATCAGCATCTGGTCGTTGAAGGTGCCTTTGAAATATTTATAGAGGTCGTATTCGGTGCTGACCGCGGCCGTGTCCAACAGGAACTGGGCCCGGATGGTGATATCGTCCAGGGCCACATCTCCGGCGCTGCGGCTGTAGACGAACCGCACCCGGCAGATGGGCTCGGCCAGGGCATAGCTCTTGGTGGTGCCGACGGTGGGCAGGGACCTTAGGGTGTCCAGGATCAGCCAGGAGTAGCCGTTGTATCCCTCGACCTTCAGAAGATCGTTGTTGTTTGTGCCCACCCCCTTGATCCAGAATGACATGGATTCTGGTTGGTAGAAGCCCGGGGAGACCACGGTATCGCCGGTGGCATTCAGCAGCAGGGCCGGCCTGGCCTGTCCATAGTTGATAGTGTCGGTGGCATTGATATTGGCAAAGTACCAGCCGGCCGGCTCGCCCTCGCCTCTGATATCCACGGAGTCGAAGCCCTCCCGGTAGGTCTGTCTGAGGTCGTCGTATAGTTCTGCCTGGTAGTAGGGCAGGAAATTGCCTCCCGAAGAAGTCTTCTTATGCCTCCACCTCAAAAGGTAGCGGTCGTTGGTCACCAGTTTGGGGGCGGCCACCTTTAACAGATATTCGTAGTCTACCGAGCCTCCGCCCTTCTTGTCCGAGCCGCCGGTCACCATATAGTTGACCTCGGCCGGCTTCAGGTCGGCCACCTGAGAGCGGGGGACTACATAGACCGCGTTCTCGGTGGGGTTGGTATTCAGGGAGATGGGACATTTATGGGTGTAGAAGGCGTTCCTCTGATAGTCGTAGGCGATCACCCCATAGTAGTATCCCAGCCCGTTGACCACCTCGCTGTCTATCACCGAATACACCAGGCCCCGATCGGTGCCCAGGGTGTCGTAGCGCGGCAGATAGAAGATGGTGTCCAAAAGGTTGTAGGCATTGTCCACGAAGTTGCGCACTATCTGTACTCCGTCCTTCTTGTCGAACCAGTAACCCTCGGCCCCGCTGGTGCCCTTATACTTGCCGCCCAAGAAGACGGCCTTGCTGGCCTCCAGCAGATCGGCCTCGGTCCTGGCTTTGAGGACGAGATAGCCCTGCAGGTCATAGGCGTCGTACATCCTCTTCTGGTTGAAGCGGGAGTATACCGTATCGGTTCCGCCCGGCGGATTGGGCGCGCCTTTAGCGATTTTGACCGTGGTGGAGGGGCCGGTCTTGATCTCGAAACTGTCCACCAGATGCTTGTCGGGCAATAGGGCCCAGCTCCCCTTGTAGTAGGCATACCAGGCCGTGGTGTCCTTGATCTTATCAGCATAGGGATCGGGCGTGGTCTCGGCCGATTTGTCCCAGGTAATCCTGACGAACTTGTCCCCGGCCCAGGCCGTTATCTTGGGAGATACCGGCGGCGAGGCCAGTTCGAAGTTGTTGTCGAAGATCTCCTGGGCAATATCCGAGGCTGTCTTCAGAGCCGCGGTATCCCAGGCGCAGATAGCTCCTACACACAGGGTAACCATGGTATCCGGGCTTCCCGAGTTCTTGCTCTTCAGGACGAACGGGCCCGAGGCCTGGATGAAGCGCTTGTCGCCGGCCGCCTCGGCTCCAAATTGGTCGTAGGCGTCCAGCACCATGGTCTGCCAGTCCACGCCCTCCATGGCTAGGTAGCGCTCCTCGTCGGTCTTGGGATCGATGTCTATGGTGAAGATGGTGAAGGCCGTCATGCCCAGGGGCTGGCCCGGCAGTATCACATGCGGATACTGGTCGTCGACGACGCGGACCGTATCCCCAGTGTTGTTAATGGGTCCCTGGAAGAACCTGAAGCCCACTACCCCGGTCCTGGGCCAGCCCGCCTCCGGCGTGGCCTGGAACTGCATGGCCAGGTTGCGGGTGTAGTCAAAGGTAGTCCTATCGTTGGCCGCGGTGCCCGCCTCCGACCCGATGTCGCAGTCGATGCCCGGGCCGAGATAGCAGTTGGTCAGATTGTAATCGTTCTTGTTCTTCACATTGAAGAAGAAGAAGACGATGTCGTTGTTGTCGGCATAGTTCCAGGCATAGGTGATCTGCTCCACCAGCACGTTCAACATGGCGCTGCCGGCAAAATTGAAGATCGAGGGATAGTCCCGATATTTGCAGTAACTGTCCTGCCGGGATTTGATGATCTTCTTGCCGCTGGCGTCCTTCCTCGGCCATTCGGCATAGTCCGAAGCATTGGTCGAGAGATAGACGCGGGACTGGGGATCGGTCAAGTAGCCGGCGGTCTCCTCGTTATAGGGGTTGGCCGGGCAGAACTCGTACTGTCCCGAGTTGGGGTTGTAGCCGCAGGCCACTCCCCTGACGCCCTGGGGCGTGGTGGCCGCCACCCACAGCCCGGCGCCGTAGATATAGTTGTAGGGCCCGCCCCAGTAGCCGCCCGAGTTGCCGCCGCCCGGGTTGACGAACGGGCCGTAGTTAGTGCAGTCTATTCTCCAGGCATTGATGTTCAGGGTCACCTCGGACATGTTCTTGGGCGGCTTGGGGGGGGTCGTCCCCGGCGCGGTAGCCGCCGCCGCCGTCCAGGCCAGGGCCGCCAGCAACAGGACCGCGGCCGAGAGTTTTCTAAAGGCTGTCATCTATGACCTCCGTTTATAAAATTAGGTTTCCCAAAAAGCAGTTGTCTGCCTTAATTTAGAACGAGAACACCAAGGCCAGCCGCATCCTCCGGGGTGCATCGTAGGCCTGGGTGTTGGGCTCGCGGTCGCTGCTGAAGGGATCGGTGATCAGGTCTCTGCGGGCCTCGACATAGGTGATGTACTTCTCGTATTGGTCTATCTGGCCGTCGCCGTTTAAGTCCCGCCACTTGCTGTAGTAGGGGTTGGGCACCTTAACCGGATTGCCCGAGCCGTCCACCGTGTAGTAGGTGCTGTCCGCGATGGGCGTGGCCGAGAACTGGTCCAAAGTTATGTACTCGGCGTTGTTCATGGGATCGCCGGTCTGGGGATAGACGTTGAGCACGTTCTTGCGGTTGAAGACGTTGAACATCTCGAAGTTCAACGACACCGAGGTGCCGAAGAGGCGGAAACTCTTGGTCATCAACATGTCGGTGTTCCAGGTCCACGGCTTCCGCGCCCCCAGGTAATCGGATATGGGGCGGCCCTTGCCGTCCTTCTTGGTGTAGGGCTGGCCGCTGTTGATGTTGGTCAGCAGGTTGACCGAGAGGTTGGCTAGCGGCCGGAAGCCTCCCAGGGCCGGGCCGAACTTCTCGTCGAAGTCGAAGTTGGTGCTGATGGAGAAGGTGTGCCTCTGGTCGAACTCCAGGAAGTTGTCGTAGTTGGGGAAGGGATAGGGCTTGCCGGTGGCCGGGTCGGTGCCCATGAAATAGTACCAATAGCTGTAGCCCTCCCAGGCGTCCGAGGCCGTGCCCTTGGCCAGGGACAGGGTGTAGGCGATCTTGCCCGAGAAGATGTCCTTGCTCGGCCGCTTCTGCAGGGTGATCTCCAATCCCTTGCTGTTGCCGTACTCGGAGTTGACGAACGAGGTGTAGTCCAGCCCGGTGTTGGCCACAGTGCTGGTGTCAACTATGAGCCGGGTGCCCATCAGATCGAAGATGTCCTTGTAGAACAGGGTGACGTCTCCGGCCACATTATCCGAGAACTGGTGGGAGAAGCCGATCTCGTAGGCGATGGTGCGCTGTACCCCCAGATCGGGGTCGCCCATCACCGTGTTGCCCCGGGTGATGTCGGCCTTGAGCGACTCGTAGAGGTACTGGAGCTGCGGCTGCTGGAAGAAGTGGCCGTAACTGATGTGCAGCACCGTCCGCTCGGTGATGGGGTGGGAGATGCCCAGGCGCGGGGACAGTTTGTACTTGGGCTTGGCGTCCACCATGGCCGCATTGGAATCCAGATCGAAGTTGTTGACCTTCTTCTGACACTTGGAGTTCAGGTAATCGAAGCGCAGACCGGCGTTGACGATGAAGCCCTCGAACTCCAGTTTATCCTGGATATAGGCTGCCCCGGTGATCGGCTTGAATTTGTAATAGTCCTTGAACGGCTGGGGATCCCAGGGCAGGGAGTTATATTTGCGGAACACCTCGTGCAGTTTGACGTCCACCCCGGCCTGGACCATGTTGTAGCGGTCCACCTGCGAGGTGATGTCGAATTTGGCCGCCCGGTATTGGGCGTAGGTCTTCTGCCACTGACGGGCCAGGCCCTTAGTGTAGAATATGCCGGAGACGCCATAGGGGTTGTCCACATCGTTGGCGTTGTAGGCCTGACCGAAGTAGGCGTCGTAGATACTGTCGCCGTTGGCGTCGGCGTCGGAGAGGAAGGTGTAATCCTGCCACCACTTGCGGTCCTTCTCGGCCACCGTGTCCTTGACCCCGGTCATGTTGTCGGTGCGGAAGTAGTTGAGGATCAGGGTGTAGAAGGTCTTGGTGCTTATCTGATGGCGCCAGGTGAGATTGGCCTGTTTGGCCTTGGTGAACACTGAGTAGTAGCTGTCCAGATGGTATTTCCAGGACCCAGTGTATAACTCCCTTTGGTCGCGGTTCATCAGGCCGCCGGCCGAGATCTTTATCTGGGTGCCCGGGATCTTGTAGGTCAGTTTACCCTGTAGCCGGTAGGCCTGGTACTGCCCGTGAGGCAGATAGGGCTTGTCCCACTCCTTCCAGCCCCGCATCCAGCCATTGGCTATCCTCTTGGCCTTCTCTCGGGCCCAGGCCTCGTCCGTGGAATCTCCCCAATCGCCGGACCAGTTGTCCAGCCCCACGGTGTCGGTGGTGTCCCAGTCCGAGCGGCTGAACTGCAGGGTATCGGCCCAGAAATAGTCCTTGGCCGGATCGTGGACATAGTACTTGTCGGGCATGAACACGGGACGGATATCGTCGGTGTTGCGCACCTCCCCAGAGAGGAAGTAGGAGAGGTTGCCCACCCCCGGCACCGGCCCCCCAAAGCTGCCCTCGAGTCGGTTGTCGTGCCGGCTCTTGCTGAAGAGGAATTCGTCGGTGGTGTACTTGAGATAGACGTTGTGCTTGTCGCCGCCCTCCTTGGTGACCACGTTCATCACCCCGGACATGGCCTCGCCGTACTCGGCGTTGAAGCCGCCGGTGATCACCATCACCTCCTGGATGGCCGCCGGGTTCACCTGGGCCCCCTGGGCTCCGGTCAGGGCGTTGGTCACCGACACACCGTCTATGAAGACCACCATTTCGTCGGAGCGGCCGCCACGGACGTTCAGGGCCCCGCCCGAGGTGACTACGCCCGCGGTATTGGCCACCACATTGTTGGTGCTGGCCGCCGGCATGGCCATTATCTCCTGGGCCGAGGTCACCCGGGTGGTAGTGGTGGCGTCCGGGATGACCATCTGGCGCTTGGCCTCGATCACCACTCCGCCCACCTGAAGCACCGTCTGCTTAAGCCGGAAATTGACGGTGGTGGTCAGGTCCATGATGACCTTGACATTGGTCACCGTCATCGGATCGTAGCCCATCATCTTGGCCTGGACCGAATAGGTGCCCACCGGCACGTTGACGATGATGTACCGGCCGTCCAGGTCGGTGTTGGCGCCGATGGTGGTCCCCAGCACGGTGACCACGGCGCCGGGCAACGGCTCCTTGGTGTCGGCATCGACCACCTGGCCCACTATCTTGCCGGTGGTGGCGGCCCAGGCCGAACCGGCCATCACCAGACAGAGCGCCGCTGCCAGGAATAACCTGAGGTGCTTCATGTTGGCTCTACCCTCCGCTTTTGTTTGTTGGTTTTCGTCCTACTTTTTCGTTTATATGGTTCCCTCTTCTATTGAAGATTCCATAAAGATTGGTCACTCTGCTATATATTATCAATGAAGGGCATTGTCTTCAAATCCGTAAAGAGCCCCTGGGAGAGGAAAGGCGGAACCGCCAAAGCGGTTCCGCCTTTTGCCTTTTGATTACTTGACTACTACCAGTTTCTTGGTAGCCGTCTGGCCTCCAGAGGTCAGGTTGTAGAAGTAGACTCCGTTGGGCGCATCCTTGGCATTCCAGTTGACGGTGTTCAGCCCGGCCTGGCCGCGGCCGCGGAACTCCTTGACCGTCTGACCGGCCACGTTGTAGATCCTCAGGCAGTAGTCGCCGGCCCTGGGCAGGCTGAAGGAGATCTGGGCATTGCCTCTGACCGGGTTGGGCCGGTTCTGGTTCAGGGCGAACTTGCCCACCGGACGGGCGGCTGGCTCGCCGGCCACGCCCTCAGGCACCCAGTCGGTGGTGTTGAGGGTAGTGCCGTTGTAGACGAAGCGATAAACCTCGCTCCAGGGCGATCTGCCCTTGTCCGGGGTATCAAAGCGGACCCGCCAGTAGACCATGCCGTTCCAGGGCAGGCCGATGTTCAGCGGCGCATAGGGGTTGATGCCCCTGTCGAAGTAGTTGGTCTCGATGTTGCCGGCCGCCCAGGTATAGGGTGTGGTGAAGGCCTCGTCCTCGGAGATCTGGATATGGTAGTTGCCCGAGAAGGTTTCGGTGTTCCAGGTCCAGAGGAAGTCCAGGGTGTCGCCCGGGTTGTTGTTGCTGTCGATGGTGTCGATCACCGGGTCAGTGACTGGCCGGCCGTACTGGAGAAGCGTCAACGGCTCGTTGGGGTCGTGCATCGGAGCAGCCAACACCTCGGCCGTGTTGATAGTGCCGTAGTACAAAGTGTCCACCAGAGCATAGTTTAGGGCGATGAAGTGGATCTTGCCGTCAGCCACGGTCTCGGCCGCCTCCACCCAGCCGATATCCTGGGTGGCATCAGTCAGCAGGTACGGCTTGTGCCAGGTCTGGCCCTGATCCTCGGAGACCACGCACCAGACGTCCTTGATATTGGTGGCCGTCCAGGTGACATAGGTGCAGTAGAGGTTGCCGGCCGCATCCACGCTCAGGGTCGGCCAATCTGCGCTCAGGCCCAGGCCCAGACGATGGGTCGGCTCGGGCGGGTTGATCACGGTGTGCACCCAGTTGGTGTAGTCGCCGGGTGTGGCCGGGGTGGAGTGCACGATATAGGAGCCGTTCCAGGCCAGATCCTCGGTGATATAGACCAGATGGGGTTTGTTGTTCAGCCAGAGGCCGTCGTAGCGGTACCACCAGCCGCCGCCCAGGCCGTCCGGGGGCAGGGTGTCGTTGTACAGATAGTACTTGATGGTATTGGGCTGCGTCCCGCCGGTGTTGGGCCAGGTGACCCCGCCATCAGTGGACCAGGTGATGCAGGGAGCATAGCCGTTGCCGCCCAGATCCCCGGAAGTGGGATAGTATTCATCCATAAAGGCCACAATGTGCTGGCCGGCCGGGGAGATCATGAAGTCGGCCATGTCCTGGTCGTCGTTGGGGCTATCCAGCCAGGGCGACCAGCCCAGGGGGTAACTTAGATCCCAGGGAGCGATCCAGCTGACGCCGTTGCTCTGGATGTCGTTGACATTGGCCAGGGCCATGTAGAGTGTAAAGTCGCCGCCGAAGGCTCCGTGCGGGAAGGCCCCGCAGATCAATCGGTCATTGGCGATGGCCATGCCCGGCAGATAGAAATACTCGGGGTTGCAGACCTGGATGTTGGAGGCCCACATGCCGCCGCCGAAGCCCATCTCGTCGTAGGTCATCAGAATTGGCCAGGGGCTGCCGCTGGTTCTGTCCTGCCAGATGATCACTGGGGTGAAGTCCGAGGTCACGGCCATCCCCGAATAGGTGCGGGAGTTGCGGTTGGAGACGATATCGTAGTGGGTCCAGTTGGCCCCGCCATCAGTGGAGAAGGCGAACTTGACATTGGAGGGAGTCGAGGTGTTGCCGCTGAACTGCGAGTATAGCACCCCCAAATTCTGTCCGGTCCCATCTACCACTATGCTCTTGCCGTACATACCGGCGATGGTGCGCCAGGCGTCGGAGTAGCCCATGGGGCCAATGGCGGTGAAGCCGACCAGGCCCTTGCCGCCCTTGGATAGGGGATTGTAGTTCCCTCCCTCCTTGGGTATATTCTGGATATAACGGTCGCGGCTAACGGCCCAGACGCTGGCCACCGCCAGGAAAGCCACCAGGGCGATAACAACCAGTTTCTTCATGAATTCTTTCCTTTCGGTTCTAGTTTCCTGAAAGTTTAAGATGTTAACTTGGAGGGGAAAAATAAAACCACCACCGAATTCGCCCACCTCCTTTCGCTTGGGTTGGAGACTCGGTTAAAAATATATTTGATATTAACTTATCACATTTCCGTGTTGTTTGTCAAGATGTTTTCCTTAAAATTTTTTTGAATTTTCATCTGCTGGTCCAGCGGGTATAGGTCCAGCCAGCGAAGATGGCGATGATGCCGGCCAGAAAGATGCCCACGGCCTCCAGGCTGCGGCTCTGGCAGATCATCATCAGTTGGTCGGTGCGCGACGGGTCCAGCCGGGGATAGATGGCCAGCGGCAGGAAGTGGAACAGCACCCCTAGAGCCAGAAACACGGCCCCCACTATGGGCAGCACCCAGATGAAAGACTGGCGCCGGATGACACCCAGCAGCCTCCTTAGGATTCGGCCGTAGAGGAACAGGGCGATGCAGAACAGGGCCACCGCCACGGCAAACAGCAGTTCGGCCGGAATGGAGATCTCCATTTATATGCCCTCCTTAGTCTAAGGTGAATGAGAAAACGAAGGCCGAGCAATCCTGAGGTCAAGTGCAGATCGCCGAGGTCTCGTTTTCTTTTTCCGTTTTCTTCTTCGTTTTGGAGTTCATTTGGCGGCCGGCTTCTTGGCCGGGGTCACCACCTGCTTGAACTTGAGGGCGCCCAGCAGGGAGAGGATGCCCGACAGCAGGAAGAAGCCGTAGGCCACCCAGGACTGCATCACGTTCAGTTTCACCTGGCTGGAGTAGGCCAGTATCTGGATCACGGCATAGACCAGGATGCCCGAGGGGGCGAAGATCATGAACTGCCAGTTGGTCTTCTTGCGCAGCACCAGTTCGTACTTGCGGGCGATCAGCCCGAAGAGGACGCAGGTCACCCACAGCAGGATGCTGCCGGCCACCGACACCAGGTTGGTGATGGTGACGTACCACAGGTACTCGTCGGGATAGAGCAGTTGCTGAAACATGGAAACCTCCAAATCAGAAATCAGAAAGCAGTAGGCAGAAAGAAAACAGCCGTTATGGACTACTTCCCCTGCTTTGCCTTCTTAATGATGGTGACGAAAATAGCGATCAACCCATCGGTCTCCTGTGACGCTTTCCCGGCCAGGTCCCCGTTATAAACACTGCCCTCCCGCATCAGCTCCAGCCAATATCCTGACTCGTCGAGATCTTGAAGCGCTTCATTGGCTTTGGCGGCATATTCGTCTTGGACCTGGCCCTCAGGGCCTCCCGATAATGGGCGCCGACGCTGGTGGCCGATCTTAATAATTATTTCCCTATGACTTGGGCGATCGTCCTCTTGGGTAGCTGCGAGAATATATCGATAATGAGCAATGAATAGTTCTTGGTTCGCACCCTGAGGTCTGTCGTCTTTTCTATTCCCATTTAATACATTTTGTTTTTCTGACTTCTGCCTTCTGCCCTCTGAGTTTATTTGAGCAGCGCCATCATCTTGTCGGCCATCTTCTTGGCGGCCGAGGGGCCGATGATCATGGAGGCATCCTTCTGCAGGGCATAGCAGAAACGCATGGCCGCCTCCCGGGTCAGTTTCTGGGGATTGATCTTGTGGTCGGCAAACTGGTTTTCGTAGATGGTGGTCCCCAATTCTCCCAGGGCCTCCTCGGCTATGGCCAGCACCCTCTCCAGCACCGATCCGTCCACCAAAGCCGGCGGCGCCGGAGCCGGCGTGATGACGGGCGGCAAACTGCTCGGGGCTTTCGACGAATTCTTCCAAGCGGCGGCGCCTGCGCCCGCC
>FWPV01008660.1_pt1 | contig 17668 bp, 17 predicted proteins | sample 2228371 | NCBI WGS metagenome assembly FWPV01 (sample SAMEA103939776, study PRJEB20133) | metagenome | reverse complement strand
GGGTTGTATTTCTATAAACTCACAGCCGGCGATTATAAAGATGTCAAGAAATTTGTGTTGATGAAGTAAAAATGAGGAAGAGACCGTTTTCTAGAGCATTGTATAAATGCTGGCTTTAATAATTTCAGAATAAGAGATTGTTTAATCGTTGATAAAAAACAAGAGAGGTTGTTAAAGCAACCTCTCTTGAAATATAATAAAACCGCTTTCGATATTACTTCAGCATAGGTTGTGTTCTGCAAACAAATTGTATTGGTATCCCAAATGGATCACGCATCATAAGAATTGTATCGCCCGCCGATGTTGTTACAATATCATCTTCTACTGTAGCGTTGTTTGAAAGAAGTAACAACCTGGTTTTTGCAACATCTTCAACATGGAAAGCAACGTGGAAACTCATGGGATGAATTACATTTGTATCGAAGATGGGGTAGTTACTGTTCTGATAAAACTCGAACATCATCTTCCGTTTCGTATCGCTGATAAACATACCAAAAACTGGTGCAGATCCTTCCCGCTGTACTTTCATCGATAACCACTGCATATACCAGCCAGCAAGCGCTTTTGAATCTTTTACATTGAAAGCAACATGTTCAATGTAAATGCGATCGTGATGAAGCATAGAAGTAGCGCGTTGCACAAGTTGGATTGCGATACCCCATGGATCTCTGAGAATACATACTTTATCTCCGCTTGGAGTTGTAGTTAAGGTATCTGCCCACGTAGCACCATCTGTCAGGAGGTTCTGAATAGTTGCTTCGATATCAGGAGTTGCAAAAGCAAGATGCAAGGACATAACATGAATATTGTTTGCCAGAAAGAAAGGATAATTGGTATTACAGAAGAATTCAATCATCATGTGTTCCCCTGAATCGGCAATAAAAGTAGTAAATGTCGGTTCTCCGCTCTGACGAATTATTTTCATTCCAAAATGTTTTATATACCACTGAGCAACGGCACGAGGATCTTCTACATTAAAAGCAACATGTTCAAATCGCGCGACGATTGGTGTGAGAGAATCGGGGGTTTCAATTTTTGCTTTCATTTCCATAGGTACAATCCATACTGATAAAATAAGTGAAATAATTAAGAAAGTTTTGTTTTTTTTCATTGTTTTAGACTCCGCTCTTTGGTTTCGATATAAGATTGTAAAGCATTGACAGCTGCTTGAGCAACAATACCATCCTGTTGAGGTGTACCTCCGCTGATGCCAATTGAACCGACAACATGATTATTGATTATCACAGGAAGTCCGCCCTCAACCGGTGTAATGTTTGGTACTTTTAAAAGAAATAATTCCCCGTTGGCAACGCGATCCTGGTATGATTTTGTTGATCGTTTGAAGTACAAAGCAGTGCGTGCCTTTTCGATAGCAACATCAATACTACCGAGCTGCGCACCATCCATTCGTACAAAATACAATAAATTTCCTCCGTCGTCGAGAAGCGCAATAACCATTGCAAGATTATTCTTTTGCGCTTCTGCTTCGGCTGCTGCCGCAAGTTGTTTTGCCATAGCGGTTGTCAGAAGTGGTTTCGTTGGTTGTTGTGCGAAAGAAACAAGTCGTACCGTAATGATCAAAAATGATAATAAAAAGATTCTTTTCATAGTATTCTCCCGAATTATTAGATTGATGCCTTACACAATTTGAATGTACAAATGTTTTATAAAAGATGAAGTACTATTGTTTTTTTCCGAAATCAGAAGGAAGAGTGCGAAAAACAAATCCAGTAGCTATAAATGCAGGGAGTGTTGCAAGCACGACAAAGAGGAAAAAAACCTGATAGCCAACAAGTTCCTGAAGTATACCGCTGACCATTCCCGGTACTATCATACTTAGCGCCATAAAACCTGTGCAGAGTGCATAGTGTGATGTACGATGTTTCCCTTCGGATACAAAAATCATGTACATCGTGTAAGCGGTAAAGCCAAAACCGTAACCGAACTGTTCAAAACCAATAGCAATAGCGGGGATTAGCAGGTCCTTTGGAAGAGCATAAGAAAGATAAATGTAAATGATATCAGGTAGATGAATGGCAAAAGTCATTGGCCATAACCATTGGCGTAATCCTTTTTTAGAAATGACGTATCCACCGAGAATACCACCACCAACAAGCGCAATAACACCGATTGTACCGTAAATAATACCAACATCCTGTGTCGTTAAGCCGAGACCTCCCTTCTCCGGTGTATCAAGAAGAAAGAGAGGTACAATTTTTACAAGCATCGCTTCTGCAAATCGATAGAGAAGCAAAAATACAATAATCAACAGAAGATGTTTATTACTAAAGAACTCTTTAAATGGAATAAAAAAATCTTTGAAAAAACTTTCAGGTGTCTGATGAGTATCGCTGGTCGTCAACGGTAACGAAAGTGTATGATAGAAAAAGAAAGAACAAAGTATGATACCCGAGACAAGAAATATTGAGGACCATGCCTGATGGATTCCGATATGTGGTTCGAGTATCCCCGCAAGCACAACCAGTCCTCCCTGACCTGAAATCATTGCGATACGATAGAACATGCTTCGAACACCGACAAAGGCAGACTGCTGTGCCTGAGATAAAGCCAGCATATAAAACCCGTCAGCAGCAATATCGTGTGTAGCTGATAAAAAAGCGATGATAAAAAAAAGTGTTAATGAAAAAGCAAAAGGAAACTGAAATGCAACAGTCAGTGCAATGAGTAAAAATGTAGTTGCAAGGAATGCTTGCATACGGAGAGTCCATTGCCGTTTTGTGCTTACAAGGTCAACAACCGGACTCCATAATGGTTTAAAAAGCCATGGCAGATACAGTAAACTGGTATAGAAGGCAATATCGGCGTTCGACAGTCCTGTTACTTTATAGTATATAACGGATACGTTAACGACAAGTACGTAGGGAAGTCCTTCTGTGAAGTAAAGCGTTGGCACCCACAACCATGGCGTGCGGTTATTGTTTTGTTTCATCATTGGAAGTTTTAATGTAGGGTGTAATACCCTGATCTGTTTTTAGAATATGATTCACAAACCACGATGTTAAAAATTCCATCAGTTGCAAAGCGTCAAGGATATGATTAGAGTCTACAGCACTTTTGATATTCTGTAACTGCGCACGGAAATTTTTATGTACATCTTTATGAAAAGCGCAATCTTTGTAACACGTATTTTCGAATAAACTTTCTTCATATGCAAAATGGTACTCTGCATATTCCTCTAACTTTTGAATAATGTAAGGGAATTTTTTTTCTTCCGTTCCACTTTTAGAAGCATTATAAAGCATATTAATGAGAGTTAAAATGCGACGGTGGTGAAGGTCTAGTTCTTTTACTCCGATATTATATTCTTTATGCCAAGTAAATTGCATAATTAACCTTTCAATAGTATTGATGTAACGATGTTCCACGGAAGTAGTGTGACAATATTTTTTGCGAACTATATCCGCGGTATGCCATCACTGCAGCGCCGATCTGACACATGCCTACACCGTGTCCCCATCCGCCACCACGTAATGTAATAATAGCAGGTATTCCGTGCTCATCGCGCGTGATGTTTATAACAAAACCACTAGAATACAGATGCGATGGCGAAAACCATTTTCTGATTTCCAGTTCTTTACCCAGTATAACACGGTGATTGCTACCTATAATTCTTAGCTTAATAAGTCTACCGGACATACCTCGTAGTAGTGGTTCTATAGTGATTAAGCGACCTATATCAATACAACTTTTCTGGTAAAAAAGTTCCTCAAGATCGGTGCGCGAATAACTTACCTGCCAGCGGTAAAAATCGACAGTTTCCTGATCAAAGCCGGGAAGTATTTGCCGTAGCAGTGCAGGCGATGCGAGGGAGCAAAAGGACTTTGGTGTTTCGGTAAACCATCGTACAGCCTTTTCTTCATTATCGATAGGAGGATAAGGAATGTCGGCGTCGGCTACAGATGTTAAATAGGGTACTATTGTATCTTCCCATGCTGCATTGTAGTGTTCTGTGCGTCCACCGCATGCTTTATGGTAGCGTGCATCGCAAACAGTGTTGTTGTACATCAGTACCTGCCCGCATGTTTCACGCACTGCGCGTGCTGCAGCAGATGTTGTATCTTTCGTAATACCATGATAACGCTGACAGTGGTCGTCTGCACATACATCGAAACCGTTATGATCTTCACGGTCGTACCATTTGTTTATTATTATTGTGTCCCGCGTCTCAGGTGATTCAGTGGGCTCAGGAGGAAGTGTTGCCTGTGAGTTAGTTTTTCGTAAGAGCATTGCCAGCAGCCAGCTCCGTGAAGCTATAGCGTGCGCTTTCAGAAATTCGTAAGGAGCTTCGGAACACATTTCGGATGAAACAACACTTTCGAGATATTGTTCAACACCGAGCTCATTTATTACACAGAATGTGTTATTGTTGTCAGGCAGGAAATAAAATGTACCATGAAATGTCTGTGCTTCTTTTCGTTCCCAATGGAAGTGTTTTCCGATAATGACGTCATACAATGTTACAGTAGCATCTGTTAACGGAATACATTGGACAGATCCGGCTCTCAGCACTTCATCGCCATTTTCCGATTGTAGTACAAGTGTACCATCGGTTGCGGTAATCTGAAATACTCCGCTTAGCTGATGTATGTTGTTAAATAATGCTGTGCCGTGTACTTTTCCACGGATTTTTGTTTGCTGAGTTAAAATACCAACTCGGATTTTTGGTTCAGTGTTGTTCATGGTTTTATACGTTCTATAAGATTTTCAGTAAAATGAACGGATTCACTAACTTCACTATAGAGAGTAGTAATTGTTGTTTCATTTAATTGTTCAAATTCTTTCCGACGGGGTACTATAAGTACACCTCCCATATCGATGGCACCGGGACTTATGAGAAGCTGATGCTCTTCATCTGCATAAAATAATGATGGTCTGTGTTTTTTTCGAGGAAATAACAGTACGCGCCAGAGACGTTGCTGATATGAACAAAGAGCGTTAAGCATTGGTTCGTCGTTTGTCTGGGAAAGCTGTTGCCATTGTTGCAATAAATGGTCAAGAAAGCTCTGCAGAACATCTTCATCATCCGATTCAATCATCATAACTGCGCAAAGATATTGCTGTAGTGTACAAACACTAAGGTGTTGCTTGTAGTATAATACTTTTCTGAATGATGGTTGCACGGCATAGTTTTCAACCGGAATTCCGATCTATGGAAACAATTGAAAATGGAAATGAAACGGTACCGATGCGCCGCATGCTGGTCCATTGTAGAGTACAGTATAAGTGTTATCGAGATTTTTCGAAAGTGAAAGAAGAGCCGGAAGATGAGCAAGAAACTCCTGCTTCTGATGTTCAACGGAAATAACAGTAAAATGATGACGGAAAATTGGCGCGGGATTACAGAGAATGAGATATCGGCTATTGTACAAAATACCTACCTGTTGTTGAGGTAATGAATTGATACACAACATACAGTTTTCTGTAGCTTTGTTGAGAAGAGTAGGGGAGGCTTCAACGTTTTTTCGTCGTTGAGGATTCCATTGAACAACAACGTTGCAACCATCAATCGTTATTGTTCGTTCCTCAACTTTCTGAAGCAACTCAAGAGCATTGCGTAGTTGTTCCCAGGAACGTGCCTGAGAATGATAGAGTGTTGTTAACTGCGACGCCAAAGGTTTACATTCTTCATTGATATCATACTGCAGCAGTATGCGCGATTGTGGAACTGTCATCTCGTCTTATACCTTCTGTTGCTTTTTTAATGCTTCAATGCCGGCGATACAATTACAGAGTATATCGTCAGGTATTCAGAGTCTTCAATAGTGTATTTATACTTTTTTTATCATTCAAGTGCTTTTATGAGATGTGTATAAAATAAATTCAGAGGATCTTTGATGAGATACCGGAAAACACAGTGGAAATATTTCTGTCAGCTTCTGTAAAGAAGAGAGAAAAAATGAACTTTGTCTGTGAGTAGAGAGCATACAACTACGTTTATCGGTATTGGTACTTTCGCGCGCTGATGCTTACTCTGTTGTGCAAACCAAAGACCAAAATGAAATCGTGCGTACAAGTGGGCAATGGTATTAATTAAATCTTTATGATGCTATTTAATTGTTGGCGTGCGTAGAGTTCAAATGTACGTATGCTGTCTTTATATTCATTATTCAGGTTTTCCTGAAAAACCGTTAACGAAGCATCGGAGTTTCCTTCCCATCGTCGGCAAAGGTAGATTGATTCGTAAATTCTTCCGATTTCATAGTAGCGCGAAATGGCTAAGGCTACAGCATAATCTTCGCCGTAGCTCACATTCGGGAATCCACCGAGTTCTCGGAGAATTCCGGTACGAAAAGCACGTGGTGCACCAAAACCGTTTATACGGAGCGCATTGTTTCTGCCGTTTTCACGCGTCCACTCACGATGATCTACAAGACCAGGTGGTATTGGTTCTAAATTTTTATTCACAACTGTATATGAACCAATAACCATTGCATATCCTTTTTCAAGCTCATCAACAATTCTTTGCAATGTATGTGGTGTTTCGTAGAGATCATCAGAGTCGAGTTGTACAGCATACTCTCCGCAGTATGGTGAAAAGATTGCTTCGTTCCAGCAACCACCGATTCCTGAATTTCTGGATGTCGGTATCAGATGAATGATCGCTGAATTTTTTGCGGCAAATTCACGTACTATCTCGCTTGTACCATCAGTGGAATAATTGTCGATCACAATACAGTTGAATGAACATTTTGTTTGTTGCGATAAAACGCTTGACAGTGCATCACCAATGGTTCTCACACGGTTCTTAACAGGAATGATAACACTTGCTTTTACCGGATATAAATAATCTGATGATGGTACAGTACGGAAAACAGGTTCAAGATATGCACCAATACGTTGTAAGTGTGCAGTGCATATTTGTTCATATTCTTTCTGTACTTCTCTTCTCTTTGGATCGACATAATCGAACTGACGTACACCACTGATACGTGTTTCGCTTGTTTCAACAATTGAAAGTGGCTCCCGCAAATGAATGATCCGATGGTTAATACTTACTTTTAATCGTGCATCGTAGAGCGCACTCCATTGTACTTTAGGCACAATACCAAATGTATCGAAAGCAGTTCCAAGTGCATCTTTGCTGAAAAAGATGAATGGACCAAAATCGAATGAATCACGAATACTTCCATACTGATAGTCACAGCAAGGATGATATACTGTTGCGGTTTCTTTCTTTTCAAAATAATCTCCGTAGATAAATCCTGCCTTTGTGGTGTTTGCAACATTCAGTAAGCGTTCGAGTGAAAAAGGTAGCATTTCCGTATTGTCGTAAGTCAAAAGATACATCACAAACGGTGTGGTTGCGTTGGAAAAGCATTTATTAAATGTATCAGAAGAAATGTACTTGGTTCCTTCTATGGGTAATACTTTGTTATGTTCAAAAGGTGGTGTGCCGGCTACAATAATTGTTTTCACAAGCGGATGATGGATGAAGTAATCAAGTATTTTTCGTTGATGAGGGTAAAGGCAAGCAGTAATCATAGTTCATTATGTAGTTGAAAAGTGTTTTTGCTGTATGAACCTGAAGCCAAGTTTTGCTGCAGCCTCTGCCGGAGAATGCTTAAATCTGCGAAGTTGGATATCAGGAAGAACTTTGCTAAGTTTTTTTATCAATATTTTTTTATAAAGAGTATTCTTTGTTACCAAACTTCCGGTAAGCACGAGTGGGATTTTCCCTTTTTCCTTCCAACGCAGTTGTTTTATACCAGCACGGATAAGTTTGAGTATGTGATTGCAACCGGTTTCAACAACTGAAGCAGCAACCGCATCTTTTTTTTCAGCTGCTTTCAGTAGTAAAGGTGCAAGAGAGGCAACATCAAAATGTTTTCTGTAGACAGCTTCAATAATCTGTTGGTGGTTGCTGAAATTATAAATGTTTGCAAGGATATTTGTACACTGTGTATGCTTCCCGTAACCATCGAGCTCAGCGAGTACTACGCGCAGAAATTCACGTCCCAGCCACCAACCACTTCCTTCGTCGCCGAGAAGTCTTCCCCATCCTCCGATACTGAAAACAAAGTCGTCGTTTCTTTTTCCATAGAGAACACTGCCTGTGCCTACCACACACACAAGACCTCCCTTATCGTCAAAAGCGCTTTCTAATATTACCCGTGCATCGTTCTCAATTATAATTGGAAGTTTTTCTCCAAAAAAACCTTCTAAAATACCCTTGATGCGCTCCTGCACCTCTGTGTTTCCGGCACCCGCAAGACCTACAACTATTGCATCGATATCAGAAATAGTGCATCTTATTGATAAACAGCAATCATTAATGAGCAGAGATAGAGTATGTGCAGTTTGTTCAACTCCAACAGTGTTTACGTTTGTAGGACCACCATGCTGTGTAACAAGCACTTTTTGTTTTGCTGTGATCAGAACAGCCGTGCTTCGCGTTCCACCACCATCTATTCCTATAATGTATCCGGATGACATAGTACTCCAAAATATTCACTGAAATTGGAACAAATGCAATGCACAGAGAGTTAATAATTAACAAGCACTAATAACGGTGTTCAAGTAATGAAAGAAAGGACGAACTATGAAAAAAATCTCATTGTTCCTGTCAACAATACTATTGATGGTTCAATTGGTGTGGGCACAACAAAGTCTTAAAGCTCCGAATTTTCGGTTAACCGGCAATGATGGTAAAGTATATGAATTATCGCAGATGCAAGGAAAAGTGGTGTTGGTAAATTTCTGGGCAACGTGGTGTCCTCCGTGTCGAGCCGAAATTCCTGACTTTATTGATGTATATAAACGTTACAAAGATAAAGGATTTGAAATAGTAGGTATCGCCCTTGATGAAGAAGGATGGAATCCTGTGCGAAAATTTATGTCGAAGGCCGGTATTAATTATCCGGTGGTACTTGGTAATGCGGAAGTTATGAGAGCTTATGGCGGAATTCAGAGTATACCAACATCATTTTTGATTGATAAAAAGGGAAATATTGCCGCTAAACGTATTGGTATATTACGGAAGGCAGAACTTGAAGAAGCAGTGAAAAAACTTCTTGCTGAATAATTCATCAGTGACGTGGTATGAAACATTTTTTATTTTTGTCTCTTTTCATACTTTTTTGTTCAGATATATCCGTTGCACAAATCTCCGGTTCTTCTCAACACGTCTCAATACAGGTGAAACAGGAATCACCGGTAGTCGTGCCAGGCACATCTTTTCGCGGGGCGTTAATTCTTACGGTAGAAGAAAACTGGCATATTAATTCAAACAAACCAACACTCGACTATCTTATTCCGACAACATTTTCATTAATTCCAAAAGAAGGATATCTTTTAACCGATATACGTTACCCTGAGGGCAAGCTAACCACACTTGAATTTGCCGAAGAGCAGCTTTCGTTGTACGAAGATACAGTAGTGATTTTTTTTACAATTCAGGTATCACCTTCACTGAAGTACGGTACCGATACACTCGAGGCTACGCTTACCGTGCAGGCATGTAATAACTCTATATGTAAAGCTCCTTCGGTTATTTCTATTTCAATTCCGCTGAAGCTTGATTCTAAAGTGGAACACTTAACTATACCAGATACTTTGTTTGCATCGTATACAACTGCTTCAACATCCACATCAGCCTTTTCAGATTTTATCAATGAGCAAAATATTATTTTGATGTTGATAGGAATTTTTCTCATCGGTCTTGCACTAAATCTTACACCATGTGTATATCCGATGCTGTCGGTTACTGTTTCGCTTTTCGGGTCGCAAACCGAAACACGGCTTGGTGTAGTATTTATAAAGGCTCTTGTCTACGTACTCGGTATGGCTACAATGTATAGCGTGTTGGGAGTTATGGCAGCACTTGGTGGAGGGTTGTTCGGAAGCTGGCTGCAGAGTAGTTATGTGCTTGCCGGTATTGCATTGTTATTGTTTGCGCTTGCTCTAAGTTCTTTCGGACTGTATCAGATTTCCATGCCATACTGGTTGACAAGCAAACTTGGTGGTACAACCGGTACGGGTATTATTGGTTTATACTTCTCTGGCTTAGTTGTTGGTTTATTTGCAGCTCCTTGTGTCGGACCACCAGTGATAGCATTGCTAACAATTGTTGCGACAAAAGGAGATCCTCTGTTTGGTTTCTGGATGTTCTTTACTCTTGCGCTGGGACTTGGTTTCCCGTATTTAATTCTCGGTACATTCTCAGGTCTTCTGCACAAAATACCACGTTCGGGAGCGTGGCTGTTGTGGGTAGAGCATATTTTCGGAGTTGTGTTGCTAGCAGCAGGAATGTTTTATCTCCTTCTGGCAGTGGCTCCAATGTATTCTGTGTATGTACTTCCGGCATCTCTTGTGCTCGGAGGTATTTACTTAGGATTTATTGAGTCATTCAAATCGCAGACAAAATTTCTTAAACGTTTACAGTGGGCTTTTGGTAGTGTTGCAATCGTTGCAGGTATTGTATTGTTGCAATCATTCACAAAGCCATCGATTGAATGGGAACCTTATTCCGAACAGGCTCTTGCCGATGCAATGCAAAACAAACAACTAATACTAATCGATTTTTATGCAGATTGGTGTATTCCTTGTATTGAACTGGAACACACTACCTGGACAAACCCAGATATTATCGGAAAAACAAAATCGTGGAAACGTTTGAAAATTGATCTTACTCATTTTGATTCACCGAATGCAGAAGCATTGAGGAAACAATACTCAATAGCGGGAGTACCAACTATACTTATTCTTTCACCGGATGGAACAGAGATCGAAGAACTCCGTACCGTTGGTTACATTGCACCGGCAGCACTGCTCAAAAAAATAGTAGCGGCAGAGCAACTGTTGGAGTAGTATGCGAATCTGGAGCATACATCCGCAGTATCTTGATGTCAAAGGGCTTGTAGCAGTGTGGCGTGAAACGTTGCTTGCAAAAGCAGTGCTCGAAGGTAAAACAAAAGGCTATACACACCATCCTCAGCTCATACGATTTCGAAATCACCCCATGCCAATGCAGGCAATAGCAGCATATTTGCAAGAAATTTTTCTTGAAGCGCAGCGTCGGAGGTATACATTTAATTCTTCAAAAATTGGTAAAGTTACTTCTGTAAAAAAAATTCCTGTTACAACCGGACAACTCTTCTATGAGTGGTCTCATCTACAAAAAAAACTTTTCAAGCGCGATCGCAAACAATATTTTGTTAACAAAAACATTTCTAACCCGATTCCTCATCCTCTTTTTACTGTTGTAGAAGGCGTTATTGAAGAGTGGGAAAAAGTAAAAACAGGCAATTCTTCTAAGAATAATTTTTTTGTTTGAAACAGAGTTAAATTGAAACTATACTTTACATACATTAAGGCTGAAACTATTTATGTGTGTAAGGAAATAAAAAATGAAAAGAAGAATGTTGTTGTTTATTATTCCAGCATTGTTAGTTGCGCAGAGTAAAGATACTACATTCCAGAAGATCGGCATTGTTGCAAAACTACCGGTGTTTGCACCGGCTCAGCTTCAACGCTTGAATTATCCCGATTCGTGGCTGTCGGGTAAGTGGAAAAATTTTACAGAATGGAAAAAGCATGCACGGGGTATTCTTCAGCAGTGTATGTTTTCTCTGCCACCGTCAACAGATTTTAACGCAGTTGTGATTGAAGAAGAAGATCGGGGTACGTATGTCGCTCAAAAGCTTGCAGTCAGTTTAACGGTAGATAGTCGTGTACTGGCGTATTTACTTAAACCAAAACAGTGCTCAAAAGCACCGGCTGTGCTCTTACTTCATGACCACGGTGCGCGCTTTGATATTGGTAAAGAAAAAATGATTGAACCTTTCCGGTCTGATGGAGCGGTAAGAGATACAGCACGTATGTGGGTTCAGTTAAATTATGGTGGAAAATTTATTGGTGATGAACTTGCACAACGCGGTTATGTTTGTTTTGCAACGGATGCTTTAAACTGGGGACATCGTGGTGGTGCCGGCTATGAAGATCAGCAGGCACTTGCATCAAATCTTCTTAATATGGGTATGTCGTACGCAGGGCTTGTTGCGTGGGAAGATATCCGATGCGCAGATTTTTTGGCAACCTTACCTTTTGTCGATACTACTCGAATTGCAGCAATTGGCCATTCATTCGGTTCATACCGCACGTGGCAACTGGCTGCGCTTTCCGATCGTATTGCATGCGGCATTGCAGTTTGCTGGATAGGTACGAACAAAGGACTTCTTGAGCCTGGTAATAATCGCACGCGTGGTCAGTCTGCTTTTACTACCACACATCCCGGGCTTTCATTACATCTCGATTTGCCAGATGTTGCTGGTATCGCTTGTCCAAAGCCCATGTACTTTATTAATGGTAAATACGACAAATTGTTTCCGCAGTCCGATGTTGAAGAAGCCTATGCAAAAATGAGAAGTATATGGAAATCCCAAAATGCAGAACATAATCTGGTAACAGAGCTATGGGATTCCGGACATGTATTTTCTGCCGAAATGCAGGAACACGCTTTTAAATGGCTCGATCAACAATTGAAACAGAAGTAGAATGAAATACCTCTTACTTCAATAAAATCGGTGGGCAAAAAACTATCCAATTATCTAATCCGGAATAGAAGCTACTATTGTGTTGTAGATTCAATTTCCACATATAAGAATTGCTATACTAAATACTATTTGTAACATCAGTAGTACGATGTGGATTATTGAGCTAATTTGCTACGATCACTTCATTATCACGAGTTTTAAATTTTTAGTATGCAACTCATTATTTGATGACGTAGTATATATCCGTGCAATATATACTCCGCTACCAAAATTTTTACCATCAAACAAAACTGAATAATTTCCCTGATCGTAAACATTGTCAACAAGAGTTGAGATTTCTCTGCCAAGTATATCGTACATTTTTAAAAGAATGCGTGAACGGTAGGGTACTGAAAATTGAAGTGTCGTTGCAGGATTGAAAGGATTTGGAAAAGCGCTTAACAAAAACTCCGTAGGTACAGTAGCTTGTTTTTCGACTAATGTCGGGGATGTCTGAACAACAAAATGACAGACAGAAGCACGCGGGAGTGTGTACGAAAATGTATTGTTGCTTATCGATGGTACATTCCCTTTGAATTGTATTTGCGCCGACGAACTATCGAGAGTATAAACAAGTGCCTGTGTTATGGATGCAATTCCATGAATAGTAAACTGCGATGGTGTTTCAGTTGTTAGATTTTTGTTGATTGCTATAATGTGAAGCTGATGTGAGCCTGTTTTACGAGCCACATAAATGGAAGTATTTACACTGTCGCTTGTATGAGAAGGCATCAATTCACTTCCGAATGCACTACCATTCCCATCGTAGTTGCGATACATCTGGTACGCTGCCTGAATGTACGATGTATTTGAACTTAAAGGCCAATAGGTAGCAAGATAGATACCATACTTTGCAAAAATACCAAGAACATCGGTTGTGGCAATAGCACCAGTAATATGGTTTTCTCCGCCGTAACTAAATTCGGTAAATGCAAGCTTAGTACCAGGATAGTACTGCTTTATCGATGTTAGCAGTTTTGGGATTAATGGTAAGCGTGAAGAAAAATATTGCGCTATCCAACTATTTTCCCGATATGTGGGATCCCACAGTGTACGTGGTGCCTGAACCCGTGCAACATTATCTGTATATGAAGTGGCGTTTGCTTCGGTAATGCGTGTGTTTCCTTTTGCTTCAGGGTACCAATGTACATCGAGCACATCAAGCAATCTTTTACCATACGTTTGTTCAGCTTCTCTCATTTTGTCCAAATAGTAATCAATAAACCACGCGTAGGATTTACCGGCTTTAACAGTGTTCCAGTCAGGAGCATCTTGAAAAGAATAGAATGCGGTAAAACCATAGAGAACTGGTCCGAAAATTTCGGCAGTTGAATCAACTTTTTTAACAGCGCGTGCAAGGCTAATACCTTTTTGCACAACTTCAGTGCAGGTTGTCTTTTGCGGATGAATGCGTGGGTGTGTTGTAGGCCAAAGAGCTGGTTCATTATCAAGTGCGTATCCTCTTATACCACCGTTTACTGATGAACCTTCTTGAGTAACAAGGTAATTAACAAATTCATCCATGTATACAAGAGTATCGTTAAGATCCGGTGTCTGTGAGTATGCGCTTTCTTTTTCGAACATCACTCGTGCCCAGCGTGAAGAAGGAGCTGTTTCGGATTCCGAAACCGAACCGTTTTTATCTTTTGCAACATACCCTGCCATCTGAAGTGTTACAAGTGAATAGGCATCAATATTCTTTGCTTTGTTATGGAAGTGAGTAAACACAATTCCTGGTACGTTTTCATTGGTAATGCCAGCACTCCATGTCAGATAATTGTCGCTTGAGTGATGCCAGTCGTCACCCGCATTCGAGGCGTTGTTCTCCCAGTTGTAACCTGTCAGACGGTTTCCACCAAGGCGACGTGCTGTTAATTTTTCTGAAGCGGTAAATTCGGGATTTGCTCCAAAAATATACGGACTGATAATTTTCGGGGAATCAACAATTGAAATGGTAAAATGAACTGTTTGTGAGAGTAGAACATTGAAGTAAGTAAAGAAAAGAAAAAGTATAAAATGTTTCATAGAATAGCCCTTTCAATGTTCATGATGGTTTTAAAAGATTGTTGAAAAGATCCTCAGTAATTTCCTCGAGAGAGTTCAGTATATAGTCAGCCAAAGAAAAGCGCGGGTCATCTTTCTGAAATACCGGTGGCACAACAATCGCTTTCATTCGGGCAGCTTTAGCAGCTATTAGTCCATTGAGTGAATCCTCAATTACTAGGCATGCTGTTGGTTGTACATGTAAACGACGAGCAGTAGAAAGGAAGACTGCCGGATGAGGTTTGCCATACTCTTCGTGTTCTGCAGAGTGTACAACGCGAAAAGTGTGTACGAGGTCGAACTTTTTCAGTACGGCTTCAATTAGCTGTACATGCGAAGAACTAGCTAACGCCAATGGCAATCCCTTGGATTTAAACAGTTCTATACTTTTGCGCACTCCGGGCAGAAGAGTGCCATTATTGAGAATGTGTTGCTCTACTCCGTCAAGAATTTCGTACATCACATCTTCCTGTGTTTTTCCTGTCCATGGATGCTCTTGATAGTAATGGTAAATAATTTCATCGATTGGAATACCTGTGGTTTTAATACAGTCTTCTTCCGTAAGGGATATGCCGACGGTAGCAAAAACTTCTCGTTGAACTTCACGCCAGTACGGTTCGGAATTCAATAATACACCATCCATATCATAAATAACTGCTTCGATCATTGTATTCTCCTTTGAAAAGAATCTATATGAGAAATTCTCAAATCGCAAATGATTCTGGGATAATGAAATATTTAATTATTGATATTCCGCATTACAATAGTAGTTTGTTTCTTTTTATTTTCCAATTCATTAAATCTTTTTCATATATTTAACAAGTAAATCAGTAATATATAAGTAGAGTATCCGTTTTATAAATCTTTTCCTTTATTTTATTTGATACTGGAGGTGTCGGGATCTATCACATACTGAAAAATCGTAAGGGGTAAAATGAAAAAATTAAAATGGCGAATTATAGATAATTCAAATCCTGATTCCATTTCAGTAACATTCCGTCGCAGGAGATTTTGTTTCTTTCTCCGAAAAGCCGAATACATATCAACTAGATTGAACCGCCCGTTACAGATTTTGGATATTGGGGGTACTATAAAATTCTGGGAAATGATGAATGCAACTACTTTATCGCATACAATAACGTTACTCAATTTAACTCCTATGGAAACACAATATCCGAATATCAAGTGTGTAGTCGGAGATGCACGGGATATGAGCTGTTTTTATGATAAACAATTTGATATTGCCTTTTCAAACTCTGTTATTGAGCATCTTGGTTCTTTTTCTGAGCAGTTGAGAATGGCTAAAGAGGTACAAAGAGTAGCAACATACTATTGCATACAAACACCTTCTTATTATTTTCCTCTTGAACCACATTTCTTTTTCCCGTTTTTTCATTGGCTTCCTAGGAGCATTCGTCTCTGGTTGATTATGCACTTTAATTTAGGTTGGTTCACTAAACAGAAAAGATATGAAGATGCAGCTAAAATTGTTGATGAAATTAATTTACTTAAATACTCAGATTTAAAGAAATTATTCCCTGATGCCAAAATTGTTCGGGAAAGAATCTGGGGTTTCACAAAGTCTTATATTGCAATGAACATATAACCATTTCACTCTAATGCAATAGTTTTGCTACACTACAATTACAACAATTATCAGTGGAGGAGATATTTATAGAATACAATAAAGTGTGATTCGGAAATCATACTGCAACACTAATTTGAGTGTAATTGAGGAAGTGCTTCGGTATTGTACTTTATATCAGTAATCCTGACTTTCAGCCAGGTCCAATCCTGATGTTCGAGCTTCCATGTTGCCGACATTTTTGATGGTACTTTTATTCCTCCATATAATGCATAATCTTCAACGTTCACAACCCACTCGTATCGTTTTGCTTCTGGTTCGTTACCTTTAAAGCGATATGTGGAAAAACGAACGCATTCACCATCCGGATTAAAATAAAAAGTACCGCTTGCTGTTGTATTGTGATATGAAATAGTTGCTTTCGCCGTTGTATCATCGATCGCTTCCCATCGGATATAAGGATTGACAGCGAGTGAAGGAAACCATATCATTTCTCCAAGAAATCGTTGTAACGTTGCTTCGTCGAGTTTCTCACCACGTTCTTTTACAATGGTAATGAGGGAATTCAGTTTAATGAGCATTTCACCGCTACCATTTTCATATTTATCTCTGCCGTGAAAGTATACCAGACTGTTGACACGGGCAATAACAGACCAGATGAATGTAGGTTTGTCAATGATCGTATACTGAGTTGCAACAGCATGAATCCAGTTCTCCTGATCAGGTTCCGTTTTCATCTCCGCTTTTTGGATAACTTTACCTACTTTGATAAAAGGCTTACCAACAGATCCTGACGTCTTTAACCATTGTTTTACAGGAAAAGGTAATGTGTTAATATCTTTCTCCTGTAGAACTCTGTTATCACTACTGAAATCACGGTGAAGAAGTGCTGATAGTTCTTTCTGTATCATGGCTTCAAAATTGAATTGTCCGAACAGTACAATAGATACGCAGAGAATTATAAAATTCGGTATGCTCCCGAATTTAGCGTCGTGCCAATAGAGAACAATAAGGATTTGAGAAAGAGCGACTGCTAAAAAACCAATAGTCCATGTATATCTAAAATTTAAAAGATAACATGCCATAAAAGTCAAAAAAAGTAATGAGGTAATAAGCCATATTATACCTGCTTTCTTTGAGATTGGAAGTGTCAGTTGATTTATTTCTTTTAATTCAAAGCCTTTTATAAATCCCAAAATATGAATAAACGCATGCAGTATAACAATGAGGGTAAATATATATATCATAGTACTATTGCCTTGTTGTGAATTTGTTAATCATTTTTGTCGATACCATTACATATAGATAATTTTGTCTGAAAAAGATTGATCTATATTAAGCCTTTTGTTGAAAGCAAGTGTTGAATTTTTTTTATCACACAAAAACATAGATAATTATAACGAACATTTAATCTTACAAAACTTAAAGGTTTTCTAATGCAATGTCAAAAGTAGAGCTGGAATTGGCGTAAAGTAGAACTGGTGTCTTC
>FWPV01008659.1_pt1 | contig 17672 bp, 15 predicted proteins | sample 2228371 | NCBI WGS metagenome assembly FWPV01 (sample SAMEA103939776, study PRJEB20133) | metagenome | reverse complement strand
GTTGTAATCATTATCTATAAATGAACCGTGATAATTAAAAATCAATTGCTTCCTGAGAATAATATTAATTAAACCGGTAATAATGTAAGGCTTGATTAGATGTGGATGTAATATATCCGGGTTTTCTTTTCTGATAATAAAAAATATTTGTGAAAACGACTTCAGTGAAAATTTTCTATTCAAGGTTGGCACGACATAATATCTTATATTCAAACTCTTTAATCGATTTTCAACAATTTGCCCGCCTTGAAAAATTAAGATGTGATCAAAATTTTTTTTATCATAATTGTTAAATATCATTGATAAGTGGGCGAACACTCCATCAGCCTGCCCTGTGATAAGATTTACTATGTGACATACCTTAATCATAAAATAGATTTATATATCTCAATGTACTTATTTGCTATTATTTCCCAATTTAGGGTATGATAAATCTTTCTTGATTCATTAGAGATTTTCTTCAAATCATATTTTCCCATCGATATATCTCTCATTAAATTCAGTAGACTCTCCGGAGTCTGTGAATTATACAAAAAACCATTTTCTTCGTGCTTAATAAAATCACTAATTCCAACATTAGTATTAATTATTGGTATCACTCCGCAAACCATTCCTTCCAAAACGATTATTGAAAAACTATCAAATGCTTTGGATTTAATAATAAAATGTTTATCCGCAAAGAATTTTTTTAATTCATTACTATTTAAGTACCCAACATTAACTACTTTAAGTCTGCTTTGGTTCTGATAGTTAATAGAATTTCCCAACACAAAAAGTTCTATTTGATACTCAAGTTTTTCCAATAAATTTAATAGATAACCAGATTCTCTCTCGATTTCACTATCAATTCCATTATAAAAAATAATTTTAACAGACTCTTTAATTGGAGGATAATCATTTTTATCAGTATAAAATAATTCACTGACGCCGTTTGGGATTAACTTATATTTATCATCAAATGTTTTGTAAAGTTTATTATATGTATTGTACAAAAGTTTAGATGGGAAAATGCACAAATCACATCTAAGAATAATTAGTTTTTCTATCAGCAAGTCAAGGAAATATCTTTTCCTCCATAAATTTTTCTTAGTACTCTCGAACTTCAGAAATCCATGCAGGGTTGCTGTTATCTTGCTCCTTAAGAAAGGTTTAAATGCAAATAAAATAAGAAGGAATCTTTGCAGGTTAACTATTTGAATAATTTCAAATTTTTCTTTGAACAAAAATGAGATTAATGGAATGATACCCAGTCTTTTTACGGATTGTTCAGGAATAAATTCATTTCCAAATACTTTTTTGAATATGCTGCTATTATTATAATCGCTAAAAAAATATTCAACAAATCTAACTTCGAAATCACAAGAATTATTTTTTAGATGGGAATAAAGTTCACGGGCAAACCTTTCTGGTCCCGGAATAACCTCATCACTGCCAAACCGACCAATCAATAAAATTTTCACTCTAAAACTTATTTCTTAAATACTTGTTTTTAGTATCGAGAATACGTAACCAATCAAACAATTTATAAATTTTTCTTTTTCTCGAAAACTTAATGAACTTCTTAAGATATTTGCTGAAAAAATAATATCTCAGAACTTGAAAATTAAATCCAGATATCTGAATTGCCGCAGAAAGATATTTATCAGCTTCTTCGAATCTATCTTGATAGTAGTAAAAATATCCAATATTAAAATAACCTTTCTTTCGCTTTCTCATATCCAAATCATGTATTAGAATATTGTTATGGAATAATAGTACTTTTTCACTGTCTTCTTTGGCTTTCTTTGTTAAACTAATATTATTAGAGTGTGATCTTTTAAAACTTAAAAATTGTTGCATATTAAAAAATTTTGTTTTGTCGATTAATCTAAGGTATAAATCCCAATCTTCAGCAGCTATCAAGTTTTCATCAAATCCTCCTGAATTTAATAAAAGCTCTTTTCTAATTAGGATTGATCCATCCCAGATACAACACCTCCTAAACATTTGATCCTTTATCCAAGCATCTTTTTCAGGATTTCTGATTTTCAGAATCTCGTCTCCAGTTTCAGAGATAAGAATAAAATTTGAACCTATTAAACCATATTCCGGATTATTGTTAAAAAAATTTAATTGTTTTTCTATCCGGTCAGGATTACATACATCATCAGATCCAATCCTTGCAATAAATTCACCTTTAATTTTATCTAATGCAAAATTCAGTGATTTTGATATGCCCTGATGATCTCTGCAATATAATTCAATTCTATTATCCGGAAATGCTTTAATTATGTTAATTGTATTATCTGAGGATCCATCATCGATTATTAAGATTTGGATTTTTTTGTATGTTTGATTTACAATAGACCTTAAACATTCTAAAATAAATTTTTCAGAATTAAATGTTGTAATTAAGAATGTAACTATGTCCATAGTTTTTTATGGAAATTTTTAATTCTTTTTGAAAAAAAATAAGCAGAGAGAAGTGCAATTAATTCTGAAACAACCATTGCAATTGCTGCACCTGCAAAACCTATATTGGGAACTATAGAGACAATTACTATCAAACTGAAAATTCCACTTATAAAAAATGAAATTAGATAATAGAAATGTTTTTTGAATACTATCAATATATACATGGTGAAAATTGTAGTAAATGAGGACATCAAAGGGAGAACCGATAAGATTTCTAATACAATAACAGAATCTACATACTTTGGTCCTAAAAACACTAAAATAATTTTCTTTGAACCAAAAAAAAGAATTAGGGACACGAAAAACATTATAATTGTTTGATAAACTGCTATTTTTTTTAGGAACTGGAAATATCTTTTTTCAGACTGGTTTATTAGAAAATTTAACCTGGGAAATACAGTTTGACTAAATGGTTGAAGTATACTTTGAGCAGCAATCCTTATTTTATCTGCAGCCGAATAATAACCAACCGCAGTGATATTGGTTAGCAAACCTAATAAAAAAACATTTGAAGTTGTATAAAAATTTATAGATACTGTTGAAAGAAATAAATTCCACCCGTTTTTAAATTGCTCTTTAACAAGGTCAATTTTAGGTACTCTAAAAGTAATTTTTAATTTAAATATAATCATTGCCAGACCAATAATACCGATAAGAATATTTGCAATCGAATTAAACAAGGCGTATTTCATAAAATCACTTTCTGCTTCAATGAGCCAAAAAATACAAATTGTAACGATTGTCCGAACTGAAAAATTTATAATAAATATATATCCCATCTTCTCCATTCCCTGATAAAACCAAACGGGATATAAAACGCTACCAAGTACACTAAAATATGTAACCAGGTAAAGAACGTAATGATATTTAAATATTGCGAATGAATTAATTATCAGAAAAAAAAGAATTGTTGAGAAAACAAAAAGCAGAATTTTGGACAGTAAAATAGATGAAAATAACTCAGAGACTCTTTCTTTATTATTTCTGTTAATTGAAACTTCCTGTACCGCAGATAAGTTGAATCCATAATCTGTAATGATGGTAAAGTAAGTAGTAAATGCTACTGCAAAATTCACCAGCCCATACTTTTCCGGTCCCAGCACACGAACTAAATATGGTAATGTTATTAATGGAAAAATGTAATTTGATATTTGAAGAAGTGAAAGTGAAGTGAAGTTCTTAAAAAGAACTTTGTTGGATTCGTTAATGTTCTTTAAAAGTTTCAAGTTATTGAAGGTTTATTTTCTTAACCATAGTTCCGGATTAACATTTTGCCGCGCACTCCAGATTTCAAAATGAAGGATGTTTCCTTCAAGACTTTCTGATACCCTTGCAATAACTCCGCCGGTTTTAATTTTATCTCCTTCATTAACATATATTTCTGATAAGTGTCCGTAAACTGTCCGGTAATTACCTTTATGACTGACAATTAATACAGTGCCATAACCTGGCAGCCATTCAACTGCGGAGACAACGCCTTCAGCCACGCATTTTACACTCAGATCTCCGGAAGCCTTGATATCAATACCATAATTCATAGTTACAGTATTTAATTTCTGATTTTTAGTTTCACCAAATTTTCTAACAACCCTGCCCTTGCTTATCGGCCAGTTAAGTTTTCCTTTTAGCTCAGCAAAAGATGCAAAACTTGTGGTATTTAAATCTACATTAAACTCATTTGAAGATAATTGAGTAGTTGATTTCCTTTCAGATGAAATTAAAACTTGTGATTCTTCTTTTTCAATTTCCCTGCTCTTTCTCTCAGCATCCTCCACAAGTTTTATAATTAAATCACGAATTTGCTTTTCGGATTTTCTCTTCTCATTTATACCCTTTGCAATTTTACTTCTATCTTTTTTTAATGCATCAAGTACTGTTTTTTGCTCAGATAATTTTTTCTTAAGAATTTTTTCTTCAGATTCTTTCTGAGCTGTCAGCTTTTGTTTTTCTGCTCTCTCATTTTCAAGTTTCTTTTTTGCCTCAATTAAAATCCGTTTGTTTTCTACAAGTTTTGCTAAATCTTTTGATCTGTTTTGTGAAAAACGTTTCAGATATTCAAGCCTGATAACTGCTTGATGAAAAGATTCAGCATTCATTATACTCTCAAACTCTGTAAATCCACCATATTTGTAAGTTGAAGTAACATACTTAGCGTAATTTTGCTGAAGCTGATCAATATCATTTTCAATGGATTTAATTTCTTTTATTCGTTTGTCAATTTCCTGCTGTTTCTGATTTTCTTCCGAACGAAGATTTGAGATTAGTTTATTTACAAGAAAACTTTGTCTTCCCATTTTCTCGTAAGATTCAAGAGTCTTTTTTTCTGATTTGGTTTTTTTTGCTAATTCATTTTCAAGATTTGTGATTTCGTTTCTTAATTTTTCAAGTTCTATCTTCTTGCTTTCTATCTGATCAGTCTGGGCGTAAACATTTTGTAATAAGAGAAATAAAACTGCTAATAATATTTTTTTTATTTTTTGTGCTACCATTTAACAATAACTGCATCATCAGGCAGATTGAAAGCTATTCTGATATTGTTCCGATTAACATTTATCTTCTTATAATCTATCAGTACTAATTGATCATCAACCAAATTACGAATTTGAATTTTATAAGGCACTGCAACATTCTCCAGAAGTTCAAACTTGCTGTACTTTCCTTCGAGAGTAAGCTCTTCATCAAAATCATATAACTCATAATCAGTAATTCCCAACTGCCGCACATCAACTTTGTAAATTGTTGAATTAAGTCTTGCTGAATCACGATATGTTAAAACATATTTACTGCCTTCAACAACATAATTATCCGGTGGTCTGTATAGATTTTGAGTGAGATTAACTGCACCAACAAATGCATCCATCAGATCTTCAAAAGAAAGATTAATTCTGAAAATACTTTGCAATGCATCTGAATTGACATCACCTACATACGCAGTATTTTGTAATGCATCATAAAAAGTAAATTTATTCTTTGTAACTAATGCCTGAGCTAATTCAATACCAAACGGACCTAATACTGTTAAGTAAATTGAATCCGGTTTTAATAGCACAACTCTGAATGTGGCATTATTCTCCATCACAGGTGAGTTTACAGTAATTGTACCACTTCCTTCAAAGTTTTTGATTTTTCTTCTGTTAGCTTCAAGTCGGTTTATTAATCTTTCTGATGGCAGTAATTCATAATCTTCTGTTGGCTGCGAGGGAACACAACCACTATTAAAGATCACAATAACGCTTATGCCAAGCATCAGTGATAAAATTATTTTTTTCAAATAGCACCTTTATCAATTTTATTTTTAATTTCAATTTTAGTTGGTTCAAGCTCAAGAGCATTTTTCCAAAGTTCTATTGCTCTTTCTGTATTACCAAGTTTAAATTCTGTGTCACCAAGATGATCGAGCATAACTGAACTTTTTCCACCGACTTCAATTGCTTTTTCAAGATATCTTTTTGCTTCCTGATAATTACCCAATTGATAATAAACCCATCCCATCGTATCAAGATATGAAGAATTGAGTGAATCTGCCTGAATAGAAATCTTTACCATATTTAATGCTCTCTCCAGATTAATACCACGAGTAGCAAAAGCATAAGAATAATTATTATTAATTAACGGATCGTCTGGAGACAATTCTAATGCACGTTCGTAAAGACTATCGCTAATCTCATAAGATTGCATCCCATTATATATCATTGCCAAAGTACCTATCAGCTGAACGTCATCCGGTTTTATCTCCAAAGCACGTTTAAGATAGAATATAGATTTCTCCTCTTCTTTAATCTGACTAAGTGTATAACCGTAAGCTGATAATGCAGATATGTCAGTCGGATTAAGCAAAGTAGATTTTTTCAGATATTTTTCAGAATCACTGTATTTTGATTGCTGAGCAAGTGATAAACCTAATATAAGATTCACATAAAAATCTTCAGGAAAAGATTTTATGGCTTCTTTCATTACTTTTTCTGATTCGTCATATTTCTTGTTGTCAAAATATAGACCACCCAATCTTATCCAGGCTTCAACATTCCAATTTGCATTTTGTGTAACAAACTTAAAGTTATCAATAGCAACTGAATCATTACCTTCACTCAAAGCAATCGCACCCAAATACATCTTTATTTGCCAGTCAGAAGTGTCTTTATCCAGTTTTTCAAAAAAAGATTTGGCTAATGGTAAAAAAGTAGAATCAGTAATTGCCTTGTTAAAATAATTTGCACCGATATTAATCTTTGCATCAAGGTTTACATCCGGCTGATCCAACAAATAATCAAATTCTTTTGATGCCCCCTGCCAATCATTTTTTGATACAAGTAATCTTGCTTTTAATTCTCTGGCTTCTGAATCAAATGGCATCAGTTCAATTATTTCATTAACCAGTTCAAGTGCTCTATCAAAATTGCCGGTGCGAGAGTTAAATTCAATTATCATTTTCTTCAGTGGCACATTTGCCGGATCTAAAGATAAAAGTTTTTCAAGCGATTTAATTGCGCCTTCATTATTACCAAGTCGTTCATACAATTCTGCAACTCTTCTAAGAACTGTCCAATCCGGTCCGATTTGAGATAGGATTCTATTATAAATTTTAATTGCCTGATTAGGTTTATCCTGCTCATAAAGTCTGGCTAATTTAAAGTTAATATCCAGATTCGATGAATCAACCTGAAAGGCTTTTTCAAGCGTGATTATTGCAGATTCTTTTTGGTTACCATAGTTGTAGATTTCAGAAAGAAGATCATAATATTCAATCTTTGTTGAATCAAATAATAACGCTTGCTGTGCATTGCTCAAAGCGGATGAAAGTTTATTTAAATAAAAATAATTTTTTGCGAGAGTATAAAAAATTCCGGCAGATGTATCGTACTGAAGAGCTCTCTCATATTGCGTTACCGCTGCTTCATAATTACCCTGGCTCTCATAAACTCCGCCATTAATAAAGTACTCAAGCGCCCTATTCTTTTTTTCAGAACTGCTAAGACCGGAGTTGTTTTGAGTTTCAACTTTTTCTGTAACCTTAACAACTGGTGAACAATTTTGAAAAACTAAAAAGGCGGTTAGAAAGATTATTGATATGTATAAAATTCTTCTTTTCACGCACGTGAATATATTATTGGTGGCTTCTAATAACAAGGCAGATTAAGAATTGCATCTTCTGTTTTATTAGCCCGGGTTGATAACCTATACAGCTTAATATAACTTTGTATAAACAAAAATTTTATGAATATTTTCGATTTAGCAATAGCATACGTTTGGGAGTTTGATATTGAATTTATTAACTCCATTGAAGATTATTTTAAACAAAACGGATTAACAACATATGTTATTTCATCTCACAATATTGCAGAAACCACTGAAAAAGTTAAAAATAAAGAGTTGAATTTTATTTCCTATCTTGATAGAGCCTCTGATGTTGATGATACTTTTTCTGAGCTGGCAAAAATTCTTACAAGAAAAAAAATAAGGATATTTAATCCATACAAAAATGTGGAACACTCCATTGATAAAGCCACTATGCATCTGGAGTTTATAACTGCAGGGTTAAATGTTCCATATTCTATAATCATTCCACCGCACAGCCAGGCAGAAGAGATTTTTATTTCTCTCGATGATCTCGAAATTCTTGGCAGACCATTTATAATTAAACCTTGCAACACAACAGGCGGAGGAATTGGTGTGGTTACAGGAGCTGAAACATTAAAGGAAGTTTTATCTGCCAGATTAAAGCACAGCGAAGACAAATATCTGATTCAGGAAAATATCCATCCAACAATGGTTGATGGAAAAAGGGCCTGGTTCAGATGCTTTTGGGCTTTTGGAAAACCAATTTGCGTTTGGTGGGATGATCAAACTCATATTTACTCAACATTAAGCACTGATGAAATTGAAAAGTTTAAACTTAAAAAACTATTTTCTATAACCAGAACGATTCATAAACTTACTGAGCTTGATTTTTTCTCAACCGAGATAGCACTTACAACAAAAAATAAATTTGTTGTTATTGATTATGTTAATGATCAGTGTGATATGAGATTAAAATCTCTTCATCCGGATGGTGTGCCTGATGAAATAGTTTATCAGATTATTAAAAACCTTAGCATTGCAGTTGCCAAAGAAAAACGATTATATAAATGAGGTCTAGAAATATCTTAGTTTTAACTTTTGCCGTATTAATTTTTTTATCAATACTGTTTTATTATTTCTTATACAATGTTTATGGAACAGAAGTACGATTATCACCCAATGAGTTATTTGCCGATCCCGGTTCTGAGATTACAATTGAAGTTGTTCCTATAAATGCGCTCGGTTGCAGAGCATTTTTTAGGAGCTCTTCTGCCAAATTTGAAATCATCGAAGGAAATGATCTGATTGAAAAAGTTTTGATTGATGAAGAGAAAGGAGTGTTAATAATCAGATCTATAGGGAAAACCGGTAAAGTTTTAATCAGTATTAAATCACAGTACTCATTATTTAAAGAGTATTTTGAAATTGAGATCAAATCACTAACGGCATAAATTTTTAATCAGATATTGAGTTAAATAATTTCTATTTTACAAGTGCAATATTTAATAAGGATTTTTTATTCGAGGATAATATGAAAAAACTGTTGCCTTATTTGTTAATCGTCTTATTCTCATCAGCATTTGCACAAGGCACTGCTGGTGATGAAGCTAAATTTGAATATAGAAAACTAATTGATATGCCTACTGCAGGTATTCTTTCTAAAGGTGATATTGCATTATCATCCGAACTTTTACCTTATGGAACTTTAATCGCAAAAATTGAAGCAGGAATCTTTGATAATTTTAATATTGGTTTGTCTTATGGTGGAACAAACATAATTGGTTCAGGCAAACCAGATTGGTACCCTTTTCCACCGGGCGTTAATCTTCGCATTCGGGTAATGGATGAAACTATTCTGATGCCTGCTCTTTCAATTGGTTTTGATACACAGGGAAAGGGAGAATATTTTAAAGATGAAAAAAGATTTTCTGTAAAAGCTCCCGGAATATTTGCTGCTGCAAGCAAGAATTTTAATTTACTTGGTTACTTAAGTCTCCACGGTATAATTAACTACACAGTTATTGAGGATAAAGATGGGGATAACTTTGTGAATGTTATGGTTGGTGCAGAAAAAACTTTAGGTAGTAATTTTTCTGTAATAGCAGAATATGACTTTGCATTTAACGACAATTCGACAGATCAGTTTGGTGAAGGAAAAGGATATCTGAACCTTGGCTTTCGATGGTCGGTCAGTCAAGGCGTAACAGTGGGATTTGATTTGAGAGATTTACTTGAGAACAGAAAATGGTCTCCAAATTCAGCAGACAGAGCTTTGATTATTGAGTTTATTCAAAAGATTTAATGCAGTACTTATAAATGTTCTGTTTTTAGTACAAAAAAGTTTAGTGTATTATACAGTCTAATTCTTTATCCTGCCAGGGAAAGACCAAAACAAATTTTTTAAGAGATGTTTAAAGGCTCGGTTTTTGCAACAATAATTAAGTTTTTATATAGAGGGTTATCATGAAAAAGATTAAAATTTTATTACTCGTTACTCTTCCGCTTTTGATATTAAGTCTAACCGGATGTTACACTCAGGTTGCTACACGTGATTACGACTATGGCAACTGGAGCAGAGAAGAAAGCAAACCCTATTATGATTATGAATCTGAAGAAGATACAACAGTAGAAGAATATGAAGAAGAATATGCTTATGATGATGTAGATACCACACTGGAAACTGACAGAACTGAAATAAATTATCATTTCTACGGATATCCAACCTACAGAAAATATTTTTGGAATTATTATCCTTCTGTATCTGTGGTAATAGGAACCGGTTGGTACTGGGACCCCTGGTGGTATTGGGATCCCTGGTATTATGATTATTGGTACTATCCTTCCGTTTATTGTTATTACCCAACTTACTGGTATCCAAGATATTATTATAACTGGTGGGATCCCTATCCATACTATGGTGGCTATTATTCTTCTAATTATAAATACAGATCAAATTCATCTTATGGAATAAGAAATAATTCCGGAACAAGAAATTCCGGTTCGGGTAGAGATCTGGTTACTTCTCGCGATCTGAACTCAACTATAAGAGAACAACTTAAAACGAGAGAAAAACAACTGGTAACCAGCAGAGATTTAGGTTCAAGAGAAAGAGTATTATCCGGTGAAAGTACGAGAGAGATTAATCGATCTGGAATTACAACCAAGCGAAACACTGTTGATTCAAAAACCAGAGAAATAATTGGTAAAGAAAATAAGAGAATTGATTCTGATAGAAAAACCGTAATAAACAGGGACTCGAAGAATAATAATGACAGAAATACTGATGTAAGACGTAATTCGAATGAACAAAAAAATCCTAAAATCAATCGTGAAAGAAAAACTAATGTTGAGCAAAAAACTCCAACAATAAAAAGAAACACCGAGACGAAGAAAACTGAAACCAGAAGAAATGAGGTTCGTAGAGAAACAAGAAACGAAACACCTAAAATAAATCGGACACCAAATACGAATAGTAATCCAAATAAAACATACAGACCACCTACAACTAATAATACTCCGAGGGTGACCACACCTCCGCGAAGCAATACAAACTCGGCTCCCAGAGGCAACACAAACTCATCAGGAAATAACAGAGGAAGTAATGATTCCGGAAGAAGAAGGTAAAAAATGAAAACATTAGTTAGAAATCTTGCAATGATTATTGGACTGAGCTTCTTCGTCAGTGGATGCTACACAATTGTTTGGGATCCTACAGAAGAATTTCCTGATGAAGAAAGTTATTCCGGCAGTGATGAGTTTTATGGTTCTGATTATTATGGAGGATACGGCGGTTACTATGAATCCCCCTGGTGGATAACAACACCGGTTCCTGTTTATATAATTACTCCCGAAGGAGTTGTTGAAAAGAAAACAACAAAAGAAAGAAACAACGGAAGGTCAACAGATATTCAGGAGATAAGGAATAGCAGCGGAGAAAGAGGATTTAATGATAGAGATAATGGAATAAACACAACAAATCCCACTACCACACGTGGCAGTGGTAGCAGCGATGTAAATAAAACTCCACCTCCAACAAGAGACACGAGCTACGAAAGAACAAATAGCTCAAATAATTCAGGAAGTTCAGGCTCTTCTTCAAATAGTAGAAGCAGCGATAACGGAAGCAGAAATAATTCCGGCTCGAGAAACTCGGGCAATAGCAGGAGATAAATAAAATGTTAACTAAAGCACTGAAAATTGGTCTGATATTAACCGTAATATTTTTTTCAAATAACTTTGCTCAAAATTATAATGATGCTTTGAGGCTTGGATTTCCCGGATTAGGATCCAATGCACGCGCACTGGGAATGGGCAATGCTTTCAATGCTTTGAGTGATGATGCATCTGCATCTTATTTCAATCCGGCTGGATTTGGACTTTTAAAGAAGTTAGAATTTTCCGGCGGCTTAAATATCCTCAGTATTAATAATAATACTGCCCTGTTTGGAAACAGCACTGAAGGCAGCTCGACTAATACAACTCTTAATAGAATAAGTTTTGCTTTTCCATTTCCAACTTACAGAGGCAGTCTTGTTTTTGGGTTGTCATATCATAAATCAAAAGATCTTGAAAACATTATTAAGTTTGATGGTTTTAACCGAGCAGGACATTCAAAAATCCAAAGTCTTTTGGATACAGATATTCCGTACAATCTTTTCTTAACTGACGAAGAGAACAATACAATTATAGATGGAAATCTTAATCAGAGTGGTGATATACTTAATTCCGGCAGCATTGATAATTGGACTCTTTCCGGTGCAATAGAAGTTCAGAAGAACTTTTTTATTGGTGGTAATCTGAATATTGCTAGCGGAAAGTTTGAATCTTTATATGATTATTACGAAGATGACACTCAAAATATCTATCAGGGTGAAACAGCACCGGGAGAAACACAAACAAGGGATTTCCTTACATTCAATTTTAAAAACACAATCAACTGGGATATAAGCGGTTGGAATGCAAAACTTGGATTTCTTTATCAGTTGCAAGATCTCATGAGAATCGGAGCTACAGTACAGTTTCCAAAATCATTTACAGTTGAAGAAGAATATTCAGAGTTAGCTTCAAGCGAGTTTGGAACTGGACAATATTATGAAACCACTTATAATGATAAAGTAAAATATTCTATCCTAACTCCTTTTGAACTTACCGGTGCATTCGCTTTCAATTTCAGAGGATTGATTTTAAGTGCAGAAGTTACCTACATCGATTATCCTCAAATGAAATTTGAAAAAGCAGAAGGATTTACAAATCCAGATGATTTTATTTCCGGTCAGAATAAGCTGATTAAAGAAAATCTAACCGCCACACTTAATTTTAATGCAGGCTTTGAATTTACAGTACCCAATGTTGGCTTACGGTTAAGAGGAGGATTCTTAAATCAGCCATCTGCATTTAAAGACGATCCTTCAAGTTTTGACAGAAAGTTTATAACTGCGGGAATTGGCTACCTTGCTGATGGCTCAATTGGAATTGATCTTGGTTATGCATACGGATGGTGGAAAGATATTGGTGATAATTACGGAGTAAATCTCTCAAGAACATTTCAGGAAATAAAAGTTCATAATGTGATGATAACTACAACATATCGCTTTTAATCTATTCTAATTGCTTAAAGATTTAAAGCACCATATTTTCGATATGGTGCTTTTTTATTTTATAATCCGGAGACAAAAATTCAAGGCATAGTTTCGCGTTCAGAAAGTAAAGATTATTACGTTTTTTCAGATTCGGATCATTCAATTATAAGATGTTCATTAAGAGGAAAAATTAAGAAAGATTTTAATCTGAAAAAGGATAAGCTTTATCATACTGATCTTGCAGTAGTGGGTGATAAAGTTTTATTCGATATGAATGAAGATGGGTCCGGTGTTATTTATCAAATACTGCCGCGAGAGAACTATCTTTCTCGTAAAGCTATAAAAACACGTGGGGCAAGTTATCGAGGCGAAAGACTGGAACAGATTATCGCATCAAACTTAGATAATATATTTGTTGTAACCAGTGCCTTAGAACCTGATTTTAATAATAAAACACTTGATAGATTTTTAGTTACCTGCGAAAGCTCCCGTATCAAAACAAACATAATAATTAATAAAACTGATCTGGTTGAAGATAAATCAATAACCGATTGGGCAACTTTATATCGCAGAATTGGTTATGAGGTTTACCCAACTTCAATTTATCATCATAAAAGTTTTCATAAGCTTCGTAAAGATTTGGTAGGTAAAAAAAATCTGTTCTGGGGTCAATCCGGTGTTGGAAAATCTTCTTTACTTAATGTTATCTATCCGGAATTAAAATTGAAAGTTGGGGAAATCAGCTCATATACTTCTAAAGGAACTCACACTACTGTTACAAGTATGATGATATATGTTGGTGAAGGAACCTATATAATTGATACTCCGGGAGTCAGAGAGATTGAGCCTTTTGGAATAAGAAAAGAATTTTTAGGACATTATTTCAGAGAATTCGAACCTTTCATCAACAATTGCAGGTTTAATACCTGTACTCATCATCACGAACCAGGATGTGCTGTAATTAATGCAGTCGAAGATGGCAGAATTTCGGAAGAACGATATGAAAGTTATTTAAGAATTCTTGATTCTGTGGAAGAAGATATAAATTTTTAATGATATTTTATGAACTTTTAACTCAAACATTTAATTTTACTTTTGAAAACAATCTAAATCATGAACAATCAAGCACAAGTTAAAGAAGAATTTTTAGCAAACCTTACTAATGCAAAACAAGTTTTTTTAAGTTTTGCGGCTAAAATCAGTCCGGTTAATTTCAATCTGTTATTGAATAATTTCGCAAACAAACCCGATGATGTAATTTATATATCACAACCGGATAAAAAATTTATTTTTCTATCTTATGATGAATTGACAGTTCAGTCTTTTGATCAGAATGAATTTCATCTGATTAAAAAAGAGATAGAAGTTCTAAGAAACAAACTAATTACTAATCACGAAGAATTTCCCGGTGTAAAATTTCCTGTCTTCATCACAACCGCAAAATTTCCAAAATCAAAATCTTCAGATGATTGGAATGATTTTGGCAAAATTGATTTTATAATTCCAAAGATCGCTTTGTTCAGGAATAATGAAGAGTATTTTATTTTATACAATACTTTAAGCGAAAGTTTCTCGGGTCACGAAAACCTGAATGTAATTCTTGAAAATCAAATTGATAAAATTTATAAACTGGAAAGCAGATTAGTTTCACCGGCTTTTAAGAAATCTAAAATTAAATTGTTGCAGGAAAGTGACGATGAATCAAGCTGGGAGAAAAAGGTAAATAATTTATTAGAGTTGATTTACAAAAAGGAAATTGAGAAAATTGTGTTATCTAAAAGAATGCAATTCAACTGTGAGCAGGAAGTAAATTGGGAATTTATTTTTAATGATCTGAATGAAAAGTATTCCTGCTGCACCAACTTTTTGCTAAAATCCAGTAATTCAGTGTTTTTTGGTTCTTCCCCTGAGCTTCTGGCTCGATTTGAAGGTAATCAATTTTTTACAGAAGCTTTGGCCGGATCAATTATGAGAGGGAAAGATTCTGAAGAGGATTTACTGCTTGAACAGCAATTGTTAAATAGTCTTAAAAATAAAGTTGAGCACGATGTAGTTACGAATCATATTACCGAAGCATTAAAGGATTTTGTAGAAAGCATAGAAACTGACAATAATACAATTGTGAAAAAATTATCCAACATCCAGCATCTTCAAACAGGAATAAGAGGAAGACTTAAAAAAGGAATTAGTCTCCTGGATACAATTTCATCGTTCTTCCCTACTCCTGCTGTGTGTGGAATTCCGAGAGACAAAACAATTGATTTAATATCACAAGCAGAAAATTTTGATCGCGGACTTTTTGCAGGATTATTGGGTTGGTTAGACTGTAACGGCAATGGTGAGTTTAATGTAACCATCAGATCTGCACTATTAAAAGGAAATGTTCTTAACCTCTATGCCGGTTGCGGAATAGTGGAAGGTTCTGATGCCAAAGAAGAGTATGAAGAAATTAATTTGAAACTAAAACCTATTTTATCCTTATTTGAGAATGCAAATTAAAGTTAACAGGAACTATGTTTGGGCAAACATTCTTGTAGATCAGTTAGCTGAATTTGGAGTTAAATATGCGTGCATTTCTCCGGGATCACGAAGTACACCACTTACTTATGCATTATCCCAAAAAAGAAAAATAACCAGCTACACAATAATCGATGAGCGGTCCTCCGGTTTTTTTGCACTTGGAATTGCAAAGCAAACCGGTTACCCTGTTGTTGTTGTAACAACCTCCGGCACTGCAGCAGCTGAACTTTATCCTGCAATAATTGAAGCATACCAAAACAGAGTTCCATTAATAATTTGCACGGCGGATCGTCCTGCATACTTAAGAAATACAGGAGCAAATCAGACTATAAATCAAGATAATCTGTATAAAAATCATATAAGATTTTTTTATGATACCGGATTGCCAAAACTAAGTTTGAAGGAAATTGATAATCTAAAAAAACATATTCATAAAGCTTTTAATATTTGTGCATTTGAAAACAAAGGACCCGTTCACCTAAACTTTCCTTTTGAAAAACCTCTTGAACCAAATGCTTATACTGATGAGATTGAAGAAAATATTATCTCTAAATCAATTCCCAATAAATTTAAGTTAACAGATAGACAAGAAGATTTTACTAAATCAAAATCTGATTTAAACAAAGCTATACGGTTACTGGTAAAATATAATTCGCCTTTAATAACTATTGGTCCGGGAAATTTCAGCGAAAAGTTCATAACGCTTCTTGAAAAATTTTCAACAAAATTTGCAATCCCAATTTTTGCAGATGCTTCCAGCGGATTAGCGTTTAAACCAAACAAGCTTATAAATCTTGTTTCTAACTTTGATGCACTGATAAGATGTGATTCTTTTAAGAATTTATTTGTGCCAAAATTAAGTTTTCATTTTGGAAGAACTGCTACATCAAAAAATCTCGAAGAATTTCTGTCTGATTCAAGAGTAAAAAGATTCGTTGTAAACAGATTTGGGGATATGTTTGACACTTACAGAAAAGCTGATGTAATAAAAATGAGTGAAGAAGATTTTCTTGAATCAATGTTAAGGATTGAATTTTCTCCGAATGATAAATCGTTTAAAAATTTAACTCTTCTAAAAAATCTTGATGATAAAGTTGAGGAAATTAAAACATCGGTTCTTCTAAATACAGAAAAGATCAGTGAACCTTCAATACTGATAAATATTTTAAATGCAATTCCACCTAATTCTAATCTGATGATTGGCAACAGCATTCCGATTAGGGATATGGATTTTTTTGCTTCTTCAATAACTAAAAACATAAATGTGTTTCAGAATCGTGGGGCAAGCGGTATTGATGGAGTAACATCTACAGCACTGGGAATATGCATCCGATCTAAAAATCCGGCTTATTTAATAACCGGTGACCTTGCATTTTATTATGATATAAACAGTCTGCTTCTTGCAAAACAATATGAAATTCCTTTGATCACAATCCTCATTAACAATAACGGCGGCGGAATTTTTAGATTTTTACCTATATCGGAGCACAAGGAAGTTTTTGAAAAATATTTTTTAACGCCAACACATCTTTCATTTAGAGAAATTGTTCAGGCTTTCGGAATTGATTATAAAGAATTGAAATCATATCAGGATATTCTAACACATATTAAAGTTTCAAACATCAGAAAAAAAGCAGTTGTTTTTGAGATTAAAACAAATTCAGAATTCTCTCTTTCTATCCGAAAAAAGTACTGGAAAAAAGTAAATAAGTTTATTGATAATTTTGTGAGTAGCTATGAAGCTTGATTTTAACGGAATCAAACTAAACCTGGAACACAAAGGTGAAATTGATCCTGCTAAAGATTATTTATTATTTCTGCATGGATTTACAGGTTGTGCAGAAGATTGGTTTCCGATTTTTGATCAGATGCCGGATAAGCTAAACATTTTTGCTTTGGATTTAATTGGTCACGGAAAAAGTGATGCTCCTTCTAACCAGGATTATTACAAATCTGAATCGTTAATAGAACAGATTAAGTTCGTAAAAAATCATCTTACATCTGATAAAATATTTCTAGCCGGTTATTCTATGGGCGGGCGTGCAGCCCTTTCTTTTGCTG
>FWPV01008658.1_pt1 | contig 17673 bp, 13 predicted proteins | sample 2228371 | NCBI WGS metagenome assembly FWPV01 (sample SAMEA103939776, study PRJEB20133) | metagenome | reverse complement strand
GTCAGCGTCGTCTTGCCGTGGTCAACGTGGCCAATCGTGCCAACGTTCACGTGCGGTTTCGTGCGTTCGAATTTTGCCTTTGCCATGATGGCCTCCTGTCTGTTTCGGGGCCCCGGATCAGGTCCGGGGCGCCTGCCCCAAGGGTCAGGCGTATTTCTTCTGGATCTCTTCCGAGATGTTCTGCGGCACGGCTTCGTAGTGGTCGAAGAGCATCGTGAACACCGCGCGGCCCGAGGACATGGAGCGCAGGTTGTTGATGTAGCCGAACATGTTCGCCAGCGGCACGAAGGCGTTGATGACGTTCGCGTTGCCGCGGCTGTCCTGCCCCGTGACCATGCCGCGACGGCTGGTCAGGTCGCCGATGATCGAGCCGGTGTATTCCTCGGGCGTCACGACCTCGACCTTCATGATCGGTTCCAGAAGCTTCGCACCGGCCTTCTTCAGGCCCTCACGCATCGCCGCACGGGTCGCGATCTCGAAGGCCAGGACCGAGGAGTCGACGTCATGATAGGCGCCGTCCACCAGAGCCACCTTGAAATCGATCACCGGGAAGCCGGCGAGCGGACCCGAATCCATGACCGACTTGATGCCCTTCTCGACGCCGGGGATGTATTCCTTCGGCACCGCACCGCCGACGATGCGGCTTTCGAAACTGAAGCCCTCGCCCGGTTCGGCCGGGGAAATCTCCAGCTTGACGCGGGCGAACTGGCCGGTGCCGCCGGTCTGCTTCTTGTGGGTGTAGTCGATCTCGGTCTTGTGCGAGATCGTCTCGCGGTAGGCCACCTGCGGGGCGCCGATGTTCGCCTCGACCTTGAACTCGCGACGCATGCGGTCGACGAGGATGTCGAGGTGAAGTTCGCCCATGCCCTTCATGATGGTCTGTCCCGACTCGAGGTCGGTCTCGACGCGGAACGACGGGTCTTCGGCCGCGAGGCGCGCGAGGGCGAGGCCCATCTTCTCCTGGTCGGCCTTCGACTTCGGCTCGACGGCGATCTCGATCACCGGCTCGGGGAAGGTCATGGTTTCCAGGACCACCGGATTGTTCGGGTCGCACAGCGTGTCGCCCGTGGTGGTTTCCTTGAGACCCGCCAGCGCGATGATGTCGCCCGCGAAGGCTTCGTCGATTTCCTCGCGGTTGATGGCGTGCATCATCATCATGCGGCCGACGCGCTCGCGCTTGCCCTTGGTCGAGTTCATCATCTGGTCGCCCTTGCGGAGGACGCCCGAGTAGATGCGGGTGAAGGTCAGCGAGCCGACGAAGGGGTCGTTCATGATCTTGAACGCCAGGCCCGCGAAGGGCTGCGCGTCATCGGCCGAGCGGGCGATGTTGCGCGTCTCGGTCTCGTCGCCCGGAGCGAAGCCCATGTAGGCCGGCACGTCGAGCGGCGACGGCAGGTAGTCGATGACCGAGTTCAGCAGCGGCTGGACGCCCTTGTTCTTGAACGCGGAGCCCGCGGTGACCGGCACGAAGCTGAGCGACAGCGTGCCCTTGCGGATCAGCGCGCGCAGGGTCGCCTCGTCGGGCTCGTTGCCCTCGAGGTAGGCTTCCATCGCGTCGTCGTCCATCTCGACGGCGAGCTCGATCAGCTTGCCGCGCCATTCCTCGGCCAGGCCCCGCAGCTCGTCGCGGATCGGCTGACGGATCCAGCTCGCGCCGAGGTCTTCGCCCTTCCAGACCCACTCTTCCATCTTGATCAGGTCGACGATGCCTTCCAGCTTGTCCTCGGCGCCGATCGGCAGGGCGATCGGGGCGGGGGTCGCGCCGGTGCGGTCCTTGATCATCTTCACGCAGTTGAAGAAGTCGGCGCCGATCTTGTCCATCTTGTTGACGAACACGATGCGCGGAACCTTGTAGCGGTCGGCCTGGCGCCAGACGGTCTCGGTCTGCGGCTCGACGCCGGCGTTGGCGTCCAGAAGGCAGATCGCGCCGTCGAGCACGGCCAGCGAACGCTCGACCTCGATGGTGAAGTCCACGTGGCCGGGGGTGTCGATGATGTTGAAGCGGTACTTGGTGTCCGAGGTGCCTTCCACGGTCGGATCTTCCTGGCGCTGCCAGAAGGTCGTCGTCGCGGCGGAGGTGATGGTGATCCCGCGCTCCTGCTCCTGCTCCATCCAGTCCATCGTGGCGGCGCCGTCGTGGACTTCGCCGATCTTGTGGGACTTGCCGGTGTAGTAGAGGATCCGCTCGGTCGTCGTGGTCTTGCCGGCATCGATGTGAGCCATGATGCCGAAGTTCCGGTAGCGGTTCAGGGGATAGGCGCGGGCCATTGGGGAGGTCCTCAGGCTAGGATTCGGTTACCAGCGGTAATGGCTGAACGCCTTGTTGGCGTCGGCCATCTTGTGCGTGTCTTCGCGCTTCTTCACGGCGGTGCCGCGGTTCTGCACGGCGTCCGAAAGCTCGCCGGCGAGGCGCTCTTCCATCGTGTGCTCGTTGCGCTTGCGGGCGGCGGTGATGAGCCAGCGGATCGCCAGCGCCTCGCGGCGCTCGGGGCGCACTTCGACCGGCACCTGGTAGGTGGCGCCGCCGACCCGGCGGGAGCGCACCTCGACCGAGGGCTTCACGTTGTCGAGGGCCTCGTGAAAGACCTCGACCGGCGGGCGCTTCAGGCGGCTCTCAACGCGGGTGAGCGCGTTGTAGACGATGGTTTCGGCAACCGATTTCTTGCCGTCGACCATCAGGTTGTTCATGAACTTGGTCAGCACCACGTCGCCATACTTGGCATCGGGCAGGACCTGGCGTTTCTCGGCAGCGTGACGACGCGACATCTGCTATCTCCTCACTTCGGACGCTTGGCGCCGTATTTCGAACGGCGCTGACGGCGGTCTTTCACGCCCTGGGTGTCCAGCACGCCGCGCAGGATGTGGTAGCGCACGCCCGGAAGGTCCTTCACGCGGCCGCCACGGATCAGGACCACCGAGTGCTCCTGAAGGTTGTGCTTTTCGCCGGGGATGTAGCTGATGACCTCGAAGCCGTTGGTCAGGCGCACCTTGGCGACCTTCCGCATGGCCGAGTTCGGCTTCTTCGGCGTCGTCGTGTAGACGCGCGTGCAGACGCCACGCTTCTGCGGGCAGGACTGGAGGTGCTGCGACTTCGATCGCTGCACCTTGGGCTGCCGCGGCTTGCGGATCAGCTGTTGGATCGTCGGCATTCGGGTTCCCCGTCTTGCAACCAGTTCATATCGACAGCGCCTTGCGCGTCCGCAAAACGCCAAAACCGCATTCGTTCCCCTATTCGCAGGAACGACGCGGTGGAATTCCAGAGGATCGGGGCGTTGGCCCGGATCGTGACCACTTCAGTTTTGAGTTCAGGCCGCGCGAGGGTTTCCCGCCAGCCCGAGTGCGCGCCGTATAAGGGGAGTCGCGGGGGGTGTCAACAGCACCCGAAGGGCATCAGCGGATGCGCAGGCTGACGGGTCCGGCCCAGCGCGCCGCGCGTTCGCGGTAGAGCGTGAAGATACCGGTCGCCGCGACGATCGCCGCGCCCACCAGCGTCAGCGGATCGGGCCAGGTGCCGAACACCGCGAAGCCCAGCAGAAGCGCCCAGAGCAGGCTGGTGTAGCGGAACGGCGCCACGAACCCCAGGTCGCCCGCGCGCATCACCATGACCGAGCAGACGTAGCCCAGAATCACGAAGACCGAGGCGCCGGCCAGCTGCGCCGCGGCCAGCGGCGAGACGGCCGTCCAGCCCTGCGCCGCAGTGCCCGCCGCGCCGAACAGCATCACCCCTGCCGCCGAGACCGCCGCCACCGTCAGCGAAGGGACGGACGGCGACAGCCTGCGGGTCGCGAGGTCGCGCAGCGTGACGCAGGCGACCGAGGCCAGCGCGTAGACGGAATGGAGCGTGAACCCCTCCACCCCCGGCCGGACGATCAGGAGGACCCCCGCGAAGCCGATGACGATCGCCGTCATCCGGCGCCAGCCCACCGCCTCGCCCAGGAACAGCGCGCCCGCCAGCGTGATGGTCAGCGGCAGTGACTGCAGGATCGCCGTGACGTTCGCCAGCGGCATGTTGAACAGCGCCGTGATGAAGAAATAGGCCGCGCCGATTTCGCCAAGCGTGCGCAGGAGGACGATGCCCCAGTCGCGCCGGACGAGGTCGAACTCCAGCGCGCCCAGGCCACGCGCCAGCGCGACCAGGAACAGCGTCGTCGCCACCCCGCGCAGGAAGATCGCCTGGAACAGCGGCAGTTCGTCCGACAGGGTCTTCATGAAGGTGTCGTTCAACGTGAAGGCCGCCATACCGGCCATCATCAGAAGCGCGCCGCGCGTGTTGTCGGAAACCATCCTGCTCTCCCGGCGGCCAGTTGGACGCGAACGCCCACGCCAGGCGCGACCGAAAACGACCGCGCATGTCGCTGTGTCGTCAGCGCACCCGACTGCGCGTCATGAAAAGGGCCCCGCGCATCGCGCGGGGCCCACGACGGTCAACGGGACCGGCCGATCAATCGCGGCTTTCCGGGGTTTCGACCAGGAAGTCGTCGTTCCCGACGTCCTCCACATCCTCCACCACCGGCGCCGCAAGGGCGGCGGCCGCCTCGGCCTCGGCGCGGCGCGCTTCGATCACCTTCTGGTCGCGCTCCGCCGCGATCCGACGGATGCGCGTCGTCGCCCCGCCTGTGCCCGCCGGGATCAACCGGCCGACGATCACGTTCTCCTTCAGGCCGACGAGCTTGTCGCGCTTGCCCTGGACGGCCGCCTCGGTCAGCACGCGGGTCGTCTCCTGGAACGAGGCCGCCGAGATGAAGCTGCGCGTTTGCAGCGACGCCTTGGTGATGCCCAGCAGCACCGGCTCGCCCACTGCGGGGCGGCCGCCACGGGCCTCGACCTTTGCGTTCTCCTCGTCGAACTCGGCCTTGTCCAGATGCTCGCCCGCCAGAAGCGTGGTGTCGCCCGACTCGATCACCTCGATCTTCTGCAGCATCTGCCGCACGATGACCTCGATGTGCTTGTCGTTGATCTTCACGCCCTGGAGCCGGTAGACGTCCTGCACCTCGTCGATGAGGTAGTCGGCCAGAGCCTCGACCCCCATGATGCGCAGGATGTCGTGCGGCGCCGGGTTGCCGTCCATGATGTAGTCGCCCTTCTGGACGAAGTCACCTTCCTGGACCGGAATGTGCTTGCCCTTGGGCACCATGTACTCGACCGGCTGGAGCGTCTCGTCCACGGGTTCGATCGTGATGCGGCGCTTGTTCTTGTAGTCCTTGCCGAATCGAACGTAGCCGTCGACCTCGGCGATTATCGCGTGATCCTTCGGACGGCGCGCCTCGAACAGTTCCGCCACGCGCGGCAGACCGCCCGTGATGTCCTTGGTCTTGGCACCCTCGCGCGGGATCCGCGCGACGACGTCGCCCGCCCGGATCTCGGCCCCGTCCTCCAGCGAGAGGATCGCGTCCACCGACATCGGGTAGCTGACCGGCGCGCCCGCGTCGTTCCTCACGGGTTCGCCGGTGGCCGGGTCCATCACGATGATCTCGGGCTTGAGGTCGCTGCCGCGCGGCACCGACCGCCAGTCCGACACGATCTTCTGCGTCATGCCGGTGGCATCGTCCGTCTCTTCCCGGACCGAGAGGCCCGAGACCAGGTCGACGAACTTCGCCACGCCCGCCTTCTCGGCGATGATCGGCAGGGTATAGGGGTCCCACTCGAACAGCTTGGTGCCCCGCTTGACCTCCTGGCCATCCTTGATGAACAGCTTCGAACCGTAGCCGACCTTGTGGGCCGCCCGCTCCTGGCCGTTCTCGTCGATGATCGCGACGACCATGTTCCGGCCGGTGACGATCAGGTCGCCCGCGGCGTTGGTGATGGTCATCGGGTTGCGGAACTCGACCTTGCCCTCCTGGCTGGCTTCCAGGAACGACTGCTGACCGCCCTGCGCGATGCCGCCGATGTGGAAGGTCCGCATCGTCAGCTGCGTGCCCGGCTCGCCGATCGACTGCGCGGCGATGATGCCCACCGCCTCGCCGACGTTGACCATCGTGCCGCGGGCAAGGTCGCGCCCGTAACACATGGCGCAGACGCCTTCCTCGGCCTCGCAGGTCAGCGGGCTGCGGATCTTCACCGACGCCACGCCGGACTGTTCGATCATGTCGGCCTTGCGTTCGTCGATCAGCTCGCCCAGCGACACGACCACCTCGTCGGTGCCCGGACGCAGCACGTCCTCGGCCGCGACGCGTCCCAGCACGCGTTCGGCCAGCGAGGCGACGACCTCGCCGTCGTTGATCGCGGCCTTGGCGGTGATGAACCTGTCGGTGCCGCAGTCGTGCGAGCGCACGATGCAGTCCTGCGCCACGTCCACCAGGCGGCGGGTCAGGTAGCCCGAGTTCGCCGTCTTCAGCGCGGTGTCGGCCAGACCCTTGCGGGCGCCGTGGGTCGAGTTGAAATACTCGAGCACGGTCAGGCCTTCCTTGAAGTTCGAGATGATCGGCGTCTCGATGATCTCGCCCGAGGGCTTGGCCATCAGGCCGCGCATCCCGCCCAGCTGCTTCATCTGGGCAGGCGAACCCCGCGCACCGGAGTGCGACATCATGTAGACCGAGTTCGGCTCCATCTCGGCGCCGGTGTCGTCAACCCGCACCGCCGAGATCTCCTTCATCATCTCCGCGGCGACGGCATCGGAGCATTTCGACCAGGCATCGACGACCTTGTTGTACTTCTCACCCTGGGTGATCAGGCCGTCCATGTACTGCTGTTCGAATTCCTTCACCTGCTCGCGCGTCTCGTTCACGATGTCCCACTTGTTCTGCGGGATCAGCATGTCGTCCTTGCCGAACGAGATGCCGGCGCGGAACGCCTCGCGGAAGCCGAGCGACATGATCTGGTCGCAGAAGATGACCGATTCCTTCTGGCCACAGTAGCGGTAGACGGTGTCGATGACCTGCTGCACCTCCTTCTTGCGCAGAAGGCGGTTCACCAGCTCGAACGGGGCCTTGGCGTTGAGCGGCAGCATCGCGCCCAGGCGGACGCGGCCCGGCGTGGTGTCGAAGCGCTTCCAGACCTCGTTGCCTTCCTCGTCGATCTGCTTGACGCGGGCCTTGATCTTGGAGTGCAGGTGCACCTCGCCGGCGGCAAGCGCATGCTCGACCTCTTCCGGCGACGCGAAGGCCATGCCTTCGCCCTTCATGCCCTTGCGCTCCATCGACACGTAGTAGAGGCCCAGCACCATGTCCTGCGACGGCACGATGATAGGCGCGCCGTTGGCGGGCGACAGCACGTTGTTCGTGGACATCATCAGGACGCGTGCTTCCAGCTGGGCTTCCAGCGAAAGCGGCACGTGCACGGCCATCTGGTCGCCGTCGAAGTCGGCGTTGAAGGCCGAGCAGACCAGCGGGTGAAGCTGGATCGCCTTGCCTTCGATCAGGATCGGCTCGAAGGCCTGGATGCCCAGGCGGTGCAGCGTCGGCGCACGGTTCAGAAGGACCGGGTGTTCGCGGATGACCTCATCGAGGATATCCCAGACCTCGGGGCGCTCCTTCTCGACCAGCTTCTTCGCCTGCTTGACGGTGGACGACAGACCCTTCGCCTCCAGCCGCGAGTAGATGAACGGCTTGAACAGTTCGAGCGCCATCTTCTTGGGCAGGCCGCACTGGTGCAGCTTCAGCTCCGGCCCGGTCACGATGACCGAGCGGCCCGAGAAGTCCACGCGCTTGCCCAGAAGGTTCTGACGGAACCGGCCCTGCTTGCCCTTCAGCATGTCGGACAGCGACTTCAGCGGGCGCTTGTTGGCACCCGTGATGACGCGGCCGCGGCGGCCGTTGTCGAACAGCGCATCGACGGCTTCCTGCAGCATCCGCTTTTCGTTGCGGATGATGATGTCGGGGGCGCGCAGTTCGATCAGCCGCTTGAGGCGGTTGTTGCGGTTGATGACCCGGCGGTAGAGGTCGTTGAGGTCCGACGTCGCGAAGCGGCCGCCGTCGAGCGGCACCAGCGGGCGCAGTTCCGGCGGGATGACCGGGATCACGGTCAGCACCATCCACTCGGGCCGGTTGCCCGACTCGAGGAAGGACTCGACGATCTTCAGCCGCTTGATGATCTTCTTGGGCTTCAGCTCGCCCGTGGCTTCCTTGAGCTCCTCGCGCAGCTGATCCGCCGTCTGCTGCAGGTCGATGTTCTGCAGCATCTCGCGGATCGCCTCGGCGCCGATGTTCGCCGTGAAGGCGTCGGCGCCATACTGGTCCTGCGCGTCGAGGTATTCCTCCTCGGTCAGAAGCTGGCCATAGGTCAGGTCGGTCAGACCCGGCTCGATGACGACGTAGTTCTCGAAGTAGAGAATCCGCTCCAGGTCCCGCAGCGTCATGTCGAGCATGAGGCCGATCCGGCTGGGCAGCGACTTCAGGAACCAGATGTGCGCCACCGGGGCGGCGAGCTCGATATGGCCCATCCGTTCGCGCCGCACCTTCTGGAGCGTCACCTCCACGCCGCACTTCTCGCAGACGACGCCGCGATACTTCATGCGCTTGTACTTGCCGCAGAGGCACTCGTAGTCCTTGATCGGCCCGAAGATGCGGGCGCAGAACAGGCCGTCACGCTCGGGCTTGAAGGTCCGGTAGTTGATCGTTTCCGGCTTCTTGATCTCGCCGTAGGACCAGCTGAGGATCCGCTCGGGCGACGCCAGCGAGATCTTGATCTCGTCGAACGTCTTCGGCGCGGCGAGCGGGTTGAACGGGTTGGTGGTCAGTTCCTGGTTCATCGGGTGTCCTTAATGACTAGGGGCGGTCGAGGAGGGCGCCGTGGCGCCCTCACTCCTCCTCCGCATCCAGGAGTTCCATGTTGAGGCCGAGGCCCCGCACTTCCTTGACGAGAACGTTGAACGATTCCGGCACGCCGGCCTCGAAGTTGTCCTCGCCCTTGACGATCGACTCGTAGACCTTGGTCCGGCCTGCCACGTCGTCCGACTTCACCGTCAGCATTTCCTGCAGGGTGTAGGCGGCGCCGTAGGCTTCGAGCGCCCAGACCTCCATCTCGCCGAGACGCTGGCCACCGAACTGCGCCTTGCCGCCCAGCGGCTGCTGGGTGACGAGGCTGTAGGGGCCGGTCGAACGGGCGTGCAGCTTGTCGTCGACCAGGTGGTGCAGCTTCAGCATGTATTTCACGCCGACCGTCACGGGGCGCGCGAACTGCTCGCCCGTCCGGCCGTCGAACACGATCGACTGCCCCGACTTGTCGAAGCCCGCGCGGATCAGCGCGTCGTTCACGTCGCCTTCCTTCGCGCCGTCGAAGACCGGCGTCGCGATCGGAACGCCGCGAGTCACCGTCGATGCGCTTTCGATCAGCGATTCCTCGTCGGCGCCCGCGAAGGCCTCCGCATAGACCTCGTCGCCGTAGGCCAGGCGCATCGCCTCGCGCACCGGGGTCAGGTCGCCCGACCGGCGGTACTCCTGCAACGCCTCGTCGATCTTGAGCCCAAGGCCGCGCGCGGCCCAGCCCATGTGCGTCTCGAGGATCTGGCCCACGTTCATCCGGCTGGGCACGCCCAGCGGGTTGAGAACGAGGTCCACCGGCGTGCCGTCCTGAAGGAACGGCATGTCTTCCATCGGGACGACCTTCGACACCACGCCCTTGTTGCCGTGGCGGCCGGCCATCTTGTCGCCGGCCTGAAGCTTGCGCTTCACCGCGACGAAGACCTTGACCATCTTCATCACGCCCGGAGGCAGGTCGTCACCGCGGCGGACCTTCTCGACCTTGTCCTCGAACCGGTGGTCGAGCGCGCGCTTCTGCGCCTCGAACTGCGCGTTCAGCGCCTCGACGGCCTGCGCTTCGGCTTCCTCGCCCAGCGCAAGCTGCCACCACTGGCCGCGGCTCAACGTGTCCAGAAGCTCCTCGGTGATCTCGGAGCCGGGCTTGACGCCCTTCGGGCCCTTCACCGCGACCTTGCCCAGGATCATCGACTTGAGGCGCGCGTAGATGTTGCGTTCGAGGATGGCGAGCTCGTCGTCCCGGTCACGGGCCAGACGCTCGACTTCCTCGCGCTCGATCTGGAGCGCGCGTTCGTCCTTGTCGACGCCATGGCGGTTGAAGACCCGCACCTCGACGACCGTGCCGTAGGCACCCGGCGGCAGGCGCAGCGAGGTATCCCGCACGTCCGACGCCTTTTCGCCGAAGATCGCCCGGAGCAGCTTTTCCTCCGGCGTCATCGGGCTTTCGCCCTTGGGCGTGATCTTGCCCACCAGGATGTCGCCCGGCTGAACCTCGGCCCCGATGTAGACGATGCCCGCGTCGTCGAGGTTGCGCAGCGCTTCCTCGCCCACGTTCGGGATGTCGCGGGTGATCTCTTCCGGTCCCAGCTTGGTGTCCCGCGCCGCGACTTCGTATTCCTCGATGTGGATCGAGGTGAAGACGTCGTCGCGGTGGATCCGCTCGGAAATCAGGATCGAGTCCTCGTAGTTGTAGCCGTTCCAGGGCATGAACGCGACGATGACGTTCCGGCCCAGCGCGAGTTCACCCATGTCGGTGCAGGGGCCGTCGGCGATGACCTGGCCACGGGACACGACGTCGCCCACCTTGACCAGCGGACGCTGGTTGATGGTCGACGACTGGTTCGACCGCTTGAACTTGCGAAGACGGTAGATGTCCACGCCGGCGTCGCCCATCTCGACATCCTCGGTCGCGCGCACGACGATCCGCATCGCATCGACCTGGTCGATCACGCCGCCGCGGCGCGCCATGATGGCGGCCCCGGAATCGCGCGCGACCACACCCTCGATGCCGGTACCGACGAACGGCGCCTCGGACTGGAGAAGCGGCACCGCCTGGCGCTGCATGTTCGAGCCCATCAGCGCGCGGTTCGCGTCGTCGTTTTCCAGGAACGGGATCAGCGAGGCCGCCACCGACACCAGCTGCTTCGGCGACACGTCGATCAGGTCGACCGCCTCGGCGGGGTTCAGCATGAACTCGCCGCCCTTGCGGGTCGAGACGAGGTCGTTCTTGAACCGGCCATTCTCGTCGAGCTGCGCGTTCGCCTGGGCGATGGTGTGACGCATCTCCTCGGTCGCGGACATGTAGACGACCTCGTCGGTCACCTGCGCGCCCACGACCTTGCGGTACGGGGTTTCGATGAAGCCGTACTTGTTAACGCGGGCGAAGGTGGCCAGCGAGTTGATCAGGCCGATGTTCTGGCCTTCCGGCGTCTCGATCGGGCACATCCGGCCATAGTGGGTCGGGTGCACGTCGCGGACCTCGAAGCCCGCACGCTCGCGCGTCAGGCCGCCCGGCCCCAGCGCCGACAGGCGGCGCTTGTGGGTGACTTCCGACAGCGGGTTGGTCTGGTCCATGAACTGCGACAGCTGCGAGGAGCCGAAGAATTCACGCACCGCCGCCGCGGCCGGTTTCGCGTTGATCAGGTCCTGCGGCATGACCGTGTCGATCTCGACCGAGGACATGCGCTCCTTGATCGCGCGCTCCATGCGCAGCAGGCCGACGCGATACTGGTTCTCCATCAGCTCGCCCACGGACCGCACCCTGCGGTTGCCGAGGTGGTCGATGTCGTCGATCTCGCCCTTGCCGTCGCGCAGCTCGACCAGCGCCTTGACGCAGGCGATGATGTCCTCCTTGCGCAGCGTGCGCTGCGTGTCGGGCGCGTCGAGGTCGAGACGCATGTTCATCTTCACCCGGCCGACGGCCGAGAGGTCGTAGCGCTCGGAATCGAAGAAGAGCTGGTTGAACAGCGCCGATGCGGCCTCGACCGTCGGCGGTTCGCCCGGACGCAGGACGCGGTAGATGTCCATCAGCGCGGTGTCGCGGTTCAGGTTCTTGTCCGCCGCCATCGTGTTGCGGATGTAGGCGCCGACCGTGACGTTATCGATGTCGAGCACCGGGATCTCGGTGATGCCGGCGTCCAGCAGGTCCTTCAGAGTGCCGCCCTTGGGCTCGCCGTCGCGGTCGAGTTCCCACGTCAGCTCGTCACCGGCCTCGACATAGATCGCGCCGGTTTCCTCGTTGATGATGTCCTTGGCGGCGAAGCGGCCGACGATCTGGTCGAAGGGCACCAGAAGCTCGGTGATAGTGCCTTCCTTGACCCAGGTGTTGGCCATCCGCGGCGTGACCTTCTCGCCCGCCTTGCAGATCACCTCGCCGGTGGCTGCATCGACCAGGTCGTAGGTCGGCCGCGTGCCGCGCACGCGCTCGGGGAAGAAGCGGGTGGCCCAACCCTTGTTCTTCACCAGCTTGAAGGTCACGGTGTCGTAATAGGCATCCATGATCGCCTCCTGGTCCATGCCGAGGGCATAGAGCAGGGTCGTCACCGGCAGCTTCCGGCGGCGGTCGATCCGCGCGAACACAAGGTCCTTGGCGTCGAACTCGAAGTCGAGCCACGAGCCGCGGTAAGGGATGATGCGGCAGGCGAACAGGAGCTTGCCCGAGGAATGGGTCTTGCCCTTGTCGTGGTCGAAGAACACGCCGGGCGAGCGGTGCATCTGGCTGACGACCACGCGTTCGGTGCCGTTCACGATGAACGTGCCGTTCGACGTCATCAGGGGCATGTCGCCCATGTAGACGTCCTGTTCCTTGATGTCCTTGACCGACTTGGCGCCGGTGTCCTCGTCCACGTCGAACACGATCAGGCGCAGCGTCACCTTCAGCGGCGCGCTGTAGGTCATGTCGCGGCTCTGGCATTCCTCGACGTCATACTTCGGCTTCTCGAGCTCGTACTTCACGAACTCGAGCACCGCGGTCTCGTTGAAGTCCTTGATCGGGAAAACCGACTGGAACACACCCTGGATGCCTTCGCCGTCGGTCGGCTTGTCGGCCTCGCCGGAATTCAGGAAGAGGTCGTAGGAGCTCTTCTGAACCTCGATGAGGTTCGGCATCTCGAGGACTTCGCGGATCTTCCCGTAGTAGCGGCGGATGCGCTTCTGGCCAACGTACGTCTGTGCCATGCTCGTGGTCACCTTTCGTCTGCCGCGGCGCCGCCGCCCCCCTGGGCCTGGGGGCACGGGCCGCTTGCGAAATCAGGCGTTGGGGCTCCATTCCTGCCTGCCGTCCCACCGGCAGGCTCCCGAGCCCTGAACCTCGCCCAAGAGAAGGGATGATCGCGAACCCCCTCGCCAAGACAGGTTCGGCTGGGGGCGGAATCTCCGCCCCCAGCCTTGAACGTGCGTGGGGCCCAGGCCCCGATGGCCTCAGGCCAGGTCGACCTCGGCGCCGGCGGCGACCAGCTTGGCCTTGATGTCCTCGGCTTCCGCCTTGTTGACACCTTCCTTGACCTTGCCGCCCGCTTCGACCAGGTCCTTGGCCTCCTTGAGGCCAAGGCCGGTGATCGCGCGGACTTCCTTGATCACGTTGATCTTGTTCGCGCCGGCGTTCTTCAGGACGACGTCGAACTCGGTCTTCTCCTCGACGGCAGGGGCGGCGTCGCCGCCAGCGGCCGGACCGGCAACCATGACCGCGCCGCCGGCGGCGGGCTCGATGCCATATTCGTCCTTGAGGATTTGCTTCAGTTCCTGGGCCTGGAGAAGCGTGAGGTTCACGATCTCTTCGGCGAGTTTCTTCAGATCAGCCATTTCTCTCATCCGTTTCCAAAGTTGTGTTCCAACGCGGGCAGTTCAAGCGCCGCGGGGATCACGAGTTGCTCAAGCGGCTTCCCGCTCCTCCAGGGTGGAGAGGATGCCCGCGATGTTCGAAGCAGGTGCGCCAATGGCCCCGGCCAGGTTCGAAGCCGGTGCGCCGATGCACGCCACGACCTGAGCGATGAGCTCTTCGCGCGACGGCAGTTCGGAAACCGCCTTGACCCCGTTCGAGTCCAGGAACGTCCCGCCCATTGCGCCGCCGAGGATCTCGTATTTCGAGTTGTCCTTGGCGAACTTGACCGCAACCCGGGCCGCGGCCGTCGGGTCTTCGGAATAGGCGAGAACGGTCATGCCCTTCAGGAGCTCGGTCATGACCTGACCGGGCTTGCCGTCGAGGGCGATCTTGGCGAGCCTGTTCTTGGCAACGCGCACGGAACCACCCGCTTCGCGCATGCGTGCGCGGAGGTCCTGCATCTCGGCAACCGTGAGACCCGCGTAGCGTGCAACCACGACCACGCCAGAGCTTTCGAAGATCTGGCCGAGCTCGTCGACCACTCTCTCTTTCTGGGCTCTATCCACAGTTTCGCTCCAAGTATGGAGGGGTCGCCCCCTCCGGCTCATGTTTGCCCCGGCCTCGCGGCCGAAGCGTTCGGGTCCGTACGCACGGGGTCCCGAGGGCCAGATCGCCCGAGGCGAGCCTCGGCAAATCCTTCTCGTTCTCCCGTCTCAGGAAGGAAATTAAGTGCCGGAACCGGCACACCCTCCGTCTCGGACAGGACGTGGCGACCCTCGCGGGCCGCCCCGCCATTCACCGGACCCGGAGGTCCGGCAAATCTCGCAAGGTGGGCAATTTGCCCACCGAAGGCTCAGGCGTTGCCCGTAGCCGACGACAGGTCGACCGACACGCCCGGGCCCATCGTGGACGAGATCGAGACCTTCTTGAGGTAGGTCCCCTTCGCGCCCGACGGCTTGGCCTTGTTCACCGCATCGACGAAGGCGCGCAGGTTCTCGGCCAGCTTGGCAGTCTCGAACGAGGCCTTGCCGATGCCGCCGTGCACGATCCCGGCCTTTTCGACCTTGAACTGCACTTCACCGCCCTTCGCGGCCTTGACCGCGTTGCCGACATCCATCGTCACCGTGCCGACCTTGGGGTTCGGCATCAGGTTCCGCGGACCCAGCACCTTGCCCAGACGGCCGACCAGCGGCATCAGGTCCGGGGTCGCGATGCAGCGGTCGAAGTCGATCTTGCCACCCTGGATCGTCTCGACCAGATCCTCGGCACCGACGATCTCGGCGCCGGCGGCCCTGGCTTCGTCCGCCTTCGCGCCGCGCGCGAACACGGCCACGCGCACCGACTTGCCGGTGCCGTTGGGCAGCTGGACGACGCCGCGGACCATCTGGTCAGCGTGCCGCGGATCGACGCCGAGGTTCAGAGCGACCTCGATCGTCTCGTCGAACTTCGCCTTCGCATTCGCCTTGATGAGGGCGATCGCCTCATCGACGGGCAGGTTCTCCTTGCCGACGACGGCCTCGCGGGCGGCCCTCACGCGCTTGCCATGCTTTGCCATCGTCTCAACCCTTCACTTCGATGCCGATCGACTTGGCCGAGCCAAGGATGATCTGCATTGCGGCTTCCACGTCGTTCGCGCTGAGATCCTTCATCTTGGCCTCGGCGATCTCGCGGATCTGGGCGGCGGTCACGGTGCCCGCGACTTCGCGGCCCGGCTTCGACGAGCCCTTCGGACGGTTGCGCTTGCCGACCGGCTTCAGCCCCGCCGCCTTCTTGAGGTAGTAGGACGCCGGCGGCGTCTTCGTCTCGAAGGTGAACGACTTGTCGCCGTAGTAGGTGATCACGGTCGGGACCGGCGCGCCGGGCTCCATGTCCTGCGTCTTGGCATTGAACGCCTTGCAGAATTCCATGATGTTGATGCCGCGCTGACCCAGAGCAGGGCCGACGGGCGGCGAGGGGTTGGCCTGCCCCGCCTTCACTTGCAGCTTAAGCTGCCCGATCACTTTCTTGGCCATCTGGCCTCTCCTTTCGTCACGGCACCCCGCGGGGTGCGCTTAGTGGTCCGGCCCCCGGCACAGGTCCGGGGTCGCCTCCCACGCCCTTCGTCAGACCCCTTTCGAGACCTGCGCGAATTCCAGTTCGACCGGGGTCGCCCGGCCGAAGATCGACACGCTGACCTTCAGGCGCTGCGCGTCCTCGTCCACATCCTCGACCATTCCCGAGAAGCCTTCGAACGGGCCGTCGGTGACCTTGACCTGCTCGCCCACGACGTAGGTGATCAGGCTGCGCGGCGCCTCCTGGCCCTTTTCGACGCGGCCGAGGATCGCTTCCACCTCGCCGTCGCGCATCGGCGTCGGCTTGCCCTGCGGGCCCAGGAACCCCGTCACCCGGCTGATCGAGCTGATGAGGTGATAGGTCCGGTCGTTCATCTCCATCCGAACCAGCACGTAGCCCGGCATGAAGCGGCGTTCGGCCGTCACCTTCTTGCCGCGGCGGATCTCGATCACTTCTTCGGTCGGGACCAGGACTTCCTCGATCTGGTCCTCCAGGCCCTTTTCGGCCACGGCGTGCCGGATCTGCTCGGCCACGCGCTTCTCGAAGTTCGAGAGAACGCTCACCGAATACCAACGCTTCGCCATGCCTGCCCGTCCTTCACATTCCTTGGCGTTCTCCGAACAAACAACGGCGCGCAATTCGAATCATTGCACGCCGCCCCTGTCGGAAACGCCGCACGCCTTAACGCCCCAGCCCCCCGAGATCAAGGCCGAAGGCGAGGTTTCGTCCTACCCGAAGTAGTTCAGCACACCCTGGAGGCCCGAGCGGATCACCAGATCCACCAGAAAGAAGAACGTCGCCGTCAGGATGGCCATGATCAGCACCATCACGGTGGTCAACGCGACTTCCCGTCGGGTGGGCCAGACGACCTTGGCGATCTCGGCCCGGGTCTGCTGGAGGAACTGGAAGGGGTTCGTGGTGGCCATGTGTCCGTCCTTGCTGCGCTCGGGGGCAGATACGCGGTTCGCACCGGGTTTTCAAGCGACGGAAGACCGGCCGCGCCAGCGCGCCGCGCCATCCTGGCGATTTCCGGAAGCCGGCCTGGCAGGGGCAGCAGGACTCGAACCCGCGACCCTCGGTTTTGGAGACCGATGCTCTACCAACTGAGCTATACCCCTAAGGCCAGCGACGACCTACGGCACGGCGCGGACGAAATCAAGCGGGCATTTCGGACCTTCTCGCCCCTCGTGCGGCGGCTTCCAGCGCCGGGAGGTCGGCACCGCAGATTGCCGCTTCGTGCTCCAGGATTCGCCCGATGGGCCAGGTCCACCACGCCAGGTCCAGAAGCCGGTCGACGATCGCGGCGTCGAACCGCATCCGGACGATCCGCGCCGGATTTCCCGCCACGATGGCATAGGGCGGAACGTCGCGCGCGACGACAGCGCCCGCGCCCACGATGACGCCATCGCCGATCCGGACGCCCGGCAGGATGCGCGCCCCCTGCCCGATCCAGACGTCGTTTCCCACCACCGTATCCGGCCCCGGACCCGGCAGCGAGGCGCGCGCCTCGTCGAAGCCGCCGTCGAACACCGCGAAGGGGTAGGACGAAAAGCCGTCGTAGCGATGGCTGGCCGAGGCGGTGATGAAGCGCACCCCGTCCGCGATCTGGCAGAATCGCCCGATGACCAGCCGCTCGGCCGAGAACGGATGCAGATAGGGCGCCAGCCGCGCGGCCCAGTCGTCGGGCGGGTCGAAGGCGCTGGCATAGCTGTAGTCGCCCACCTCGATCCGCGGATGGTCGATCACGGGCTTGAGGAACACGGTGCCCGCATGCGGGGTGCCGTCGGGCAGGATGAGGGGGGTGCGCACAGCGGCGCTGGGAAAGGGGCGGGGCATGGACGACTCCTGTCGCGAAACAACTCGGTTCGGTCGATCAGGCGGTCTTGTCCATCGCTCCCTCCATCGGTGCGGTATCTCATTGCCCGAAAATGCCGCCAGCGTCAAACGCCGGGGCCCAGCCCCATGCGGAAACGAAAGCGCGGGCCACGACGGGCCCGCGCTGCGTCCGCCCCGGAGGGAGCGACTTACTTCAGGATCTTCGACACGACGCCGGCGCCGACGGTGCGGCCGCCTTCGCGGATGGCGAAGCGGAGTTTCTCTTCCATCGCG
>FWPV01008656.1_pt1 | contig 17675 bp, 12 predicted proteins | sample 2228371 | NCBI WGS metagenome assembly FWPV01 (sample SAMEA103939776, study PRJEB20133) | metagenome | reverse complement strand
GCCTTCGCCGAGGCTGGCGACGCCTGGGCGAGCGCCGAGTACCGCTCGGCAGCAGCGGCCATCCTGGTGCGGCGAGTGATGGAGATGGGGGTGGAGCGATGAAGGTCGACTTTGTCCTCAACGGTCGGCCGGTGTCGCTCGAGGTGCCGGAACGGACCACACTCCTGGCTGCCCTGCGCGAGCACCTGGGGATGTTCGGGGTCAAGCACGGCTGTGAAACGGGTGAGTGCGGCGCGTGCACGGTGCTTCTTGACGGCAAACCGGTCAGCTCGTGTGTGATGCTGGCGGCGCAGGCCGCCGGTCACGCGATCACCACCATTGAGGCCGTAGGGGAGCGGCCGGGCCAGGGCTGGCTCAGCACGCAGGGTCTGGATCCGATCCAGCAGGCGTTCGTCGAGACGGGGGCCATCCAGTGCGGCTACTGCACGCCGGCCATGGTGCTGGCTGCCCGGGCGCTGCTCGCGCGCGAGCCGAACCCCAGCGAGGCGCAGGTGCGCGAGGCGCTGTCGGGTGTCCTCTGCCGCTGCACCGGATACCTCAAACCGGTCCAGGCCGTGCTGCGGGCGGCGGCCGTCCTGCGCGGCGAAGAGGTCGAGCCGATCGAGGCTCCGATTCCGGCGCCGCCGGGCCTGTTCGAGGGCCCGGGGGAAGAGGGGCCGGAGGCTCCAAGCGGGCCGGACATTGTGACGCGCACGAGTGTGATGCCGCGCATGCGGGTAGCGCCGAAGGTCGAGCCGTGGGTGCGGGTGGGCCGGCCCGAGCCGAAGGTGGATGCCGCCAAGCTGGTCCAGGGCAAGCCGGCCTTCGCCGCCGACATGGAGATGCGCGGCATGCTGGTGGCCAAGGTGCTGCACAGCCCGCTGCCGCACGCGCGCATCGTCAGCATTGACACCTCCCACGCGCGCGCCCTGCCCGGCGTGGCGGCCGTGCTCACCTGGCAGGACGTGCCGCGCGTGGCCTACTCGACCGCAGGCCAGAGCGATCCCATCCCCGGCCCGCTCGACACCTTCTCGCTCGACCGCAAGGTGCGCTTCTTCGGGGATCGGGTGGCGCTGGTGGCCGCCGAGACGGAGGACATCGCCGAGGAGGCTCTGCGCCTGATCGACGTCGAATACGAGCCGCTGCCGGCGGTGCTCGACCCGGCGGAGGCGATGGAGCCTGGAGCGCCGCGCATTCACGACGAACCCGAGTACGTGAACTTCGGCGACTCGGACCCCTCGCGCAACCTGGCGGCTCGGATTCGAATCGACATCGGCGACGTGGAGAAGGGTCTGGCCGAGGCCGACCTGGTGATCGAGGGCGAGTATCAAGTGCCCAAGGTGCAGCAGGCTTCGATCGAGCCGCACGTGGTGGTGACCTACTGGGATGAGGACGACCGGCTCGTCATCCGCACGAGCACGCAAGTCCCGTTCCATGTGCGGCGCCAACTCGCCCCGGTGTTGGGCCTGCCCCCCAAGCGGATTCGCGTGGTGAAACCCCGCATCGGCGGTGGCTTCGGCGGCAAGCAGGAAGTGCTGATCGAGGACGTGGCCGCTCACCTGACGATCGCCACGGGTCGGCCGGTGCGCTTCGAATACACGCGCGAGGAGGAGTTCTATGCGGCGCGCTCGCGCCATCCGATGCGCATTCGCATGCGGACGGGGGTGAAGCGCGACGGCACGATCACGGCCAATGAGATGGTCGTGCTGACGGACACCGGCGCCTACGGCTGCCACGCCCTCACCGTCACCGGCAATACCGGACACAAGGCCATGGCGCTGTACGTGGGCGATGGCCCCTATCGCAAGGCGCCCAACATCCGCTTCCACGCGGACATCGTCTACACCAACACGCCGCCGGCTGGCGCCTACCGCGGCTACGGCGTGCCGCAGGGGTTCTGGGCGGTCGAGCGGCACATGGAGAAGGTGGCGCGGGCCGTCGCCATGGATCCGCTGGAGTTTCGCTTGAAGAACGCGCTGCGGGCGGGCGAACTGCACCCCTTCAGCACAGCCTGGTCGGAGGGGCGCGAGCCCCGCCCAGAGACGATCCACACCTGCGGCCTGGAGGAGTGCGTGCGTCAGGGTGCGGCGGCGATCGGCTGGCATGCCAAGCGCAACGACCCCCGCTGGCAGCAGGTTCCGGGCAAGCCGCACCTGCGCCGCGGCCTGGGCATGGCGGCGGTGATGCAGGGCACCGCCATCCCCTACCTCGACATGGGCGGCGCCAGCCTCAAGATCAACGACGACGGCTCGTTCAACCTGCTCGTCGGCGCGACCGACCTGGGGACCGGCTCCGATACCGTCCTGGCGCAGCAGGCAGCCGAGGTCCTGGGCGTGCCGCTGGAGGACATCATCGTCTACTCCTCCGACACGGACTTCACCCCCTTCGACAAGGGCGCCTACGCCTCGAGCACAACCTACATCTCCGGCGGAGCCGTGGTGCTCGCGGCGCGGCAGGTGGCCGAGCGCATCCGCCAGCGGGCGGCGCGCATGTTGAGCGAAGCCGGCCCAGCGGTCTCGCCGGAGGAGATCCGGCTGGCCGAGAGAAGGGCCTGGGCGCCGGGCGGCCGCTCGGTGACGCTGGCCGAGGTGGCGCTGGCCTCACTGCACCATTCCGAGCAGGAACAGATCATGGGCACGGCGTCCTTCATGTCGCCCGTCTCGCCCCCGCCGTTCGCGGCGCAGTTCGCCGAGGTGACCGTCGATACCGAGACCGGCGCGGTGAAGGTCGACCGGCTGCTGATGGCGGTCGACGGCGGCGTGATCGTCAACCCCCTGACCGCCTCCGGTCAGGTGGAAGGGGGGATGACGCAGGCCTTGGGCTATGCCGTGTGCGAGGAGATGCGCTACGACGAGGTCGGCCGACCGCGCGAGGTGAGCTTCCGCGACTACCACATCTTCGCCGCCCACGAGATGCCCGTCCTGGAGACGATCTTCGTCGAGACCGTCGAGCCCACCCATCCGTTTGGGGTGAAGGCGGTGGCGGAGATCCCCATGGACGGCGTGGCGCCTGCAGTGGGGAACGCGATCTACCACGCCTGCGGAGCCGATCTCGACGTCATCCCGATCACGCCGGAGCGCTTGTGGAGGGCGCTGAGGGCCTCGCCCAAGGGATGACGGCCATGAGTCTGTATCAGAGGCTGGCGGAGATCGAGCGGTCGGGGCAGGCGGCGGCGCTGGCCACGGTGATTCGGGCGCGCGGTTCGGTGCCGCGCCATGCAGGCAGCAAGATGATCGTCTTCGCCGACGGCAGCATCGAGGGCACGGTCGGCGGCGGGGAGATGGAGCGGAGAGTCATCGCCGAGGCCGTGCAGGTGCTGAAGGGCGGCGAGCCGCGCCTGCTCCAGTATCGCCTGAGCGATCCTAGCAACGGCGATCCCGGCGTCTGCGGCGGGGAGATGGAGGTCTACGTGGAGCCGATCCAGCGCAAGGCCAGGCTGGTCGTCATCGGGGCCGGGCATGTGGGGCGCGCCGTGGTCCATCTGGGGCAGTGGCTCGGCTTCCGCGTCGTCGTCTGCGACGACCGGGAGGGATTTGCGACGCCCGTGTCGGTGCCCGAGGCGGAGGCCCACCTGACGTGTCCGATGGCGGAGCTGCCGGCGCGCCTCTCCGTTGACGAGCAGACGTACCTCGTGCTGGCCACGCGCTCGGTGGACGTCGATGTGCAGGCCCTGCCGGGCCTGCTCGCCACGCCGGCTGCCTACGTGGGGGTGATCGGCTCGCGCCGCCGCTGGGAGACGACCGCTCAGCAGCTGCGGGCGCGCGGCGTGCCGGAGGAGGCGATCGCCCGGGTCACGTCGCCGATGGGGCTGGACCTGGGAGGGGAGACGCCCGAGGAGATCGCCCTCAGCATCCTGGCGCAGATCGTTCTGCTGCGGCGCGGCGGGACGGGTGTGGGCATGGGGCACCAACCCCGCGCAGCGCAGCCTTGAGCGGACGGATCCCCTTGCCCGCCGTGTTAGAATTCGCCAAGTCGGTTTCCGCTGCAGACCATCACGCGCGAGACCACGGACCTGGATCCCATGTGGCAGACCTACTACACTGTTGACCGCCTCGACCAGGCCGTCCGCCTCCTGGCCGACAACGGACCCTCGGCTCGGATCGTTGCCGGCGCCACCGATCTGCTCCTGGAGATGGAGCGCGGCGTGCGCCGCGGCATCGACACGCTGGTGGACATCAGCCGCTGCCCAGGTCTGGACCGGATCACGCTGGACGAGCAGGGCTGGATTCACCTCGGTCCTCTGGTGACGCACAACCAGTGCGCGTCGTCGCGGCTGATGATCGAGCGGGCGTTCCCTCTGGCCCGTGCCTGCTGGGAGGTCGGCGCGCCCCAGATCCGCAACCGCGGCACCGTGGCCGGCAACCTGATCACCGCTTCCCCGGCGAACGACTCCATCACCCCGCTGGCCGCCCTCGACGCGCGCCTGACCTTGCGCTCCGCCCGCGGCGAGCGGGTGGTGCCGCTGGCGCAGTTCTACACCGGCGTGCGGCAGACGGTGATGGAGCCGGACGAGGTGCTGAGCGACATTGCCCTGCGCGCGCTGGGCCCGGAGGAGCGCGGGACGTTCCTCAAATTGGGACTGCGGCGGGCGCAGGCCATCGCTCTGGTCAACGTGGCGGCCGTGCTGAGGTTGAGAGCGGGGAGGGTCGAGCACGCCGCCCTCACCCTGGGCGCGGTGGCGCCGACGATCATCCACGCGCCCGAGGCCGAGGCCCGGCTGAGGGGATCGGATCTCTCGGCCGAGGCGATTGCCGAGGCGGCTTCCCTGGCGGCGGCGGCCTCGCGCCCGATCGACGACCTGCGGGCCTCGGCGGAGTATCGACGCGAGATGGTGGAGGTGTGCACGCGGCGGGTGCTGCGCGCCCTGGCCTCGGGAAGCGAGCGCCAGGGGTACCCGGACTTGCCGGTGCTGCTGCAGAGCGCGGCCAGAGCCGGAGACGTTCCTGCAGTCGCGGGGACGGTCCGCCACAGCCGGGGAGAGTCGATTGAGACGGAGATCAACGGCCGCCCCTACCGCTTCAGCGCCGGCCAGGAGGGGACGCTGCTCGATCTGCTGCGCGACCAGGCAGGGCTGATCGGCACCAAGGAGGGATGCGCCGAAGGCGAGTGCGGGGCGTGCACCGTGGTGCTGGACGGCATGGCGGTGATGTCGTGCCTGGTGCCGGCGCCGCGGGCGCATCGGGCGCGGGTGGTGACGGTCGAGGGGCTGGCGGCGGAGGACCGGCTGCATCCTGTGCAGCAGATGTTCATCGAGGAGGGGGCCGTCCAGTGCGGCTACTGCACGCCTGGGCTGGTGATGGCTGGGGCTGTGCTGCTGGAGGAGCGGCCGCAGCCGACGCGCCGCGACATCGAGCAAGCGATCAGCGGCAACCTGTGCCGCTGCACCGGCTACTACAAGGTCATCCGTGCCATCGAGCGAGCCGCTGCGCTCGATGGCAGCTAACCAGGCTGGAGGTTCGCATGGGGCGGGACACCTGGCGATACGCACAGCATGAGAGGGAACGGGCCAAGCGAAAGCGCGGCAACCCGATCTGGCGCGGCGTGGGCTGCGTGCTGATCGTGCTCACCGCGCTCGGCGGCTACTTCTTCTCAGGGTGGTTCCTGCAGCGGAACGCGGTCGAGGGCTGGGTGCTGATCCCCGCCTCGCTCATCCGGCCTCCAGAGCTGCCGTGGCTGCCGCCCGGCATGCTGGTCCAGCTCGGGGTGGCCGTGCTGTTCATGATGGCCGCCTGGGGCGTGATCAACACCATCTACGCCATCGCCTTCCCCATCCGTCCTGGCGAGACCGACTCCCCGCCCATCAAACGCAAACCGCGGCCGCGGCGCTAGGTCGAACGATGGACCGCACCGTTCCGCGCACCGGCTCGGAGGAGATCGAGCTCTACATCCGCACCTACTACTCGCTGCTGCGCTCCTCGGCCGATGTGCAGATCCGGACCCTGGAGGAGGTCCATGCCAACATGGCCTCCTCCCTCCATCCGGCAGCTCGCTCCCCCGATCCGGACATGCCGGCCCTGATCTACGCCAGCCTGCGGCTGCCCTCGTGCATCGCCGATGTCGAGCGGGTGATCCTGGGGCAGAACGCCGAGGTCTTCCAGCGGCGCGGGGTGGGCGATGTCACGGCCTGGCAGCCGGCGGCGGCACGGGCGCGGCGGCGGCGCAGCTACTACGATGGCGCAGGCACGCTGGCCTGCTTCATCGCCAGCCGCTCGGACATCGATGACCTGCTGCCGATGCTCACGGCCTATCAGATCGAATGGAACAAGATGCACCGGCGGCTGCAGAGCAGCGGGGTCGAGGCCTTGCTGCGCTCCGCCGGCGCACCGATCTCCATCACCGAACTGGCCCAACGCCTGGGCCTCGACCCGGCAGACCTGGAGCGCCTGCAGCAGGTGTGGGGCGAGTCCTTCTGGCCGACGCTGCGCGCCATGGCCGAGCGCAGCAAGCGCATCCGCGTGCGGCTCCTGGCAGGCTCGCTCACCGATTACCAGCGCGCCACCCAGCAGTGGTGGAGCATCGTCGAGGAGGCCCTGCCCGAGATCACCGAGCGGCCGGTGTACTTCGTCTCCAGCAACCCGCACAGCCTGGTCAACCTGCTGAGCGGCTTCGCCCTGCGCCACGAGCGCGAACTCGTCCGCCTGCTGGATAAGCCCGACTATGCGGACCTGCAGGCGGAGTGGCGCGACATCGAGTCGCGCCAGGTGCGCGCCAGCCGGGAGAACTTCCTGTACTACGCGCTCAAGAAGGTCCTCGCCACGCCCGAGGGGAAGGCGCTGGCTCGGCAGCGCGCCGCCGAGGAGGCCGAGTGCGGCATCCGCCGCTTCGTCAGCCAGCGCAGCTTCGATGTCGAGATCCAGGTCATCGACCTGGCGCGGCTGTGCCCGGATTGGGTGGACCCGCGGTTGAGGATTCCGGATCTGGCGGCGCTGGTCGACAGCCAGGCCTACGTGGTGAACATCGACTACCCTCTGGGCATGGCCGCCTACCAGATCCTGGCGCACGTTGCGGCGCGCGTGGGCGAGATTCGCGGCGTGTACATCATGGGGAAGGCAGCCACCCTGAACGGGGTCATCGGCGACATCATGACCCCATCCGTGGTCCACGACGAGCACTCGCAGAACACCTACCTCTTTCAGAACTGCTTCACGGCCCAGGACGTCGGGGAAGAGATGGTGTTCGGCACCGTGCTCGACAACCAGAAGGCGGTGAGCGTGCGCGGCACGTTCCTGCAGAACGTGAATTACATGGACGTCTTCTACCGCGAGGGATACACCGACATCGAGATGGAGGCGGGGCCCTACCTCTCGGCGGTGTATGAGATGTATCGGCCCAAGCGCCATCCCAACAACGAGATCGTCAACCTGTACGGCCTGCCGTTCGACCTGGGAATCCTGCACTATGCCTCGGATAAGCCGCTGAGCAAGGGCCGCAACCTGGGCGCGGCCAGCCTGTCGTATTTCGGCATGGAGCCGACGTACGCCGCCAGCCTGGCCATCCTCAAGCGGATCGTCCAGCAGGAGGCGGCGCGGCTGCGGGCCGAGCGCATCCCAGCGGTCGAACGGAGCTGATCGGACAGAGGAGGGCCTGCCGCATGCCTGTCCTTGGGCAATCCATCCACCGTGTGGACGCCAGGGCGAAGGTCACGGGCACGGCGATCTACCCGGGCGATATCCGGCTGCCGGACATGCTCCACATGAAGATCCTGTTCGCCGGGCGGCCGCACGCGGTGATCCGCCGCCTCGACACCTCCACCGCCGAGGCCCTGCCGGGCGTGGTGGCCGTGTTCACCGCCCGGGATGTGCCGGTCAACGAATACGGCCTGATCCTGCCGGACCAGCCGGTGCTCTGCGGCCCGGGTTCGTCCAAGCCGTACGCGGACCGGGTGCGTTTCGTCGGTGATCAGGTGGCTCTGGTCGTGGCCGAGAGCGAGGCCATCGCCGCCGAGGCCTTGCGGCGCATCGTTGTGGACTACGAAGACCTGCCCGTGGTCACCGACCCGCTGCAGGCGATGCAGGAGGGAGCGCCGCTCCTCCACCCGGACCGCGGCTCGAACATCTTCTGCCGCTATCGCATCCGCAAGGGCGACCCCGACCGGGCGCTGGCGCAGGCGGAGGTCATCGTCGAAGGCGAGTACCGCACACCGCCGCAGGAACACGCCTTTCTGCAGCCGGAGGCGGGCGTCTCCTACATCGACGGCGAGGGCCGGGTGACGGTCGAGGTCGCCGGACAGTGGACGCACGAGGATCAGCAGCAGATCGCGCACGCGCTCGACCTGCCTCTCGACCAGGTGCGCGTGATCTACCCGGCCATCGGCGGCGCCTTCGGCGGGCGCGAGGACATGTCGGTGCAGATTGTCCTGGCGCTGGCCGCGTGGCGGCTGCACCAGCGCGGCATCGACCGACCGGTCCGAGTGGTGTGGTCACGGCAGGAGTCCATCATCGGCCACCACAAGCGCCATCCCTACCTGATCCGCGCCCGCTGGGGAGCGACGCGTGAGGGAAAGGTGGTGGCGGCGGAGATGGAAGTCATCGCCGACGGCGGCGCCTACGCCTACACCTCGACCAAGGTCCTCGGCAACGCCACGCTGATGTGCACCGGGCCATATGAGATCCCGCACGTGAAGGTGGATTCCTACGCCGTCTACACCAATCACGTGCCCTGCGGCGCGTTCCGCGGCTTTGGCGGACCGCAGGGGGCCTTCGCCGCCGAAACGCAGATGAACAAACTGGCCGAGGCGCTGGGGATGGACCCGGTGGAGATCCGGCTGCGCAATGTGCTGCGCGAGGGCTCCCTGCTCTCGGTGAACACGCCGGTGCCGCTGGGCGTGAGCATCGGTCCGGTGGTGGAGGCGTGTGCGCGGGCAGCGGGTTGGGTCCAGCAGGACGGGGGCTGGCGGCAGCCGGCGCAGGAGTCGCTGGGTGAACCGCCCGAGCCGCACCTGCGCCGCGGGCGAGGCTTCGCCTGCGCCTTCAAGAACGTCGGCTTTTCGTTCGGGGCGCCGGAGCGAAGCGTCGCCACCATCGAACTCCACGGCGCGACCGAGATCGAGCGGGTGGTTCTCCGCCATGCTGGCGCGGAAGTGGGCCAGGGGGCGCACACCGCCATGGTCCAGATGGCGGCCGAGGCCGTGGGTGTGCCGCCGGAACGCGTCCACCTCATCGTCTCCGACACTGCCCAGACCGGTGACTCGGGCTCGTCATCCGCCTCGCGGATGACCTTCATGGCCGGCAACTCGATCCGCGGGGCCGCCGAGGCCGCGCTGACCAAGTGGCGCGAGGAAGAACGCCCGGCCATCGCCACCTACGAATACCGCGCGCCGCGCACCACTCCCTTCGACCCCGAGGACGGTCACGCCGAGCCGAACTTCGCCTACGGCTATGTCGCCGAGAGCGTCAGCCTGGAGGTGGACACCGAGACCGGACACATCCGGCGCTTGGAGGTCGTCTGCGCCGACGACGTCGGGCGAGCCGTGAATCCGCAGCAGGTCGAGGGCCAGATCGAAGGCGCGGTCGTCCAGGCCGCCGGCTACGCCCTGCTGGAGAACTTCCTGCAGGACGGCGGCTACGTGCAGACCGATCAACTGTCCACGTACCTGATCCCCACAGCCCTGGACATCCCGGCCAGCGTGCGCAGCGTGATCGTCGAACATGCGGACCCGCGCGGCCCGTGGGGGGTCCGCGGCATGGGCGAGATGCCCTATCTGCCGCTCACCCCGGCGGTCGTGGCCGCGCTCCACGATGCTGTCGGGGTCTGGTTCGACGAGTTCCCTCTCCTGCCCGAGCGGGTACTGCGCGGGCTGAAGCGCGCCGGAGCGAGATGAGCTGCCAGGGGATGCCGGCCGGGGATGGGGGCAGGGGCCGGCCACTGGTGGTGATTCGAGGCGGCGGCGACCTGGCCACCGGCGTGGCGGCGCGCCTGCACCGCACGGGCTTCGCCGTCGTGATCCTCGAGATGCCCCAGCCGCGCGCCATCCGGCGGCTGGTGGCGCTGGCAGAAGCGGTCTACGCTGGGCACGCCGAGATCGAGGACCTGCGCGGCGTGCACTGCGCCGATGTCGAGGCCGCCCGGCGCGCGTGCGGCGCAGGTCTCATCCCGGTGCTGGTCGACCCGCAGGCCGAGTGCCGCGGCGCGCTGCAGCCAGTGGCGCTCGTCGACGCTCGGATGCGCAAGGTTCCGCCGGAGATCGGCCTGGAGGCGGCCCCATTCGTCGTCGGCCTCGGGCCTGGTTTCACCGCGGGCGTGGACTGCCATGCGGTGGTCGAGACCCAGCGCGGCCACCACCTTGGCCGGGTGCTGTGGCAGGGCCAGGCTGCGCCCGACAGCGGTGTGCCCGAGCCCGTTGCCGGCCGCGACCGCGACCGGGTCCTGCGAGCGCCGGCATCGGGAGTTCTCGAAGGGCGCGTGCCGCTGGGGAGCGTCGTTCGGGCGGGGGAGGAAATCGCGCGCGTCGGGGGCGTGCCCCTGCTCGCGCCGTTTGCCGGCACCCTGCGCGGGCTGCTCCACGACGGACTGGAGGTGAGCGAGGGGGCCAAGGTGGGGGACATCGATCCGCGCGGCGTGCCGGCCTACTGCCGCGAGATCTCCGACAAGTCCCTCGCCGTCGGCGGCGGCGTGCTCGAGGCGCTGCTCTCGCGTCCGGAGATTCGGCGCCGGCTTGGTGGCTGACATGCGCCTGGCCGATGCCCTGCGCCTCTCCCCGGGCAAGGTGCTGGCCTTCGTGGGTGCCGGCGGCAAGTCCAGCGCCATCGCGTGCCTGGCACGCGAGGTCTCCGGGGAGATGCCCGTGGTGCTCACCTGCACCACTCGCCTGGGTCTCGAACAGAGCGGGCTCGGCCGGGTTCACGTTGCGCTGAGGGCGCGCCAGGCGCTGCCGGATCTGAAGGACTTCCTCCGCGCACGCGTTCCCGTTCTCGTCACCGGCCCCCTCGAGGCGCGTGAGGGGAAATGGGCCGCGGTCGGAATGGACGTCCTGCATGCGCTGCGCGCGGCGGCGGAGGCCGCTGGGGCAGTGCTGCTCGTCGAGGCGGATGGAGCACGCGGGCGATCGCTCAAGGCACCGGCCGAGCACGAGCCGGTCATCCCCTCGTTCGTGGATACGGTGGTGCCGACAGCCGGGCTGGATGTGATCGGGAGCCGGATCGACTCTCGGCTCGTCCATCGCCCGGAGCGGGTGGCAGCCCTGCTCGGCAAGAAGAGGACCGCCAGGCTGGGACCCGAGGACCTGGCGCGCATCCTCACCGATGCAGAGGGCGGCCTGAAAGGCGCGCCGCCTGGGAGCGAGGTGCGCCTGCTGCTTACCAAGGCGGAAGGTGAAACCCGGACGCGCTCGGGCGTGGACGCTGCGGAGCTCGCCTTGCGCGCGGGCGCGGTGCGGGCGGCCGTGATCGCCAGCCTGAAGGCGGAGGACCCCGTGCGGCAGGTAGTCGGGCGGACGGCGGGGGTGGTGCTGGCGGCGGGGGGCTCGCGTCGGCTCGAGTCTCCCAAGCAGTTGATTCTGTGGCGAGGCCGTCCGCTGGTGTGGCATGCTGTGCGGGCCGCGATCGAGGGCGGGCTCGATCCGATCGCCGTGGTCGTGGGGGCCGACGCAGAGGCTGTGGCGGGCGCGGTGGCGGGCGAGGGGGTTCGGGTTGTCCTCAATCCGAACTGGGAGGCGGGGCAGAGCACGTCCCTGCGAGCAGGGATGGCGGCCGTGGCGGGCAGTGCGGAGGCGATCGTCTTCCTTTTGGCGGACACGCCCATGGTGGATGGGCCGTTGGTCCGCGCGCTGGTGGGTGAGCACCGGCGGACACTGGCGCCGATCGTTGCGCCGCGGGCTGGCGGGCGGTGGGCAAATCCGGTGCTGTTTGACCGTCTCACCTTCGCGGCGCTGGCGCAGATCGAAGGGGACCGCGGTGGCCGGGCCTTGTTCGGGCGCTACCCGGTTCGGGGCGTGGACTGGAGCGACGACATCCTGCTCGACGTGGACAGGCCCGAGGACTTGGTGCGGCTGCGAAGGCTGGAGTAGCCGCCAGATGCCGTGCCCTTAGTACTTAAGTCCCATGGCATCTGTAGCGACTTCGGCTACAATATGGCTACAGGACCTAGGAAGAGGGTGCCGTGGAATCTGTCTCAATCCGAGTGTTGCGCAATAACCCTGGGGAATTCGAGGCGATCCTGGCGCGGGAGCGGACCGTGATCGTGAACAGGAATGCCCGGCCTCTTGCCATTGCCATCGATGTCACCGGAGCCCCTCTCGTAGAGGTCGTGCGGCTGGTTACCCAGCTCCGCGCCCAGCTCGCCGTTGCCAAGATGCGTTCCGAGGCTCAGGCGCGCGGGCTGGACCAGATGACGCCGGACGAGGTCCATGCCGCGGTCCAAGACGCCAGAGAAGCGCGTCGAGAGTGATCCCCATTGCTGGTCGTCCTGGACACCAACGTCATTGTGTCTGGGCTGATTAACCCGCATGGACCGCCCGCACGGCTGCTTGACCTCGTCCTGTCAACGCTCGTGCAGGTTGCCTATGATGATAGGATCCTGGCCGAGTACAGAGAGGTGCTGTCGCGGCCAGTGTTCGGCTTCTCCACGCGGGACATCGATGCCCTCCTGGATCACATCCGCCTGAGCGGCCGAGCAGTGCTCGTCCCCTCTGGCTCCCTGCAGGATTGCCCTGATCCCGGTGACCTTCCGTTCGCTGAGGTCGCGCTTGCCTCTCGTGCCGATGCCTTGGTGACTGGAAACGCGGCGCACTTTGAGTTCCTGCGTCGATGGGGTGTCCGTGTCGTCCTTCCGGCGGAATTCCTAGCCTCGCCGTAGACTTCGCGCTCTCTGCCCGCCGCTCAGGCTGAGACGGGGGCGAAGGGCGCGCCGAGGCGCCTCACTGTATAATCCGCATCCATGCTCCTCCTCGCTGCGGCACTCGGCTGGGCCGAAGGCATCCTGATCAACTTCGCCGCCGACGGACTGCCTCGCGGCCGATGGCTGGCGCCCGCGCGCTGCCCGGCCTGCTCTGCGCCTCGGGGCGGGCTGACTTTCTCCGCCATCGCCGCGCTGCTGGGTCGGAAGATGCGATGCGTCTACTGCGGTCGCGGTTTCGGTGTGCGGGGCGTGCTCGTGGAGGCCATCTCGCTCGTCGCTGGGGCTGCCCTGTGGCTTTGGCGCCCCGATGTGGCGCGCTGGCTTGCCGCCCTGATCGTTGTCGGCTGGTTCCTGTTGATCGCGGTGATCGATCTCGAGCACCGGCTCATCCCCCACCGCGCCACGGGGCCTGCGGCGCTGATGATCGGCCTGATCGGCCTCCTCGACCCCGCGCGCGGGCCGTTCAAGACGCTGCTGGGTGGGGCCGTTGGCCTGGCGTTGTTCTTCGCCCTGTACCTGCTCGGTGGAGCCTTCGGCCGCCTGGCATCTCGCCTTAGAGAGCGGCCTCTCGAGGAGGTCCCCTTCGGGTTCGGCGATGTCACTCTGGCCGGCGTCATCGGGCTGGCCGTCGGTTTCCCGGGCGTGCTCGTGGCCCTGTTCTTCGGCATCCTGGCGGCCGGCGCGTTCAGCCTGCTGTACCTGCTGGCGATGCTCGCCCGGCGCCGCTACACCGCCTTTGTCGCCATTCCCTACGGCCCGTTCATGATCGTGGGCGGCTCCCTGGTCTATTTCGGCGGCCGGACCGCCTTGGAGAGGCTGCTGGGCGGCTAGGCGGATCGTTCGGGTTACAGTTCTGCTCCAGGTTCGTTTCTTGGTGGCGACATCCCACCCGGTGGGATTTCGGTACTGCCCGGCGGCACGAAGCGCCGCCCTATAATGAAAGCGCCGCAGTGGGGTCTGATTGCGGCAGGCGACAGGAGGCGGTAGAACCGGTGGGCAAGCCTATGCCTTTCCTTCGCTCCGGCCGCGGGGCGGCGCGCCGCCGCTGGCGCGGCCAGAGCATCGTCGAGTTCGTCGTCATCCTCCCGATCCTGCTCATCATGATCTCGGGCGTGATCGAGCTCGGGTTCATGCTGAACTACTACCTCGACCTGATCGACGCGGCGCGTGACATCGCCCGCTTCGCCGCCACCATTGACCCGCTCCTGCCCGACGATCCAGACCCGAGCAACCGCACCTGCGCGGACACGCAGTACTTCTACCGCCTGATCGCCTGCATGATGCCCACCGCCGGCCTGGTCGTCTCGCCCACCCCGCTGCAGGAGCAGATCGTGCTCAATCCGCTCACCGACGACGTGATCGTTTCGGCCTTCGGCATCACCGACGACACCATTCGCTACCGTCTGCCGGATGCCGACGGCTGGTCGTGGAAGGAGTGGAGCTTCGGCGGCGGCGCCAATCACGTCTCCAGCTTCAGCAATGCCGACGTCGAAGCGATGCTGGACTCGGGGAACCCGGCGCGGGGTGCTGTTCTGGTCGAGATCTACTACAACTACCACATGGTCCTCGCCCTGCCGTGGATCACGGCCTTCGTCCCCAACCCGGTGACGCTCCACGCCTACACCATCATGCCCAACACCTTCGTCGAGCCGACGCGGACACCGTCGCCATGAACAAGCCCTCTGCCCCTCCCGTCCCACGCGGTCAGGCCCTGATCCTCATCGCCCTGGCCTTTGTCGGCCTGGCGGCGTTCATCGGCTTGGCCATCGATGCCGGCATCCTGTTCTCGCAGATCGGCCACCTGCGCCGCGCCACCGACGCCGCCGCCCTGGCCGCCGCCAACCAGTTCCGCGAGGGCCGCACGGGCAACGAGATTCAGGCCGCGGCCAACGAGTTCATCAACCTCAACAGCCTCAACCCGGCCACCGCTCAGGTCTTCGTCTGCCGCGACTACTTCAACCCCGCCACCACGCCCCCCTCGATGCACGACCCGAACCTGTGCCCGCCGCCCGGCGAGCCGCCGCGCAAGTACGTGCGCGTTCGCGCCCAAATGCCCGTCAACTTCGCCTTCCTGCCCATCATCGGCTGGAATTCGGTGAACATCTTCGCCGAGTCGGTCTCCGAGGCGGCCTCGATCGACCTGGTGCTGGTGCTCGACACCTCGGCCTCGATGACCTGGGACCTGTGCACGGACGGCATCGACAACGATGCCTGGCGTGAGATCCAGCTGACCGGCGCTCCCGACGGCGTCGCCGACGACTGCATCCCGCCCGCCGGGACGGGCAAGGTGGGCCAGGTGGCCGAGGACGACCCTCTCGTCTGCAACGAGAACCGCAACCTGCGCATCGCCACCGGCGACAGCAGCACCTATCCGCCCGCGAACGACTGCCATCCCTTCGAAGAGGTGCGCAACGCCTCCAAAGGCCTGCTCGGGCAGATGCGCTTCCCCTTCGACCGTATGGCCATCATCACCTTCGCCCAGCTGGCCGATGTCGAGATCAGCCTCGAGAACGGTGACAACTGGTTCGACATCAACCAGACGCTGGACTACCTCTCCGTCGCGCCGGAGCCGCCGGTGGGCATCGAGCCCTGCGTGCCCACGCGCTGGGGGGTGGGCATCGATCCGCGCGGCTGCACCTCCACCAACACCGCCGAGGGCCTGCGCTACGCCGGCAACCAGTTCGGCTACTACAAGCGCGACGAGGCGGTGTGGATCGTGATCATCCTCTCGGACGGCGGTGCCAACGCCGCCCTCAAGACGGGCGGCAACCCCTCCCTGGTCGACGACTGGCTCTGCCCCGGGTCGCCCCTGGCTCCGGCCTGGATTCAGCCCTACTGCCGCGACCCCGACGGCGCCACCCGCCACGACGGCAGCGACCCGCTGTACGACGTCGAGGACGCCGCCATGGACTTCGCCGATTTCGTCGGCTGCCCGGATTCGATGTCGCCGCAGCCCGCGGCCTGCTCGCTGCCCGGCCAGGGCGCCGTCATCTTCAGCATCGGCCTGGGAGACAAGCTGATCAACGCGCCGCCCTCCTCCTGCGATCCCTACTACAGCGGGTCCTGCGATCCCGACCTGGGTGAGCAGCTCCTGCGCTACATCGCCGGCGTGGGCGACGACAACGACCCGGCCACGCCGCCCTCGCAGGATCCGTGCAACGGCGTCGCCGCCGGCACCTCCTGCGGCAACTACTACTTCTCGCCTACCGGCGCCGGGCTGATGGACGTCTTCGAGGCCATCGCCTCCCGCATCTTCACCCGGCTGACGCACTGATCAAGGTGGTTCGCCATGGACCGACTGCCTGAACCCTCCACCCCGGCCAAGCCCCCGCCCCGCCGCCGCTTCCGCGGCCAGGGCATCGTGGAGTTCGCCCTCATCCTGCCGGTGCTGCTCCTGGTGATCTTCATCATCATCGAGCTCGCCCGCCTGCTCCACGCCTGGCTGGCGGTGGAGAACGGGGCCCGCTTCGGCGTCCGCTACGCCATCACCGGCGAGTACAACTCGCTCTACTGCACCGACCTCGATTCGAGCGGCACGGCGTGCGATGCCCGGGTGGAGGAGGACTCGGCCCGCATCCCCTCGATCCACGACGCCGCCCGCGCCGGTGCGGTCGCCATCCTCAAGAACGAGACCGTCGGCGAGGGCGATCCCGGCTACTTCCGCGTCACCGTCTGCTCCAGCCGCAGCGATGCCTTCGGCAGCCCAATGTACGTGTACTACCCGCCCGACCCGGCCATCTTCAAGTCCGCCGAGTGCGAGCCCAGCGAGGACGCCGGCGGCCCGGGCGACCGGGTCTCGGTCACGGTCGACTTCGACCATCCGCTCATCGTCCCCATCCTCAGCAGCTACTGGCCGAAGCTGCACCTGTGGGCCCGGCGCGAGGGCATCGTCGAGATGTTCCGCACCGCCCGCGTCATCGGCTTGGAAGCCACCATCGCCTTCCCCACCTTCACCCCAACCATCACCCCCACGGCGACCGACACGCCCACGCCGACCGACACGCCCACACCCACCGACACCCCGACGCCCACCGCGACGCCCACCCCGACCACGACCACCACCGCCACGGCGACCCGCACGGTCACGCCGACGCCGTCGTGCGACCAGATCTCGGTCTTGAGCACGTACATCTACGGCGGCGACGACGTCCGCATGAACGTCCGCAACAACAACCCCATCCCGATCAACCTCACCGGCTCGACGCTGGTGTGGTCGATGAACGGCTCGCAGTACGTCAACTACTTCTCCTACGGCGGCACGACCTACTACTCGGGCAACGATTACGATTCGCCCACCTCCTACAGCCCCAGCTCGCCGCTTGTCCATAATCCGGGCCTCACGCGCACCTGGGCGGCGGACTTCAACAGCGTTCCCGGCGGCACGCTCTACGGCACCTACACCGTGACCCTGACGTTCGACTACGTGTGCACCGTCAGCGGGACCGTCAGCGCCGCCATGCCCACACCCACGAGCACGCGCACCATCACGCCGACCCGGACCATCACCCGTACGCCGACCATCACCTCCACGCCGACGATCACGCGCACGCCGACCATCACGCCGACGCGCACGAACACACCGACGATCACCCGCACGCCGACGATCACCTCGACGCCGACGATCACCCGCACGCCGACCATCACGCCCACCCGGACCGTCACGCCCACGCGCACCGTCACCCCCACCCGAACGGCGACAAGGACGGCCACGCGCACGGCGACCATCACCCCCACGCCGACGATCACGCGCACGCCGACCATCACACCGACACGCACCAACACGCCGACGCGCACGCCAACCACCACTGGCATGCCGACGAATACGCCGACGGTAACGCGCACCCCGACGGTGACCCGGACGC
>FWPV01005489.1_pt1 | contig 17675 bp, 19 predicted proteins | sample 2228371 | NCBI WGS metagenome assembly FWPV01 (sample SAMEA103939776, study PRJEB20133) | metagenome | reverse complement strand
CATCAAACGAAGTGATCAAAAAACCCACCAATTCCCCCAAAAAGCCTTCGGAATGTTCCCTTGTTGATTTATAATCGAACAGCGTTGATTACTGGAAAACCGGTGAAATATTAGAGAAACAAACGATAAAATCAAAAATATGCAAAAGAAGTCTTTGCGGTTCTATTTTCTTTTGTGCCTCAGTTTGTTCTTGAGCCTGATCGTTTTTCAGCCCCTCCGACCCTCCCATTGATCCCAAGCCTTACCAAGCACCGGCTATCCTTTTGGAAATCGTGCTCGAAAGCTGCGCCGGCTCGACGCTAAGCCAGATCTTTTTTGGAGGACGATGACTCTCCGTAGCACGCTCGCTGTCGTAGGCGGGGTGCTCCCCTCCCCTGCCATACCGAACGCCCCATCCTCTGTCATGCCTCACTGCGTTCGGCATCTTATTGATCTTTGCATAATAATAGTTACAGCCTGAGTTGCGCAAAGCGGAAGAATGAGCGCAACAGGTCGGATTGGTTTTGCATTTGTTGGAGGGAGTGGGTCACCGCTTGTTTCAGTTGATGCAGGTCATCGGGGATGAAATTGGCTAGGTCGGTGTACTTGCTATGATTCCACACCATTTCTACTGGGTTCAAGTCGGGGGCATACGGTGGCAGCCATTCCACTTCCAACCAATTCACTTTGGCTTCTTCAAGCAGACGCACCGCTTTGCGATGCGCGCTCCAGCGATCCAAGACCACGATCAACTTGCGCTTCAAGCAACGCTGCAGCTCGGTCAGGAAGCTGACAAGGTCTTCAGAACAGATATTGTGCTCATGAAGTTGAAAATACAGCCCCAAGCGCTGACGTTTTGGCGAGACGGTAAGAGCTGAAATCACTGACCATCGCCCGCGCTGCTCCCAACTATACTGCAGCGGCGTCTGACCCTGCGGTGCCCACGTGCGTCTCACCACAGGATACATTTGATAACCACTCTCATCGAGCACCACCAGGCTGCAATCGTTTTCGGCGGCTTTTTTTGACCTGTGGCCATCGCTCTTCGCGCCAAATGCGAATCGCTTCTTCATCCCGCTCCCGAGCACGACGCTCCGGCTTCTGGGCACTCCACCCTAGACCGCGCAGAATCTTCCACACCTGCGACACATGATATCGCACCCCAAAATGGCGCTCAATCACTTGCGCCACCCGCTTCAGCGTCCACAGATCGGTCGCAAACCCATTCGCCACAGGACCCTGCCGTAAAATCGCCTCCAAGGTTTCTTTCTGCTCCGCCGTCAACCGCGGCTGACGACCCGCATGAGGCTTGGCTTTTAGCCCTTCAACCCCTTCCTTCTCTAACACTTTTTTCCATCGAAGCACCGACGTCGGCGTCACCCCTACGATGCGGGCAACCGCTCGCACGCCTTTCCCTTCCTGCAGTAATCGACCGCCAATCACCCGACGCATTTCTAATGTTTCAGCTCTACCTTTTGTCCTCATACCAACCATTGTACCTTACGTTTGTCACCTTATCAATAAAAAGATCAATAAGATCCCATCAGATTTAGCTGTGTGTGGATTTGATGATATTGATATGGCGCGCTACACGTTTCCTCGCTTGACAACGGTGCGGATTGAGAAATATAAACTGGGGCAACAAGCGTTCAAAATGCTCCTTGCCAGCCAGCCTCAATCTACCCCAGACAAACCACCGAGAAAAGGGGAGAGATTCCATTACCATTTTCCAACTGAATTAATCATCCGCGAGAGTGCCTGAGCATATCTCAGCAATGTTTTCTCCAAGGTGTTTTAATCATCTGCCAGCGATTCTAGCTGATTGATATCCTTCTGCATCCGCGGAATGATAGTGGATTTGCGGGTTGATCGGGCAAGTATAATTAACTCATGCCCATTGGGTTACTGCACACCAAAATCTCGCGGCCCATCCTTGCCAAAGGTTGGATCCAGCGGCAGTCCTTGTTCGAGCGCTTATCTCAAAGCCTAAGCAGTGAATGCCATCTGACATTGGTTTCTGCGCCAGCCGGTTACGGCAAGAGCACTCTTGTCAGCGCATGGCTAGCCCAAGTCAACCAGCCGGCAAGCTGGTTATCGCTGGACGAAAGGGACAACGATCTGCGCCGTTTTTTGCTGTACTTTATCGCCGCAACTCAGCGGCTAGAGCTGGAATTCTGTGCGGAGTTATTTGCTGTGCTTCAAGGGGGAGAGGTGCCGCCCACGGATATCGTAGTGACCACTTTGGTCAATGAAATGTTGAACTGGAATGCCACACGAATGATCGTGCTGGACGATTTTCATTTTATTCAAAGTGATGAAGTCCTTGAGTTTGTGAGTCAACTCCTTGCTCATCAGCCTCCCGCCTTGCATTTGATGATTTTGACCCGCGAAGATCCTCCCATCCCGTTGGGGCGCTTGCGGGTGCGTGGTCAGATGACCGAAATTCGCGCTGCTGATTTATGTTTTTCTACCCATGAATCTCAAGATTTCTTCAAACAAGTTATTGGCTTAGAACTATCCCCGCAGGACATCCAAAGCCTGACCAAACGCACCGAGGGATGGGCAGCCGGCTTGCAATTAGCGGGATTGCTGCTCAAGGAAGTTGATGACCCAACCACCCTGGTACGTTCTTTCAGCGGTGAGCATCGTTTTGTCTTGAGCTACTTGACTGAGGAAGTGCTCAAACATCAAGCGCCTGAACTACAGGAATTTTTGCTACAAACCTCGATCTTAGCCCAACTCTGCGGCGATCTTTGTGATGCCGTTACCGGCAGCTCTAACAGCGATCAACGCCTTGAAGCGTTGTTCGCGGCTAATTTATTCCTGATTTTGTTGGACGATGTCGGCAGATGGTATCGCTACCATCACTTATTTGCCGAAATGCTCCAAGCGCAGTTGCGCCGAAGCCAGCCGCAATTGTTGCCTGAATTGCACCGTCGCGCCAGTCAATGGTTCGAGGATCGGGAAATGCCTATCTACAGCATTGAACATGCTTTGGCGGCGGGGGATCAGCGGCGATTGATGGGGTTGTTGGAAAAACATAGCTGGCGACTGCTAACCCAAGGCTACTCTCAGACGTTTTTGAAGTGGGCAGAGCTTCTACCGCAAGAAGTGCGCAACCTTAGCCCGAAGCTCAACACCAGAATTGCATGGGGAAAGGTCTTGCACGGAGAGTACCAACAAGCTGCCAACTATCTCGCAACAGCACAATTGGCAGTGGAAAATTTGCCGCCCGACGAAACCGAAACTAGGGAGCTTCAAACCGATGTTCTCATCTTGGGGTCTTTTGTCTCTCAGGGACAAGGCAAGGTGGAGCAGGCGTTGATGTTGGCGGAACAAGCCAAATCCATTGCGCCGTCCGAAGATGTTCGCCTGAGAGGTTCTGTCTCCCTAGTGTTTGGCGTAGCCAGCCGCATGATGGGACGCTATGATGAAGCAATTGAAGCACTCCATGAAGCCATTGTTGCTGCTCATGCGATTGAGGATCATGTCACGGCGGTGGTTGCTGTGGCACATCTTTCGCTGATTTGGCTTCAACTAGGCAAGTTACGTCGTCTAGCGGAAATGGCTGAGTTTGCGATCGAGCGCGCCGAAAAAATCTCCCGCATTGCTCCGCTGATGATCGGTTCTGCCCATGCTGTCCTAGGACAGGTGTATTATGAATGGAACCAAATCGAAAAGGCACGTGCGGTTTTGGAGCATGCAATTCGACTGGCGACTTTGTCCAATCAGCCATCGTCATTGATTTACAGCAAGATTGCTATGGCGCGTCTGTGTCAAGGAGAAGGTGATCTGGAAGCGGCAGCACGCTGTTTGAGGGAAGCCTATGAGATCCTAGAACTCGGCGGCCCGAGTTGGGCGCGCTTGGACTGGGTCGGACAGCAGGTCAATCTCCTCGTGGCACAACGTAAATTGGCTGAGGCGGAAAGCTTGCTGAATTCTACAGGGATTGCAGCAGACTCTGTGGTTACCTATCGGACAGACGTGATTCATCTGGCGTGGCTGCGCTGGATGATCGCGGCGCGCCGCTCGGAGGCTTTTGGCTTGGCTGAACGCATTGCACAGAGCGCTGAAGCCGCTGGGCGAAATGGAACTTTGCTTCACGCTCTGGTTTTAGGTGCAAAGGCAGGGGGAGGAACAGAGTGGCTGGAGCGTGCCCGCCAGCTCGCTGCCCCTGAAGGTTATCAACGCATCTTTTTTGATGAGCGTTGCGATGAAAAGAGCTTGACTTCACAAAATCTGATTGAACCGATCCACGAGCGTGAATTAGAAGTGTTAGGGATGTTAGCCGAGGGGATGACTTATGCTGAAATCGCCAAGAGGCTGGTGATGAGTATCAACACGGTTCGTTACCATGTCAAAGGGATCTATCGCAAGCTGGGGGTACAGAAGCAAACTCAAGCGGTGGAGCGCGGCCGCGAAATCGGCTTGATTTGACGAAAACTACATCTTTTCGTCATGCGGACTACATGAAAATGTAGTCCGTTTTTGGTTTACTAGGCATACAATGATGACAGAAATGGAAAATGCTCATGACCAAAATTTCAGAAACCCACCTGTACACCTTACGTTTCAGCGGCACCCTGCATGAGTCTTTCCTCCTCGATTATTGTCCTGCTGGAACCGAGTTGACGTTAGATAATGATACGTTTATTCTGTCTAACCTGCGCAGTGATCAAGCTGGCCTCCTTGGTATGCTTCGTTACTTGCATAACCACGGATGTATCTTGACCGAATTGAGCATTAAGACCGAAGAAAGTTTTTCAAAATTTACTGGAGATCAAACATGAGTCCGAAAAAATTTTCCCGCCGTGAGTTTGTCAAATTTTCCCTACTGGTTGGTACAGCCGCAGCTTTACCTGCGAGCTTGGGTGCTCGCTCCAAAGGGAAGAGCTATTCAGCCCAAATCGAACAGACCTGGAAGGTTCTCAAGCAAGAGAAAGGCCGAGAACTGTACGAGATGGTTCGCTACGCCACGCTGGCAGCCAATAGTCATAATTCCCAGCCCTGGAAGTTTTCTATTCAAGATAACCGCATCGAAATTTTAGCGGATTTCAGTCGTGCTTTACCTGTGGTTGACCCAAACAACCGCTCGTTGTGGATCAGTTTAGGGTGTGCATTAGAAAATTTGGTTATTGCCGGGCGTGCTTGTGGGTTTGTCGGTGAAATCGTCTATCCGGAGAGCGACAAGCCCCGCATTCAGGTTGTACTTTCTGCCGATGCCCCCCAAAGTAGCCCGCTGTTCGATGCCATTCCATTGCGTCAAAACACCCGATCGGAATATGACGGCAGAACGGTAGAGATGAGTGCATTTCATCAGGTGGAGTCAACTCCCCTTGAAAGGGGAACCGGCCTGATGTTTGCCGTTACCCCCGCAGAAATGGAAACGGTGATCGAATATGTAACTGCTGGCAATCTCAAGCAGTACTCTGAGCGAGCATTCGTCGATGAATTGATTGATTGGTTGCGCTTCAATGAAAGCGAAGCGCTTGCCTCTTTGGATGGGCTTTATTCCAAGTGCTCCGGCAATCCGACCGTACCGCGTTGGCTGGGTTCGATGTTTGTCTCAGGCACCAAACCGACCAAACAGGCGGATGCCGATGCCAAAAAACTGCGCAGTTCTGCCGGCGCGGTTGTCATCACGTCCGAGACCGATGACGAAGCCGCCTGGGTGCGCGTGGGACAGGTGTATCAGCGCCTTGTCTTGACAATGACCTCTCACAATATCAAATCGGCTTTGCTCAACCAACCTATCGAAGTTACAGAACTGCGTGGTCAATTCCAAAGTGCCTTGAACCTTGGCGATAACCGACCGCAATTGTTAATTCGTTTCGGATACGCTGATCCTTTGCCGAAATCTCTGCGTCGCCCGGTCGAGGCGGTTTTGATTTAGGAGGAAAGCCATGTCAAATCGAACCATTTCACGACGTGATTTTCTAAAAATCGGCTGCGTTACCTTAGGTGGGGTATCGGTTGCTTGCAGTGGGCTAGGCTACCTAGCCACTTTAGCACCTGAGGTTTCAACCCCTAAACTTGAAATTGGAAAGGAAAACAAGATGGAAAAATCTATTCTCGTCACTTATGCCACTCGCGCTGGCTCAACTGCTGAAATTGCGGTTGCCATTGGTGAAACCCTTGCAGCTCGTGGCTTCAAGGTTGATATCAGACCAATCAAAGAAGCCCTCTCTGTTAAGGGGTATCATGCTGTGCTCATCGGAAGCGCAATCCGCATGGGCAATTGGCTGCCCGAGGCGGTGGATTTTGTCAAAGCTAATCAGCAAGACCTGAACCAACTGCCGCTTGCCCTGTTTACCGTCCACATGCTGAATGTCGGTGAGGACGAAGCCAGCCGCACAGCGCGATTAGCTTACCTGCAAACCGTGCGACCTCTGCTAAAGGACGCCGAAGAAGTCTATTTTGCCGGCAAGATGGATTTTTCACGCCTGTCTTTTCTCGATCGCCTGATTGCTAAGATGGTCAAGGCGGTCGAGTCTGACCAGCGCAATTGGGATGAGATCCGCGGCTGGGCGAACCAGATTTTTTGATCGCCAGCAATGGAGATTGCTACTTACCCGTGAGAGGATCGGAGGATGGTGATGAAACCTGCAGTGAAATGGCTTGTGCCGCTAATATTTATGCTTACCCTATTGGCAACGGGGATGGGATTGTTCCCTGCTGAGGGCACTCCCTACCCCTTGACTACCTTCCGCGGTGAACAGGTGACCATTAACGCACGTGGCTTATATTATTGGGATACGGTTAGTTCTGCCGCGCAGATGCAAGCCAATGACTTGGTGACGCTCGTTTTGGGCTTGCCGTTGTTGGCGCTGTCCTATTGGCTGGCACAACGCAATTCCTTGCGCGGGCAGTTGATGTTAGCGGGGGTGTTGGGTTTTATCCTTTACACCTATATCACCATGTGCTTTGGAGCTCACTACAATGCCCTGTTTTTGGTCTATGTAGCCTTGTTCAGCCTTAGCCTTTTCGCTTTTGTGCTGGTGCTGATGTCGATTGATCTTTCAACGCTAGCGGCGCATTTTTCGGAGAAATTACCGCGAGGATGGATAGCGGGGACGTTATTTTTCGCTGCCGCTTTCCTGACACTTGCTTGGTTGGGGCGCATTTTACCCACCATTGCCTTTTCTCCCTTGAATGGTTGGCAGTTTGGCGGCATTCAGGGGACTCCAGCGCTCGAAAATACCACCAGCATGTTTATTCAAGTCATGGATTTGGGGATCGTCGTCCCAACCTGTGTGCTGTGTGGCATTCTGTTGTTGCGCAGGAATCCATGGGGCTATCTGCTCTGCTCGGTTGGGTTGATCAAGTTCATGATGTTGGGCATCTCCGTCAGCCTGATGGGGCTCAATATGGCAAGAGTAGGGGCGCCAGATAGTTCAATCTTGATTGGGATGTTTGGAGGTTTGGCGCTAATCGTCATTGTGATGACCGTGCTCTTGTTTAAGAATTTTTCGGAAAGGGTCATTGATCAGGAGATGATGAACTCCTAGCTCTAACCCAGATGGCAAGACAATCTGATGCTAATTGAGGTTTTGAAGCTTTGGAATGCGGAAGTCACTCTTCCGCATTCCATTGGTTATTGACCTTGCAAGAGCCGCTTTTGGATAAGGGAGGAGAGAATCAGATCATCAACAGGGGGCAAGAAAAAATGCGAGCATTATGGCGGAGAGGGTGGGATTCGAACCCACGGTGGATACAAGACCCACAACGGTTTTCGAGACCGCCCCGTTCAACCACTCCGGCACCTCTCCGAGATGGGGCATTGATTTATCCTTGTCGATGGGGTGTATTATACTAGATGCGTGGGGGTTGTAGGATCTTCGTTGTAAATCACTTTTCCTTGAAATTCGCCAAATAGTTCCTCGACGCTCGATTTGGAAGGTATTGGAATGATCTTCAGCACCGGTTTGCCGCGGTCGGTGACAATCAATTCCTCGTTGCTCAACTTGAGTTGGCGGAATATTTCAAGCATTTTAGCTTTCAGTTTACTTTTTGAGATGGTTTGCATCTTTCTCCTAACTATAAACTATGCGACTATCGACATGACTGTAGTTATTATTATATCTAAAAACGAACCGCCAAGCAGACACAGCGTACCGCGTCCTTGATTACTTGCCAGCTTGCGCTTTGTTGGGTTGGAGATAAAGAATATGGGGTTGGAACGCTCCGTAATTAACCTTTCAAAGCTCCCGCTAGGATGCCGCGGATGAAGTAACGTCCGAGCAAGAGGAAGAAAATCAGCGGGATGGCAACGGCGATGAGCGCAGCCGCCATTTGCAGGTTATACAGGACGATGGTTGTGCCCTTTGCTTCTGCCATGACCACTTGGACGGTTTGGGTTTTGGGTGAGGAGAGCGAAAGGGCTAGGAAGAACTCGTTCCAAACTTGGGTGAAGACGATGATTGCCACAGAGGCGTAAGCGGGCAAAGAGATGGGCATGATCACTCGAAAGAAGGTTTGAATCTTGGAAGCACCATCTACCTCGGCTGCCTCTTCGAGTTCACGAGGAATGGAGAGGAAGAAGGTGCCCATCAATACCGAAGCTAGCGGCACATTGAGGATTAAGTATGCCCCAATCAGCCCCCAATAGGTGAGGGCGAGTTTGGTCCTTGCCATGAAGATAACCAGCGGAATGATCACGGCTTGATAGGGCAGGTACAAGGCGATACCAACCAAGACGAACAGGATGCGGGTGAAGACTGTCCGCGTTCGGCTGAGATAATAACCTCCTAGCCCGCCAATCAGAGCAGATAGGAAGGTGACCGAGAAGGAAATGATGCAAGAGTTGATCAAACGGGGGAGCATGTGGCTACGGAATTGGGGGCTGCCATACAAGACTTCCCGATAATTGCTAAATTGGGGGTTGCCACTCAGCGAAAGGTAGCTGCCGCGGTTGATCTCCTCGATGGATTTGAGGGAAGTGGTGATCATGACGTAGATAGGCAACAGATACGCCAGCGATAGAACTACAAGGGTAAGAAAAACAATAACTTGAAGCGTGCGATTTTTGCTTTTCATTCGAACCACTTCCTAAGTGCATAGATGGTGTATGGAATGATCAGGATAAATGCCATGAGGAAGATAATCACCCCTAGGCCGGCACCTGCTGAGAAAAGACGCTGTTGAAAGGTGGTAATCCACATGTTTAACGCCAAGACATCGGTTTGAATGCCAGGTCCTCCGAAGGTGACAATATACACAATGTCGAAAACTTTTAGGGTGGAGATCAACAAAAGCGAAACCAAAATCATCAGGCCCGAGCGGATGTTAGGCAGCACCACTGAGAAGAGGATGCGTAATTTCCCGGCCCCATCAACGGTGGCGGCTTCGATCATTTCTTGAAGTTCAGCAGTCCGGAAGGAAGATTGGGTAATAATGACGGCGAATCCTAAGTATTGCCAGATGAAGATCAGGATGAGCCAGTACGTTGCCGTTTGAGGATCGGTGGTGAACCTCAACTGACTGTTGATGCCGATCTCGCGTAGCAAGGTGTTGAATACGCCGCGGTTGGGCTCGTACATCCATGACCAGATTGTGCCGGTCACAATAAAGGACATTGCCACCGGATAGAGAATCAACGTCCGCACGTAAGACTCGACTCCAGGAAAGGGCGAGAGCTCGAGTAAATAAGCCAGAAAAATCGCTAAAATAACGGTTGGAAATACGCCGAGGATTAACCATTTTAGGTTGTTTTGCACATCGACCCAAAAGCGGGGTTGAGCAAAGATGAATTGATACCACTTAAAGCCGACAATTTGATAATTTGGAGTGATGGTTTTCCAATCGGTGAATGAGACGTAGATGGTCCAGAATAACGTCCCATAGAGGATGATCAGGAAGATCAACATGGGCACTAAGAAGACCATCAGGTCGAGAAACGTGTATTGTTTGCGCTTGTACTTTTTGGGACGTTGAAGGATTGCCATCAAAACTCCTTCGTTCAGCTTTGAGAGTTTACGTCTCTCATTCTCATTGTAATGGTAAACAGGTAGGGATGCAAGTGAGCATCCCTACCAGCTCAGCAAGGAAATTAAGGGTTCTGCATCACCATTATGGCCATTGATACCACGCCGAGGCTTCCTTGACACCGTAGGTAACCATCATATTGGCGGTTTCGGTGATGGCTTTCTCGATATCGGGTTGAGCGAGGAAAGCCGAGATGATGTCCCAATAGATGGGTTGCGCAGTAGCAGGCAGGATGCTGCCGTGCTGGTCAAGGATCAGCTTATCGGGATTTTGGCTGACGTAGGTCTGCAGCTCTTGGCGGATCGGGTCTGGGAACTCGGTCGGGTCGATGTCCGTGCGGGCGAACAGACCGCCTTGGGTGACATCGGTGGGGATTTGTAGCTCAGGTGAGGCGACAACCCGCAGCCAGTCGAGGGTCTCTTCTGGATTAGGAGCGTTGGTGGCTAAGCCGTAGCAGTCGGGGTGGAAGAGCAAAATTCGCTCTGGCACTTGCGGGAAGGTTACCGCGCCGAAGTCAACCCCTGGTTGCCAATTAGAACCTTTGACGAAGGCGCCGATTGCCCAAGTGCCCATGATCACCATAGCCGCTTTCTCCGAGCCAACCAAGGCAACCGATTGATCCCAGGTCAAGCCAGCATGATCGGAGTTGATGTAGGGGATCAACTTTTGGAATTTCTCCAAGGCGGCGCGGAAGACGGGATCATTGGCGACATCGATTTCGCCTTTGAACAGCTTGACATAATATTCGGGTCCACCCTCTTCAAGCAATAGGCTGTCAAAGACAAAGGCATCGCCCCATTTCTCCTTTGAGCCAAGGCCGAGGCAGACCATATCTGGTTTGGCAGATTGGATGGTTTGGCAAGCCTCCAGCAGCTCATCGAATTTGGTGGGTGCACTGATGCCCAGTTCTTCGAACAGCTTTAGGTTGTAGTAGAGGATGTTTTGAATATGCATGTTCAAAGGTACGACATACGGACGCCCGCCAACCGAGACGGCTTTTGCTAGTGGTCCTGGAATGACGTTGGCATAGTCAAGTTCTGCCCACAGATCGTCTAGGGGTTGTAGGGCGCCGCTATCGACATAGCTCTTCAGTTCAGCTCCACCGAGGGTCTGGAACGTGTCTGGTGGTATGCCGGCGATGATTCGCGATTGCAGCACCACACGATGGCTGACACCGCCACCACCTGGCACGGGGTTCTCGACGACCTCGATGTCGGGATGCTTATCTTTCAGGGCTGCAAACATGGCGTCGGCAGCCTCGCGCTCACCGGGTGCCGTCCACCAGTGGAAGATCTCCAGCCGCCTGGGTTTCGGAGCCGGTGTGGGCGTTACGACCTGAATGATCGTCTCTCCTGCCTTTTCCACAATCACCGTCTCGATAATTTTCTCAGGAGTAGCTGGAGCGGGCTGGCAGGCGGTCAACAACGCGCCGGCAAGCATGACAACCAGCAGTAGGACAGAAAGTTTTTTCATGGTTTCTCCTCCAAAGTGAGAATAAAAAGATGAGCCGATAGATTTTGAATAAAAGTTAGGCTATTTCTCCGATCCAACTTCACCTCCTTTCTCCAAAGTCTGGCGATCACCGAATGCGCTCTGTCGATTGACGGAGCACAAAGGTGGTTTCCACGGTCAATCGAGACTTAACCGCTTCTTTTCCGGACTGTATCATCTCCAGTAAGGTGCGCATTGCCAATCGCCCAATTTCCCGCCTTGGCAAGGCAATGGTGGATAAAGAGGGGGAGACTTTGCTGGCTAAGTCGATGTCGTCCAAGCCGATGACGGAGAGATCCTTGGGCAACTCTAAACCGGCTCCCCGAGCTGCCCATAAGACCCCCAATGCCATCAAATCATTGGCTGCCACAACCGCAGTCGGCATCGGCTTTAGTTTAGAGAGCTGCTCGAAGGCTTTGCGTCCGCCTTCGATGCGCAAGTCGCCCTCCACGATGATCGCTTGGCGAGGGTCTATCCCGTTTTGTTCAAGAGCTTTTAGGAACAAATTTTTTCGCTCCTGAGCAGTCCATAAGTTCAAGGGGCCGCTGATGTGAGCGATCCTTTGATGTCCTGCCTCTACAAGATGACGAATAGCCTGTTGAATGCCGCTTTCGAAGTTAATCTTGATGGTCGAAGCCAGCTCTTGTAGGTTGCTATCTTCCCAGTCCAAAACCACAGCTTGAATCTGGTTTTCGACTGCTTCTTGCACCATTTCCAAACTCATGCTGCTCGACATAAACAAGATGCCATCGACGGATTTATCCACCAGCGATTGCACCAATTTCAAACCCCGTTCGAGATCGTAATTGGTATTGCACAAGAAAATCGAATAGTCCTCCGCAAAAGCGATTTCTTCGACGCCAAGAATCACATCGGGGTAAAAAGGATTGCTGACATCCGAGATCAGCAAAGCGGCTGTTTGGGTGCGCTTAGAGGTCAAGCTGCGCGCAACCAGACTTGGGCGGTAGCCAAGTTCCTTGACAGCTTGCATGACCCTCTCTTCGGTTTCTGGTACGGAACGGCGCTTTTTATTCAAAATCTGAGAAACGGTTGATTTAGATACCCCGGCTCGTTTCGCAACATCTTCTATGGTCACTCGATTCATAAGGTTCCCTTTTACCTTTTTTGGGTCATTTTGAAGTGGTTTGGTGGCAATAAATCGATTGCGCAACCGATTTACAAAACTATCGTAGCATAATTTAAGCAGCTTGTCAACTTAAAAATTTTTTTAAGATTAGGGGAGATGAACGCTCTGTTGCCGTTCAGGGTAAGTGGCTTGTCGTATGCTGTTTTGCTCGAATTTTTCTAACAGCGCAGCGGCGGCTCTGGGCTCGCCGTGAACGAGGAAAATCCGTTTCGCCTGTTTTGCCGTCGCTTTGGCGTATTGCACCAGCAGGGGTTGCCCAGCATGGGCAGAATACCCCCCAATGGTGACGACTTCAGCTTGCCGGATGTAAACTTCTCCAAAAATTTTGACCTGTCTTTCCCGATCTGCCAGACGTCGCCCTAAGGTGTTGGGGGCTTGCCAGGATACGATCACGATGGTGTTGCGGGGATCTTCGATATTGTTTTTCAAATGATGTAGGATGCGTCCTGCCTCTGCCATGCCCGAAGCAGAGATGATCACCATCGGTTCATGGCGCTCGTTCAACGCTTTGGATTCATCCACGCTGCGGATATAGGTCAAACGCTGGAAGCCAAACAAGTCGTGAAGTCGATCGTTGAGGATCAATTGGCGGGTTTCTTCGTCGAAGCATTCGGGGTGTTGGCGAAAGATTTCGGAAACATTGACAGCAAGCGGGCTATCGACATAAACGGGTAAAGGAGGAATTTGCCCCTGATTGATCATCTGATGCAAGGAATAGACAATCTCCTGAGTGCGACCGACTGCAAAGGCAGGGATGATCACCTTCCCGCCGCGCTCAATGGTGCGTAGCACGGTTTGACGCAATTCATCATAGGCTTGTTGAGGGTCGTCGTGGCGTTTGTCGCCATAGGTACATTCCATGATCAAATAATCAACCCTTTCGGGCAAGACCGGGTCGCGGATGATCGGTAAATCCGGCCGTCCGATATCACCTGAAAACCATAAGCGGAAACGTCTATTATTCTCGTAAATATCCAGACAAACTGCAGCCGAGCCGAGGATATGTCCGGCATCGACAAGCCGTGCCGTGACCCCAGGCACAGGTTCGAAGGGCTGTTCATAGGGAATGGCTTGAAACAAAGGGGCGACGGTTTGAGCATCGGCGGTGTCGTAGAGCGGTTCAATGAGCGGTTCACCCCTTTTGCGCCGTTTGCGGTTGAGATATTCAGCGTCATCCTCTTGGATATGAGCCGAATCCAGCAACATGGTCTTTGCCAGACTGCAAGTCGCCGGGGTTGCATAGATGTGACCGCTGAAGCCGTTCTTCACCAGATTGGGCAGATTGCCGCTGTGATCGATGTGAGCGTGAGAGAGGATCACGGCGTCGATTTTGTGAGCGGCGTAGGGAAAAGATCGATTGCGCTCATAGGATTCTGCTCGCCTTCCCTGAAACAAACCGCAATCCAATAAGAGTTTGGCACCATTGATTTCCAATAGATGTTGGGAACCGGTGACCGTTTGCGCTGCACCAAAAAATGTGAGTTTCATTGGTGTTCAGGAGCAGGTTTGCAATAGATTAAGGATCTGCTCTCCGAAATGCTCAAAGCGGTAGGGGACATCCCACATTGCTTGGCGTAAATCGTCCATGGATTTGGGCGGCGCTTCCGCCAAGCGTAACATCACTTCGCGCGGCAGGATGACATCTGAAGGGACGGCGATTTTTTCGGCGGTAGCTTTACGCCATTGGCGAAGTGCTTCGAGACGTGCCAAGTAAGTCTCGCCGGGGTGCTGATTGCGGGGTGGGTAGAGGGGTGGTTTGTTTAAGCCGCGTTGGATGGCTACAACCAAGGCAGCGCCGTGCCTTTCGAATTGGTGTCTGGAGAGGCAACCGAGGCGCTTTAGTTGGGTGAGATCAGTGGGGGATTCACGGGCGATCTCGACTAACTTTTGATCCGAGATGACTTTGAATAAAGGGCGGTCAAGGCGGCGAGCAATTTGGTCTCGGACTTTACAAAGCTCTAGCAGGACGGGGATTTTATGGGCGGGAAGGTCATACACCCCACGCACATGCCAGCAATCCTCGCTGGGGTCTTTTTCCTTCGGCTTGCCATTGGCTACAACCAAGCGCCGAAAGTCTTCTTCAGCTAAAGGGGATAACCCTTTTTCGACCAGCTCTTGTTCAAGGCGCCGGTAGAGGGGAATCAAGTAACGGGTATCCTCTTGGGCATAGAGGATCAAGTCTGGCGGTAGCGGGCGTTGTCCCCAGTTTGCCCGCTGGCAACGCTTGTCCAAGTGAACGCCAAATTCCGTTTCAAGCAACGCTCCTAAGCCGACTTGGGGGCGGCCTAAAATGCGGGCAGCAATCATGGTGTCGAAGAGATTTTGGAATTCGAAACCGAAGTCCCGCTGCAGGCAGAGCAGGTCGTATTCGGCGGCATGAAATACCTTGCGGATGTGTGGATGGCTGAACAGGGGAGCTAGCTTGCTCAGATCTCTGAGGGCAAGAGGGTCGAGCAGCACATCTTCTTCCTCAGTCGAAAACTGAATCAGGCAGACTTGTTCTTGATAGGCGTACAGACTATTGGATTCAGTGTCCACCCCTACAATGGGTCGATCAAGTAGGCGACAAACCCATTCGTTGAGTTGGGTAGAAGTCTGAATGAGGATGGGCTCGACAATGACAGAACTTTTTTGCATAATCCCTATTATACCGTTCTTAGCTGCAGTTCTTTTTCTCGAAAACTAAGGCTTCCTCACCATCTTGATAATAGCCAGGCCAAGTTGAAATTTGGACATATCCAAGCTGTTTATAAAGCGAAATCGCCTCGAGATTGGAACGGCGTACATTTAAGCGCATCACGGCACTGTTCAAACGTCGTTCGCATTCGAGGATCAAGGCAGTGGCAATGCCATGGCGCCGGTAGTCGGGCAGGACGCCGATGGTGGCAATCCAGCCCAAATAGCCCTCTTCGCGACGGTCGCCGGCGATGAAGCCGACCATCTTTTCTCCGACCACCGCTTTGAGACGCACGATATTCGGATAGGTTAGCACGCCGATGAGATCGAGTAACGGCCAGCCGTCTTTTGGGAAGCAGATTTGTTCCAAATGCCGCAGGGCGTTCAGGTCTCGCCAGTTAGCGATCTGAATCGTGTAAAGCAGGGTGTCGGGTTGTCGATTGATCTCCATAGGCTGTGTGCTCATACGGGGTGAGAAAAGAGAAAGCTGCCCGCTGGAAGCGTAAGGCGGGCAGCTTTTGCCATTCAAAGAAATTGAGTGAAAAAGCGCTTCAAGGGTCAAACTCCTCTACTGACTTATTCACTCTTTCCTTTCATGAAGTTCTCCAACAAGCCAGTAAATTCCAATGGGAAGATATACTTGGTCGAGGGGCTCGCGCCAATGCTCTTGAGGGTTTCGAAGTATTGCAAGGTCATGGTCTTTTGATCAACGGTCTTTGCTACCTCGAAGATTTTGTCCAGAGCCACGGAGAACCCTTCGGCGCGCAGCATTTGCGCCTGGCGCTCACCTTCAGCACGCAGGATGGCAGCTTGTTTTTCGCCTTCAGCGCGCAGGATGGCAGCTTGCTTCTCACCTTCGGCGACATTGATAGCCGCTTCGCGCGTACCGGTCGATTCGGTGACCACGGCGCGGCGGATTCTTTCGGCCGACATCTGCCGGTTCATGGCTTCCTGCACCTCTCGCGGCGGGATGATCTCGCGGATTTCAACGTTGGTCACTTTGACGCCCCAGCGTTCGGTCACTTCGTCCAAGCGGGTACGCAGCATGTTGTTGATATGCTCTCGCTCCGAAAGAACATCATCCAAGACGATGCCACCGATGACGGCGCGCAGGGTCGTGGTTGCCATACCTTGGGCAGCCGCTTCGAAGTTGCTGACTTGCAAAACGCTCTCGGTTGGGTCAAGCACTTTGAAGTACCAGATAAAATCAATCGAGATGGGAGCGTTGTCTTTGGTAATGGCGGTTTGGTGCGGGATCTCGCGCACCTGCTCGCGTAGGTCAACGCGCACGGCGCGATCGATGACCGGAATCAGTAAGACGATGCCAGGCCCGCGTGAGCCGATACAACGACCCAGACGAAAGACAACCAGGCGTTGATACTCTGGGACGATGCGGATCGCACTCGCCAAAAAGAGAACGACCAGTACGACCACCACCCCGACAAGGCAGGTCAGGGTGCCGACAAATTCGGTACCACCGATTTGTGCAAAGGGTGAAGTAAAGAACATGATTAACCTCCTGATAGATAGAATAACATGACCAAAATCAAACGATGTTTCTCATCGCTAAGTCGATAGACAGGGCAAGATGCCCTTGACAACGAAACTTCATTGGACATACGATCAGATGCTCAATTGTCTTCTTTGACTACCTCCAAAGTAAAACCTTCTCGTTTGACCACCCGTACCAAACTTCCAGCAGGGATGGGTGCGTGACTGGTTGCGCTCCACAGTTCCCCATTGACCTGTACACTGCCGTGTTGATGGATGTCTGTTTTGGCTTCGCCGATGGCGCCAATGAGTTGATCGAGGCTATGGCGGGGAACAGCGGTGCTGGCTTCGAGCAGCTTGCGGCCAACAACCCAGAAAAAGCCCCCCGAAGCAACCGAGACGAAGGCAGCAAGCAGGGGATTCACCGCCGGCTGCCACCATTGATCGGTGCGAAAGAGAAAAGCTGAACCGATCACGATACAAACGATGGATGAGCCGAGAATCCAGCGCCGGTCTTTGCGGATGAAAGCAATCAAAAACAGGACGGCGCCGACCACTAAGACGGCGAGTGCCCATCCGTTCAACGGGAGGCGGTAGATGGAATAGGCGGCGAAAAAGGCTGCCATGACCGCGCCTACCTCAATGAACCCTGAGCCAGGGCTGAGCAGGGCGAGAATTGCTAAGATGGTGGCGATCACTAGCAACAAATAGGCTAGATTGGGATCAAGGATAAAGTCCATTTTCGCCTCACTGTTTTCGAGCCGAGAGCCGACCGTCGGGTGAGAGGGGTTTTGAACACAAAGGTCTTGCGCCTTTGAACTTTCCTTCGTGTTTTTTCCTCCTCCCTCTGGTATACGGCTGGACTAAGCTTCAAGTTTCATTATACCTGACGTTAAGGGGTTTTATA
>FWPV01008650.1_pt1 | contig 17683 bp, 16 predicted proteins | sample 2228371 | NCBI WGS metagenome assembly FWPV01 (sample SAMEA103939776, study PRJEB20133) | metagenome | reverse complement strand
TTATCCCCTTTACCCTTACCTTTCGAGTAGTTTCATTTTTGATGCATCGTTACCCTTTTCAAGTAGATTTTTTGTGATGCATATCGGTTGTTCGAAAGTGACAAAGGTAAGTGTAGTATAATCAACCTGGATAATGATCGAAAAGAGGGACAGTCTTGTCTGATTTAAATGATCGCGGGTTCAAGGGTTTTCTTTCAGCGATGGATGTCGTTGAAAAAGCCGATGCGAGTTTCGAGGGGAAAGGCTGGAGAGCGATAGCCGAGACACAATCTGCAGCGGTTGTAGCTTCCAAGGCCCCGTCTATTTTCTCGATTTTCGGCAAGTTGTTCGAGCAGAAATTCCTTTTTTTATACAGGGGACCACGGGGCGAAGTCCTTACTTATCAGTCGGAAAAGCTTACTGATCTCTCGCAGGCTGTTCTCGATGCGGCGCTTTCTCAGAAGGATTTCAATAATGATTTCTTAGATCTTTTCTTACTTTTCAAAGAAGCGCCCGATATGATTGAGAAAACCATCGCCCACTATGCCACGCAAATTTCTCAGGGTGGTGAAGATCTGTTTTCCGCTTTGAGAGAGATGAAGATTCTCTACGAGAAAGTGAAAAAGAAGTTCGGCCAGTATGCCGCCAAGCTACCCCTTAACAACCTGGTGACGGCCATCTTCAAACTGCACTGTGCTTTTCTGCCATCGATCGAAGAAGATATGGTGGATTTTCTCAAGCAATTTCCGCCAGAACCGGAGGGGATGGAGAGCTTTGTAGAAAACCAGCTCCTTCTGGCGGTAGGAGAACCGGAAGAAAGTGAAATAGCCGTCCAACTTTCCAGAGTTGAAACAGTGATACATGAACTTCAGAAGTACTGTTCTAGCTATCTGCCATGGTTTATTGTACCGGAAGGAGTCTTCGTATCGTATCTGGAGAAGGGGATGGAGAGAATTCCTTCGCTTGAGGCGTGGTTCGAGGGTGTGAAGGATGCAAGAACAAGGTACGGCCTTTCGCAAACTCACTGGGAGCAGTCGCGACGCTGGTACTTCGAAAAGATTGGAGCCGGTTTGATCACGCTGTTTCAAAGATCTATATCTGGCCAATCGTGTTGGACAATAGTGGAGGAGAAACAGATAAAGGACCCTCTCTCTCACGCCGGCGAGACAGTGCGTTATACGGCGAAAAGAACCGATTTCAAAATAGTACGCGACGACGATCAGGAAGGTTCTTACACGCTCTGTTCTATAGATGAGATGAACATAACTTCCAGTGGTCTGAAAAAGGCGACAAAGACCTTTCCATATGAGAACGTAAATTTCAATTTCAACGAACTCAAAATTTCGAAAGAAGCCTTTCTTGACAGCAAAGATGCCAGATTTGCCGGATACACTTGGAAATACCTTCTTCCAGGTGGTGGTCAGGACAGAGAGGCCAAAAACAACGAAAGAGTAGAATGCTTCGTATATTATGTGATCACGGTACTGTCAAAGGGTTTTGGTACACCTATTCTAAAGCTTTTCTTTGCGAAGGAAGAAAACGCAAAACTTTTTTTAGACTTTATGAATGAGGCCACCATACTGGGAAGTTGGAAGGAGTATCCGCAAAATGGACTTCCGGCCCCTTTGAAAGCTAAACAGAGAACTCGCGAATCGGACCAGAGAAAAGCCGGAAGTCAGGACCCCAATATATCGCTAGTACCGGCTATAGAGAGATTACCCGAGATTCTTGCCACTATCGAAGAGCCGAAAGTGGTCGAAGATAAGAAACCATTCACGCTACCCAGGGAACTGGTGGAGAAGATAAACTCTCTCCATTATGAACTGGAATGGTCCGTGAAAAGCAACCTTAAAACCGTTTTGCATTATTACTTCCCCGAAATGGCTCCTGAAGAGATTGGGGCAATCGTTGAAGAAAAGCTACCAGTAGCTGGAGAAAAAACATATGGTTTGAAGGAACTTGAAGACAAGATAGAAGCGCTTTCGGGAAAAACGCTACAGACTGTTTGCAAAATTCTGGCATGCGAACCGGAAAAGGAGTACACACTCGAAGAACTCGGTTTAAGTTTCTGGAGCGTTTTTGTAGTCGCTCCAAAGATTACCACCGGTGGGAAACCCCTGATTGAAGTTATTAGCGGTGAGAAACCCCGTGTCATATGGGGTCGTAACTTTGATTCCAGGATTAGGGACATTCTCAAGAGGAAATTCACTTTTGAAGGCTAAGCGAAAGGAGAGCTACTAGTGGATTACCATCCGATGTTCGAAGCGATAAGGGCTGGGGCGGCCGTTCCGGTCGATTACATAAAGGAAATTCTCACAGGTAGGGACAAATATCAGGTAGAGATTGAAAACGATATCGATTATATTCTCACCGGCAGGAGCAAAGTACGGGTCTTTCTGGGACAGTATGGACTGGGAAAAACGACCCTCGCCAGATACGCCGAGTACCTGGCAAGAGAGAAGGGTATGATGATCTCCAGTCTCGCCGAAAAGGATTACGATACTTTACACAAGCAGGACGAGTTATTCAGGTCTATCATGAAAAACATGTCTTTGGTCGGTATAAGCGGAAATCCTCTAAAAATCTTTCTAGGCGCCTGGGCCGAGAGTATCATCGAAGAAATGAGGAGTCAGGCCATACCGGCCAAAGAGATAATGTCTGTGAAGGAGTACCTTTCTAAGAGAGACCATTACGATCCCGATGGAATGTTCTCCCAGTTCTGTGCCGCTTATGTGGTTAGCACGGCAAAAGGCGAGACTACAGAAGAGTTTTATGCCTATCTCGTTGGTGACAGTATCGACAAAAGATCCATGAAAAAGCGCGGTATCTACCATTTTCTTCAGGACGACGGGTGGAATTTCCTGAGATCCTTCACTTCACTCATGGATACGCTCCAGGTTCCCGGAATGGTAGTTATAATGGATGAACTCGAGAGCATAATGAACAGGAGGCGCGATGTTAGAGAGCGCACTTTCAATCAGCTGAGAGAGATAATCGACAGACTTTCTGCTGGATTCCTTCAGCGTACTTATTTCCTCTGGCTGGGAACGGATGTGTGGTTCGAGAACAAGAACAGGGGAATAGCCTCGTACCACGCTCTGTATGACAGGATGAAAAACATAACGGGCGATGATAGCGGAAAATCACTGATTCTTTCGCTCAAACCTCTTGAACTCGATGGATTGAAAATGCTGGCAAGTAAATTGATCAAGCTTTACAGAGAATGCTATTCATTCGACGGTGGAAAGGAAATCGAAGAGCTTCTCGTTAAGTCTCTTAAGCAGCAATATACCGGAGTGGATGGCAAAATAAGACCATCCACGAGAGAAGTGGCCAAACTGACAGTTGAATTTCTTGATTGTATGCGTCAGGGCAGAAAACCGGAATCCGTTTTTAAGAAGCCGGTGAAGGCGGTAGATGAACTCTGGTAATCGACCCGAGAATTGACCAGAAGATTCTGGATCTCCTCTCTTATCGATTCCACTGGAAAGAACTCAGAGAGATTCAGGGTAAGACCATCCCGCCGATTCTCGATGGCAATAACTTGCTTTTGATAGCCGGTACGGCCTCTGGAAAAACCGAAGCTGTTATGATTCCGGTGTTGAATAGACTGCTACATGCGGAGCGCGGCCTAAAGTGTATTTACTTTGCGCCGCTTAAATCTCTCATAAACGATATCGCCTCAAGACTCGATGTGATGCTGAGTCCTTTTAGTCTCTTCGTCGGAAAGTGGCATGGCGATCTCTCTAGGTGGGACAAGGAAAGCGCCATCAGGGACTCTTCGATTCTTGTAACTACACCTGAATCGGTTGAAGGTATTCTTTCGAGTTCAAATGCCTGTCTTTTAGAAGGTATAGAATTCATCATCATCGACGAGGTTCACGCTTTCATAGAATCGCCTCGTGGAGCACAGCTTGTGTCGATTCTGGAAAGACTGAGAATCCTTTCGCAGGCTGATCCACAGAGAATCGCCATGTCGGCAACTGTGGGAAACCCTGACAGGATGATGAAATGGCTGAATGGGAGTTCCGAAAGGTCCTGTGTAATTGTAGCCGATGGTAGGAAGGTTTCCAGACACATGGAGGTTTTTACTGAAGGAGAAATCGAACCTGTCGATTATCTGTTGAAGCTTTTGAAGGGAACCAGAGAGAAGATACTCGTTTTTTCCTATTCCCGATCGAAGGCCGAAGAGTTCGCCGCAATCGCGAGCCCACTCGGCATAAACGTTCCAGTTCATCATAGCTCCGTATCGAAATCTCAGAGGGGCCGGATCGAAGAGGACTTCAAGAATAATCCTGACCTGAGGGTGGTAGTCGCAACTTCGACTCTCGAGATGGGAATCGATATAGGCGACATAGACAGAGTTATCTTTCTCGAGCTCCCCTCCTCAGCCGCCTCCTTTCTCCAGAGGGCCGGAAGGTCTGGACGGAAGAAAGGGCAGTCGAAAATAACGATTTTCCTGAACGATAATCAGAGCTTCTATTACCTCCTCGGAATACTCAAGAAACTTGACGAAAATACGGTGGAACCGGTAGAACCGATCGACTTCTACCCACAACTTCTGGCCCATCAACTGATTGGACTCTCGTACTGGAGAGGCTCGCTAAATGCCGGGGATCTGGACTTCCTCAAGAGAGCCTTCCCCTTTGCCAGAGTAGGTAGAGATCACTTCAAAATGCTGGTTGACCATCTCATAGAAAGAGAGTTTCTGGTCGAACGCGACGGCAGGATCGTTTCTGGCGCCTCCACTGATGAAATCCTCGGTAACGGCCGTTCGAAGATGGATTTTGTTGTCCTCTTTCCCGGTTCTCTGGAATACTCCGTAGTGCTTTCCGGAGAAGAGATCGGTAAAATACACCCGCTGATACTGAGTGGACAGGAGGACGGGGGTGGCGATAATTCGTTCATATTGGGTGGAAAGTCTTACCTTGTGAGAGAAATCGACCAAAAAGAGAGGGTCGTTCACGTGATTCCAGGTCACGGAGGAAGATTGCCGGGCTGGCTTGGTGGATCGTCAGTGGTCACGAAGAGTTTTGCCCGTTCAATCATGGGCGCTATGATCGATCTTCCTGAGCAAAGAGGAACACTGCTATCAGACGAAACACGCAAGAGACTGGAAGAAATCTCGTGTGAAGTTGTGGCAGACGGAAGGATCAAACTGATTCCAGAAAAAGAGGGAAATACCATATTCACTTATGCGGGAGATATGTCTAACATTTTCCTCGTTATCTGCTTAAAGGCGTTATTCGGTATCGAACGGGTATCTTCGAACTGGCGCAATGTAACGATAAAGGACAAACTCGGCACAGAAGAGCTGGCCAGTATGTTGCTGACGCTTGCAAAAGTTGATCATCCCGAGCTGAAAAATCTCCTGACTCTGTATTTTATGAGCGAACAGGGCCGGTTGAGAAAGATGTACGATCTATTCGGTGATAAACTCTACGAATTCGCTCCGGAAAATTTGATAGCTGAATTCGTTGTACGTAATATCTTCGATCCGGAACTACTCAAAGAACTTGAGGATATTGACTACCAATTGACCTGACCGCGCTTATTAAGCGTTCACTCTAGGCTCATTCTGACTCTGGACAAGGCAGAGGGTGCAGAGGGAGTAGACATGAAAATTTACCGGGTGTCGGAAACTTTGAGCAAAGAAATACTCAAGAGGGAGGTCCATACGGCACAACGATCCTGACCAGAAGCGATGGCAGCAAACAATCAAGCGAGGCGGAAATCAAATGGTTTCGAACAGGGTAAGTATCTTACCAAGATAGCTTAAAGGTAAAAAAAACAGATGATAAGGAGGCCGTTCGGGGCCTCCTTTTTTAATCATGCAATTTATTCCTCGTCGAAATCCTCTTCAAGTTCCACTACGGAATCGTTCAATCTTTCGAGGTCGGCTTTGAGTTCCAATATCGAAGACTGAAGTTCTGGAAGTCTTGAGATTACCTCATCGAGACCGTCAACCCAATCTTCGATGCTTGACCTGAGCTCAACCACTTCGTCCTGTTCCATATCTGGGAGGGATTCGAATAAATCTTGAACATCAGTATTTTCAAGTTCATCAAACAGTTCTTCGACAAGATCGAGTATCTTTTCAATGTTCTGCACCCGTGCCACTCCTTTCAGGTTCTTCTATACTGACCGATGTTATCATAACTCCCACGAGTTTTCTACTGTTTAAAACGCAGATTTTTTACAACGATGAATCGATACACATTATCACAAACCAGAGAGTTTCTAAAAGAAAAAGGCGGCCATGGGCCGCCTTTTAAGCTCTTTCTATCGATTATCTTTCAGGAAAACCGTAACCGATCAGTTCATTCCACCAATCAGGATATGGGGAAGATTTGAAATTCACATAACCCAGAGCATAGTTACCGAGGAGTCTGTCGCCGAGGAGCTTCCACTCTTCGAACCACGCAACCGCATTCATGAAAGCGTAGTTGGAAACGAAGTCGATGGCAGCTTCCGGATCCGTCTTGTACATTTCGGTCGCCATTGCCTGGACCTGTGGTGTCAACTTGTACAGCACTTCAAGTTTTGGATCCCTGTAGTTCCTTATATCCTGGATGGCAAGGTTGTAGTGAAGCTCAGCCATCTGTTGTACATAGGAGCTAACCCACCAGCCGGAGTCTCTTCTGAATTCTTCATACCTACTGCCGGTCTCGTAGAACTTAGGAAGTTCTCTCATGATTGGCCAGAGCGGAACTATGTATGCCGTATCCGGTGCGCCGTAACCGTACCATGAAACTCCCTTGAATGGATCGGCATAAGCGGAGTTCGTCTCGCCGATGTGGACATAGCAAGTTCTGTGCATGTTGATGCTTCTCTCCCACGTTCCGGTCCTGCTGGTGTTAGCGTATCTGAGAGGATCACCCCAGGGACCTGCGGCCGGTCCTACCGTAAGGTCGTATTCTGTACCCTGGTAGTAATCGCCCTTGATAACGAAGATATCGTGAACTGTGAGAAGTCTGTCTGGCTTTACAGAGAGGGGGAACCTTACGTCGTGCGGACTGAGACCCAGAGATGGTGCAACCAGGTCGAAGGCTCTCCATTCTCTTCTTGTTGCGTAAAGGTTGTCATTCGGAGCGTATATCTCCGCTATATTGAACGGTTTGCCGGAAGCGGGATCGTACCATCCCTGCTCAACGGCGAAGGACACGATGTTCGGAGAGGCCATTACATTTTCGGTGTCGTTGAGGTCGACTTCCATGATCCTGGCCCTGTTGGCCGCCACAGTGAAATGATCGGAAGGAATTCTAACTGCGACCCATATATCTCTTCCGTAGAACTCGGCTATCCAGCACTCTTCACCATCCGCAACGGTCATAGTCTCTCCGCCGCCACCCACGGTGCTCCAGCCGTACTGCTCAACGAGATCGCCCATAATTCTGACGGCTTCTCTCGCAGTTGCAGCTCTCTCAAGAGCGATATCCTGCGCCGTCCAGCAATCGATGATGCCCATGCTGTCCGTCCAAAGAACTTTTCTTACTTGCTTACCGTAATCTGTGCTTGTATCGATGGAGAAAGTAGATTCACTGATGGCGACCCCCTTCTCGTTCATGAAGGAGTACCTTGAGTGGAAATACTGGTAGGTGTGGGGGACCTGGGGAATTTGACCAATCAGTGTTCCCTTGGTGCCTACATTGACATCGGGGTAGTTACCGTAATCGATGTAGTTGTGAGAATCGAGGACGATATCTCTCATAGAGCCTTCTGGCCAGTCCATTGCAGGAATTATCCAAAGACGGAAATCCGCGCTGGTTGAATCATCGTTGTGAGTGATTATCGTAGAACCGTTCACCATGGCGTCTTTGCCGACACCAAGGATTGTACATGCTATCGCCGCACTTCCAAGAGTCACGAGAAATACAATAAGAATTACCAATGCCTTCTTCATAAAAGTACATCACCCCATCAAAGAGAAATATGACTTTCTTGATGTTCCGAGTTGCTATGTAGAGCTGTTCGGCCAAACCTCAAATATCACCTCCAGCATAGAAAATGCAGAGTCTGTGCAGACTCTGCATTAAAATCATCACTTTTCTGTGGAGAAGTTCTCGTTAATGAACGTTAAAGCATCTCTCCACTCTTTCGGATAGTTCGTTCCACCGAAATTCACTCTATCTGCCGCGTATTTACCCATAAGCATATCTCCGAGTTTCAACCAGTCGGCCTGCCATGCAACTGCGGTGTTGTATGCGTAATCGCTTATTATTGCTATGGCGGCATCGCGGTCAGTTTCATAGACTTTGGCGGCCAGTTCTTGAATCTTTGGTACAGTGTTATATATCGTTTCCATCTTGGGATCTCTGAAGTTCCTCAAATCTACGATGGCATCACTAAATCTGCGTCTGGCCATTTCCTGCACGTAAGTGTTCGTCCACCAGCCGGAGTCCCTTCTGAATATCTCGTACCTGCTACCGGTTCTATAGAACTCGGGAAGTTCAGCCATGATTGGCCATAGCGGCGTTTGATACGATGTACCAACGGCGCCGTAACCGAACCATACTAGTGCACCTATTTCAGGCGGTAGCCAGCTCTTAATCTGGCTAATTTGCAGGTAACATGTCAGAGGTATTCCGATCGGCCTTTGCCTTCCGCCGGTCGTATAACTAGCGAAAGGATCGCCGAACGGTCCCGCACCAAATCCCTTGGTTAAATCGAACTGCGTACCTTCGTACCAGTCACCGGAAATAGTGAAGATGTCCCAAACTGTGAGTTTCTTGTCAGGCTTTATCCAGAGAGGATAATGGACTTCCAGATACTCGAATCCCATCGACGGTGCGAGAAGATCGAAGGCTCTCCATTCACGGATGTTACCTTTAGTTCTCGGTGCATAAACATCCACCGGTCTGAAGGGTTCTCCCGAGTTAGGGTCATACCAGCCCTGCTCTACAGCGTAGGAAATCAGATTTGGTGAATGCATAACATTTTCGGTGTCTTCAAAATCTACGTCACGAATACGGAAAGTATTTGCACCAACATAAACACAGTCATCTGGCATCCTTAAAGCAATCCAGAGATCTCTGCCGTAAAATTCGCAGATCCAGACTTCATTTCCATCCGTCACATTGATGATTTCGCCAGAACCGTACCAGCCGTATTCTTCGACGAGATCGCCCATGATTCTAACAGCCTCTCTGGCGGTTTTAGCTCTCTCAAGAGCTATATCCTGAATTGTCCAGCAATCGATCATACCTCTGGCTTCTCTGAGCTCTCTTCTGGCGCTCGATGTTGATTCGCCCATCGCCACTCCCATTTCATTGATGAAAGAATACCTGGAGTGGAAATAACGATATGTGTGTGGAACCTGTGGGATCTGCCCTACAAGAATCCCCTTGTTACCGATATCAACATTAGGGTAGTTACCGTAATCGATGTAGTTATGAGAATCGACAACGATATCTCTCATCGAGCCTTCGGGCCAGTCCATAGCTGGAATTATCCATAGCCTAAAATCAGCGACACTCGAATCATCGTTGTGTGTAATTACAGTGGAACCGTCAGCCATAGCATCCTTACCAACTGCGATAATGGTGCAGGTAAGAGCTGTCCCTCCCAGAAGGAACAGAAAGACTGTCAATAACATGAGTACTTTAAACTTGATTTTCATGCTTTACCCCCTTAAGTTATTTTTTGTACCGTATTTACCCAAATAGGGTCCCCAATTGAATCAATTCTTAAAAACTCTCGATGGATCTGCTTTGCTCGGGTCGTGTAGGTAATAGCCCGTACCGTTTTTCATTACTTCGGCATAGCCTGGGAAGGATATAATCAAGGCCTTTTCAGGGAAAAACATATTCATCCAGTTCACAGCTTCGAGAGTTCCCGAAAGATGTCTCCCAACCCTGTAATCGAGTGGAGCACCGATAATAACATTTCCGAGAGGATCGGTGAAACCCTCTTTGATATCGTAATCGCAGTAAACTAGTCCCTTCTCGGCGGCTGTTTGCACGAACTCGTCGATACCATCGACCATGAGTTCTTCTGTCATCCTTCCTGCGACCCTATCGATAAACGGTTCAGGTGTTTCCATAAGTAGCGCAAGGGCATCGCTGAAATCTCCGACTTCTCTGTGTGTCAGACCTTTGAGATTCTTCGGAGAGGCTTCGATTTTCATGGGGAACTGAGTTGCACTGAGCATCATAGCAGCCATCATGCCTATATCCATGGCGTCGTCGTGTGCCACATATGTGCTTACAACCGGATACATTAGGGAGGCTTCATGATAATCGAAGAAGATATCGATATCTTCTTTCCTTATGAGCTCCATTATCGCGAAAGAGATCCGTTCGGTGAGTGTTCCATCCGCACGTCCGGGGAAAGTCCTGTTGAGATTACGAATATCTTGATAGGCTAGGTTCTGACCGGATGGGTAATGAATGTACGTGTATGGATCGGGCCATTGGTCAAGGGGATTAGTTCCCCTATCACCTATTCTGTATTTCTGACTTCCCCAAGGAGTCTCAACAGAAAAATACTTTGGATAAGCATTCCCCAGCATACCGAGTGTTGAAGCACTCAGGTTGGCGTGAGGTATTATGTACACTTTACCACTTTCAACTTTGATGTTTTCCATCACAACATAAGCCGCCACGGTTGTAACGGGTTCATATGGATGGGTACCGCCGAGAATCAACATCGAGCCACCAGGAACTCCGGAGTCGTATATATATATAGGTGTATCTCCCCAGGTTCCCTTCAAGCTCGGTAGATATTCGCTGAGCATTATCATCTCGGTGAAATCCTCAGATACCACAACAGTCTCTTTATAGTTGCGTAGTTCAACGAATTCTATGCCTCCGAGAATGCCGAGAATGCCGGAAAGGACCAGAAAGAGTATTTTCAAATACATTGAATTCTTCATAGTTTTCCTCTCCTCACTTGATCCCGATTACTCTGAGGATGAATGTGATTATGACGTAAGAATAGACAATATCATACACCAGGGCCTTTCTCTTCTCCCTCTTGAAGAGGTTCCTCAAGAGTAGAAATGCGAAGAACGCGGTCATTATAAAGTACAGATAATGAATTATTGTGTCAAAAAAGACCAGCATATTCTCACCTCCATCAATAAACCACCAGGAACCTGAGCTGGTTGGGGAACAATAACATCAACAGTCCAATAGCTCCCATAAATAACCAGGGTATGGCTATGGCTTTTAGGAAGGACATGTAACTACCTTCGTAACCAACCGTTTCAACGGTCAACCGGCCAACGATTCTTGATGGGGGCAGGCAGTCTCCCAGCGGGAAGAGAAAACTGAGAGCCGCAGCCGTGACGGTAACATTTAGCCCCATGGAGTTGAAAAGGAAAATTATCGGGGTCCCGAGTATGATAGCACTTCCATAGCTCAGAGAACCTTGTGCGAATGGAGCAAAAATCAGTGCGGTTATGTAGATGAATGCCATTGGGAGCGTTATAAAGGTGATCGCCAGCAATCCTTTCACGCCGGTGGCCGTCATGATATTCACCAGCACTCCGACGCTGATAACGGTACCGAGAAGTGGAAAGACCTGATCGACGGTTTTCACCATAACGTTGTACCATTTCTTTACCTTCCAACGCTCCTTATCCATTCCTATAGAAATGAATGCACAGATCATGAATGTCAGAGGCAATCCAAGTACGGGGATATAGAAAGCCGCGTACTGCATGAGTAGAATAAGAACTAAAAGCACACCGAAAGGAACAAGGATCTTAAACCAATTCATACCGGCCGGTGGTTGTGGCAACTCTTCCAGAATCTCGGTCTTAGTCTTTCTTTCAGGTGTTTTGCTCAGTCCTGTATATAGTATGGTGAAAGAGGCAATTATGATTATCGGAACCATAAGAACGACACCGAAACCAACATATGGCATATTGGCCTGCGCAGCCATCAACATGGCCCACAGATTTATTGGTGGTGCAACAGCCGCCAGCATGGCGAAGAGGTAAATAAAGGCTGCGATTCTCTTCTTCGAAAAGCCCATATAATTCATTACTGAACTGACAAGACCTCCTACCACGAAGATCGAAACGCTACCGGCTCCTGTAAGAGCTCCAGGGATTATCATCAGAATACCCAGAAGGATCAACATCAACCATTTTTTATCGTAGAATTGCTTGACGATCCATCTGACCAGAGCGTTCATCGCACCAGTCTCTGAATAGATGTTGATGAATATCGACGCGGTAAGAAATATCAAACCAACATCGAAGTATGTGAACATTCCTTCGACCAGCAGTCTCGAAGGGAATCCGAAACCCCCAACAAGAGCGCCCACGATGGCTGTTATCACCATTGAAATCTCTGGTGACTTTAGTTTCCAGCTGGCCAGTGCGAAAGTTGCTACCATGACAATTGCTATAATCGTTGTTTGAAGATACATTTAAACTCCCCCCCGAAAACATTCGATGGTTTCTAACTATTCGGTCGGGAACATCTGCTTGATAACCTGCATGAAATCAATAGTGTTATCAATTATCGTAAGAGGAATATTTTTTTCCTGGGCTATTCTGGTGAATTTTCCATCCTGATTTCCATCTTTCATAACAATGAGGTAATCCGCAAAGGGAGCTATCGCATCTATCGACTGTTCATCTGCGCTGCCGGGATTTCCTCTCCTGTCCTTCCCTTCGATATGTGCCGCGATTATAAAAAGGTTCAGCCTCTTGGCTTCAGCGATCATTTTGTTCAACCTCGCAATTTCCTCTTCGATAGTTATACCGGATGCACCAAGACCCTTTGCAGATGAGCCGATTATAACGAAAAGCATTTTATAATCACGTGCGGTGAGATCGTTGGGATTGTCTCTCAAAGGTTCGGCGTTGTAATCGAAATCCGTTTCTTGAATAGCCTTCGACTGCCAGATGAGAAGTCTTGCCATCTTTCCACCAGGCCCCTGTCCGGCGTTCGTGAGAAGGAACGGGAGCTGTCCCTTAACCACAGGATCACCACTGATAAGTGCGAAAACCATTGTTGTTGAAAGAACAAAAATAGCAATCAAAACAACTAGGGTTTTTTTCATGCTTTACCTCCTGAAATAATATAGAAGATCGATATCGTGTGTGATTGAAATAACAATACAAATATACTAAACTGAAGGACTTGAACCCTTCAACACGTGGACAAAACAACTCCACCTTCATTTATAGCATAAAACTCCGCCTTGTTTTCTTCTCTTATTTTGTCATGGGAAACGATGAGACATGATGAAACTCGATTATCATAGCTAGAGTCTGTATCTCTCGTTATACTAAATACGTGATCCTTATCAAAACACGCGGAAAAGTTAAGCTGACTATTGTGTACCATTGATCGAGAAAGTGAAAATATCTACACGCGATAATTTTATACCTTTTGTGAGAATAAACAGCTTTGTTTTCTGTGAAATGTTTGTTTACATGCTTTCACAGCTGAAACATTGTAACCCATGATATACCAAGGAAAGGATTTGTCTCATTTCAGTTGGACACACTATCAATAAAGCTTTTTGAACGGGTTTGGATTGCGTCGGCGGTTTTCTCCCATTTGCCAGAAGAGAATCTTCTGAACTTCAGAAAAGTTCTGAATGCCATATCAGACATCATACCTATCCATGCACCTAGAAGGCCCATGTTGAAGTACTTCACCAGTAAGAATCCGACTGGAAGTCTTACGAACCACATGGCCGCAAGGGAGGATTTCATGGGAAAGGATGTATCTCCCATACCACGCAAAGCGCCGGTTACAGCGTAATCTGTTCCCATGACCACCTGAAATAGGCCTATTATTCTCACGGGAAGACGACCGGCTTCTACGATTGAAGTTTCGTTCGTGAAAATTGATATGAAGAGATCTGGAAAAATAGTTATTGTAGTTCCTATTATGGAAGAGATCAGAAGAGCTATCAACCAACCCTGCTTAACCGATCCTATCGCTTTTCTCCGCTCATTGGCTCCGTTATAAATTCCTACCATCGCTGTTATAGCCACACCCATACCCCAGGCAGGCATAAAAGAAAGCGACTCGACCTGAATGCCTATTCTGTGAGCTGCGTAAGCCTGTGGGCCCGCTATGAAAAGAATGTTTGCAAAGACCAGCACACCTGTGGAGAAGCCTAAGTTTTCTATGGAAGTAGGCAGACCGATAGAAAAGATCTCTCCGGTCATCCATCTTGAGAAACCGGACGGTCTTCTACGCATTGAGATTTTCCTGTTTCTGAAGAGCAATAGAAGTATTATCGCCGATCCTATAATCCTTGATAAAACAGTTGCGAGTGCGGCCCCGAAAGCGCCCATTTCCGGAAAACCGAACTTACCGTATATCATGGCGTAGTCCAGAAAAACGTTCAACACATTCGAAACCGCCGCAACTATCATAGGTGACCTAGTGTCACCCGCTCCCCTCAATGTAGCCCCGAGAACTATCATGATACTCATGGCAGGAAAACCAGCCATTATAGTTCCAAGATACTGGCTTCCGTTACTCTGCATGAAGGCATCGCTCGATGGAAAGAAAAGCCCTAGCAATTGTCCTGAGAAGAATGATCCCAACGAAAGTACGACACCTGCCACAACGCTTAGATAAACGGCATGCCAGGCTATTGAATTCACTCTCTCCTTGTTGCCTGCACCTATACTGTTGGATATTAGAACCATGGCCCCTGTAGAAAGGGCCACGAGAACTGCCTGAAATATGAACACCACCTGATTGGCAGTTCCAACTGCCGTCATAATTCTCCAGTCGTAGTGACCTAGAAAGGCAGTGTCCGATATTCCAAGGAGCATCTGTAATACATTTTCTCCTATCGCTGGAAGAGCCATCGTAAAAAGGGTCTTTCGAATTTCTCTGGCTTCAGCCGGCTGCAGGTATGACTTGAAAAGACTGTAGTGCATTCTTTCCTCCACGGTAAGGATCACGTACTATATTTAGTTTACCACGTACTACTTGTCTTTGAAAGTACCATGTAGCCTTTGTTTTTTGACTTGAAAACTTCAATCTGAATTTTATAAATTAATCAACACTCCAATACTACCCACGTTGTTTATGTTGTGCAATCTCCATGGAAGTTAGCAAATCATGTATAAACTTATTGAAAATCTGATCAAATTAAGTGAAATACTTTCAATCAATGCTTTTTAACAGTGAACTTATCCAGATAAAACATCTTTCTTGGTAATTATTATTATGGATATCTAATAATTATTCAATCATTATGACTGTATTGGTTGACAATTATGATTTCATGTGTTATGTTATTTATAGTGAAAGAGATAAAAATCAAACTGAAGTTGAAGAAATTCTGCACGATAAAAGCGAGTTGACATAAATGAACCCCTTGTTTAGAGATGTGGATTAAAGTGGTGCGAAAGCACCACCCTTTTTTGATTTCAGCCAGAAGCATGGAAACGATTCTATGGGAGGCATGGTAAGCGCAGGGAGAAACTCACGCAAACAATTAATCAGCGAAAATTATGGATTTGTATCAACTTTGTTCGAATTCCGATCTCAAAATGCCCATGATGACTTCGTCATGATATTTTCCATCTCGGTAAACTCTCTGCCTCAACCTTCCTTCAACTTTAAAACCACACTTGACATACGATGATATGGCACGTTCGTTGAAAGAGTAAACGTTGAGATTGACTTTGTTTATGTTCATCTGCTCAAAGATGAACCTCAAAAGTATCCTCATGGCGTCGCTCCCAAATCCTTTGTTCCAGAAAGGTTTCCCCAGGAAGATGCCAACAACCGCGACACTGTTCTTCCAGTCGACTTCGTTGATTCCGCAGCCACCCAGATATTCGCCACTCTCCAGAGATTCTATCGCAAAATTGTAAGTATCTTTAAAAGCGCTCTGACTATCGTACCACTTTTCCTCTTCTTCCAGCCTCATGGGAAATGGAATGCCAGGAACAAGCAACCTTTTCACCTCGAAATCGTTTATATACTTGTGTGCAAGAACTACATCTTCCTTTCTGTATTCTCTTAGCCTGACCTGTTTACCTTCCAGCAAAGTTTTCACCTCCTAATTTCCGAATAGTATATCAAAAAAGACGCCCTTTAGGGCGTCTTTATAATAATTACGAAATTCACATCATTCTTCTGGAGCTTTTGTAAGCATGAAAATAGCATTCAGAATCAGTCCAACCAGAGCTGCAAGTCCTATTCCCTGGAATTTTACGTTTCCAATCCCGATCGATGCACCGCCTATACCGATCACGAGCATCACGGCAATTATTGTCAAATTCTTGCCATCGACTTTAACTCTGTTTTCTATGAGAGTTCTCATTCCAACCGCTGATATCATACCGAACAGAAGTATTTCAATACCACCCATAACGGAAGTGGGTATCGACTGTATCAACACGCCGACTTTTGGAACAAATGAGAGAATTATCGCGAATACAGCCGCTATCCTCATTACCACTGGGTTGAAGACTTTCGTTATGGCAAGAACACCGGTGTTTTCGCTGTAGGTGGTGTTCGCTGGTCCTCCAAGCAGTCCCGCCACAGCTGTCGCTATACCATCACCGGCAAGAGTTCTGTGTACTCCGGGATCTTCGAAATATTTCTTACCCGCTATGGCAGAAACGGCGAAGATATCTCCAAAATGCTCTATCGTCGGAGCAAGAGCTACCGGAACCAGAACCGAAAGAGCATAAAGGGAAAACTTCGGCAGAACGAATCCGGGAACACCTATCCACCCTGCTTCTGAAACCGCTGCGAAACTGACGTTCCCAGTAACCGCTGCAACAATGTACCCGACTATAATTCCACACATAACCGGGATCAACCTCGTAAAACCTTTCATGTAGAGCCTGACAACAACGGCCGTTCCAAGAGCTACTAGCGCTATCCACCAGTTGGAGCTGGCCATGTCTATAGCCACAGGAGCAAGGTTTAGACCTATGACTGCGATTATTGTGCCGGCAACCGTTGGCGGGAAGAGCTTTTCAAATTTCTCGACACCAATGAATTTGATCAGTATCGCGATACCTACCTGGACCAAACCGGCGATCATGATCCCTCCTGTAGCATAAGCGATCATCTCCGGTGTTATCGAAACTCCTGCAGCCATCGCTTCCGGTACGGATTGGAATTTGTCCGAGACATTGGCGTGATAAAGTATGACTGCGTTTATCGGAGCTATATAGGCGAAGCTTGAGCCGAGGAATATCGGAACCTTCCATTTAGTGAGAAGGTGGAAAATCAGTGTTCCGATTCCTGCGGTGAAAAGAGCGACATTGACTGGAACACCGGTAAGGTACGGCACCAGTACAGTTGCGCCAAACATGGTGAAAGCGTGTTGAAGGCCAAGAACAAGCAACGCCCATTTGCTCAAACCTTTGCTTCTGTCTTCCTGATCTTGAATCTGTTGGTAAGATGAATTTTCTTTGCTCACAAGATCCCTCCTCCTGGATGATGGGTTTATATTAAGAGTTGTTCCGGTGTAAAAAAAAACCTCACGGGAAATCCGTGAGGTCATTCATCTACTGTTTCTTTGATCGACACCGCTTCCATAAAAGTGTCGATTTCGAATACTTGCCTGTTGGGGTTGATCACCCCATCCATTATGAATCTATTATGGACATCGATGAAAATCGGTGTAAGAGCTAGATTTTCGACGATAATAGGATCTGGTTTCATCTGAGCAACTCCTTAAGAGATTTATCAAGGGAGATTCTATCAAATCCAGTGACATAAAATCAAGTGATAGTACGGCAATTAAA
>FWPV01004399.1_pt1 | contig 17684 bp, 23 predicted proteins | sample 2228371 | NCBI WGS metagenome assembly FWPV01 (sample SAMEA103939776, study PRJEB20133) | metagenome | reverse complement strand
CGAACCGGAATCGAACCGGTACGCCCGATGAAGGGCGGCAGATTTTAAGTCAAGGGCGCACACATTTTCCCACACTGGAGTACCACGTAACACCTTGATTTGTCTAGGCAAGATGGTGCTGAGTGGTGCCGGAATGAGTCTGTTTGCGGTGGTCTGCGCACCATGTTACGCACGATTTACACACAAAAAGACCCCTCCCTTGCATGGCTACAATGGTTCGTGTCCCCCGTGCCGGGGTGGTGAAATTGGTAGACACAGCGGACTTGAAAAATATTGAGCACCAGGCGTCGAAAGTGCCTGAGTGAATCCCCTCAAATTCGGTGAATCCCCTGGGCCATGTGTCCGAGGTAACGCCGAGCCAAGCCTGGCAACAGGAAGGTGTAGAGACTAGACGGGGGGCGCCTACTGCGGCAACGCTATGGCGAAGGCATAGTCCAGCGCACAAACAGCAACCGCTGGCGGCGAAAGCCGTAGTGTGACGAAAATCCGCCGCTTGCTGAGAGGCAGCGTACGGGTTCGATTCCCGTCCCCGGCACCATACAGCTTTTTGTAGATGGCTCCCTGCGCCATGTCAACGAATACAGAGCGGAGGTTGGTGCATGTTTGAACAAATCGAAGCGATTCGTTTCGACCGGGCGATGAGTGTTGGACGCACTCGGCCCATGCTACTCAGTTGCGAATATGGCGATGAAGATGGCGAGCAGGGTGTTAACGAAGTCGAAGTCATCGCGAAGTTCTCCGCCGGTTGCTCCATTGGAGGCTTGATCCGAGAGGCAATGACCGCGATGCTGGCGCTTGATCTCGGGCTGCCCTGTCCTCCGCCTTATTTGGTAAAAATATCCGATGATTTCATTTCTAGTATTTCCGACTCTTCAATAGCGGAACACTTGCGTGCCAGCGACCGCTTCGGATTTGGTTCAACTCGCTTGCCTAATGGCTATGGCACTTGGGTGCCCCCACTCGCGAGAATGTCTGACTCATTGGAGCAAGAGGCTCGCGGCATACTTGCTCTAGACTGCTGGCTCACAAACCCGGATCGCCGCATCTCAAACCACAACCTACTGACTGACGGTCGGCACTTTGCAATCTTCGACCACGAGCTTGCACTGATGGGCCACATGACTCTCTTCTGGAAAACACCTTGGACCCCGGAAGCCTTGGAATCCGCGAAGCCCCCCATCGAGCACATTTTCTATGAGCATTTGAAGGGCCGTAGCTCGCTTCTGATTGACGACCTGTGTGACAAGTTGGCGGCACTCACTGACGGACGAATCAACGCTTACGGAGAAGCCCTGCCCGCGTCTTGGGCAACAGAAAAAGCGATAGTCCAGGAGGCCAAAAGCTTTATCATGAACCTTCGGGATAATCTCAACCCTGCTCTAACCGAACTTCGGAGGGTCATGTCATGAGTGAAGTGACTCGCGAGCAATACAGCTACTCTGTTCTTCGCTATGTTCACGATATTGCAACCGGCGAATTTCTTAACGTCGGAGTAGTGCTGTTTGCACCCCAAGGTGGCTTTTTGGCTGCCAAGTTCAAAACGACCTACGGCCGAGTGAAGAAAGCCTTTCCGTCAGTCAACACTGACGCGTTCCGTGCTCAGATGCGCCGGCTTCAAGCATCATTTGATGAGATCGCACAAAGTGACTTTGGGTCTAATAAGAGTAGCGGGTACACCGACTCTGTGACCTTGGAGGGTTTGGCGCAGTCTGTAGTACCGCGAGATGATAGTTCGTTGCAGTGGTCCCCCACTGGCGGCGGATTGTCGAAGAATTTGGACTCGACGCTCCTAAAGCTGTACTCTCGTTTCGTTACGAAGTATGACGTTGAGGCAAATGCTCCCATGCGAAAAGACGATGACGTCTGGAAGCTGTTCAAGACAGAGTTGGAGAAGCGAAACGTCCTACCCCACTTGGAAAGCAAGGTCATATCGGTTGACGATGACGCGGTGAAGTTTGATCACGCTTGGAAGAATGGGGTTTGGCACTGTTACGAGCCGCTATCGTTCGACTTATCGACGGACGCATCCATCAAGGAAAAGGCGCATAAGTGGCTTGGTCAAGTCTCGAGTATCAGTGGCGGTCGAGAAGCATTTCATGTGTACTTTCTGGTTGGGAAGCCTTCGGACGATAGACTCGCGGACGCTTATAAAAAGGCCGTCAAAATCTTGCGGAAAGCACCAGACAGCGCAGTCGTAGAAGAGGATGAGGCGGAAGTTTTCTCCGCGAATCTCGCAACAAAGATTTCCAAACAACGCGGGACTGAACTGCCATTGACGAGTGCCAACTAGTCGTAGATGCTGCGCTCACTTGTCGAAGAAAACAGGTCGATAGGAGGCAGCCGGATGAGCACTCTCGCATCCTCAACCGTGCCCGACAGCCACCGGTCAACGTCCTCCATCTCTATGGCGATCACGCTGCGCTTGTCCTGGTGGTCGGCGGGCAGATTCCGGTCGGGCCTGTGCATGCGGCTCATCAGAGGATGGGTGTCTGCGTTGACGGTGAGCATGGTGTAACTCTCGACCTCCTCGCCGGTCATCTTGTCGACCCAGACGTTCCACAGCCCAGCCAGGCCCCACGGTTCACCGTCCACACGCCGGAAGGTCCACCACACGTTCTTGCCAGTCTCCCAGCACGGCTCGTCGAATGACTCGGCGGGGATGATGCAGCGCTGCCCACGCGCCCACGGATGCTTGTAGCTGGCCTTGTGGGTAAGCTCCTCACTGCGGGCGTTGTTGGTGCTGTATGGCAGCTTGGCCTCCTTGGCGAACCACGGGATCAACCCCCATTGGCCGACGACCAGCTCGCGGCTGAAACCCGCTTCGTGCCGGTCTCGACGAATGAACGCGCCCGGCGCACGCGGGTAGACGCCCCCGCCTCGCCACGGGTTACCGTGGCGCCGCCCGATGGCCCACTGTCGCTCGATAGCTGCCTCGGTGGGAGAAACGTAGCGGTTACACATGCCTGCAGGATAGCAACACCGCTCCAGAGTAGGATGACCACTTCAACAGCGAGGGGGCGCCAGTGGCCAGCAAACGCAAAACACCGCCGATGCCGCAGCCGGTATCTATCGAGGTTAACGGGAAGGTCTACACAGGGACATACACCGTGGACGCCGGCATGATTTCGGTGTCCTCTGCGATGGGTATCAAGAAGACCCAGGTCGGTGGCTCTTCCCCCGGCAACCTCGCGCAGTTGATGCTCGGTGAGCTTGTGCGCGAGGGCAAGGCTTGAGCTCCGATCCAATCCAGGAGATACGCGCGCTAGCAGTGAGCTTTCGCCGTGCTTGTGAGCTTGCCGACAAGGGGCCTTTGAAGCCCCTCCTGGACGCCTTCCCGCGCGGTGCTTGTGGTGATGCCAGCCTTTTGCTGGCGCATCACTTTGAATTGCACGGGCACTATGGCTTCGATTACATGCTGGGCCGAGTGAATGGGGGCTCGCACGCTTGGCTTCAGCGGGACGACTTAGTGGTTGACATCACCGCGGACCAGTTCGGTTCTCACTTGCCGCCCGTGATCGTATCCACGTCTTCACCGTGGCACACCCACCTGAACGCCAAAAAGGAGCACGCAGCAACCCTGGAAGGGTATGACCCACACTGGCGCGGCGTCCTGCTCAGAATGTACCGCCACGTGGTCAACTGGTTGCCCGAATAGCACCCCGCCCTCCCAGGTGCATGCCCCGCAGCAAGGCCTTGGCCAGCCAGGTCAGCGGTGTGTGCCCGCCCTGGGCGCTCCCACTGGCAGGCTTGGCAACAGTTTGGCGATCTGCCATAAATCCATGAAGCCGTCTCATCTCCCCACCTCTAGGTGAGTGACGAAACCTGCGAATGGCTCACACATCAACATGTGGTCGCCCGACTTAATCGAGCCTTTTTTAGGGTATCGTGTGACTCCAATTCGCGACCGCAGACACGCCCATCAGTTGCCTTCCATGACAAACTAAAATTTAGTCCTATTTATGCCCAAGGATATACCTGCACTTCTTCGTGATGAGAATACGCTCTTGAAGGAGTGCGTCCGAATTGGTCCTGTTGGTATTAGTAGATTTAATCTTGGTCGCGCAAATTTCGCCACCACTTATTCGACAGATTTTTGCGAGTTGGTTGCAGATTTACTGCTCCTGTATAAAAAACATAACATCAACAACCCAACGTACAGACTTTCCGAAAAATTTCGCGGCCTGAAAATTACCTCATGTCGGGGTGCAGAAATGAGCTACGAACGGGTTGAGTACATGCTAACCAACAACGTGTCGAAACTTGAAAAATCTAACACCTATCGTGTTCTTAACAGGCTTATAAAATCCAAGTGCCCCGTATGCGGAAAGTGGAAAAGCGGACTTGATCAACACATTAAAGATGCACACCCTACCTAAATGACCAGCTAGGTCAAGGGAACCCGCTTCATCGGATGTCTGCCCACGGGTTGTAGGCCAACACCGCCAAGCGGTCGCGCTCGGCCATCATCCCGCCAGGCAAGTCATCCGTGCCGGGGATGGGTGGCACCACGGCCATGGTGATGGCCAGTGCGTCGGCGATGTCTGGCGACGACAGCCCCCTCGCCTTCAGGTCACTTTTTCTCTCAAGCTGCACCTGCTCGGTACTGGTGAACCCGTACTCGGGGCCGGTCAGGTCGTCCAGCAGCTCCTGATCGTTGGCGATGGCGCCCACCTTGAGCCAGTCCCTGAGCAGCCCCCACAGCTCGCTGCGGCGCTGGGCGTACTTGCGCGGGTCCAGCGCGCGGCTGCCGAACTGCACCTCGTCCACCTCGTGGCCAATGGCGCGCAGGCGGTCGATCACGCCCCCGCCCACACCGCCGCCGTCTACTGCCACCAGGACGCGGTGCCCGGCCTGGCGGTACAGGTTGATCTGCTCGGCAATGCGGCTGGCCACCTGCATGGTGTCCGCGCCCTTGAGCTTGATGGGCGGGTAGGTGCGGGCGTCGCGCCCCTGCCGGAAGTAGAGCACCGTGGAGTCGTCACCAAAGCGCGCGATGTCGCAGCCGATGACGATGGCCTCACCGCGTGCAGACGGCAAGTCGCGGGTGGCGGCCTCCACTGCCAGGTCGCGTCCGATGAACTGCAGGCTACTCTGGCTTGGGAACTCCCCCAGCACGCGCACCTTGAAGAAATCCGAGTCGCGGCCATAGTCGGCCGCCCACTGGTGGATCTGGGCCTTGTTGGTGATCTGGCAACTGCTGCTGTCCACGCGGCGTGTGACCCACCGATGGCGCTGACCATGGAAACAGCCGTGAAAGCGTGTACCGGTGCGGGTCGGGTTGCCGAACGCGAACCACATGGGCTCGCCGTCGGTCATGCCGCCCTCGCCTACCTCCCAAATTTTGGCTGGGATGGCCGACGCCTCGTCGAAGATGTAGAACGGCGTCGAGTCGGCGGCGTGCAAACCGGCGAACGACTCGCTGTTCTCCTCGCGGCATGTCTGGGCGTCACAGCGCCAGGACTCGGCGAAGCCCTTGGCCGTCAGGCGCATGGCGCCTTTGCCACTGGTGATGTCGAACCAGTCGCCAAACACCGACCGCTTGAGCCACTTGCCCACCTCGGCCCAGGTCTTGGACTCCAACTGCGCCGACGTGTTGGCCGTGACCACACCGCGCGCGTTTGGCCGCGTGGCCATGATCCACAGCACAAGCCAGCTCGTGATGGCTGATTTCCCAATACCGTGACCAGATGACACCGCCGCGCGGATTGCCTCTACCGCCTTGGTGCCGTCGAACCCGCGCGCTGTCACCTCTCGGCCGATGTCGTCCAGCAGGGAGCAGGCCCACAGATCAGGCCCGTACTCGCTGTCGAACTGCAGGGCATACTCGTCGGGCAGCTTCACCAAGCGCAGGGCACGGTCCACGCCCCAGTCGTAGGCGAACAGCACAAAGTCCAGCGGCTTGTCGTAAAGGTGGCCAGCCAGTACGGGCAGCAGGTGCTCGGGGTCGATCTCTGGCACCGTCGCACGCGCGCCACCGCTGCGGTAGAAGCCAATTCGCAGCAGCCCGCGCGCGATGCGGGCCGGTAGATCGTCGCCCTCGGCCAGCGTCTGCAACTCGTCGTGACTGTGCGTTGGCCCGGGTGGCGTCTGACGGGCCGCCTGAATGCGCTGGCGCAGGTCCCCGGTTGCAGCGGTCACTGCCGTGGCCTCCAGGCTGGCCAGCCGTCTCTGGATTTGGTTGATGCGCGTCATGCCAGGTCGTCCAAGTTTTCGATCACCTTGCCGGTGCCGTTGTCGAGGGTCACGGGCTTGGGCGCGCCCCGCCCTGCCTCGATGGCTTGCAGGCGCTTCTCGTGGTCGTCCGCCACCACAACGCGGGCGTAGGCGTCCAGCGTGCGTAGCAGGCGCTCGCCAGCCTCGGCGGTCACCTGCCCACTGGCAACCGCGACCATGACAGCCTGCGCCTTGAGTTCCAGCGTGGCAGCACTGGCGAACCCGTCCACCACGACACGTTCACCGTCTTGCTTGGCGATAGGCGCGTAACGCTCCAAGATCAGCTTCATGCTGGCCGGGTCACCCTGCTTGGCCAGGTCGATGGCCTTCTGGATGATCTCGGGCATGTGGGGCTCGATGCTTGTTGCCAAGCGCTCTGCCCTGCTTGGCCCGACCGGGCGACCTGGGCTTTTGACGGCATGGCCGGGTTTGAATAGGCCAGCGCTGTCACGGTCGGTCATCGGTGTGGCCCCTTTTTCGTTGAAGTCGCTCGGCCTTGCGCCGCTCCCGAACGTAAAGCGCCAGCAGCACGCCACGGTAGTGGTCGCATCGAGGTGTTGGCAGGTGCTCGGCCTGCTCCCACACGCCCTGCAGGTCGAGCTGCTCCAGCCACGCGCGAAGTTGCCCGGTGGGCTCGATGTGGGGCGCGCTCATGCCAGGCTGCTCGTGGTGTTGGTGGTGCTGATCTGGGTCTCGGTCGGTGGCTCGATGAAGTAGCCCAGCACCTTGCCGGCTGTGCCGGGTTCGCAGTGCGCAGCCTTGTGCCCGGGTTGCGGGCCGTGCACGTGCACGCGGTAGCAATGCGGGCAGGTGATGCGGTACAGGGTGCCGTCGGTGGACCAGGTGGCCTGCACCGTTGGGGGCATGCGGGGTGCTTCGGTCATGTCCTGCTTTCAGCGGAGCTTGCCGGCCAGGCGTGCGGCGCGCCCCCGTGCAGCGGCCAACGCCACCACTTTCGGATGGCTACCGATCCCAAGGCGGTCAAGCATGTCGGCTGCGCCTGGCACCGATGCCACGTATGCGCGCGCATCTTGCAGGGCCTGGCCTGCGCCTTGCACGCCGAATTCCTGCTGCAGTGTCTGGATCGCCTTGCCCTCCCACTGCGCAAGCAACTCCGGCGTGGGCGGGCTGCGGAGCACCTGGGCTCCAATGTCGGCCAATTGCTTGCTCTCGGACGCGTTGAGCTGGTGCTCAGCGAAGACCCCCGCCCACTCGCCAGCGATCTGCGTTGCGGTCTCCGGGTCGTGAAGATGGTCTTCAAGGCCGGCGTTGAGGATGGCCTGGGTCGCGTCGGCGTGTGTGAGGGTGGGATCAGTACCACCAAACAGGCGCTGCGCCTGCTCGGCGTCGCTCAGCTCGCCTATCGGGCGGTTGTCACGCAGCACTGATCGCGGTGCGGTGGTGTCCATGCCCGGGTAGAACTTTGCCGCCAGCAGCTCGTCGGAGGTCGGCGGCTGGGCGGTGCTCACGGCTGTCGGTTTGGTAGGTGCACCACCGAACATGAGCTGCGCGGCGCGCTCGGGATCGAATGTGTCGGACATGGCGTTACTCCTCGATTTCAGCGGTCTGGGGATTGGCGGCCTGCTCGATGGCGTCGGCCAGGAAGGCGTCGAGGTTCTTGGTCTGGGCTGCCAAGGCGGTAAGCGCCTGGTCGGTCGTGCCCACGCCACCGACCGGCGCGGTGACAACCACAAAGGGTGTCAGGTTCGGCCCGACGGCTCCGATGCCCGAACGGACAATCGCCGCCAGCAGCGCGGAACGCAGCGGGCTGTCACCAGCGAGCCTGTCCAGGGTTGCGACGCTGCGCCCGGCAACATCGCGACCAAGGGCGCCAGATGCTGCCGCCCAGGCTTGCGCAGCGCGCTCGCGTTGTAGCGAACTGAGTTCGGCCAGCGTGGGGCCGATGGTTGTTTCAAACACGCCGACAAGGCGTTCCAGAGCAGCGCGGATGCGGTCGGTGGTAGCCGCGACAGCCTTGGCTGCGTCACGGGCTGCCTGGATGCGTGCGGCGTCGGCCTCCTGGGCCGAGGTTTCGGACTGGGCCAGCTTCGCCTGCTCCAACCGCTCGATGGCCAGCTCGTGGCCCTTGATCTCGGTTTCCAAATCCGCGACGGCGTGCTTGCGCTCGGGATCGTCTTCCCGCTGTGCCAGCATGAGGCATGCCTCACGGTACGCGGTGCGGGCGCTTTTCAAATCTGCGAAGCGCGCCAGCAGTTGGTTGTCGATGCTGAACCGGTCGGCCGGTGGTGTCTTTGCCATGGGCAGCTCCTTGATGGGTGGCGCCATGGTCGCGGGGTCAGGCCCCGATGTGGTGTTTGTTCACGCCTGTTTCACGCCCCAGTACGGAACAGCGGGACCAGCTCGTCGTCAATCGTGCAGCGCACGCGCACCATGGGGTTGTGCTTCTGGACCAGCAGGCCGCCCTCGATGCCAAGCGACTGGATGGCACGGGCCAGTTTGGGACTGACGCGCCCGACCCGATCCTCGGCCCGGTCGAGAGCCTGCTTGAGGCTCGCACGCCAGCGTTTGCCAGGGAACACCTGGTCGGGGCGCAGGGGCGCATGACGACATTGGATGCCAGAGAAGACCAGCCAAGCCAGCACAAGACCAACGCCGTCGAACGGGGCGTGCTGGCCATTGACGCGGCATTGCAGGCGCTTGCCGTCGCAGAACAGCTGGAGCTGCACCTCTGCCCCGCAGAGGGCTTCTGCTTGTTGCAGCAGCATGTCGAGTTGGCGCTCCAGTACCGGGCCGCGCTCCACGCCATGAACTCGAACAAACAGATCACGCACATGGGGCAGACCGTGCTGCCGTAGCAGACGCAGGCCGTCGGCTGTCTCGGAGGGCGTGATGTCGGTGGTGAAGGGGCTGATGGTCATGATGCAGCAAGGCCCCCAGCGGGCTCCAGTAGCGGTTTTTCTGGCTCGAGCTCATGTTGACCTGTCCCGAGGTCATCAAGGCGTTGTAGGCCGTCGGGCTCGATGCCGAGCAGCTGGGCCAGTGCCCAGGTGGAACCGGTACAGGTTCCGAAGCCGGCGGCGTTGGCCACCGCGATGCTGGCCTGGGCGGCGGGGTCGGCGGGCAGCGGGCCGAAGTGGCGGCCGGGTGTGTTGTTGGTCATGGTCAGGCCAGGTCAGAAAAGTCGTTTTCAGGAGCAGGATTGCTCACGAAATTACGCACGAGGCTGTAAGTCGTTGATGCCAATGGGTTCACAGCGGATTCAGAATCCGATGAGGGTGTGGTTTTCGCTCGGCGCGCGATCACTCTGGCCGGTGGCTTGCGGGTGATGCCCGCGACCCAGAGCCAGACGGTCGAATGGTGCGGACCGTCCAAGTGCGCAGCAATGGCGCGGGTGGGCCAACCCTCGGCGTGCAGTTCCCGTGCCTTCGCCACCATGCTGTCGCTCCACCTGCACATGGGCTGCGATTCACCGCAGAGCACCCCGCGCGCGTTGGTTGTTTGCAGCTCGATCACGCCGACACTCTTTGCACGCTCGGCGCTTTGGGTGCGCTGGCGGTGCCTGTCTCCTTACTTTCGAGCACGCCCACACACAACTTCCATTTGCCCATTCCCTTTGCCCCCCGCCAACTGCAGACAGCCAGGGGGACATAGGACAAACCTAAGGGTTTTGTCCTGTCCTGTCCCCCTACTGGCCGGGACACGGAGGGACATGTCCCCCTCTTGTCCCCCTTGTCCCCCTCGGTCCATTTCAACGGGACACAAAGGGACGTGTCCCCCTGTTGTCCCCTTTGTCCCCCTAGGCGTGCGATTTCTTTCATGCTCCACCTCGCAGCCAGCACTTGTCATTCCAAACCTTCACGATGCCGTCAGCGATCAGCTTTTCACGCCCGCGCTTGAACGCCTTTTTCTTGGCCTCGCCGTCGCCGTCCGAAATGCCCATGGCGTAGGCCATGCTGCGCCAGTCGTCGATGTGAACGACGGCATCGGGTGCCGGGCAGTTGAGCGCGTTAGATGCCTCGCCAGCGGTTGCAGGATCGAGCGTCTGGGTGAACTTGATGTCGCCCAGCGCGGCGTCGAGTGCCCGATACGCGATCCCGATTGCGCCGGTCAGCGGCTTGCGACCGATGGGTGCCGGGTCGGTGTTGTCGGACTCCACGGCCAGCACCGTGACGACGGGCTCACCGAAGTTGTCCTCCATGCCCGGCAACTGGAACCGCTCAAGGTAGAAGCGCATGGGCTCGAAGCCGGGACCGCGAAACTTGGTGCGGTGAAAGAACTCGACCTGTCCGCGCTCTTGCCAGGCGCACAGCTCGCCGTCGATCGAACCGGAAAACGCACCACCGCCTCGGGGTTGTAGGTTGTCGCGCGTGGCCTCCTTGGTCGGGTGCATCAGCGCCACGGTGGCCGGGTTGCCCAGCGGCTCCATCAGGTCGCGCATGGCCATGGCCAGCTTGTGCATCTCGCGGTTGTCGTTTTCCTCCTCGGCTGACGAGTGCGCCGGGCCGGTATCGATCACGGCCATGCCGAATGGACCGAAGGCGCCGGCCTCCTGCACGAACCGCTTCAGCTCGACCTCGTTGTCCAGAGCGAACGGTCGGCGGGTGAAAAAGATTTGGCCCGCGAGTTGGCTGGGGTCCATGCCGAACTTCAGCGCTGCAGCCGTGGTTCGCAGTTGCACATCGGCGGGGTTCTCGCCGCAGAGGTACAACACGCGCTGACGTTTGACCTGGTGCCCTCCCAGTTCGCGCCCGGTGGCAACGTGCATAGCCACGGTAATCATGACAGCCGTCTTGCCATGGCCCCACTTGGCCGTCAGCGCGTACAGGCAGCCCTTTTGCAGCACACGGTGCCAGACGTAGCTCGGTGGCTCCATGGCGCTGGTGAACTCTGCGTAAGGCACAACATTGGAACCCATCGTGGCAACGGCCTTGTTCGCCCATGCGGCTTTGGCCTTGGCTCGCCAGCTCTCGCCCGTCTTGAGTAGGCCGTGCCGCTCGTCATGAGCGTCGGCCCACTTGAAGATAGACGTGTAGGTGATCTGGTTTGGCTCTACGCCGTCCCACTTCGACTGCGCCTCATCGTGGTCGTAGCGCGGGCTCTTGGCGCTGCCTTCGTGATACATCGCCAGTGCCTCAGTTTCGCGCCCAGCTTGTGAGAGGCTCTTAAGGGCATGGCACGCTCGCAACCAGAAGTCGTAGTTGTCCCACTCGTCGGCGGTGAAAACTTCGAGTGCCGACCGCAAATCGTGAACTGTCTCGTCGGTTACGCGGTTCAGCGTGATGGCGCGCTCGAAGTCCCGTTCATCGTCGGTGACAGTTGGCAGGCTCTCGCTGGGCTTTGCCCTGGCCGATTCGTTGGGCTTGCCTACGGGCTCCCACGCCACGCCATCGATCAACTTGAGGTCGATGGGCACGCCGGGCACGTGCTCGAACCGGTACTCGACGCCTTTGACCTTGCCGTAGAAGTAGGAGCGGGAGGTTTCCCAGCTCTCCGGGGCCAAGATGCCGCCCAGCGCCCCATTCACGAGGTCGAGGTATTCCGCGTACTCCTTGGGCGTCACCGGGCTCGCCAACTGCGCGACGACACGCCAGCGAGGTGCTTCAGTGCGATGGCGACGTGTGGTGTAAATCCCCGCAGAGATACCGGCAGCGGACAGGCGGGCCACCGCCTCGTCCACCGTGACGGTGCCCGCGTCGTAGTCACCGACAACTGCCGTCATGTTTTCCGGCATGGTGCCCGCCACGCGTGAGTCGCGGGGCAGCTTGGAGAACTTCACCAATGGCAAGCTCTCGATGTCCGGTGACTCATTCGGACAACTCAGCACCTCGCACAGCTTTGCCCATGTCACCTCGTGGCGCTTGCCAGTGGTTTCTTTCTTGTCGGCGAAACGTGTGACCGTCACGAGGGGATCGTGAGCGTCACGGATTACCTGGGCGACTTGGCGGCGCGCCTCGGCCTTGTTGGCCTCAAGCAGCTCGAACTCCTCAGGGGATGCGGGATCAATATCCGGCCACGCGTATCCGTCAACATCGTTGTGGGTCGTATCTTCCATGGACAACACTCTTTCCTTTGTTTCTGGGACCCCGCCCGCCAGCGGGGTTTTCTTTTTGGGCGGCTCGCCCTGCATCAAGCGGATGAAGTCATTGCTCATCTGGAACAGCCCTTCTCCAGCAGCGCCTCAATGGTCGAGCGACGCCAACCGATGACGCGGTCAGATAGACGCACTGGCGGTGGCAACTTGCCGCTCAGTTCCCAGTTCCGCAACGTATTGCGAGCGATGCCACCGAACAGGGCGCGTACCTGCGTACGGGAAAGAAAGGGGTCGATCTCAACTATTTGCTTCACGGCTTGCTCCTTTTCAACGGCGTGCAATGGCGAACCGTTGCGGTCAGTGTCAGTGGGGGATCGGCCCTTACGGACACGGTCACGCCACGGGCCTGTTGATGAAGACCTGGCACTTTTGCATCCGCCTTCACCGCCACGCCCTGGCAATCAGGTTTTGCAACTCGGCCCCCGGGCTCGACGCTGGATCACCCGAAGGCGGTGAAGCACTGGGCTTTGGTGAACTCGACCGGCTCTTGCGTTTTGAGGGCTCCGAGGGCTCTCGCACTGGGACATTGACCCAACGCGCCGGCAACTGGCAGCGACGATGGCCGTGCAAAACCTTCCAGATGGCGGCCTTCTTCACGCCATAGAAGTCACCGATGGACTGCAGCGACATACCGTCGGCGCGCATCTCGTGGATGCGATCAATGTCGGCGTCGGCCAGCTTTGCCTGGGGGTGGTGCTCTCCGATGAGACGCCCGGCCTCACTGACTGCGACCCACTGGCGGCGCTGCATCACTGCCCCCTTGCTTCGTGCGCGGCACACACCTCACCGAGCAGAGCACTGACACGCGCATCACTCAGCACGCAGACGCGCCCGGACGACCCCACGGCGATCACGCGCACAGGACCGTCGGCGGGGTCTGTCCGGTGCAAGGTGAGGCCATGAAGGGCCGCCATAGCGCGCAGGGTAGCCCAGCCCTTTTCGGTGATCTGAGGGCTCACGCTGTGGCCCCCCTACCGGCTTGGCTTGCGAGCCAGGTCTCGTAACGCGACTGGCTGATGAGCAGTCGCTTACCGAGCTGGACGCAGCAGTTGGCCAACCCGTTTCGGTCACGGCTGCGCAACTGCCACCGCAAGGTGGGAACGCTCAAGATGTGCGGGTATTTCGCGGCGAGGTCTTCAACGGAATGAAGATCGTCCAGGGGCATTGACTCGTTGGTCATACGGGCCTCGTGATGAAGCCGCCGCGCCCAAAAACGAAACAGGGCAGCATGGCGGTTAAGCCACATCTGCCCTTCGAATAGGGTGCTGCCCGTCGTGATCCCAGGATACTGACCGATGCGTGGTGTCAGCGCGGCCTGGGCGACCCACCGGAATCGCAGCCGGTGAACTGGGTGGCCGTTAACCCTCGGCCACTAGATTTGCGCTGCAACTATATACGAACGCCACAGTACACAACGGCATGTAGTTTTAGTAGGAGTTGACACAAACCCCACGCAAATCAACACGTCGAAACACGCACACAGTCTATGTTGAACTACCTGTGCGCCTTCATCACCGTGACGTTTCGGCCGCGACGGTTACCTCATCGACCAGCAGCCGACCGGCCAAGTCCACTGCGTCCTGAGCAGCCAGATGGGTGTACCGCTTGAGCATTGCCAAGGTTTTGTGGCCAGTGATGTTCGCGGTCTGCGCGATGTTGGCGCCCTTCTTGAGCAGCTTCGTGGCCACCGTGTGACGGGTGGTGTGAAGCACTACGCGGTCCAGCGGGTCATCGCGGTCCTGCCAGAGCCCAGCCCGTTCGCGCACGAAGCGCCAAATGGTGTCGATGTTCTTCGGGCGTTCGGGGTGCCTCGGGTCGTAGAAAACAAAGTCAGATTTCAGCGGGCGCACCTTCTTGGCATCTTCGAGCGCGGTACGCACATCAGGGACGAGAGGCAATGCGCGGGCGTCGCCGTTCTTCGTTTTCGCCAGCACGGCCACCGACTCGTCGAGTTTGATGTCCTGCCATCGCAAATTGAGCACTTCGCTTTTCCGGGCGGCCGTGGTCAGGCACATCCGAAGCAGCAGAGGCATCATGGGCCATGTGCTCCCTTCGGCTGCCGCGTACAGGCGCTGCTCCTCCTCCAACGTGAGCACCCGGCGTCTGCCCGTGCTTTCCTTGAGCTTGCGTACGCGCCCTGCCTTGATCGGATGCACGTCGATGATTTCCCGGTCCAGCGCGTAGTTCAGCACCGACGACAAGCTGGCCAGGTATCGGTTGACGGTAGCCGGCGTGATCTTGGCGTCGGTCTCCTTGAGGCCGCCGGGTGACCCACGCACCACAGGCTTGTTTTGGAGCGTGGCGAGGGCGGCGTTGATGTCGCTGCGAGAGATCGCGCCCGTCTTCATTGAACCGAACTGTGCCCGCCAAAACTCCAGGTGTGGGGCGTTCCAGAACTTGGTGCCGCGCTTGGGCGGCGCCTTCACAAAATCCTCGATCAAGTCAGCAAACGTCGGCCCACGGACCTTGCCCAGCGCAGAAAGTGCCTGGTCTGTTTCGTTATTGCGCAGCCATTCCTTGGCCTTGCCCTTGGTCTCGAAGACCTTGGATTTGCTGACCGACTTGCCATCGACGGTGCGGCGAATGAAGGCGCGATAGGTAGTGACGACAGCGACCTTGCCGCTGGTCTTGTCTGTCTTGGTCTTCTTGACCTCAGTGATCGAACCCATGTGATGACCTCCGGTGCAGTGTGCTGGAAGATTTACGCACATTTACACACTATGCGACGTAAACCCTTGATAAATCATGCACCAGTACAGATTTTAAGTCTGCTGTGTCTACCGATTTCACCATCGGGGCCAGGTGCGTATTTTCGCCCCAATTCCTGGCCTTCGAAGCCGCCGCTCGCGCCCACGAACACCTGCTCTGCGAAATCAGCAAATATGAAATTTGCTAAAGCATATGAATCATATTTAAAGGCGCTTGCCTAGAAATAACTGGGAAAGGGCGCTATAGTCCGTCGCATTGTCAATTTTTTTGCCATTGACCACCACAAGTTGTCATTTCGCAAAGCCAGCCAAGGAAACTGCCATGCCGACCCGCCGCCCCTGCTTACACGCCCTCATGGGTGCCATGGCCCTCGCTGTGTCGGGCCTGTTGCCTTCCGTGGCGTGGGCACTGGACGCCCCCAAGGGCAAGGTGGTGCTGACCGTCTCAGGCAAGCTGGGTGCACCCAACCAGGGCAACAAGGCGGTGTTCGACATGGCCATGCTGGAGGCCTTGCCGCAAAAGACCTTCACCACCATGACACCCTGGGAAAAGACGCCGGTGAAGTTCTCCGGACCGCTGTTGCGCGACGTGCTGGCCGCTGTCAAGGCGCAGGGCAGCACGCTCAAAGCGGTGGCTCTGAACGACTACAAGATCACCATCCCACTGGAAGACACCACCAAGTTCGACCTGTTGCTGGCCCACCGCATGAACGACAAGCCGATCCCGGTGCGCACCAAGGGGCCGCTGTTTGTGGTTTACCCCTTTGACAGCAACCCTGCCCTGCAAAACACCGTCTACTACGAGCGCTCCATCTGGCAACTGGGCGGGCTGGAAATCGACTGAGGCCTATGCAACGGCGCAAGGCCACGCAACGCTTCTGGGCGTGGCTAGCTCTGGCCACCGCCTTGATGCTGGTCGGGCTGCTGGTGTTGATGGGCATTTTTCTGCGCCAGGCACGGCTGGCCGAGGAAGCCGCACAACTGCAAGCCGATTCGGTCACCGCACTGGTGTTTCAGCTCGAGCGCGAATTCCTGCGCATGCGCGGCGGTGTGGCCCTGGCCGGTGAAGCCCCCGACACCGCCACCGACTGGGACGCGCTGACGCTGCGCCTCGACATTTTTTTGAGCCGCCTGGACCTGCTGCTGACCAGCCCCAGCGTGGACCGCCTGCGCGACACGCCGGAATACCAGGCGGCCATCCCCCACCTGCAAGCACTGGCCGAGCGCTTCCAGCCGTGGATGGACAGCCCGGCCGCACATCGCACCGACTGGGCGGCGCTGGCCAAAGACATGGACGCGATGGGGCCGGAAGTGCAGGCCTTGTCCTTTGCGTCCAACGCCATGATCTCGCGCCAGATGCAGCACCAGATCAGCACCCTGCGCGGTCAGAGCCGCATGATTGTGGGCCTGTTCGCGGCGCAGGCGCTGTTGCTGCTGAGTGTGGCCGTCACCATCGTGGTGCGCCAGCGGCGCCAGGAGCGTGAGCGGCTGGCGCTGGAGCAGCTCAACCGCGAGCTGGAGATCGCGCGCCAGCTGGCGGAACAGGCCAACGTGACCAAGGGCCACTTTCTGGCCAACATGAGCCACGAACTGCGCACGCCCTTCAACGGCATGCTGGGCATGCTGCAACTGTTGCACGAAACCCCGCTGGATGCGCGCCAGCGCGACTACCTGCACACCGCCGCCGATTCGGCGCAGCACCTGCTGACCTTGCTCAACGACATCCTGGACATGGCGGCCATCGAAGAAGGCAAGCTCAAGGTGGCCCCCGAAGCGACTGACCTGCCGCGCGTGCTGCGCGACGTGGTCACGCCCATGGCCGCCCAGGCGCGCGATAAGGGCCTGCAGTTCGAGGTTCAGATCCCGCCGTCGCTGCCGGCCGCCGTGCGCCTGGACCCCACCCGCACGCGGCAGGTGCTGTTCAACCTGTTGAGCAACGCCATCAAGTTCACCGAACAGGGCAGCGTGGGCTTCGAGGTGGCTGTTCACCCCGGCCCCTCGGCCGACGCCATCGAACTCGCATTCACCGTGCGCGACACCGGCATCGGCATGTCGGCCGAATCGGTGGCACGGCTGTTCGAGCGCTTCTTCCAGGTCGAGTCGCGCCTGAACCGGCGCCGTGGCGGCTCTGGCCTGGGCCTGAACATCTCGCGCGCCCTGGCCGAGCTCATGGGCGGCAGCCTGCAGGTGGACAGCTGCGAGGGCCAGGGCAGCACCTTCACGCTGCGCCTGCCCACCACGGTGGAGGCCAGCGCCACACCGTGCTTCGTCAACACCTTGCCACCGCCCACACCAGCGCCCGCCCACACCCCGCAGGGCGAGGTGGACGTTGCCACCAACAGCCCACCGGCTGCCCAGGCCCTGAAGGTGCTGGTGGTGGACGACCACCCCATCAACCTCAAGCTCGCCACCGCCTTGCTGCAAAAAATGGGGCACGAGGTGGTTCAGGCGGTCAACGGGCGGCTGGCGCTGGAGGCGGTGCAGGCACAGGCCTTCGACCTCGTGCTGATGGACCTGCACATGCCTGAAATGGACGGACTGGAAAGCACACGCCTCATCCGCGCCCTGCCCGCACCACGCGGGCAGGTGCCCGTGGTGGCGCTCACCGCCAACGCGCTGGCCGAAGCCCAGCGCGAAGCCGAGCAGGCCGGCGTCAATGGGTTCCTCACCAAACCGCTGAAGGTGCAGGAGCTGCAAGCCGTGGTGCGCAA
>FWPV01008647.1_pt1 | contig 17693 bp, 17 predicted proteins | sample 2228371 | NCBI WGS metagenome assembly FWPV01 (sample SAMEA103939776, study PRJEB20133) | metagenome | reverse complement strand
AATGAGCCATAATCGTCTCCAGCCATTCTCCTCAGCCTGGAAGCTCCCCCCTCGTGCCGGAAAAACACGAGAGATTCATCACAAAAAGGGAGATTTACAGGCGCACCACTTTTGGGTGATCACGCCCAAGAGCGCCAAGGGCGTTGCGAGTGTCAACGATCAGGTGAGCCGCGCCTAAAATACTCTCGTAATCATAACTGCTGTGGTTGGTGATAATCACCACGCAATCCACCTCTTGCACCGCCGCCAGCAAATCGGGCACGCTCTCCATCGCCCAATCGTCATGGTTCAGGCGCGGGATGTAGGGGTCGTGATAAGAGACATTGGCGCCTTTTTGTTTGAGCAAGCCAATCACATCCAGCGCCGGAGACTCGCGCAGGTCGTCAATATCGGGTTTATAGGCGGCGCCCAACACCAGGATGCGGCTGCCCTTGATCGGGCGACCCTGCTCATTAAGCGCATCCTGAATTTTTCCCACCACGTAGCGCGGCATGCTGGTATTGATCTCCGAAGCCAGTTCGATGAAGCGAGCGGTGTAATTCAGGGCGCGCAGCTTCCAGGAGAGGTAAAGCGGATCAATCGGGATGCAATGCCCTCCCAAGCCCGGTCCGGGGGTGAACTTCATAAAGCCGAAGGGTTTGGTGGCGGCTGCGTCAATCACCTCCCATACATCCACGCCCAACCTGTCGCACATGATCGCCATCTCATTCACCAAGCCGATGTTGATCATGCGAAACGTGTTCTCCAGCAGTTTTGCCATCTCAGCCACTTCAGCCGAAGAGACCGGAACCACGGTTTCCAGCGCCTGTGAATACCAGGCTGCCGCGACCTGGGTACAGCTCGGGGTGATGCCGCCGATGACCTTCGGGGTGTTCAGTGTGGTCCAATCCTTGCGCCCCGGGTCAACCCGCTCCGGAGAGAACGCCAGGAAGAAATTCTCCCCCACCGCCAGGTTTTGGTTTTCCTCCAGCTTGGGCAGCAAAATCTCCCGCGTGGTGCCAGGGTAAGTGGTCGACTCCAGCACCACCACCATCTTGGGGTGCACGTATTTCGCCAGTTCTTCGGTTGCGCTGAGGATAAAGGAGAGATCAGGGTCGCCAGTTTTGCGCAAGGGCGTTGGCACGCAAATGCTCACCGCCTCCATCTCGCTCAAAACGCCAAAATCGGTGGTGGCTTGTAGCTTACCCGCGGCGACCAGGCGCTCAACCTGCTCACCCGGGACATCCTGAATATGGCTCTCGCCGCGGCGGATAGTGTCCACCTTGCGCTGGTCAGGATCGATCCCGGTCACCTGAAAGCCCGCCTCAGCGAAAACCACCGCCAGCGGCAAGCCCACGTAACCCAGTCCCAACACCGCCACCCGAGCCGTTCGGTGGTTAAGCTCTTCGATCAGCACATCTTTGGTTGATTTATTATCCATGTCCTTTTATCTCAAGTTTTAGATTCAGACCCGATATCCGTAATAATCGGAAAGGGTGTCTCGCATTTTTTGATTCAGGCGCTCAATCTCAACTTCACTCAGGTATTCCGCGAAACCCCCAACCCTGCCTTTGCGCGTTTTGTATGAATCCTGGTCATCCTTTTCCGCCGGATTGAGCATCCCGCTCCGGAAACGACCCTCGGCTTCCATCTTGCGCATATTTTCGAACGAGGCAAACGCGACCGCTTCAGCCACGGTGGCAGAGTCAATCGCCTGTAATCCCAGGAAATCCAGGATACGGCGTAGTTCATGGTGGGGGTTACTTTTCAAATCCTCATAACGTACCAATAAAAAATCGCGGGGGATGTGGCGGTTCTCCGCCCAGATGTTGTAATAGCGTAATATCGTATCAAAACCTCCAACTTTTCGATCAATAAACTCTTTCAAATCGCCTTCAAACACCGGGCTGCGGGATTCATAAGGGTTCTCGCCAAACAAACGCCCCCGTTTCTTCATCTCAAAAAAGCTAGAGACAATCACGTCTCGCGGGTCTCGCGAAAGAAAAATCACTTTCTTATGCTGGTATTTTGCTTTGGACTTCTCCAATTCGTCAGGAGTTTTGAGCATCGGTCGGTCTTCATGGACAACGGTGATCATCGGGATTTGGGGGTGTGGTCGAGATTTCCAGCGCAGGAAGAGGATATCCTCATTTTCAGGCAGGGAAAAATGGCGGGCAATCGCCCGCCCAAGCATCAACCGCAACCAGGTGCGCCCGCATTTTGGGTAAGAGATGAGATAGACATCCGTTTTTCGGTGGGCATACCAGCGCCTGATTGCCTTTGGCGTCAGCGCTCTGAGGCGACCCCGGACCTCAGCCGGTAATTGATCATAAAACTTCCGCACGGCTCTCATCGGTAATCATGGCGCTGCCAGGCGACCTTAAAAAAGGCTCAACTGGGTGGGTTCGGATTTTTCGCCTCGGGCAGGCTCTTGCGGCTCAGAAGACTGTGCCGCCCTGGCGATGATCTCCGGCAGGCGCAGGAAATCCTCCTCGATTGCAGACATCAATGAGCGCTGGTGCAGACCAGCCGCCGGATGATACATCGCCACCACCAGTCGCCCTCTCACCCGCATGGCTTGCCCGTGAATCTCGCTGATCTTTGCGTTTGGCACAAAGTGCGCCAGAGAATAGCGCCCCAGGGTGACGATCACCTTGGGGTTAATAGCAGCAATCTGGCGTTCAAGATATTCACTGCAAGCTGCCAGTTCCTGCGGCAAAGGGTCTCTATTACCCGGCGGTCGGCACTTGACCACATTTCCAATAAAGACATCGGAGCGTTTCATATTAATCTTTGCCAGCAATTCATCCAGGAATTTTCCGGCTGCTCCCACAAACGGGCGACCCTGCTCGTTTTCATGGAATCCGGGTCCTTCACCAATAAACATGATCTCAGCGTTCGCCGGACCTTCGCCGGGCACGGCGTTTTTGCGGGAGTGATGCAGCTCACAGCGAGTACATACTGAAACCTCTTGGGCGACTAAATTCAATTCTTCAATAGCGTTCATCCTGTAACTCCTGTCTGCAGAGACTCAGGCATCGAGCGAGGGCGCCTGGTCTGCGGGATTTGCATTCAACCATTCACCCGTCTTCAGCCATTCCAAATAGCCCCGGTTCAGCCCGAAGACGGTCATGAGGATGGCGTCTTCCTGATTGTCTTTATAGTAACGCGGGCGCCGTCCAACAACCTCGAAGCCAAAGCGGCGATAGAGGCGTTGAGCGGCAAGGTTATGTTCTCGCACTTCCAAAGTAGCCAGAAGGGCGCCCCTCTCAATCACCGCTCTTAACACCTCCGCCATCAGCCGTTTCGCAATCCCCTTTTGTCTGTGTGCCGGGTGGACCGCTATGGTCGCGATATGGGCTTCGTCCATAATCAGCCACACCACCACGCACCCCACCACAATTGGACTGCCATCATCCTGCGCCAGCTCTGCCACCCACAACAACGAACACGGGTTCTCCAACAATTCGTAGCGGAACGCACTCTCTGACCACGGTAGGCTGAACGAAAGCCGATCAATCTCCTGCACCTGGGCGAGGTCATCCACCCGCATGGGGCGGATAGTGAGCGAATCATCGAATATACGCTTTGAAAGGACAGCGTCTGGAGAGCCGGGTTGGTTCATGATTCGGGGATCGGTAAATTGTAATGCAAATAAATCGGCGTCAGCGTGGCAACATCATCCGATTGTCCTAATCGCAAACGTTGCCATGCCAGCTCTGCCAGGAAAGAGGGGCGGCGCACAGAATAGGCTGGAGTGGCTCGAATGACCATGCGGCGTTTCCGCCCCAGGAGGCGTCTCTCTTCTGCGCTCAATTCGCCGCAGACCAGGGTTGGCTCTTGAATCCGCTCGCTGAGTTCCTGAATGGTCAGCACCTGCACCGGCGCGTTGGATTTCCAGCGATTTTTCTCCAGGCGATACCAGCCGACCGCCAGGCGATTGCGCCCGGCGCGCACCACTGCCGCCATAGGCACCTGCTTGATGGGTTGTGCGGCTGCCAGAATATCCAGGGTGGGGATGCCGACCAAGGGAATGTGGTGGACAAAAGCCATCCCCTTCGCCAATGCCAGCCCCACGCGGATGCCGGTGAAGGATCCCGGACCCAACGCCACCGCCAAACCGCTCAAATCCTGGGGTTTAACACCGCACTTCGCCAACATGTCTGCCACGGCTGGCGCCAGCTCAACTGTATGGTAATCCGGGCTGTTCCAAAGGTACTCGCTCAGCACCTGGAAGCCATCATACAGAGCGATGCCAATCATGCGGGACGAGGTGTCTAAAGCCAAGAGCATCAGCGCACTCCAAAAACCTGCCGACGGATGCTCGCCAGCATCTCTTGATAACGTTTGCCGGTCGCCGAAAACAGGAGATCACGCTGCTCATAATCAATCCAGCGCATCCTGACCCATAAAGCCTCCTCAGGCAATACCGCCTGAATTCGATCTGCCCATTCAATCACCAACGGACCCTTTTCGAGCATTGCCTCTAAATCCAGGTCAACCGCCTCTCGCGGATGGTTCAACCGGTAAGCATCCAGGTGGAAAAAGGACTGACCATAAGGACCCCGATAGACATTGACCAGGACAAAAGAGGGGCTGGTCACAGCATCCAATGAACCCCAACCGGCTGCCAATCCCTGGACAAAAACGGTCTTCCCTGAACCCAGATCGCCAGCCAGGCAAACCACATCGCCTTTCTGGAGCAAGGTTCCCAGCCGCATGCCGACCCGCCGGGTCTGCTCAGGGCTGCGGCTGATGAATTCCATCGAGTTCGCGTCAAAGATGGGCATATCAGCAGAGATTATACAGTGTATTTGCGAAAATGAACGCCTTTTCTCCGAGACAACCGCCTCGTAAGCGATCCTGGGTGCGCCTCCGGGTCAAGGTCGTATCTCCAGCTTAGCCAGCGAGGCTGCCACCCGCTTCAAACCTACTTTCTCAAAAAAGATATCCACAATCTCGTCATCATCCTGGACGCGGCTGTTCAAGACCATGCCCTCCGCCCAAACCGGGTGATAAATGCGCATTCCGGGGCGATAACGGGGTTCTATGACCTGAGCGGAGCGGCTTTGGGATGTTTGCCAGCGAGTCGCTCCCATATCAGCCCTGGACGAGCGCTGCGCGCTCTGGCTTGTCCGGCTCTCTTCCAGCAGGCTCAGAGGGATATCATCTAAGAAACGAGAAGGTTCGACCGGTTCTGTGAACCCATAGGCGCTGCGGTTCTGAGGGTAAACCAGGTACAGGCGATCTTTGGCACGGGTGATGCCGACATAGAACAGGCGACGCTCTTCCTGCATGGCTTCCGGATCGTCAAAGGAGCGGCTGTGCGGAAGCATCCCGTCCACCAAGCCGACGATAAATACCACCCGAAATTCCAGACCCTTGGCGGCATGCAAGGTGAGCAGCGTGGGCACATTGGCGTTCGCCTCGAGCGTATCCTGATCAGAGACCAAAGCCACCCGCTCCAGAAAAGCATCCAATCCCTGTTCGGAAAACTCAGCCGCCAGGCGACGCAATTCCAGCACGTTCTCCCAGCGCTCACGCCCCTCCTCGGTTCCGTCATCGAGATAAGTCTGGTAGCCGATGTCTTCCAGAATCAAATCCATCAGGTTCACCGGCGCGAGCTTATCCAACATCTGTCGCCAGCGATGCAACCGCTCGCCAAAAGCCGTCAGGGCGGCAATGGCGCGCCCCGGAAAGTGTTCGAGGGTTTTCGCTGGATCGCCTGCGCCCAACTCCAGCAAGACCTCGCCCATACTGCGGTTGATTTTTTGGGCATAGGTGCGCAACGCCAAAACGGTTTTGTTCCCGATGCCGCGCGTCGGGGTGTTGATCACCCGCATCAGGCTGACCTCATCCTGAGGGTTGCGCACCAGGCGCAGGTATGCCACCACATCCTTCACCTCGCGCCTTCCGTAGAATCGCTGCGCCCCGACTAACTTATAAGGAAGACCTGCCTGTAAAAACGCCTCTTCCAGCAGGCGGGATTGGGCATTGGTGCGATACATCACGGCAAAATCGCCTGGCTCAGCCTGCTGCCGCGCCACACTGCTGGCAATCGTCTCCACCACAAAATCCGCCTCTGAGCGGTCATCATACGTCTCATGCAGGATCACTCTTTGACCCTGTCCACGCTCGGTGAACAGATTTTTGACGATCCGATATGGATGCTGATTGATCACCGCCATGGCGACATCCAGAATGGATTGGGTGGAGCGGTAGTTCTGCTCCAGGATGATCACCTGGGTATCCGGAAAATCCTGCTCCAGACGCTGCAGGTTGCGGTAATCTGCCCCTCGCCAGCCATAGATGGATTGATCGGTATCCCCCACCACAAAGAAATTACGATGAAACGAGACCAGTTGCTTGATCAATACATATTGCGCCTGGTTGGTATCCTGGAATTCGTCCACCAGCACATGCTCAAAGCGACGGGCGTATTTCTCGCGAACGTTCGGGTTGTTCTCAAAAAGAAATACGCTCCATAATAACAAATCATCGAAATCCAGGGCGTTGCTGCCCAGTAGCAATTCCTGGTAACGGCGATAAACCCTGGCAACCACCTCATCCCGATAGGTTTGCACCGGAAAATCATCCGGTAAGATCAGTTCATTCTTGGCGTTAGAAATTGCAGCCAGCACCGAGTTGGGGCGGTAGCGCTTTGGATCAATGTTCAGGTCCTCCAGAGCGCGATTCACCACGCTGAGCTGGTCGTCGGTGTCAAAGATCACAAAATTCGCATCAAACGGCAAATGTTCGGCTTCTCGGCGCAAAATTCGGGCGCAACTGGCATGAAAGGTTCCCAGGGACAAGCCGCGGGTCTTTTCCCCCAAGAGCTCAGCCACCCGGCTTTCCATTTCTCGCGCCGCCTTGTTGGTGAATGTCACCGCCAGAATTTGATAGGGGCGCACAGCCATCGCCCCAATCAGATAGGCGATGCGGCGCGTCAGCACCCGGGTCTTGCCCGAACCCGGACCAGCCAGCACCAGAACCGGTCCGAGTCCAGCCATCACCGCCTGTTGCTGTTGGAGATTAAGGTCAGCCAATAAATCCATTGGTGCGATTGTACCGTTAGGTCAGAGGCATGTCAACTTTCAATCAACGCCAGCGCCGTTATCCCCGGATTGGAGGTTGCGCTTCGCTTCTCTATTTGCTAAAATGACCGCATGACCTGGGATATCCTTGGGCATGAGTGGGCTGCCGAATTATTGAAGGAGCATGTCGCCCACCAGACTTTCAGGCATGCTTATCTGTTCACCGGACCTCAGGGGGTGGGACGACGCACCCTGGCGTTGCGCTTCGCCCAGGCTTTGAACTGTCCACAGCCTATCGCCCCTGGAGAACCCTGTCGCACCTGTCGCACCTGCCTCCAGATTGAAAACATGCGCTATCCCGACCTGGATGTGGTGCAGTCCGAGTTTCAGGGAGCGAATTTGAAGATTGACCAGGTGCGCGAAATCCAAAGCCGGTTGGCGTTAGCGCCTTATCAGGGGCGCTACCGCGTGGCAATCTTCCTGCGTTTCGAGGAAGCAACTGCTGGCGCCTCCAATGCGCTCTTAAAGACTCTGGAGGAGCCGCCCGAGCGCGTCATTTTGATATTGACTGCCGAAAGCGGGGAAAGTCTGCTGCCCACAATTGTCTCACGCTGCGAGCTGCTGCGTCTGCGACCACTGAGGATTGACATAGTTCAGCAGGGATTGGAAACCCGCTGGGGACTGCCAGCAGATGAAGCACGCCTGCTTGCCCACCTGTCTGGTGGACGCATCGGGTATGCAATCGCTCTCCATAAATCGCCGGAGCTCCTCGAACAGCGCAAAACCCTGCTGGATGATCATCAGCGGTTGCTTGTCTCCAGTCGGGTTGAGCGTTTTGCTTATGTGGAGAAACTGGCAAGCGATAAAGATAGGTTAATCAGAGCGCTGGAAATCTGGCAGTCTTTATGGCGAGACGTGTTTTTGCGCGCCTCGGGCTCCCAATCTCCGCTGGCAAACCTGGATCGCCTGGAAGATATAGAAAATCTTGCCGGACGTCTGGAGGTAGAGGTTGCCGCAAACATGGTGACCAGCCTGCAAAGCAAATTGAGCCTGTTGGAAAAAAACGTCAACCCGCGCCTGGCGAGCGAGGTTTTGATGCTCGAATTGCCCCGTCTCTAAGACGAACCTGCTCCGGGGCGAAGTTATCTGATTTGAAAACCAGCCAATTTAAGCAAGTGTGCTATACTCTATGCGGGAAGAGATCGGATCATGTCCATTCTACGCAAGTTCTTACCAGATCCGCCGCAAAATAACGAGATAAAAATTACCCGGGCTTCGCTCGAATTGATGTATAACATCAGCCGAGAGCTTGCTGCGGCGCTGGATTTGCGCACGGTGCTCAACCGGGTCCTCTTCCTATCGATGAAAAACGTCGGGGCGAGCAGCGGCAGCATCATTGTCCTGGATTCAAGCGGTCAGCCGATTGAGTCGGCTCTGGCAATTGGAGAGCGCATTCAAGAACAAACCACCCAGCAATTGCGGGCGACGTTTGAACGTGGTCTGGCGGGATGGGTGTTTCGTCATAATCAGGCTGTGCTGATACCTGACACCAGCCGCGATGAGCGTTGGCTACGCCGTCCTGACGACGAGGTGGACCGCACCGGACCGAAATCCGCCGTCAGCGCGCCGATTTCTGCCCGCGATCAGCTCATCGGCGTGATGACCCTGGTTCACTCAAAACCGGGCACCTTCACCCAGGAGCATCTGGCGCTTGTCCAAGCCATCGCCGATCAGGCAGGCGTGGCTGTGCTAAATGCGCGCCTGTATGCGGAAAGCCAGCGCCAGGCGCGGGTGATGACCGCCCTGGCGGAGAGCGCGGCGACGATCACCGCCACGCTCAAATTAGACGATGTGCTGCTGCGCATCCTGGAACAAATCAGTCAGGCTTTGCGGGTGGCGGTGGTCTCATTGGCGCTTTTAGACCCCAGCGGCAAGGAACTCGTATTTCGCGCTTCTACCGGTCCCAAGAGCCAGGACATTATTGGATTGCGAATCCCCATCGGTCAGGGGGTGGCGGGGTGGGTCGCACGGGAGGGTCGGGGCATTATCGTGCCAGACACGAGCAAGGATACCCGCTTCTATCCCGGTGTGGACCAGTTGCTAGGTTATGAAACCCGGGCGATTGCCTGCGCACCAATCCGCTCGCGCGGGCAGATTATCGGGGTGCTGGAAGCCCTCAATCCCCTGGAGGGCAGCTTTGACCCAGACGCCCTGCTGGTCCTGACCGGCATCGGCAGCCTGGCGGGCACCGCCATTCGCCACGCCCAACTCTTTGAGCGCCTGCAGGCTGCCCATCAGCGTTACCGTGAGTTATTCGAGGACAGCATCGATTCAATCCTCATCACCGATTGGGAAGGACACATCCTCGAGGCTAATCGCCAGGCAGCGCTGCTCATCGGTGTCCATACCGATAAGCTGCTCCAGATGACGATTGATCATCTGAATTTCGTGGATAAGAACACCGTTGGACCACGCTATGCAAACCTCTCAATGGGGGAGACTCTGTCTTACGAAGCCACGCTCCAAACCCATTCGGGCACCCAGGTGCCGGTGCAGGTGTACGCCCGCGAGGTCAATATTGAGGGCGTCCCCCACCTGCAGTGGATTTTGCGCGATATCTCCGAGCGCAAGAACCTGGATAATATGCGCAACGACTTGCTCTCCATGATTTACCACGACCTCAGATCGCCTCTGGCGAACGTCGTTTCCAGCCTGGACGTGCTGGAGACCCTGATGGCAGAGGATGCCGACCCAACCAAGAAATCCTTGCTGAATATCGCCATCCGCTCCACCGAGAGAATCCAGCGCCTGACCAACAACCTACTGGATATGCGCCGCATGGAAGCCGACCAGCCCATCAGTAACCAGGCAGAGGCAACGCCTGCTCAAATCGTTGCAGAGGCAATCGAAGCCGTTTCCATCATGGCTGAAAATAAAAATCAGGCTGTGGTGAATCGGGTTCCATTGGAAATGCCCGAAGTTTGGGTTGATGTTGACATGATTCGGCGGGTCATCATCAATCTGTTGGAAAATGCCATCAAATACACCCCGGCGGAGAGCGAAATCTGCCTGGGCGCAGAGGCGCAAGAAGACAGCGTGACCATCTGGGTTCAGGACAGGGGTCCGGGAATCCCTCCCGAAGACCGCGAACGAATCTTCGAGAAATTCATCCGTCTCCATCCGGAGGAGGGACCCAAAGGGCTTGGCTTGGGCTTGGCGTTTTGCCGACTGGCGATAGAAAAACATGGGGGAAAAATCTGGGTAGAAAGCCCAGAGGAGGGAGGCTCGTGCTTTAAGTTCACATTGCCAATCGCCTCCAAAACTGACGAGAACAGGACAACTTCATCTTAAGAGCCGGGTTTCATATGCACCAGATCAAGCATGGAATTTATTACGAAGATATTTATCTGGGGGTGACACTGGGAGCGCTGGTTTATCCCAACGGCACTATCCTGATTGACGCCCCGCTGCGCTCAGAGGATGCCCGCTCCTGGCGTGCGGCGTTGATGAGCCTGCGCGGTGGGACAAACCGGGTGATGATCTCGCTCGATTCTCACCTCGACCGCACCCTTGGAGCGAGGTCCATGGAATGCACCATCATCTCCCACCAAAAAACCGCCCAGGTCTATCGCAACCGCCCCATGATTTTTAAGGGTCAGACCGTGGAGAGCGGCGCCGATTGGGAAACCTACAACGACGTGATCGGCACCCGTTGGGCTTCGCCTGACATCACTTTCACCGATCGGATGACCCTGCATTGGGGTGGATCGGAGGTGATCCTCGAACATCACCCCGGACCGACGCCTGGCGCGATCTGGGTGATCATCCCCGAAGAGAAGATTGCCTTCATCGGGGATGCGGTCGTGCCTAACCAGCCCCCCTTCCTGGACAACGCCGAGCTGGATGTCTGGCTGGAAACGCTGGACCTGCTCTACAGTTCCTATAAAGACTATCTCATCGTCAGTGGACGAGACGGATTGATCACCCGGGAGGACATTCGCACTCAGGCAAACCACCTCAAAAAAATAGCCAAGCAGATCGATCGCCTGGCAGCCAAAAACGCCTCTCCGGAGATGACCGAGGATCTGATTCCAAAACTCCTGAGCGATTTGAACTTCCCGCCAGAATACTACGAGAGGTATGCGCAGCGCCTGCGGGCAGGGTTGTATCAATTCTATAACCGTCAATTCCACCCACAAAATCCTCTGGAGCAAAGCGAAATCGAGGTCAACATTGAATAAAGATTTGGGTGGCATGCCCCTCGGTCTTGTCATTGCTCTCGCCTGAGAATTCTGCCGATGCCCGATCAGTTATATTCCCCCATCTTTGAACTGAGCCGTGGAACGATTGTCGAATCGATTCACTATGGCGCTATCGCGATCGTGGACTCGGCTGGCAACCTGATCGCTGCTCACGGCAATCCGCGAACCGTCACCTACTTGAGGTCTTCCGCCAAACCATTCCAGGCGCTCCCCCTGGTTGAGCAAGGTGGACAAGAATTTTACCATCTCTCCCTGGAAGAAATCGCCCTGATTTGCGCCTCGCACACAGGCACAGACGACCACCTGACGGTTTTGCTTGGGCTACAGCAGAAAACAGGCGTTGATGAGGCTGATTTGCTCTGCGGAGTTCATCCCCCGATTGACAGACAGACAGATCAAGCGCTGCGCGAACGCGGTGAAAAGCCCAGCCCTAATCGGCATAACTGTTCGGGCAAACATACCGGCATGCTGGCATACGCCCGGATGTTGGGCGAACCTGTGCAAGATTACCTTGACCCCCATCATCCGGTACAGCAAACGATCCTTCAAACATTTTCTGAGATGGCAGACCTGCCAAAAGACCAGATCGTTATTGGCATAGATGGCTGTTCTGCGCCAAATTTTGCCCTCCCTCTCTATAATGCCGCGCTGGCAGTGGCGCGCCTTTGCGATCCTGAGGGCGCCCAACCATCTCTCTCCCCCAGCCGCGCCCTCGCCTGTCACAAAATTGTGCAGGCAATGACCAGCTATCCGGTGATGGTGGGCGGACCGACCAGCTTTGATACATCTCTGATGTCCACCGCTGAGGGCAAAGTGCTCTCCAAAGGCGGCGCTGAGGGTTATCAGATCCTGGGGATACGACCCAATGCCATAGCCCCCGGATCGCCCGGTTTGGGGATTGCTTTTAAGATTTCCGACGGCGACCTGAAAAGTCACAATCGTCCGGCTGGCGATCCAAGAGGGCAGGCTCGTCCGGCGGTGGCAGTTGAAATCTTGCGCCAACTGGGGGTTTTATCGCCCAAGATGCTGGTGGATCTCTCCGAATACGGACCTTCGTTCCCACTCTACAACTGGCGCAAGTTGCTCGTCGGAGAAGCTCGTCCCGCGTTTCAGCTCGAAGTCCAAATCCAGCAGCATATTACGCTACACCCATCCAGCAAATAGCGGACGTTCCCATGGACCTTGAGCAGCGCGCTATCTCCGTCCATCAGCGATTATTGGATTTTTACGGTTCCCCGCAATGGCGGAATCCCTTACCACCTCTGGATGAATTGGTGTCCACCATTCTCTCGCAAAACACGAATGATAACAATCGCGACCGCGCTTATCACTCCCTGCGCCAGCGATTTCCAACCTGGGAGGCGGTGCGAGACGCGCCCCAAGACGAGGTCATTGGGGCAATTCGTTCGGCAGGCTTGGCGAACCAGAAAGGACCGCGCATCCAGGCTGTTTTGCGTGACATCAGCCATGAAACGGGAGGGCTTAATCTCGATTTCCTGGCAGAGATGGAAGTCGCCGAAGCCCGACAATGGTTAACCAGATTCAAAGGTGTGGGACCAAAGACGGCTGCCATCGTCCTGCTCTTCTCTCTGGGTAAGCCAGCCTTCCCGGTGGATACCCATATCTACCGCGTGACTGGTCGGCTCGGTTTGCGCCCGTCGAAGATCAACGCCGAGCAAGCCCATCGGCACCTGGAACGGCTTTTTCCCCCTGAAACGTATTACCCCGTTCATCTCAACCTCATCCGCCTTGGGCGCGAAATCTGCCAGGCGCGCCAGCCACAATGTCATCTTTGCCCACTTACAGGCTTATGTGATTATTATCAAGAAAAGCAACTGAAAAGCAATGGCGCATAAATGGACAACTCAACCGATCAACTCACCTCTCATAAGTTAATCAGCCAGCTACAGGCGGCACTATTGAAATTGGAGTCGAGCGATCTGCCACAAGACAGCGCCGAACACCTGCAACAGGCTTACCGCGCCCTGGATGAATTATCCGAAGCGATTTTAGTCGATCAGGAAAAACTGGAGCAGGCTTTGCATCAGGCGCAACAGGCACGGAACCATTTCGTCTCCGTGGTCACTCACGAGCTACGTTTGCCCCTGACCGCAATCAAGGGATACACCGACTTATTGCGCCAGGGCGCGGTTGGTCCGGTGAATGAACAACAGCTCAGCTTTCTGGCAACCATTCGGAGCAATGTGGACCGCATGTCTGCCTTGCTTTCCGACCTTTCAGATATCTCGCACATCGAAACGGGACGCTTGAAGTTGGAAATTGAGCAGGTATCCATCAAAGACCAAATGGATGCCATCCTGCAGAACCTGCAACCACTTTTACAGAATAAAGGACAAAAGGTTGATGTTTCGCGGCTGGATCAACTCCCCATGGTTCGAGCGGATGCCAACCGACTGAATCAGGTGCTCACCCATCTGCTGCGTAACGCCATCATGTACACTCCCGAGGAGGGCAGAATCAGCATCCGGGCTTATCCTGTAAATGAAATGATCCGAGTGGACGTGACCGATACGGGCATTGGCATCAGCCCTGAGGATCAGAAAAAACTCTTCACCCCCTTTTTCCGCTCGGAAGACGTGACGGTGCGTGAGCAGCACGGTTGGGGTCTGGGTTTGCACCTTTCCGCCAGGTTGATTGAACTGATGGGCGGCAAGATCGGTGTAGAGAGCAGCTTAGAAAACGGCAGCACCTTCTGGTTCACCTTGCCCGTTGGCAATGTATGACCAATTTTCTGCCATAATCATTGTCAGCAAATCACCGGCAAAGAAACCTGAAACCAATCGGAGATGTCAACCCCTGATGATGTTTGCATCAAGCCTGTATGGATAAGTTTGGAGGGAACGAGATGAAACAGCGCAAATCTGGCAAACGGCATCGCTTATTGCTTTACCGCCGCACCATGGACCGCCTATGGCTTGCGACACTGATTCTCGGTGTGTTGCTGGGGGTAATCTGGTGGTTTTTCTGGGTTATCGACTCTCCCTGGTTCAACCCGGGCGCTGAAAACTGGTTGCTTGCCGGCTCCATTTTCTCGTTGGCTTTTGCCCTGTTCGCCTTTTTAACCCGCAACATTGCCTACGTTCAACCGTTCAGAGATCATTTGCGGTTGGTGACCCCCTTCTTGCGCCTGAGGATTTCTTACCAACGCATTCGCAGCGTTCACCCCTCCACTTTTCAACAGCTATTCCCGCCAGCCAGAGCGAGTTGGGCGCAGCGCAGACTCCTCGATCCGTTTTATCCTGAAACCGCAGTGGTGATTGACCTGAACTCTTACCCCATGTCGCCCTATATGCTGCGTTTCTTCCTGTCCCCACAAATGTTTTCACCCCAATCCAAGGGGTTTGTCTTCCTGGTGCCGGATTGGATGGATTTCAGCACAGAGCTGGATTCATTTCGAACCGCCTGGGGGCAGTCGAAAAAACACGCCGAATCAACTCGCGGCAGAGGCTGGTAATTCGAGCTCCGGCGGATGCCGAAATTGAAACGTCAGACGATGGATGGGCGAAGGACCCCTCGCCTGCAGAGCTTCAAGGTGAGCGCGGGTGGAATAGCCTTTATGCTCGGCAAAGCCATAGCCAGGATAGCGCTCCTCCAGCTGGCAGAGGATCAAATCCCGGGCAGTCTTTGCCAGAATGGAGGCAGCGGCAATGGTCAGCGAACGTTGATCCCCCTTGACCAGGGAGGTAGCCGGCAGACGGATGGCGGGCAAATCCAGATAATCAATCAACAACCACTCGGGTTTGACCCGCATGCGCTCAATCGCCCGTTTCATCGCCAAGCGGGTTGAAGCCACAATCCCGTAAGCGTCAATCTCGGCGTGCGAAGCCAAACCCACTTCCCACGAAAGTGCAATTTCCTTAATTCGGGAGGCATATAACGCCCGTAGTTGTGGGGTCAGCTTTTTAGAGTCATTCACCCCGTGCAAGGCGTCAGTCAGGGTGAGATCGGCAGGCAAAATCACCGCTGCCGCCGCCACCGGTCCTGCCAAAGCCCCACGCCCTGCCTCGTCCAGTCCGGCGACGAAGCGTATCCCTTTCTCCCACAAAGCCCCCTCGTAGCTCAGGTCGGGAAAGGCGGGCAGTTGATGGGGGTCAAACTTTTTCGGCATGGCGGCGATTGTATATCCCCCGCAGGGCATTCCAGCGTATCCTGAACAAATCCAACGCCATGCGGGTGGCATCACGCAGCACGTTGATTTTACTCTCAGGGTTGAAATACCAGGGGATGGGCAATTCCACAATGCGATAGCCGCGTTTTCTGGCAATGAACAGCAGTTCCACGTCAAATGCCCAGCCAGGGATGGTTTGCATGGGGAAGATATCTTCTGCAACCTCAGAGCGAAAGCACTTGAATCCGCACTGGGTATCGTGCAAGCCGGGCAAGGCGATCAAGCGTATCAATCCATTGAACACCCGACCGATAAAATGGCGATAATGCGGTTCGTTGTATCGCCTGGCGCCAGGCGCTTCGCGGGAGGCGATCGCGATGTCGAAATTGTCCAGTTTGGGCGGTAGGAAACGCTCTATTTCACGGGCGGGCATAGAAAAATCTGCGTCGCACATAAAGCGATATTGCCCCCGCGCAGCGAGCATCCCTTCTTTAACAGCGATTCCCTTGCCCTTCTGCGGCAGATGCAGCACGGTCAGGAGCGGCTGATGCCTGGCGTATTCCCGGGCGATCGTCAGGGTGCGGTCCTGGCTGCCGTTATCCACCAGAATCACCTCAGCCGGATAAGTTTGTCCCGAAAGGAACCCAAATACCTCCTCCAGGGTGTTTGGCAGGCGGCGTTCTTCGTTATAGACCGGGATGATGATCGAAAGTAGAATATCAGGCAAACGACTGACCCTGGGACGAAATATCAGGTGGTGGATAAGATGTACAAAGCAAATGCGATGAGGATGATGATGTTGACCAAAATCAGCAGCCCGAGGATCAGCCATTGCCGCGAAGAAAACGGCAGTTTCTCCACTTTAGAGAATGTGGAATCGATCTGCTCCAGGCTCGCCTTATTGATGACGGTGCGCTCAACAGGAGGCGATTCGACCACTTGCGCCTTGATCTCTTCGGCGGGCTTTTCCACCCTGGCAGGTGGATTGGTGAACAATCTGACGATATTTTCCACCTCTTCCCGATCATACAGTAATCGCCCCTGGAGGATGCCGGTGATAAAACGATCCAGGGCATCAATCAGCACCACCCGAACAACCGGGCGGGCGATTTCGACGTGAATGCCGGGATTGGTGAACATCAGCGCTGAACCAACCTGAACATCTCTGATACCATGAGAGGTTAGATACGCCTCGACTGCTTTCGCCAGTTGGGCGGTTCGAGTGAGGAGATTCTCGCTGCTGGGTTTGTAGGTTTGCTGGCGGCTATCCATTTTCTCCCAGGAATCCCCTCTGGCTCGGAACACACCTCGCAACGCGCTCGGATAAAGCACCCACACTCCTGGCGGACCAACCAAAATCAAGGGGATAGGCGATGGAGCGCCGTCTATCGTCACATTTCTCAGCATGTTGAATTTATTATCCAAAACGCGCTGGAATGCTGCCAGGATAATTTCCTGGGCTTCTAAATCCACCGACCAGAAACGCTTAATTTTAAATGCCCCCAGAAAATCATCCAGAGATTTTACCTGTGACTCTTTGCCGGTATCAACACAATCTATTACTTTCATAGATGCACCTCAAAGCAAACCTTCACCTTTAAGGTCGGCGTATCAGCCAACCGTTGGTCAATCTGCGCTAAAAGCTCCCTGAAGATAGTGATGAATAAGCTGCAGATTCTCATCCAGCAGGTTGAAGCGATAAGACTGCAGGTTTTGACGCGGTAGATGGGTGAATATTTCCGCCTCAATTCGCTCTTCAGAAGATAATAACCGATAATATTCCTCCGGGGAGATACCCTGACGACTGGCGAATATTTCTACGCTAAGAACCGATGCGCCGGGCTGCAATTGGTCTGCCAGTAAATCTCGCCACAGCTCCAGATAATGATCTGGGACGAATGGCAGCCAGTTGCTCGGAGTGACCTGTCGGATTAAGGGCATATTTCCGTTTGATAACGTCGGTAATATCTCTTGATCGAGATAAATCCGAAGCACATTGTGGAGGTATATGCGTCGGGAGAGGGTCTCCCACTGACATTGTTTGCCGAAATAAGGCACGAAAATCTCCTGCACCCATTTCCAATCTGCCTGCAAATGCAAGAGGTACCCCAACACGAAAGCGGCGTGAGCGTCTTCCAGATGTGTTGGATTGGCTAAGTGAGGGTGGCGGGATATGAGCGCCTCCCAGGGCGGTAGCTTGTTCTGACTGAGCGGCAAATCGAAAAAATGGGTTTCCAGACGCGCCTGTCTGGAAAGAGTCTGTACATCTGGGGCGGTGGAACCGAAAAA
>FWPV01005442.1_pt1 | contig 17694 bp, 16 predicted proteins | sample 2228371 | NCBI WGS metagenome assembly FWPV01 (sample SAMEA103939776, study PRJEB20133) | metagenome | reverse complement strand
AAGCCAATACAGCATCGGATATTTCTCTTCCAATAAGGCACGCGACGGATCTTATCGGCGAATAAAAATAGAGCTAAACGGTGTCGATATTCCTAATAAAAACGTGCGCTATCGCAGGGGTTACTATGCTCCTAAGGCTGAAGCCGCCAGCAGCAAATAACCACCGGCTAAGCCACACTTAGCTTTCCGACCGGTGAGCAGATTTGATCGCCGGCAAACGCAAAACCCGCAACCATGAGTTCTGGGCGGAAAACTAGGACACTGCGTATCAGCCGGTTACTTGCGAATCGGCACGATTTTCCTCTGGTATTGATTTTCAACCGTTTCCTATAATGTGGCTCTTCGGTACGGTTTTTTAATAACAGCTTCACGAGGATTAGAAAACTATAATGATTATAGATTGGTTCAAGCATACGAGCGAATTATTCTTAAAGCAGGACATTTCCTGGTTGCTATCTTCCCTGACCCTTGGTGCCTTAGCCGGCGGGCTACATGATGCCGGAAAAGGTAAGGCCGAGCCGGCCGACATAGAAGTCCTGAAAAGCATTTCTTCCATGGCCAATCGCTCGCTTGAGCTTAATAACATCATGTTTTTCGCTCTTGATACCATCATGGGTAAATTGGGAACAGGTGCTGGCATCTTTAGGCTTCGCGCCAAGCAAGAAGATTTTTCTGGCACTATCCAGCGCGGATTTACCCAAGAAGCAATTTCCATTCTGGAGAATTCCGACGAGCAAAGTCTTCCCGCCCATTACCAAATAAGCTCAGCAGTTGCCGGTAACATTTCCGAATGGGGAGACAGTCCTTTGGCGCGTGTTCTTTGCCGACAGGGATTCCAGTACTACGCTAACTATCCAATAAGGTCAGGCAACCGGATTGTGGGCAGCCTGTCCCTGGCGGCATCGACGCCAAAAGCCATAGGCGTTGGACAGGAGAGTTTTATTCATGCTCTTTGCGAAATTCTCGGCATCGCCATCGTAAACACAGAGCTTCGCGAACAGTCCAACAAGCTTGCCGAGGATCTCATCGCGCTCCAGGAGCTTAACAAAATTATTTCCCGCGGCTTCAACCTGGAAGAGATTATTCACAGGATAGTGATCGAGGGAAGACGTTTGATAAAAACTACTCAGTGTCATCTGTTCTTACTCGACGAGGCACGTCAGACGCTGGTCGGTTCAGCATCCACCCAGACAGATGATTTAGATATCAGAAGCGTCAAGATCAAAACCTCCGAAGCCTCAACCGTGGTGACCGCCTTGATGGAAAGGAAGGTGATTGCGGTCGAGGACATTTCCGCCCATGAGCGCAACGGCAGTCAGCTCATGAAATCTTTAGGTTGGCGCGCGGCCATATTCGCGCCCCTCGTTACCAAGGAGCAAGCCATCGGAGTCCTTGTCTGCAGTGACGATTCCCGCGAGCGCAAGTTTTCCGACCAGGAGATACAACGAGCAGAAACGCTCGCTCATCAGGCAGCGATCGCGCTTGAAAACGCGCGCTTGTTTCAAGTGATATCCCGAAGCCAGAAGGAGTGGGAAACCACTTTTGACGCTATGCAAGATTGCGTCTCGGTTCACGATACCACAGGCAGAGTCATCCGGGCCAATGTCGCGCTGGCCCGCAGGTTGAAGACAACCCCGCAAAAAGTCATAGGCAAGTATTGCTCCGAAATTTACAGTCCCACCGGAGCCAGCGTTGAGCCCTGCCGTCACATGACGGCGCTCAAATCCGAGTCTCTAATCGTTGAAGAGGTGTCGCTGCCGTCAATGGAGGGAACCTTTCAGATTTCCGTCAGTCCATGGCATGACAAGGACAACCGACTGGTCGGATCCATACATGTCGCCAAAGATATCAGCAACGAAAAGCTGCTTCAGCAACAGTTAATTCAATCGGAAAAACTCTCCGCCATCGGGCAACTGATTTCCGGAATAGCTCACGAACTGAACAATCCGCTTACCGGGGTGATGGGATATTCTCAGTTGTTGCAACTGCGGGATGATCTTGACGATCGCGCCAAAGACAACCTCATCAAAATCAATAACCTGGCACTTCGCTGTCAAAAGATTGTGCAGAATCTACTTTCGTTTGCCCGCAAGCAGACGCCCGAGCGCACGCTTTCGGACATAAACGAAATCTTGGAGCGAACCGTCGAGTTGCGAAGCTACGAGCTGCAGGTGAATAACATCGATGTCGTGCTTGAACTCGACCGCAGCTTACCCAGAACCATTGCCGATGCGCACCAGCTCCAACAGGTCTTTTTAAACATCATAACCAACGCGGAGCAGGCGATGCTGGAGTCGCACGGTAAGGGTCGCCTGTCCATCCGCAGTCGAAGCGACGCGCAAAGAGCAAGCATTATCATCGAGATTGCCGACGACGGGCCCGGCATCCCGGAAAATTATCTTACACGAATTTTTGATCCTTTCTTTACCACCAAAGAAGTAGGCAAAGGAACGGGCCTGGGACTCAGCTTGTCCTACGGAATAATCAAAGAGCACGGCGGCAACATTTACGCCCGAAGCCAGCTCGGACAAGGCGCTACCTTTGTCATTGAACTTCCCGTCATCTCAAGTCTTAACCAAGAAACCGGAACCGGCCGGCAACCGGCAGCCGAGACACCATCCTTTGACAGTCTGGTCAGCAGCAAGCGGGTGCTGGTCGTCGACGACGAAAAATACATACTGGATTTCCTCACTCAGGTTTTCCAGGGAATGAAAATGCAAGTTGACACTGCGGATAACGGCCGTGCCGCAATGAACAAAATGGCCGAAAATGATTACGATCTTATCGTAAGCGATTTCCGAATGCCCCAAATCGGCGGTAAGGAACTGTTTAACTGGATCAAAGACAACAAGGCCCATTTGACCAACCGTATTGTCTTCGTAACAGGAGATACGGTCAGCCCGGAAACACGGTCGTTTTTTGAGCAAAATCGGACCCGGTTCCTCGCTAAGCCCTTCAAGATTGAGGAAATAAAGGAAGTTATCCGGGCGGCTTTGGTCGCCTCCGGTTCCGCAACCTGATAGCCTCGGCGTTACCGGATTGCTTTGTAGGGTGCAAAAATACAACCGACCGCCTGCAGCACACGCTGGTATTCATTTACTGTTATACGGCTAGACATCAAATGAGGAAGCCTCGCGGTTTGAGAGGATTTCGTTGGCGGAACCCGTGCGGTAGCCTTCAAGATCGAGCGTTACGTACTTATATCCCAATCCCTTGAAAAGCTCGACCAGCTTTCCGGCGGCTTGCGGATTAAGTGCTTTAACCAGATCATCCGGTCCGAACTCCAGCCGCACCAGGGGATCATGATGCCGCACCCGAAATATGCGAAATCCCATATTTCTGAGAGCCTCTTCTCCTTGGTCCACGATTCTGAGCTTTTCTTCGGTAATGCGGATGCCGTAAGGAAATCTGGAAGCCAAGCAAGCGGACGCAGGTTGATCGGCAGTAGGAAGCCGAGCTCGCCGGGAAAGTTCCCGAATCTCCTCTTTAGTAAGCCCGACCTCAAGCAGCGGACTGCGCACCCGGCACTCCTCAGCAGCCCTTCTGCCCGGCCTAAAATCCCTCACATCATCGGCGTTAAGGCCGTCCAAAATCGTGGCCATACCATGCCGATCGGCCAAGGCCCGCAGTTCGGTAAACAGCTCTTTGCGGCAAAAATAGCAGCGTTCCGGCGGATTGGCCGCATACTCGGGTCGCTCCAATTCCTTGGAATATATTGTCATGTGCGCTATCCCGATTTGGTTCACAACCCGAGCAACCATCCGGCGCTGGTGCGAAGGAACCGAAGGACTGTCCGCGGTCACTGCCAGGGCTTTATCGCCAAGTACCTGATGGGCCTTAAAGGCCAGGTAGGAACTATCCACTCCACCGCTAAAGGCAACCACTACGGGGGCTAAACTCTTTAACAGTTGTTCAAGCTTTTGTTCTTTCTCTTGCAGTCTCATACCCTTGGACACGCCTCAACCTATCCCAGCCGTTTTTTTAGACTACGAGCGCTGTAAACCGCTTTTCGTTGACCAAGGCAGCTTCCCGAGACCATCGTATCTGCGCAATGCCTTTTGGGGCATTAATGGAGCAGATGAAGCAGTGCACCGTCCCATAAGCGGAGGCAATCCAGAGATTGTTTCCTGTGCGGTGACTTCCATTTGGGAAACGATTCCGTCTTATGGACCAGCACGGCTCGGCCTACCCCCCCCTGCCTCGACCTAAAGCATGCCGACGCCCCAAGAGCCATCTCAGCATTAGTTACGGTTACTTGCTATTGCCGCAACATCAAGGGAACCATTTCTGGATTTACCGGAGATATCCCATCCAGCAGTCTGCAGTGAAAAGGAATTAGCTGGGGAAAAATAGTGTCAGTCATCTTCGTCGTCGTAATCGTCGTAGTAGGAGTCTTCCTCGTCCCACTCCTCTTCGTCGTCTTCGTCGAAGCGGTAATCGTCTTCTTCCTCGTCATCAATTGGGGCAAGGTCGAATTCCAGGGGATCGAGAGAAATAACCTCAAGTTCCACCCCGCATTCGGGGCAGGTAAAGGTCTCTCCCACCTCTTCAAATTCCTCATCGATGACGGCTTCGCATTCAGGGCAATAACTCACATTAACCTCCAAAATAATATTGTTCCGGGAGTCCAGGACGATTTGCTTTCTATATATGCAAAATTATTAACACCCGGGGTTTTTAACGTCAAACAAATTATCCAGAGCGCGTTTCTTTGAGCCTCGGCCTAATTGTGCTACCATTTGTTGTGTCGGGCGTCAAGAAAGTTTCGCCGCTTTCAATCCAGAGGCTGCCCATGAAGCTCATCAAAATTGCATGCACCATCCTTATATTCATGTTCACCCTTACCACTATTATGGCAGCCATTCACCTCGGCGGCCCACAAAAGGCTGACTCGGCATTTACACTTCATGCGCAGGACGCCACCGGCGAAAAGAAGCCTCCCCTTCGTAGAGACAAGGCACCGAAAGATGATGAAGATGGTGAGGACAAGCCGAAAGGTCAAACCTCCATTTCAGTATCCGTGGACCTTGTTACCCTCCAGGTCTTGGTGACCGATACCCAGGGCAATGTCATAATGGGACTAAAGCCTGAGAATTTCACAGTCTACGAAGACGGCGTCAAACAAGAGATTTTGAATTTTGCTCCCGTGGACGCGAATATCACGGTAGTTATGCTTGTCGAGTACAGCAACAATGTATCTTACTTTATCAGCGATGTGTGGAACGCAATGTACTATTTTGCCTCCAGTTTGCGCCCCGGAGATTGGGTAGCGGTTGTGGCTTATGACCTGCGTCCTACCATTATTTGCGATTTTACTCAAGACCGACAAGTGCTGGCGGAGGCCTTGCGGCGTTTCACCTATCCTGCCTTCGACGACAGCAATCTGTCCGACGCTCTCATCGATACCCTGGATCGGGTCCAAGAAATCGAGGGCAAGGTAGCCATACTTTTGATCAGCACCGGCCTTGATACCCTCAGCAGGCATACCTATCAGGAGGCTCTCGAGAAATGCAAGCAAACCAGCGCTTCGGTCTATGCCATCAGCGTAGGGCAAAACTTCCGTCTCCGTGCAGAGGCAGCCGGCTTGATTAGTAACATCGGCAATATTGAATTGCTCATGGCCGATAACAGACTAAAAAGCTTTGCCGAATATACGGGCGGGGCTGCATACTTTCCCCGCTTCCCCACGGAGCTGCCGGCTATCTTTTCCAACATTTCCAAGCTGCTCAGGAGCCAATACAGCATCGGCTATGTCTCCAGCAACACCAACAAGGACGGCAAGTTTCGAAAGATAAAAGTGGAAGTAAACGCGAATATCTTGGACAGCAAAGGCAAACCGGTTAAGTTCAAGGTAACCACGCGCAAAGGATACGTCGCTAGAGCACTCTAGCCCGTTGCTGAGCGCAAAATCTCACGCAGCGAGCGAACCCCTAACCAATCCGCACATCCCTGAGTTGAAACCCGAGCCTCATCGAAACCGATAGCACTTCCTTATGTCACTCGCCCTGAACGGCAGTACTGACGCATGAGTCCGAAGTTGTCGGGCAGGCAACGGCCAAATTTTTAGCAAGGAGTTTTGCTTACTGCTATTATATTTGCTTTGACGCCGCAGGCCTGGTTGAGTTTTGACAATGTTCAGGGTGAGGCACGGAGATGCAAGATTCGACAGACTCGGATAACAACATACATTGCCAGCATTGCTCAGATTCCAGCTGGATCAAATATTGCCCTCGTTGCGCTTGCATGCTTGAGGAGCGATACCTTGAGATAGAGCAGCATCGTCGAAAAGTCTGCCCTGCGTGCGGGTACATTTTTTACCTTAATCCTAAGGTGGTTGCAGCAACCGTGCCCCGCCAGGGCAATCGCATCTGGCTTGTAAGACGAAATATCGAGCCGGGTCTGGGTAAATGGACTTATCCCAGCGGTTATGTGGATCTGGGTGAAAGCGTCCAGGAAGCGGCGATCCGCGAAACTCGCGAAGAGACGCTTCTGGAGGTTCGAGTGGACAGTCTACTGAATGTCTACTCCTATGCTAGTGCCGGGATTGTGGTCGTAGTTTACTGTTCAACCGTGGTCGGTGGGACAGCAGGAGTGACACCCGAAAGCCAAGAAGTCAGAGCCTTTGATTTAGACGACATTCCTTGGTCGGGTCTTGCTTTCCCGTCCACGCACGAAGCGCTTAGAGATTACGTTAAAATGGCACGATCCTTGGAAAGCCAAAATAAAGCGGTTAAGACTCTTACTGAATAAGCTATACAAAAGCCGGGGTCTTGTTTTTCCCAAAAGCGTCCCCGGCAGAAAGGATTATCTGTGGATTCACCGGCCGACAAGATTCTTGTAACTGCTGCGCTGCCTTATGCCAACGGTCCATTGCACATAGGACATTTGGCCGGAGCCTATATCCCCGCAGACGTTTATGTGCGATATCAGCGTTTAAAGGGTGCAGACGTGTTGTTTATCTGCGGTTCCGATGAGCACGGCGTCCCCATCACAATCCGCGCGGATCGAGAGGGGGTGTCACCAAAGGAGATTGTCGATCGCTACCACCGCATGATGAAAAGCAGTTTCGAGCGCATGGGAATTGTGTTTGACAATTATTCCCGCACTTCCCTTCCGCTGCATCACAAAATATCGCAGGACTTCTTTTTAACACTTTACCGCAAGGGGCATATCAAGGAACGGTCGGTGAATCAATATTACTGCAGCCGCTGCAGCCGTTTCCTTCCCGACCGCTATATCGAGGGCGAATGCCCGCACTGCCATCAGCCGGGCGCCCGAGGCGATCAGTGCGAACAATGCGGGCGCTGGTTGGAACCCGAGCAATTGCTGTCTCCCAAATGCAAAGTCTGCTTATCGGCTCCGGTCTTACGCACCACCAAACACTGGTATTTTGAGTTGTCCAAGTTTCAGAAACAACTCGAAGAATGGCATGCGAGCAAGACCAACTGGAAAAGCAACGTGCGGGAGTTTTGCTTAGGCTGGTTTCAAGAAGGACTGGCCGATAGGCCGATTACGCGCGACATTGACTGGGGAGTCCCGGTGCCGCTGCCGGGCGCCGAAGGCAAGGTTCTCTACGTCTGGTTTGATGCCCCCATCGGCTATATTTCCTCCTCCGCTGAATGGGCTCAACTCCAAGGAACGCCGGAGCGCTGGCGCGATTATTGGCTCGATCCCCAGACCAAGTTGATACATTTTATCGGAAAGGACAATATCGTCTTCCACGCCATCGTATGGCCGGCCATGTTGATGGCACACGGCGAATTTATCCTCCCTGCGCATATTCCGGCAAATGAGTTTCTTAATATCGAAGGAGAAAAATTATCAACAAGCCGCAACTGGGCGGTTTGGGTCGACGAGTATCTGGAAGTTTTTCCCCCCGATCCACTCCGCTACTATCTGGCGGCCAATGCACCCGAGAACAAGGACGCGGACTTCGCGTGGAAAGACTTCCAGGCGCGCAACAACAACGAACTGGCCGATGTGCTGGGAAACCTGGTTAACCGCAGCCTGTCATTCGTTGAAAAACACTTCGAGGCCAAGGTTCCCGCTGCAGGCAACCTCTCGGATGCAGATCGAAGAGTACTGGCAGAAGCAGCCGAGGCCGCTAATCGGATTGGATCAGCTCTTGAGGAGTTTCAGGTAAGACGTGCCGTATCCGAACTGATGGACCTGGCACGAACGGGAAACAAGTATTTCAACGATGCGGCTCCGTGGTCTTCCATCAAGAATGATCGGCCGCGTTGCGCGTCGACGCTCAACACCATCTTACAATTGCAATTAGCCCTGACCGTACTTATGGACCCATTTTTGCCCTTTTCCGCCGAAAAGCTGTGGCGTATGCTGAATGCTCCGGGATCTCATCGCAACCAGCGCTGGCAGGATATCGCCAAACTGCGGCTACGGGAGCAACAGCCGCTCGGTAAACGCGAGATCCTGTTTGAAAAAATCGACGATGCAATCATCGATGCCCAAATTGCCAAATTGCGAAAGCATGAACCATAGCCGCAACAGCTTCCGCTCAGCTATCGGGATGCACTCACAGAGGGATTTGCTCAACGACCGTTATCCCATAGCCATGCAGTGCTACGATCTTCTTGGGGTGGTTGGTAAGCAGGCGAATTTTCCGCACTCCCAGCGCTCGCAGGATTTGAGCCCCAATTCCGTAGATCCTTAAATCGGCCCTCCGACCGGCCAGGGATGCGTCCTCAACCCGCGCAACCCCGGCGTCTTGTATCGCATAGGCTTTGATTTCATCCACCAAGCTTTTACCTTTGTCTTCCATTCTCAGGTACACCAGCACTCCTCTTCCTGCTTCCTGAATCATTCTCAAGGCTGCCGCCAGCTCGTTTTTGCCGCCGCTGCGCAGCGAATGAAAGACATCGGCTATGGTGGACTGTGAATGAACCCTAACCATAACCGGCGTATCCGGCTCGACGGGACCTTTGACAAGAGCAATATGGTTTGTGCCGTCGAGCACGTTTTCAAATGCGATCAAATTGAAATCGCCGAATTCAGTGGGGAAAGCGGCTTCCGCTACGCGCTTGACAAAGGTCTCGGTTCTCAATCTATAAGCAATGATATCGGCGACCGTGACGATTTTAATGCCGTGCTGTTGCGAGACCTTCATCAAATCGGGAACCCGCGCCATGGTTCCATCATCATTCATGACTTCGCAGATTACGCCTGCTGGATACAGACCCGCAAGTCGTGCCAAATCGACCGCTGCTTCGGTTTGTCCGGCCCTCATAAGCACGCCGCCGTCACGCGCGCGCAGAGGAAATACGTGTCCCGGACGAACCAAGTCGGAAGGAACGGTTCGCGGATCAATAGCGGTGAGAATCGTTTTCGCACGGTCTGCAGCCGAAATGCCGGTCGTAACACCGTGCCGAGCCTCAATCGAAACCGTAAATGCCGTGCCGAATTTGCTGGTGTTTTCATTCACCATCATTGGGATTTGAAGTTGGTCGAGACGTTCTCCGGTCATCGCCAGGCAGATAAGCCCCCGACCGTATTTAGCCATGAAATTAATCTTTTCCGGAGTTACCTTCTCGGCGGCAAGGGTCAGATCGCCCTCGTTTTCGCGATCCTCGTCATCAACCACGATTACCATGCGCCCTTGGCGAATATCCTCAAGGGCCTCTTCGATGCTATTAAATCCCAAGGTGCACCTCACACCAATAAAACTTTATGTTCGTATCACCGACAGCCAGCCGGTAAGCATAAAAAAATCCCAACCGGCGGTCAACTCACGGATCATCCGTCGACAAATTGAAGTAAAATCTATGGCACAGCGCAGGGGAAAAGACAATGGTCCGAGCCACGCTGGTGTATCTTTTTATAGCGCTCTATGTCGTGCTCCTGTCGCCGGTGGCAGCTTTATGGCTCCTGGCATTTAAGGATGAGCGGCTCCCCTATGCGCTGGCACGCTTTTGCATACGCTGTGCCGGCTGGCTGAGCGGAGTTAGAGTCCTAATCGACGGTCAGAGCAAAATAGCACCCGGAATCACTTACCTTTTTCTTGCCAATCACCAGGGGAATTTTGACGGCCCGGTGCTGCTACATGCCATACCAAGGAACTGCAAGGCACTGATCAAAAAGGAAATGATGCAGTTGCCGATCCTCTCATTTCTCATGAAACGCGCAAATTTTGTTCCGATTGACCGTCTCAATCCCAAGCAGGCTCAAGCAGGAATTGAACTGGGAGCGCAGCTACTGGCAAAAGGCTACTCCTTTATTGCCTTTCCCGAGGGCACCCGGAGCAGAAACGGCCTTCTGGGGGAATTCAAAAAAGGGGCCTTTGTCATGGCGATAAAGGCTCAGGTGCCGATTGTTCCGGTTACCATCCTTAACAGCGCCGCGATCCAACCGCCCGGCAAATACTCGATTCGCCCTGGCTGCATACGAGTCGTATTTCATGACCCAATTCCGACGGCCGGCATGGAGCTAGAAGATCGAAATCGCCTTGTTGATCTTACCAGAAAGGCAATTGCCACAGGTTTGTCTGCGAGCGTTCAATCGGTGAGCAATGGGCCTTGGCCCGGATCATAATCGGACCCAATTCCCTTGCTCTTTTGTCTCCTTTTTGGCTTTTTCCGGGCAATTGCAATTTAGCCGATTCGGCGCAAGATAATGTATTTCAATTCAGGAATCCGGGTCTACTTGGGCAGATCGGCGAGCTTACGCCCCTTTATCCAGCGCAGGGTATTGGAGCGATCGGTGGTGATACTTACCAGAGTCTGGCTGAAGTTTCGCAGGACATGTTTCACAAGCAGCGGGTTTTCCGCCTGGTCTAGAAACCATCTTTCCGAACCACGGTCATCAACGACCCGGATGACCGGAAGTGCCATCGGAGTTCGATTTACCTCGACCATAAGGCTGTCTTCTCCTTGCAGCCTCACAGTGCTTTGAACCCCGTCAATGTAGATTTTGGCTTTTTGGCTTTTCTTCAGTTCGTCAAAGATTCGACGACTTAGCCATAAGGCCGTGGCATTTTTGCCGCGCTTATCCAGCCCTGCTTCGAAAAGCTGAGTGCTCATGTAGCACCTAGCCCGCTGGATATCCTGACCCGACATGAAAAGAGTGCCCTGGGTTTTGTCATCCTCCCATTCCAGAAAGCGGTCCGGCCAAAATTCGGCAATCCGCACCACGAAATTAGAGCTGTAATCAAGATTTTGAATTTTCCACACCAGAACCGTGTCGCGTCCGAAATTCGGCAACCGGCCGTCGGCCGGAAAAGCAAACCATCCAACCTGGGCAATCAAAAAAAAACCGATAATCAAAACAGACACGCCCGATCTTGCACACAAAAGCAACATCTTAGAAACCCTGGCTCTTCAAGTATTCCATAGTTAATTTGACAGCCGGTTTTTCCTCCCGCGTCACGCCCAATTGGAAAAAGCGCTCAAAATACTTACCCAACATATCAACCTCGAGGTTGACAGCATCTCCGATTTTCAACCAGCCAAGGTTGGTCGATTCATAGGTATGCGGAATTACCGCCACCGAAAAACACTCCCTGTCAAGTGTGGCAATAGTCAGGCTGATCCCGTTAACGGCTATGGATCCCTTATGGATCAAATAGCGCTCCAAGGAGCGAGGAAATTGGAAAGACATTTCATATCCTTGCCCGCTCGGCTTTTTCGCCGATAGCCTGCCCAAGCCATCTACGTGCCCCTGCACCAGGTGGCCGCCAAGGCGATCTCCCCATGCCAATGCGCGTTCGAGGTTGACGCGCCTGCCCGGTTTCATTTCCCTGAAACAGCTCACGCGCAGCGTTTCTGGTGATACATCACAGGTAAAGGAGTCTTTCCCGATCCGCGTCGCCGTCAAACAGACGCCGTCCACGGAAACAGAATCCCCGATTTTTAGCTGGGGCCCAATCTTGGGCGCGCCTATGGTAACCCTTGCGCCCGCTGACACAAAATCCAATTCCTTAATCACTCCGATCTCTTCGATAATCCCTGTGAACACCGCTCACCTCTGCTACCGTTTCAAATATTATCGAATAACGGGGGTTCCTAAAAGAACCGTACGGCGACGATTAAGATGCCGGTTCCATTATGTAGCCTCATGACACGGGCCGGACGTTACCCCTATTGGGAGCCTTGACGCTCCTACCCAACTTTGCTGCAAGAGCCAAAACCCGCTCCGCTTCATGCGGCATGAGATACCTATAATGACCGACGGGCAAACCCTTGTTTGTGAAAAATCCGATGCCGACCCGGCGCAGCTTAAGAACGGGATGGCCAATGACACGAAACATTTCCCGGATCTGTCGGTTCTTTCCCTGTGACAAAGTCACTCGGTACCAGTTATTGGTGCCCTCTTTAAGCAGCGTAATTTTACAGGGCGCCAATTTGGTGCCGTTTGAGAGTCTTATACCGGCGCGCAAACGGTCCAGCGCAGATTCGCCGGGAGCCGAGCGTACTTTGACTTCGTAAACCTTAGGCATATGCTCTCCGGCGGCGGTGACAATTCTGGAAAACTCTCCATCGTTGGTCAAAAGGATAAGCCCCTCGGTGTTGTAGTCAAGACGCCCGACCGGATAGATCCTTTCTTTTACCCGCACAAGGTCAACGACCGTTGTCCTCTTTTGTGGGTCCGCCGCCGAACAGATAACCTTCTTGGGCTTGTTTAAAAGTATATATACCTTACGTTCCGGCATGCGAACCAGTTTGCCATCGACCTTGATGTGGTCTCGCTGCGGATCCGCTTTGGCACCCAAGCGCCGGACGGTATGGCCGTTAACGGTTACCCTTCCCTGAAGGATCAACAACTCCGCCTTACGCCGCGAGGTTATACCGCAGGCAGCAATTATTTTTTGCAGTCGTTCCTGTTGACTCATATATGCTCACAGTTGTTCGCCGGCTATTTGGGCAAATTCCTCCAGGGTAGGCAAATCAGAGAGGCTATTGAGACCGAACCGGATCAGAAATTCCTTAGAGGTTCCATACAGCAAAGGTCTGCCCACTACCGGTTTTCGTCCAACGATAGTGACCAGTTTTCTCTCTAGCAAAGTCTGTAGTGCTGTGGTCGATTTTTTCCCTCGAATAGCTAAAATCTCCGCCAAAGTCACCGGCTGCTTATAGGCAATTACCGCGAGGGTTTCCAGGGCAGCCATGGAAAGCTTTGCATTGGGCTTGGTCTTTAGGTAGGAACGGATATGCTCATGGTGTTCAGGCCGGGTGGTCATGCGGTAACCGCCGGCGACCTCGCGGATCAACATTCCTCCGGGACGTGTGTTGAACTTGTCGACCAGAGTCTCGAGGGCGTGTCTAATGTCCTCCTCGCTGGCCTCCGGAAATACTTCCTTAAACTGTTCCAATCTCACGGGATCGTCGGCTACATAGATTATAGCCTCCATAACAGCCTGCATTTCCGTCATATCCATAGGTCAGACCGGTCCTTTGATCTTGGTGATTACGATCTCATCAAAAGCCTTCCTCTGATAAAGCCCGATCTCTCGCAAGCGCACCAATTCAAGTAGGGCAAGGAAAGTAACAATTAGGTGCAGCTTTGAGCGAGCTTCCTTGAAAAAACTTGAAAATAAAAGTTTATCATAAACTAGAAAGCGGTTCCGAATGTCCTCAATTGCTTGCTCGACCGTGATTTCTTCCCGCGTAACTTCCAGCACCCGCCGAGCTTCAAACCGTTTCACCACCTCGTGGAAAGCGCGTAAAAGGTCAAAAATGGTTATCGCCACCACCTCATCGCCAAAATCCAGGACCTCGGCAGGGGGTTTGCTCCAGACAGCATCCTCCAGCTCTTGGCGAGTATAGAGCATCTCAGCAGCATTTCTAAATTTCTGATGCTCCAACAATTGGTACACAAGTTCCTTCCTTGGATCTTCTTCCTCTTCCGGTTGGGACTCCTCCTTAGCCTCCTGCGGCAGGAGCATCCTTGACTTGATGTGAATCAAGGTAGCAGCCATTACCCGCCATTCCCCGGCTACATTTATGTTCAAATCCCGCATTATCTGAAGATATTCCAGGTACTGTTCGGTGATGCGGGCAATTGGAATGTCCCAGATGTCAATTTCCTGCTTTTTGATCAAATGAAGCAACAGATCGAGTGGTCCTTCAAAAGCACCCAGCCGGATGGTAATCGCGGAGCCTTCTAATGACGACTGCAAGTCCTGGTTTAAGTTATTGTCATTATCCATTTTTACCAGACCATTCCTAGTATAAAACCATGAGTCAAGAATGACGGTGTGTCGTATTGAAGCACATCTCATTGCCCGGATGCTTTGGGCCGATCCGCAAACTGTGGACGGCTTCGATGCCCTTGGGCGTTGCGAGAAAGTAAATCGTATAAGATATATTGTCCATCTAAAACAGGAATTACCTCGGCAAACCCGGCACCAGGTCGGCCGCAACTGCCTCCGCTGAACATCAGTTTGAGCTAGGGGGTATTGCTTTGCGCAAGTCGTAAAGCAGAGCACGACGGTTATTGCAGCAGGGCTAGATTTCATCGGCAGTTTGCGCTTCCATGCGATGAGTCATCGGATCGGATCCGTCACAAGGCGTTAAACGGCTTTGCCTTGCAGGCATTTGCAGTCAGGTGTTAGAATTTGCCCTTGCTCGGCTAAATTGATGAAGTGGATTCTATCGATCACCATAGCCTTTTACGGAGTGGGTCTACTGTATTCCTCCCTTGGCTTTTATCACAAGCGCCACTCCTTGCTAAGAATTGCGCTGGGCGCGGTCATCGGCGGCTTTTTGTTTCACACGCTCTTTCTTGCGCTTTTGGGCATAGAGCGCCGCCACCTACCGCTTACCAACTTACCCGAATCTCTTTGTTTCCTGGCCTGGTGCCTCACGCTGGTTTTCATCGCTGCCGCTCTTTACTACAAGCTTAGTGCACTGGGCACATTTGTTCTCCCGCTGATCTCATTTCTGGTGATATCCTTTGAGATTCTGCGCAAAGAAAACCATTCCATCTCGCCCGTTCTGACAAGCGGATGGGTTTATTTTCACGGCAGCGCAGCATTCATTTCCTACGCCGCTTTTTTTCTTACGTTTGTTTCCAGCGTTTTTTACCTGATTCAAGAAAACGAATTGCGGGCAAAAAAATTCCGCTATTTGTTTTTCCGGCTCCCTGCGCTTCACATCTGCGATAAGTTGTTTCAAAGCTCCCTGACGGTGGGTTTTTTCGCCATGAGCCTGGCTATCATTTCGGGCGCCCTGTGGGCTCAACAGGCATGGGGTCGGCTCTGGAACTGGGACCCGAAGGAAACTGCATCTCTGGTCACCTGGCTTATTTATCTTACGCTGCTAAATTGCCGCTTTTCCGCCAAGTGGCGCGGTAGACGAGCCGCTTATATCGGCATCATCGGATTTGTATCCGTCCTGTTTACCTTTTCAGCCAATTGGGGCTTACACAAGTATCTATAGAAAGGAGCGGGGTGCTGGATTGCCAAGCTTGCTTCACCCGGCATTAAAAGGAAAGCAGCCACCCCTTTTTACACAAAGGGATTAGATGCTCAACCTAGTATTGATAGGCCTAAACCACCAGACAGCAAACTTGGACTTGCGGCAGCTTGCTGCGTTTAACGGCGAACAGTTGCACCGGGGTCTCAAGCGTCTGTCTGCGCTGCCGGGCATCCTGGAATCAATGATCCTTTCCACCTGCAACCGGGTCGAAGTTATCTCCCACGTTGATAACCGTTCTCAAGGAATTGCTTCCATAGAAACTTTTCTTTCCGACTCCAGCGGAATTCCTTTATCGATGCTCAGGCACACGCTTTACCGCTACACGGATGATGATGCGGTACGGCACCTGTTCCGAGTTGCCAGCTCGCTTGATTCCATGATCCTCGGCGAAGCACAGATCCTCGGCCAGGTAAAATCCTTCTACCAAACGGCCGTCGGTGTAGGAACTATCGGGAGCTATCTCAACCGTCTCCTGCAGGCTGCATTCAGGACTGCCAAGCGGGTGCGCTCTGAAACCAGTATTGGAGCTTACCCGGTTTCGGTTAGTTCGGCAGCAATCGAGTTGGTTCAAAATATATTGGGAGATCTGCAAAAGAAGTCGATTTTAATTGTTGGCGCGGGGAAAATGGGCCAGGCCGCCATTCGCTATCTTGCCGATATCGGCGCCAAGAACATTTACTTAACCAACCGCAGTCCCGAAACCGCGCACCAGCTGGCAGCCCGCTTCAATCTAATGACCGTGCCCTTTGTAGACCTGGAGGAATGGGCTGCACGCGCGGATATAGTATTTACTTCCACGGGCGCATCAGAAATACTCATCGACCAAGCCATGGTGCAGCGTATCATGGACCGCCGCAGGAGCGCTCCTATCGTTTTCATCGATGTATCCGTACCCCGAAACATAGATCCAAAGGTTGGGACCATCAATAATGTTTTCTGTTACGACATCGACGACCTCAAAACCGTAGTGGGTGCCAATCTTGAGGAAAGAACCAAAGCTACTGCCGCGGCCGAAAAGATAATTGACCAAGAAGTACAAGCATTTTGCACCAAGTTAAAATCGCTCAAGGTAGTGCCGGCCGTCAGGCAGTTGCAGAGTTGGATCAATGAAATCTGCCGTGCCGAGCTGCAACGCAGCTTGCGCAGGACCGGCCTCAGGGATCCCCGCCAGATCCAAGAACTAGAAGCGATGGTTTCACGCATCGCCGGCAAGATTGCCCACCCATTGATCATGAGCCTAAGAAACGGCCAGGATATTCTGACAGGGTCCGGTAGAAATCAAATCATAAACCATTCCGGGGATCAGAAAGACCTGGATAGAGACTATTGATCCATGACGGAAAGTAACGACGAGAGATCGTTATCATCCTAAAAAGTTGCATGTTCATCATTGGAACCCGGGGCAGCGCTCTTGCTCTAGCGCAGACACATTCGATTAAGGAACTGATCGGCCGCCGTTTCCCTGAATTAAAACTCGATATAAGAATAATCAAGACCTCTGCAGATAAAGATCCGACGGTCTCCATTCGCCGGGCAGCCGGCGTGGGCGTGTTCGTCAAAGAACTTGAACAAGCATTGCTGGACGAGGAAATTGATATGGCCGTTCACAGCATGAAGGATGTGCCGACGCGCGTTCCGCCGGGACTCAGGATTGCGGCGATTCCGGAACGAGAGGATGTGCGCGACGCCCTCATTTCACCCAACGGCATGAACCTTGGGCAACTCCCGCAAGGAGCGCGTATCGGCACCGGAAGTGTACGCCGGCAGGCTCAGATTCTCGCTCGACGGCCCGACTTAAAGGTTATGGACATCCGGGGTAACATTGATACGCGGCTCAAAAAGCTCGAAGCCGGAGCATACGACGCGATCATCTTGGCGTGCGCGGGTTTAAACCGGCTGGGATTACAGGCGTGCAATTGCATAAAACTAAGCTTAGGCGAAATGCTGCCCGCGCCCGGACAGGGAGCTCTTGCGGTCGAAATCCGCGACCGCGACCAACAGGCAACATCGATCGCAGCCGCCGTAAATCATCCCGCCTCGGCCATAGCAGTTACGGCCGAACGGGCCTTTCTCCGGTACATGGGAGGAGGATGTAATCTGCCCATTGCCGCTTACGCCCGCCTCAAAGGCAACCTTCTGGAAATGGATGCTCTGGTAGCGTCACCTGACGGCAGCGTGCTAGTGCGGGATTCGATAATCGGCCCGGCAAGTGCGCCGGAGGCTGCGGCACAGCTACTGGCAGAGAAAATAATTGCTCTCGGCG